>Ga0183260_10002388_pt1 | contig 15517 bp, 14 predicted proteins | sample AntDrymUQ4972206_2_FD_129768 | JGI IMG/M metagenome (GOLD analysis project Ga0183260, IMG submission 129768) | Polar desert sand microbial communities from Dry Valleys, Antarctica - metaG UQ497 (22.06) (version 2) (version 2) | ecosystem: Environmental > Terrestrial > Soil > Desert | place... | reverse complement strand
TCGGCGTGGAGGAGGCGCGACGGCTCGCCGTGCGCGCCCAGGCGCTCGACGGCAGCGCCACGGATGTCCTCGACACCGTGCGGCGGCTCGGCTTCCTCCAGATCGACGTCGTCGCACCGGTGGAGCGGCCGCAGCACCTCGTCCTCTTCAGCCGGCTCGAGGCCGGCTACGACCGCGCCGAGCTCGACCGGCTGCTCTGGGAGGAGCGGGCGCTCGTTGAGTGGAACGCGTTCATCTACCCGATCGAGGACCTGCCGCTCGTCCGCGCGCGGATTCGCAACTTCCGCCGGTCTCGGCGCTACAAGAGCGAGCGGTGGGCGCACGACTTCCTGACGACGAACCGGGCGTTCCGCCGCTACGTGGTGCGCGAGCTCGAGCAACGAGGGCCGCTACTCTCCCGCGACTTCGAGGACCGCGCCGTCGGCGAGAAGCGCGACCACCGCTGGTGGGGCCCGCGAATGGTCGGGCTGATGCTGTTGTCGCTGCACCTCTATGGCGAGATCGCCGTAGTCGGCCGCCGCGGCGGCGAGCGGCTGTGGGACCTGGCCTCGCGCTGGTGGCCCGAGACGGAGACGGTCTCAGTGCGGCAAGCAGACGCGATCCGGGCCGACCGGAGCTTCCGCACGCAGGGGGTCCGGCTCGTGCGCGGTGAGTGGGAGGCCCATCCGGACGCCGAGGACGGTCCCGTCCCAGACCGCGCCGTCCTCCTCTCCCCCTTCGATCGTCTGGTCTACGACCGCGACCGGGCAGAGGCGCTGTGGGACTTCCGCTACCGGCTCGAGATGTTCGTCCCGCGCGCCAAGCGCGAGTACGGCTACTACGTGTTGCCGCTGCTCGTCGGCGACCAGCTCGTCGGGCGCGCGGAACCGCGCTTCGAGAAGAAGACCGGAGTGCTGGAGCTGCTCGGCGCCTGGGGCGACACCTCCCGCCTGGACGAGGCCCTCGACGGCCTCGCAGCGTGGCTCGGCGCCGAGCGGGTCGTGGGATGAGTCAGTTCCACTTCGATCCGGTCTCATACCTCGCAATGATGCGCGAGGACGTGCCCTGCTACGACGAGCTGCAGGACGTCGTAGCGGCGGCAACGGCGGGGCTCGATGTTCGACGGATTCTCGAGCTCGGCACCGGTACGGGCGAGACCGCCCGGCGGCTTCTCACCCTGCATCCCGGCGCTGAGCTCGTGGGCATCGACTCGAGCGAGGCGATGCTCGCGGTTGCCCGGGCAGGCCTCAGCGCGGACCTCCGCGTCCGGCGCCTCGAGGACCGGCTTCCGGAAGGGCCGTTCGACCTTGTTGTCTCGGCTCTGGCGGTCCACCACCTGGAAGCGGACGCGAAACGTGATCTTTTCCGCCGCGTCCGCCAGGAGCTCACTCCGGGCGGACGCTTCGTGCTCGCGGATCTCGTCGTCCCGGAACGGTTGGAAGACATCGTCACGCCGGCCACACCTGGCTTCGACAAGCCGGACGCATTGCCGGACATCCTCGGCTGGCTCGAGGAGGCTGGCTTCGAGACATCGGTGGAGTGGGCGTGGAAGGATCTCGCGGCCGTCCGCGCCGATGTGCCCAGCTAGCATCAGCACGATGGACTTCGAGACGCGAGCGATTCACGAGGGCCAGGAGCCCGATCCCGCGACCGGCGCGATCATCACGCCGATCTACCAGACCTCCACGTTCGTGCAGGAGGCGGTCGGCGTCCACAAAGGCTACGACTACGCGCGGGTCGCGAACCCGACCCGCTCAGCGCTGCAGGTGGCGCTGGCCTCGCTCGAGAACGCGAAGCACGGCGTCGCCTTTTCCTCCGGCCTCGGCGCGACGACAACGCTGATGCACCTCGTCAGCCCGGGCGAGCGTGTCGTCCTGATCGCGGACGTCTACGGCGGCGTCTACCGGATGACCTCACAGGTCTACGAGCCGAAGGGCTACCTCTTCGACTATGTGCCGGCGGCGGAGTTCGCGAACCTCGCCGACCACCTCGACGCGAACACGCGGATGGTCTGGGTGGAGACCCCGTCGAACCCGATGCTGAACCTCGTCGACATCCGGGCTGCCGCAGAGGCGGCGCACGGGGTCGGCGCGATTCTCGTCGTCGACAACACGTTCGCGACCCCGTACCTGCAGAACCCGCTCGACCTCGGCGCCGACGTCGTCGTCCACTCGACGACCAAGTACCTCGGCGGCCACTCGGACGTCGTCGGCGGCTTTTGCGCCACGAACGACCCGACGATCGCGGAGCGCCTCTACTTTCTGCAGAAATCCCTCGGTGCCGTCCCCGGCCCCTTCGACTCGTGGCTCGTCCTCCGCGGGGTCAAGACCCTCGCCGTGCGGATGCGTCAGCACTGCGAGAACGCCCGCGCGATCGCCGGCTGGCTCGTGGAGCAGCCGGGCGTCGAGCAGGTGTTCTACCCAGGGCTGCCCTCGCACCCCGGCCATGAGATCGCCAAGCGCCAGATGCGCGACTTCGGCGGCATGATCTCGTTCCTGGCCGACTCGGAGGAAACTGCGGTCGAGCTTGTCGCGCGTACCAAGCTCTTCCAGCTCGCCGAGTCGCTCGGCGGCGTCGAGAGCCTGATCGAGCACCCGGCCCGCATGACGCACGCCTCGACCGCCGACGCCCCGTTCGCCGCGCCCCGCAACCTCGTCCGCCTCTCGGTCGGGATCGAGTCGATCGACGACCTGATCGCCGACCTCGCAGCCGCACTCGTCCCCGTTGCTGCGCACGCCAAGTAACACTTTGTTACTTGGCCACGCCTGAGCAGCCGATCGACCTGTTCCACGCGGGCGCGGCCCGAACGGTCGGGGCGTACCTTCTGGACACGTCCGAGGGACTGTCCCTCTTCGATTGCGGGCCGTCGTCGTGCCTGCCGGCGCTGAAGACGGGGCTCGCCGAGCGCGGGCACGAGCTCGGTGACGTCGAGCACCTGCTCCTCTCGCACATCCACCTCGACCACGCCGGTGCGGCGGGTGTGCTCGTCCGGGAGCACCCGGAGCTGACAGTCTGGGTCTCGGAGATCGGCGCACCGCACCTTGTCGACCCGTCCCGGCTCGAACGGAGCGCGCGGCGGCTCTACGGCGATACGTTCGACGGGCTCTGGGGCGAGCTCGCACCCGTGCCCGAAGCGAATGTCCGCATCGCGAGCGGGCGTGCCGCCGGGCTCGAGGTGTTCCCCGCGCCGGGGCACGCCTCCCACCACGTCTGCTACTTCGACGGCACGACGCTCTACGCGGGCGACGCGGCCGGCGTGCGGATCCAACCGAGCCGCTCGGTGCTACCGCCGACTCCGCCGCCGGACGTTGACGTCGAGGGCTGGTACCGCACACTCGAGGAGATCGAACGCCACGCGCCCGAGCAACTGGCGCTGATCCACTTCGGGCTCGCGAACGACGTCAGCCGGCACCTCGGCGAACTGCGCGAGCGGCTCGACACCTGGGCGAAGCGTGTCGACGACGGCGCGACCGAAGAGGAGTTCGTCGCCGCCGCCAAGGCCGATCTCCCGCCGGACGAGGCCGAGGCATACGATCGGGCGATGCCGTTCTGGCAGTCCTACGCGGGGCTCGCGCGCTACTCGGAGAAGCGCCGTGAAGGCTGACCTCCGGGCATGAGGCCGATCCCAGCCGACGTCGACGCGTTCCTGCGCGGGCCGAACCCCGCCATCGTCGCGACCCTCCAGGCCGACGGTTCACCCCACTCGGTCGCCACCTGGTACGACTGGGAGGACGGGCTCGTGCTCCTGAACATGGACGCTACGCGGAAACGCCTGGAGCACCTGCGGCGCGATCCGCGCGTCTCGCTGACGGTCCTGCAGAAGGACGACTGGTACAGCCACGTCTCTCTCTTCGGTGCCGTAGAGCGCCTCGAAGACGACGCCGACCTCTCCGACATCGACCGGCTCGCGATTCGCTACACGGGCAATCCGTACCGGAACCGCAGGAGCCCCCGGGTGAGCGCCTGGATGCGTCCGGAGAGCTGGCACCAGTGGCCTAGAGCCTAGGCCCAGCCCGTGACGAGCCAGCGGCGGCCGGCAAAGCGCCACGACATCAACGCGAGCCGGACGCAGATGAGGATGACGAGCGCCGCCCAGACGCCCACGATCCCCCAGTCGAGGACGAACGCCGCGAGCGCGACGGCCGCGGATGCCGCAAACGCGACCACCATCGACCACATCAGGAACCGCCCGTCGCCCGCGCCGATCAGAATCCCGTCAAGGGCGAAGACGGCCCCGTTCAGCGGTTGCATCAACGCGAACAGGAACCAGATCGCTTGCACCCGCTCGACCACGGACTCGTCGCTCGTAAACGCCCAGGGGAGCACGCCCTCGAGCGCGAGCATCACGCCGGCGAAAACGACACCCGCGGAGACCGAGAGCCAGATCATCCGGACGCTCGCCGCATAGGCCCGGTCGGACTCCCCCGCCCCGAGCCCGCGGCCGACGAGCACCTGCCCGGCGATCGCGATCGCATCGAGGAGGAGCGCGAGGAAGAGCCACAGCTGGAACGCGACCTGGTGCGCTGCGAGCGAGGCGTCGCCGAAGCGGGCGATCACCGCGCCCGCGAGGATGAACGCGCTCATTAGGGCGGCGGTACGGACAAAGATGTGCCTGCCGATCACGAGCAGCCGGCGCATCAGTCTGCGGGACGGCCGGCTGTCGCCGCTCGCGGCGCGGAGGAGCACGACCACGAAGGCGGCGCCCATCCCGGCCTGAGCGATTACCGTCCCCCACGCCGAGCCCTCGATCCCCCAGCCGAAGCCGTAGACGAACAGCAGCTCGAGAATCAGGTTCGCGACGTTGGCGGCGATCACGATCACGAGCGGGGTGCGCAGGTCGGCGATGCCGCGCAGGTACCCCTGTCCGCCGAGCGCGAGAAATGCGAACGGAAGGCCCAGCGCCGCGATCCGCATGTAGGTCACCGCATAGTCGGCGGTGTCGCCCTCGCCGCCCATCAGCTCGACGATCCCCGGCGCGAAGGCGATCACGAGAACGGCGAGGGCGGCCCCGAAGCCGAGCGAGAGCCAGAGCGCCTGAGCGCCGAGCCGGTTCGCCATCCTCTCCTCGCCCGCGCCGGAGGCCCGCCCGACCTGTGCGGTGGTGCCGTACTGCAGGAAGTTGAAGACCGCGAAGAGACCGGTGAGGACAGTGGCGGCGATCCCGAGCGCTGCGAGCTGGGGCCGGCCGAGGTGGCCGACGATCGCGGTGTCGACGAGGACGTAGAGCGGCTCGGCGGCGAGCGCGCCAAGCGCCGGCACAGCGAGCCTCAGGATCTCGCCGTCGTACTCCGAGCGGAGGCGCACTACTCTGTGCGGACGATGCGCGCGCCGCTCGACTGCGCCAGCGCCTTCACGACGATCTCGTCGATGTTCACGTGCGGCGGGCGCGTCAAGGCGAACAGAACACAGTCGGCGACCTCGTCGGGCGTGACCGGGTCCACGCCCGCATAAACGGACCTGGCCGCCGCCTCGTCTCCCCGGAAGCGCACGACGGAGAACTCGGTTTCGACAAGCCCTGCGTCCACCGTCGTCACGCGGATCGGCCGTCCGAGCAGGTCCTCGCGCAGCGCGTAGGTATAGCCGCGCACCGCGAACTTTGAAGCGATGTAGCCGGAACCGTTCGGATACGCCTGTCGTCCGGCGATCGACCCCATGTTGACGATGTGGCCACCGTCCCGGATGTGCGCCAGGCAGAGCCGCGTTATGCGCATCAGCCCGGCGACGTTCGTCGCGATCACAATCGCCTCGTCCTCTTCGCTCGACTCGTCGACCGGGTAGCGACCGAGCGCTAGGCCCGCGCTGTTAAAGAGGATGTGGAGCCCACCCAGCTCCTCCACCGCCGCCTGGACGAACCGCTCGCAGCTCTCCGCATCGGTGACATCGAGCTCGAGCGCAACATCTGCGTCGATGCGCTCGACGCGCCGCGCCCCGCCCGCCACGCGGACTCCCTGGGCGCGCAGGTCTCGCACGACGGCCGCGCCGATCCCGCTCGAGGCGCCGGTCACGATCGCGGTCTTGCCCTCGAGCTTCACCGTGCGAGCTTACGTCACGGCCGGTGGCGCTCCGTCGTTCCTCGCGTGCGCGGAGCAAGCGGTGCAAGGACGCAGCGATCGGCAATATCGGCGATATTGCCGCGACTGAGGACGCGGCACTGCGCCGCTCATCGCGCGCGAGGGACGCGCGAGATGCCGCCGGCCGTGACGTCGATGAGTCCGGGCGCGTGCTCGACCTGGAGGGTCGTGTGGGTCAGCTCGAAGCGGCCGCGCAGGAGTACCTCGAGCTCGCGTCGGATCGCGTGGCAGTCTGCCCGGGCCGCGACGAGGACGTGCGCCGAGAGGGCCGGGAAGCCGGATGTGATCGTCCAGAGATGGAGGTCGTGCACGCCGACGACTCCGTCCACCGCCGCGATCGCGGCGCCGACCTCGCGGGCGTCCATCCCTGCAGGCGTACCCTCGAGCAGGACGCCGACGGTCTCGCGCAGCACACCGACCGTGCTCAGGACGACGAGCAGGCCGATCACGATTGCCGCGATCGGGTCGGCATAGGCCCACCCGGTCGCGAGCACGACCAGCCCCGCGACGACGACGCCGACCGACGAGGCGAGGTCCGCGAGCACGTGCAGCATGGCCGCGCGAACGTTCAGGCCGGAGCCCGCACGGTGGAGCACGCGGGCTGCGGCGAGGTTGACCAGGAGGCCGGCGACACCGGCCCCGAGCACCCAGCCTCCCGTGACACCCGGTGGGTCGGAGAGCCGCCCGGCCCCCGCCCAGACGATCCAGGCACCGAGGGCGACGAGGACGAGCGCGTTCGCGAGCGCGGCCAGCACCTCGGCCCGCCGCCAACCGAAGCTGCGCTCCGGGGTCGCCGGGCGCTGCGCCAGCCACGCTGCGAAGAGGGCGAGCCCGAGTGCGAGCCCATCCGAGAGCATGTGGGCCGAGTCGGCGAGCAGCGCGAGCGACCCTGACACGAGCCCCGCCGCCGCCTCGACTCCGGCAAACCCGAGCACGAGCACGAGGGCTGTCGCCAACGCCCTTCTCTCTCCGCTGTGCGCGTGCACGCGGGCACCGTAGCGCGGCACGTTTACAACCTGTTTATGATCGCCACGTGGCTGGGGTCACATTCCAAGGGGTATCGAAGATCTACCCGGACGGCACCCGGGCGGTGAACTCGATCGATCTCAAGATCCAGGACGGCGAATTCATGGTGCTCGTCGGCCCGTCGGGATGCGGTAAGACGACGGCGCTGAGGATGGTCGCCGGGCTCGAGGAGGTCTCCGAAGGCGTGCTCCGCATCGGCGATCGTGTCGTCAACCACATGCCCTCGCGCGACCGCGATATCGCGATGGTCTTTCAGAGCTACGCGCTTTACCCGCATCTCTCCGTCTACGACAACATCGCGTTCGGGCTGAAGCTGAAGAAGACCCCCAAGCCCGAGATCGAGAAACGGGTCAAGCATGCCGCCGGCCTCCTCGGCCTCGAGGAGTTCCTGCAGCGCAAGCCTCGCGCTCTCTCCGGCGGACAGCGCCAGCGCGTCGCCATGGGTCGCGCGATCGTGCGCGAGCCACAGGCATTCCTGATGGACGAGCCTCTGTCGAACCTCGACGCCAAGCTGCGAGTCCAGATGCGCGCCGAGATCAGTCAGATCCAGTCGTCGCTCGGCGTCACGACCGTGTACGTCACCCACGACCAGGTCGAGGCAATGACGATGGGCGACCGCGTCGCCGTGATGCGCAAGGGTGAGCTGCAGCAGGTCGCGACACCGCAGGAGCTCTACGACCGCCCCGTCAACCTCTTCGTCGGCGGGTTCATCGGCAGCCCTTCGATGAATCTGCTCGAAGCCCGGCTCGAGGAGTCCAACGGAGGCATGACCGCGACGGTCGGCAGCCAGCAGATCACCCTCGGTGACGAGACGATGAAGGCACGCCCGGCACTGCGAGCGTACGCGGGCAAGCCGGTCATCCTCGGCATTCGGCCGGAGGACCTCGAGGATGCGGCGCTCGACGAGGCCGCCGGACTCGACCAGCGCCTGCGCGGCGAGGTCGTCCTGCGTGAGGCGCTCGGCTCGGAGATCATGGCCCATGTGAAGATCGACGCGAAGGCCGCGACCACCGAGGACGTCAAGGAGCTCGCCAAGGACGCGGGAGCCGAGGGGCTCGCCGACCTCGATACCGACTCCGGCGCGACGATGATCGGGCGCTTCGGCGCCCGCTCGCAGATCCGAACGGGAGAGGCGGTCGAGATCGGCGTCGACACACGTGCACTGCACTTCTTCGAGCCCGAATCCGGGCTCGGGATCTACGACGGAGAGGAAAGGAAGGGGACCGGGTGATGAGGAAGCACCGCTTGCTGTTGGTTCTTGCGCTGCTCGTCGGAGCGCTGTCGCTGCTCGCTGCTGGATGCGGCGGCGGCGACGACGAGGCCGCCGGCGAAGGGACAACCGAGGCCGCGACAACGGCCGAGGAGAACGTTTCGGGCTCGATCAAGATCGCGGGGCTCTGGACCGGCGGCGAGGGTGAGTCCTTCAAAGCCGTCCTCGACGGCTTCAGGGAGCAGTATCCGGACGTCACGGTCACCTACCAGCCGGCGGGAGAGGATCTACCGACGATCCTCGCGACCGGGGTCGAGGGAGGTAACCCGCCGGATCTCGCCACGCTCTCGTCGCCGGGGGTGATCAAGAGCTTCGTCGACAAGGGCGCACTCCAGCCGATCGACTTCGCCACCGACGCCCTGGCCGAGAACTACTCGGAGAGCTTCGTCGACCTGACGACGTTCGATGGCAAGACGTACGGCGTTGTTTTCAAGGGGGCCAACAAGTCGACCGTCTGGTACAACGTGAAAGCGTTCGAGGACGCGGGCGTCGAGCCTCCGACGACGTGGGACGAGCTGCTCGAGGCAGGCGACACGCTGAAGGCTTCCGGCGTCACGCCGTACTCGATCGGCGCAGCCGATGGATGGACGCTCACCGATCTGTTCGAGAACGTCTACCTGCGGACGGCCGGCGGCGAGAAGTACGACCAGCTCGCGACCCACGAGATTCCATGGACCGACCAGTCCGTCAAGGACGCGCTCGCCGAGATGGCCAAGATCTTCCAGTCGGACAACGTCGCCGGGGGCACGAGCAGCGCGCTCCAGACCGACTTCCCGACCTCGGTGACTCAGGTCTTCACGGATCCGCCGAAGGCGGCGATCGTGATGGAGGGCGACTTCGTCGGCACGTTCATCACAACGGAGACGACGGCGAAGATCGGCGAAGACGCGAACGTGTTCACCTTCCCGTCGATCAACGACTCGCCGCCCGTTGTCGTCGGCGCCGGCGACAGCGTCGTCATGTTCAAGGACAGCCCTGCCGCGCGGGCGATGATCACGTACCTCGCATCGGCGGAAGCTGCCGAGCTCTGGGCCAAGCGAGGCGGCTTCTCGTCGCCGAACAAGACCCTCGACGAGAGCGTGTACCCGGACGACATCACGCGGAAGCTCGCGTCGGAGCTCGCCCAGGCGGAAACGTTCCGCTTCGACCTCTCCGACCTGCAGCCGCAGGTGCTGAACGAGGCGCTGTTCGCCGAGCTCGCGGGCTTCGTGAAGGATCCCGCCAACATCGACGGGACGACGGAGAAGCTCGAAGCGGTAGCGAAGAAGGCGTACCCATAGGAACTCGTGTCGAGCACGGGTAGCTCGACGGTCACGGCGGCACCTCCGATCACGGAGGTGCCGCCACCGCCGTCCTCACGGGGGAAGTACGCGGTCTCGCTGGCGTTCCTCGCGCCCGCGATCTTCTTCCTCGGCGTCTGGGTGGTGTACCCGGCCGTGCGAACGCTGATCCGGAGCTTCTACTCGGACCAGGGCGGCGAGTTCGTCTGGTTCGAGAACTACGAGGCGCTCTTCCAGGACGAGACGATCCAGACGGCGATCAAGAACAACGTCATCTGGGTGCTCGTCGTGCCGGCCGCCGTGACGGCGTTCGGCCTGCTCTTCGCCGTCCTCACCGAGCGGGTGCCCTGGGCGCCCGCGTTCAAGGTGGCGGTGTTCGTTCCGCTCGCCGTCTCACTGTTCGCGGTCGGCGTGATCTGGCGGATCATGTACCAGCAGGACCCCGACCGGGGCGCGATCAACGCCGGCATCGTCGCGATCCAGGGCGTCTTCACCGAGCAGGGGGCTCTCACCACGGCGAAACCGTCGACGGACTCCCTGGCAGGGTCCCCGGAGGGAGGCCTCACGCTGACGAACGCCGTCCGGCCGGGATCCGTGGCGTTGCTCGGGCTGACGGCGATCAAGGCGGGAGAGCTGCCCGCCGAGCCCGAGCAGGCCGTCACCCCGGAGGCGATCCCGGATGGGATCACCGGCGTGGTGTGGAGAGACTTCAAGCCCGGAGGAGGGACACCGGGTGAGGTCGAGCAGGACGAGGTAGGCCTGGGCGGCGTCACGATCAAGCTCCGCTCCGCCGACGGGAAGACCGTCGGTTCGACCACGAGCGACGCCGACGGCAGCTTCGCGTTCGAAGGCGTGGAAGGAGGCGACTACCGGGTCGCGATCGGCAAGGAGACGTTCGCGGAGCCATTCCAGGGCTTCAACTGGCTCGGCGACACGCTGATCACGCCGTCGCTCCTGATCGCCTTCCTCTGGGTGCAGGCGGGCTTCGCGATGGTGATCATCGCCGCGGGCCTCGCCGCGATCCCGCGCGACCTGCTCGAGGCCGCCCGGACGGACGGTGGCACCGAGTGGCAGGTCTTCAGGCGCATCACCGTCCCCCAGTTGATGCCCGTGCTGATCGTCGTGCTCGTGACGCAGATCATCGGCGTACTCAAGGTGTTCGACCTCGTTGTCTCGATCGTCCCCTCCTCGGGCCGAGACAGCGCGACGGTGATCGCGGTCGAAATGTACGAGCGGTCCTTCAGCGGCCAGAACCGCTTCGGCTTCGGCGCCGCGATCTCCACCTTCATGTTCGTACTCTTCGTCCCGTTTCTCATCCTCAACATCCGCCGTTTCCGGAAGGAGAACTGATGGCCGTCGCCGAGGCGCCTCACTCGCCCGTGGTGATCGACGAGAGCATCGCGACGCGCGTGCTCCGAGTCCTCGGCAGGGCGCCGGTCCACATCGCCCTCGCCATCATCGGCGTGCTCTGGCTGATGCCCACGATCGGGCTTCTCTTTACCTCGCTGCTGACGCCGTCCGATGCACAGTCGGCGGGCTGGTGGCAGGTGTTCGCGGAGCCGAGCGTCGTCACCTTCGAGAACTACGGGAACATCTTCAGAGACGACGGCATCGTCGGCTCGCTCTGGGTCACCGCGCAGGTGACGCTCGGCGCGACGATCCTCCCGATCCTCGTCGCCTCGCTTGCCGGCTACGCCTTCGCGTGGCTCGAGTTCCCAGGCCGTGACTGGTTCTTCCTCGGCGTGATCGCGCTCCTCCTCGTCCCGCTCCAGATGTCGCTGATCCCGATCTTCGAGCTCTACAACAAGACGGGCCTCTACGACACGATCGTCGGGCTCGTCTTCTTCCACAGCGCCTTCGCCCTTCCGTTCGGGATCTTCCTGCTGCGAAATTTCTTTGCGGGGATCCCGCGCGACCTGCTCGAGGCCGCACGAATCGACGGAGCGTCCGAGCTCCGGATCTTCGCCCGTGTCATCTTGCCGCTCGGAATCCCGGCGATCGCGGCGCTCGGCATCTTTCAGGTGCTGTTCGTCTGGAACGACCTCCTGGTCGGCCTTGTGCTCGCGCAGGACAACCAACCGATCGCCCCGGAGATCTTCTCGCAACTGCGACAGTTCGGCGCGAACCTCGAGATCATCGCGCCGGCCGCATTCTTCTCGGCGGTGATCCCGTTGACGATCTTTGCCATGTTCCAGCGGTACTTCGTCGAGGGGTTGCTGGCCGGCTCCGTAAAGTAGGTGTATGCAGGAGCGTGTCGCGATTGTCGGCTCGGGGCTCGGCGGCCTCGTCGCCTACGCGACGCTGCGGTACGGCGGCCTCGAGCCCGCCGAGATCGCCGTCCTCGGCCACGATCCCGATCCGGTCGCCGCCTGGCGTCCGCGCGCCGCTGCAATACGGCAGCGGTGGATGCGGTCGGAGAGCGACGGCCACTGCCTGCCGCGGTCGTTTCCGGGGCTTGCGGTGCGCGAGTCGGTGCGGCGGTTCACCCCGACGCCGCTCCTCCTCAGCGTCTGCGATCGCTACCGCCCAAGCGTCGAAGACTTCCTCTCGCACGTCGCGGAGGTTCGCGCTCGCAGCGGCTGGGACTCCAGCTTCCGGCCGGCGACGGTCGAGCGCATTCGAGCCGTCCGGGGTGGGTTCGAGCTCGACGGGCTCGGCGTCTTCCGGCACGTCCTGCTCGCCCCCGGGCATCCCGGTTACGCGCTCCCCCCCGGGCTTGAGGGAGACCCCCGCGTCGTTCACGCCTACGAGCCGCACGGCTATTCAGACTCCGTGGCTGTCGTCGGAGCCGGCATGGCCGCGGCGACCGAGTGGCTGAACGCCCTCGCCGCAGGGGCGGAGGTCGTCTCCGTCCGACATCGCGAACCGGCCCGCCGCCCGCTCAACGTCGACCGCACGCTCTTCTCCAAGCGCGGCCTCGCGGGCTTCCACGCGACCACACCCGGCGCGCGGGCCGAGCTCCTACGCGAGCTGTCGGAGCCGTCCTATCCTCCGGGTCGCGCCTGGGACGAACCGCTCGAGCGGGCCGCCCGCGAGGGGCGCTTCAAGGTCGCCGCCGAGCTGAACGGCGCCCGTCAGGTGATCTGCGCGACCGGCTTTCGCCGCGGCTTCCAGCACGACCCGCTGCTGCGCCGGCTTGCCGACGAGCACGAGCTCCAGACGGTCGAGCGCTGGCTCGTGCTTGCGCCCGACGCGACCGTCCCGGCGCTGACGGACGCGCGTCGCACGCTGGCACTGGCCGGCGTGCCCGCCCAGTGGGCCTATCCGGCCGCGGACACCCTCGTGGGGATGAAATACGTGGCGCGCCGCTTCCTGCGCAGGGTCCAGCGATGTCCTACACGCTGAGGGGCCGCTTGGAGTCGCGGCTCGCTGCCGCGCTCCTTCCCTTTCTCGCGGCGGTGGCGCTCGCGCCGCTCGAGCACGTCTGGTGGCCGATCGAGCTCGTCGGCCTGATGGTCGGGATCGGCGTCCTCCTCGACGTCGCCGTCTACCACCGCCGACTGCCCTACCAGCCGGGTTGGGCGGCACTGCCGCTCGGACTGCTCGAGCTCGGCGCGACGCTGTCGCTCTCGCTCCTGCTCGGCCTCAACGCGCCGCTCACGCCGGCGCTCGCCCTCTTCGGAGCCGGCTGGCTGCTCGCGCAAGCGCTCGGCCACGCCGGTCTGCCTTTCCTCCGACTCACCTACGCGGAGGACGGCGGCGAGCTTGGACGCTGGGGCTTTGCGCTCTCGATGTCGGCTGCGGCGGCGGTGCTCGTCGTGGGCGGCACGGCATGGACGATCCGGCCGCCAACGATTCACCTCGCCGCCGGGGTGCATGAGGGGCCGCTCGTGCTCGACCGGCCGCAGCGGCTCGTCGGTGAGCCCGGGACGGTCGTGCGCGGCGGCATCGTCGTCACCTCCGACGACGTCCACGTGCGCGACCTGACCGTCTTCGGAGGCGAGCACGGGATCGAGGTGCGCGACTCCGAGAGCATCGAGCTTCGGCGCGTGCGCATCGGCGGGGCGACCATGGACGGCATCTCCGCTCGCCGCAGCTCCGTGAAGATCACGGACTGCCGGATCCACACGCCGCGCATCGCAGGGGCACAGGGCATCGACATCTCGTTCGCGTTAACCGTGTCGCCCAGCAAGGTCGAGCGCTGCCGCGTGCGCGGGGGCTCTGAGGGGATCGTCTCACACCTGGCGACCGTTGTCATTCGAGACAACGATGTCAGCAGCACGAGCCTGCGCGGGATTGCTGTCACCGAGATGTCGATGGGCGAGGTCGACGACAACCGCGTCCGTGATGCCGTCGGCGTGGCGATCTTCTGCGGCGACTACTCGCACTGCACGATCACAGACAACACCGTGAGCGGCACGACACCCGATCCGTCGGGAAATCCGACCCGAAACGGATTCGGGATTCTCTCCTACTTCGGCTCGGTCGCGACGGTGGGCGGCAACAACACGACCGTCGCGGCGTTCATCGACGGGCGAGTCGAGCCGCGCTGACGTCGCGCCTCCTCTGATGCCGCCCCGCCTTCAGCTGCTGGCGCGCACGGGGCATCCGGACTTCCTCGATCTGCCCTGGGAGGAACCGCTGGCGGAGTGGACGTCGGAGCGGCTGGTCGAAGTCGTGCGCGGAATCCACCGCCACGTGGTGCGCTTCGTCGAGTACGACAACCCGCTCGGACCCGCGCTCTATGCGCTGAAGGAGCTGCCGGCGCCGATCGCGCGGCGCGAGTACGGGCTCCTGCGGAGGCTGGCCGCCGCCGAGATGCCGGTGGTCGAGGCGGTCGGTGTCGTCACCGAGCGCGGCGAGGGGCTCGAGGCCGCCCTGATCACCCGCCACCTCGACTACTCGCTGCCGTTCCGCACGTTGTTCGCGCGCGGCAGCGTCCCCGACCTGCGCCGCCGCCTACTCGACGCCGGGGCCGAGCTACTGGTGCGACTCCACCTCGGCGGCTTCTTCTGGGGCGACTGCTCGCTCTCCAACACGCTCTTCCGCCGCGACGCCGGGGCGCTCGCGGCCTACCTCGTCGACGCCGAGACCGGCGAGCTCCATCCCAGCCTCTCCGACGGCCAGCGCCGGCATGACCTGCTCATCGCCGAGGAGAACGTGGCCGGCGAGCTCGCGGACGTTGAGGTCGAGCTCGGCCGCGAGGGCGAGCTGCACCCGGAGAAGACCGCGGCCGAGCTCGTCGCGCGCTACGAGTCGCTCTGGGACGAGCTCACCCGCGAGGAGGCGTTCGGCGACGACACGCGTTACAAGATCGACGATCGGCTGCGACGGCTGAACGAGCTCGGGTTCGACGTCGACGAGCTCGAGCTGATCGCCGGCGATGATGGCTACCGGCTGCGCTTGAACCCCCGCGTGGTCGAGCCGGGCCACCATCGGCGGCGCCTGCACGCGCTCACCGGTCTCATGGCCCAGGAGAACCAGGCGCGCCGGCTCCTCAACGACCTCGCCCGCTATCGGGCCGAGCTCGACCGTGCCGGCAAGCGCCCGGTGCCCGAGACGGTGGCGGTGCACCGCTGGCTCTCCGAGGTCTTCGAACCGGCCGTCGCCGCCATCCCCGCCGAGCTGTGGGGAAAACGCGACGCGGCGGAGGTCTTCCACGAGGCGCTCGAGCACCGCTGGTTCCTCTCTCAGCAGGCCGACGAGGATGTCGGCCTGATGCCGGCCGTCGACGCCTACGTCGAAAACGTTCTCCGCCACGCACCGGACGAGCGGGCGGTGCTCGAGCCGGAGACAGCGCCCCTCGACGAGCTCGAGCACTAGCTAGGTGTCCTGCCTACACAGGTTGTGAACGGCTGAGAGGTCTATCCGGCCCTCCTTCGAGGCTGTGAGTCCGCGAAGACCACGGCTCGAAGGAGGGTCCGGATGTATCTGCACGCTAACGCCAAGCT
>Ga0183260_10002387_pt1 | contig 15528 bp, 9 predicted proteins | sample AntDrymUQ4972206_2_FD_129768 | JGI IMG/M metagenome (GOLD analysis project Ga0183260, IMG submission 129768) | Polar desert sand microbial communities from Dry Valleys, Antarctica - metaG UQ497 (22.06) (version 2) (version 2) | ecosystem: Environmental > Terrestrial > Soil > Desert | place... | reverse complement strand
TGCAACGGCATCTGCGCACCCGCGTGCGACTCGAATATTTAGGAAGGCTGCCGCCGTGAAACCGAGCGACGTCTATCCGGATTTCTTCCTCAAGGTTCTGAACGTGACTGAGTAACGGAGTTCCTTCACCGGCGGGATGCTGTGCTCCCACTCGGTGCGCGCCGGACCCGTCAGCACATAGGCGGATCGGGGCGGGAGCGGGACATCCACCGTTTCCCACGCGCGCACCTTGCCGCGGCGAAAGCGGAACCGGCAGGCTGAGAGCAGCGAAATTCCGATCACGATGTCGAACGGGTGCGCGTCGCGATGCCAGCCGATCGGCGCGCCGGGAGCGTACTCGGTCAGCAGCGCCTCAGCGAGATCCTCAGGCTGGACGCCGGCGAACTTGGCCGCGCGGTCGCGGAGCGGCAACAGGAATGCCGGGAGCGGCGGCCCCTCGCTGGCCTTGAACGTCTCGAAGCTGTACTTGACCCCGTAATGAATGACCCGCCGGCGCGCGACCACGCCGCGCATTTTCATCTCGTGAAAGTCGAGGGACCGAATGCGGTTCAGAAGGTCGAGCTCCTCGCCAGCGGTGATGAAGTCCTCGCGGTAAGCAAAACCCTCGATCTCTCGTGTCGAGGGGATCAGCGAGCCCTGCCGTGCCATGCGGGAACACCTGCAATGCCTCTGCCCCCGGGTCCCGTACCGCAGGAAACCGGGTGCATTAAACTGACGTCTTACGAAGGACTTCAGCATGATTCACATACCGATTCTTCGCCACGGCGTCCCCTACAAGAGCCTCGACGTCATCCGCATTCCGCATCACCGGACGCGCGAGACCTTCGCCGAGATGAGCCAGGCGAACGGCGGCATCATCAGGCGCGATCTGCGCGATGAGACGCAGGCCGAGGCGCGGCGTGCGCTCGCAAAGATCCCATTCGAGCAGCTGCTCGAGATTTGTGCGCGCGCGGCGGACCACTTCCTCAACGACACGCTGCCGCTCGGTGAGGTCGGGCAGACGCCGGACGATTACGTCGAACAGCTGTCCGCCACGACCGGCATGCCGCATGCGCTGGTGCGAAGGAACATGGGCAAGATCGCCGGCGTGATGACCGAGATGCGGACCGTTCTGCGCGGTCTGACCCGGTCGCTGGATCTCTCGATCCTCGATGCCGGTCACGGCGAACACGGCGGCCACTCACTGAGCTTCTATCCGCGTACCCAGTCGCTCGGGGTCGTGCTGCCGAGTAACTCGCCCGGCGTCCACTCGTTGTGGGTCCCTGCCATCGCGCTGAAGATACCGCTGGTGTTGAAGCCTGGAAGTGCCGAGCCGTGGTCACCGTATCGGCTGGCGCAGGCCTTCATGAAAGCCGGATGCCCGCCGGAGGCATTCAGCTACTACCCGGCCGATCACGCCGGCGCCGGCGAGATCCTTCGCCGCACCGGCCGGAGCATGTTCTTCGGCGATGTCAGCGCGGTCGGTTCATGGGAAGGCGATCCGCGCGTCGAGATTCACGGGCCGGGATACAGCAAGGTCCTCATCGGTGAAGATCAGCTCGGTGCGTGGGAGCGTCACGTCGATCTGATGGCCGCCTCGGTCGCCGATAATGGCGGCCGGTCGTGCGTGAACGCATCCGGTGTGTGGGTCGCGGAATCGCACGCCGAAGCCGTCGCGCAGGCGCTCGCGCAGAAGCTGGTGAAAATCGTGCCGCGCTCGGCCGACGATCCGGAGGCGACGCTGGCCCCGTTCGCGGATCCCAAAGTCGCGGAGCGGATCTCGCTTCAGATCGACATCGGGCTGGATAGTCCTGGTGCGCGCGAAATCACCGCGGAGCTCAGGAAGGGGCCGCGCCTCGTGCAGCACGACGGCTGCACCTACCTGCTGCCGACCGTCATCCTGTGCGACAGCGCCGAGCATCCGCTCGCCAATCGCGAGTTCCTCTTCCCGTTCGCATCGGTCGTAAGAGTGTCTGCCGACGAGATGGCGCGCATGCCCGAGCCACTCGGCAAGACACTCGTCGTCACGGCTTTGACCGGCCACCGTCCACTTGTCGATAAGCTCCTGGCCTCGCCGCATGTGGACCGGCTGAACGTCGGCGCGATCCCGACCAACGTGATCAGCTGGGATCAGCCGCACGAGGGCAATCTCTTCGAGCATCTTTACGCACGGCGATCCTTCCAGGCCGCAGTCGCCTTATAGAGCATGCGTATCCTGTCGTTCACCGGTGGCGCCGGCAGCATGTATTGCGGCAGCTGCCTGCGCGACAACGCGCTCGCCGCCGAATTGCTGCGCCGCGGGCACGATGTCGTCCTGACGCCGGTCTATACGCCGACCAAGACGGACGAACGCAACGTCAGTGGTGAGCAGGTGTTCTTCGGCGGGATCAGCGTCTTCCTCGAGCAACACTCGGCGCTGTTTCGCCACACGCCGCGCTTTCTGGACAAACTGTGGGACTCCTCGTGGGCGCTGAAGCTCGCCACCAGGCGCTCGATCAAGGTCGATGCGAAGAGTCTCGGCGAGATGACCGTGTCGATGCTCAAGGGGACGGAGGGTTTCCAGGCGAAGGAGATCGACAAGCTGCTGGAGTGGTTGAGGACGGAGCAGCGATTCGATGTCATCAACCTTCCGTACTCTCTGCTCCTCGGGCTTGCGGAGCCGCTCAAGCGCGAGCTGAAGGCGCCGATCGTATGCACTCTCCAGGGCGACGATCTCTTCCTCGATCAGCTCGGCGAGCCCCATCGCGGGCAATCGATGCAGATGATCCGCGATCTGAGCGCTCACGTCGACGCGTTCCTCGCCGTCAGCCAGTACTATTACGACTACATGCCCGGATACCTTGGCATCCCGCAGGACAAGCTGCGTCTTGGGCGCCTGGGCATCAACACCGAAGACTTCAGCATCCGCAGAACCCGGCCGGACGGTCCGTTCACTGTTGGATACTTCGCGCGGGTGGCGCCCGAGAAGGGCCTGGACGTTCTGGTGGAGGCGTACCGGCGCATGCGAAAGCGTCCCGGCTCTGAAGGCTCGCGCCTGTTGGCCGCCGGCTACCTGCCGCCCGAGCACCAGGACTACCTGGACGATGCGCGGCGGGTGCTGCAGGAGGCGGGTCTCGGTGCGGAGTTCGAGTACCGGGGAGAGCTGGATCGCGCCGCGAAGGTCGCGTTCTTCCACGAGCTCGACGTCATGTCCGTTCCGACGACCTACAAGGAGCCGAAGGGGCTGTTCCTGATGGAGGCCATGGCTTCCAGTGTGCCGGTCGTCCAGCCCCGGCGCGGTGCGTTCCCGGAGATCATCGAGAACACCGGCGGCGGTCTGATCGTCGATGCGGACGACCCTGATGCGCTTGCCGACGGACTTCTCGCGCTCAAGCAGGATCCGGTGCTCGCGGCGTCGTTGGGCGCCGCTGGTGCGGGCGGCGTGCGGCAGCACTACACAGTGGCGCGCATGACCGATCAGGTGGAGAGCGTGTACCGCGAGCTGGCCGGCGTCGGACACGGCCTCTGAAATGCACGTTCGGGAGTTGGACGTTGGTAGTTGAAAGTTGACCCGGCCCTGAAGCCATCCCGATGCTGAAGATCGACAATCTTTCGAAGTCCTACACCACGCCGCGCGGCGAGTTGCCGATCCTGGCGAACGTCTCGCTGACGCTCGCGCGCGGGCAGGCCGCCGCGATCATGGGACCGTCGGGCAGCGGAAAAAGCACACTCCTCTACATCGTCGGCGCCCTGGATGGGCCCTCCTCGGGATCGGTCACCCTCGACGGTACGGACCCGTATGCGCTCGACGAACGCCGGCAGGCCGCGTTCCGCAATGAGCACATCGGCTTTGTCTTCCAGGACCACTCGCTCCTGCCGCAGCTCTCAGTCCTCGAGAACGTGCTGACCCCGACACTGGTGGCCTCGTCCGCCAGCAGGAACGGCGATGACGAGAAACGCGGGCGCGAGATCCTCGAGCAGGTCGGCCTTGGCAGCCGACTCGATCACCGTCCGGGTGAGTTATCCGGCGGCGAGAAACAGCGCGCCGCGATTGCGCGGGCGCTGATCCGCAATCCAACGATGCTCTTATGCGATGAGCCGACCGGCAATCTCGATGCCTCGATCGCTGATTCAGTCGCCGACCTGCTGCTCGACCTGCATCGAACCCACAACACCATCCTGGTAGTCGTCACACACAGCCCGGCACTGGCGGAGCGATTCCCCGCGCGCTACCGGATGGCCGACCGCGCCCTGGTCGTGGCCTGAGATGTCGCTCTTCCGGCTGGCGCTCCGGAGCGCGACCTACTACTGGCGCACGAATCTCGCGGTCCTCCTCGGGGTCAGTGCCGCGGTTGCGGTGCTCGGCGGCGCACTCCTCGTCGGCGATTCGGTTCGCGGCAGTCTGCGTGACATCGCGCTGGGACGGCTCGGCAAGACCGACCAGGCCCTGTCATCCGCGCAGTTTTTCCGCGAGGGACTCGCCGACGAACTAGGCAGGGACGGTCTTACCTCCGCTCCCGTGATCGTCGCGACCAGCTTCGTCACCCATGAACCGTCCGGCAAGCGTGCCGATGGCGTCGTTGTTTACGGCGTTGACGAGCGCTTCTGGAAGTTTCACGGCGTCCAGTCAGTCGACGGTCCGGCGATCTCGCCGGCACTCGCCAGCGAGCTCGGCGCACGAACCGGCGACGTCGTTCTCGTGCGACTGCAGCGGCCATCAGAAATTCCTATCGAGTCGCTGTTCGGACGCAAGGAGGAGATCGGCCGGACCGTCCGCGCCACGCTGTCGGACGTGCTTACGCGCGACCGGATGGGTGAGTTCTCCCTGCGACCGCAGCAGACGGAACTGCGTGCCGTCTTCATCCCACTGCGACGGGCCCAGCGCGACCTCGGGACCGAAGATCGCGTCAACACCGTCCTGCTTGCCGGGCAGGACGATCAGTCGACGGCGAGTCGGGTGCGAAGCGCACTGAAGCTGGATGACCTCGGCATCAACGTCAAGCCGTCCGCAGACGGTTCGCAGGTGATCGTCGATACCACCAGCGGCATTCTCAGTCCGGTGCTCGAGGGGAACATCCGCGATGCGGGCAGGAAGCTGGCGCTCACCGAGCTGCCGGTCTTCACCTACCTCGCCAACAGCATGCGCGTCGGGGACCGTCGCGTCCCTTACTCACTGGTGGCTGCGACGGACCTGAACGTGCTGCGTGCAACGTCCGACGTGCGACGTGCGACGGTCGACGTGCCACGTGCGTCCGACGTGCGACGTGCGACGGCAGCCGTGCCACGTGCGACGGCAGACCTCGCCCCCATCGTCCTCAACGACTGGACCGCGCGTGAGCTGAACGCCAAACCCGGGGATCCGCTCGAGATCGAGTATTACCTGTGGGATGCGAACGCGGGGCTGACGACGCAGACGGCGAGCTTTCAGGTCGAAGGGATAGTTCCGATCGAGGGGCTTGCGGCGGATCGGCAGATGGCGCCGGAGTATCCAGGAATAACGGGCGCGGAGAGCCTGGCGGACTGGGATCCGCCGTTCCCGCTCGACCTTTCGAAGGTCCGTGACCAGGACGAGAAATACTGGGACGACCATGGCGCCACGCCCAAGGCGTACATCGCTTACGAGAAGGGCCGCGAACTGTGGCAGACGCGCTACGGCGGCGCGACGTCTTTGCGCTTCGCGGTCCCGGAGACCGGCGGTGCGGCGGGTGTAGCGGACCGCATCCGCGCTGAGCTGCTCGCATCGGTCCGGCCCGAGGCTCTCGGCGTTTCGGTGCAGCCGGTGCGCCGCCTTGCCAGTGAGGCTTCTGCCGGCGCGACAGACTTCGGCCTCTACTTCACCTACCTCAGCTTCTTCATCGTTGTCTCAGCCCTGCTGCTCGCGATCCTCTTCTTCCGGCTTGGCGTCGAGTCTCGACTGAAGCAGATAGGTATCCTTCGCGCTGCAGGTTTCACGATCGCGAACGTGCGTCGGCTCCTGCTGATCGAAGCAGTCGCGCTCGCCCTGGCAGGAGGGCTGCTTGGGATCGCCGGCGCGCTGGCCTACGGGAACATCATCATGTACGGCCTGCGCACATGGTGGGTCGGCGCAGTCGGTACGACGCAACTGGCCTTGCACGTAACGCTCTTGTCACTGGCGATTGGAGCGCTCGGCGGGGTTCTCGCAGCCGTGGTGTGCGTGCTCGTCTCCTTGCGGACAGTGGCGAAGCTGTCGCCGAGGGCCCTACTCACCGCCCAGACGATCGGCCACGAACCAGCAGGTGACGCGCGTCTGTCGCGCCGGAACCGCATCATCGGGATCGTCTTTGCGGCCCTGGCGCTGGTCGCGATCGCGGCAGGCTTTGCTGCAGAAGGGGCGCAGGCCGGTGCGTTTTTTGGCGCGGGCGCCGCCGCACTCATCGCGGCGATGTTCCTGCTGTCCTCGTGGCTCCGGTCGCGCCCGTCCCGCGTGATTGCCGGACGAGGAACCGGCGCGATTCTAAGACTCGGCTTCCGCAGCGCCGCGTTCCGGCCCGGCCGCAGCGTGCTGTCGGCGGCGCTCATCGCCTCGGCCGCATTCATCATCGTTTCCGTCGATGCATTCCGGAAGGGCGGCGGGGAAGTGGGGGGCGATCGCTCGGCGGGCACCGGTGGCTATGCGCTGGTAGCGACGTCGGAGCTACCGCTGGTTCATGACCCCGACGAGGAGAAGGGGCGCGAGGCCCTGATCGTCTCGTCGCCGGCGTTCGATCAAGTCACGTTCACGCGGTTTCGCGTGCGGCCGGGCGACGATGCGAGTTGTTTGAACTTGTATAAGCCGACCGCACCGACGATCGTGGCGCCGGAGAAGGGTTTCATCGAGGAAGGGCGGTTCACCTTCGCGGCATCGCTCGCGCAGACTGACGAGGAACGTGCAAATCCGTGGCGCCTGCTGCGACGGCCCGTCGCTGACGGCCCGATCCCCGTCATTGCCGACGCGACCTCCCTTCAATACGTGCTGCACGCGAAGGTCGGGGATGTGTTTTCGATGGACATCGGCGCGAGCCGTCCACTCGAACTGCAGTTCGTCGGCGCTATCAAGGACACCGTGCTCCAGGGCGAGCTGGTCATGGCCGAGGAACATTTCGTCCGCTTCTTTCCGTCGCAGCAGGGCTACCGCTACTTCCTCATCGATGCGCCAGGAGCAACGACCACCGCCGCCGCCGGAGAACTGGCCGGCGTGCTGGAGAAGGAACTGACGACATTTGGATTCGATGCGGTGACGGCGGTGGAGAGGCTCGAGGCCTTCCACCGCGTTGAGAACACCTATCTTTCGACGTTCCAGTCACTCGGCGGTCTCGGTTTGCTACTCGGGACGATCGGGCTCGCTGCCGTCATGTTCCGCAACGTCCTCGAGCGCCGCCGCGAGCTGGCGCTGCTGCGCGCAGTCGGTTACGACCGCGGACACGTCTCGACGATGATCCTTGCCGAAGCCGTCCTGCTGCTCGGAGCGGGCCTCGGCGCCGGCGTTCTGAGCGCGCTGCTGGCCGTCCTCCCGGCATGGACGAGCGGTAGCGGTGGCGGTCCCGGCCTGATGCTCGTCGTCCTCCTCGGCGGCGTGATCCTCGCGGGCATCCTGAGTTCCGTTCTTGCAACGCGCGCCGCGCTCGGCGGCAGGATGCTGGATGCGCTGAGGGCTGAATGATGACGCTGAAGATTGTCGCGTGCGCGCTGCTGGTCGGAACAACTCTGCTCTCGGCGCAGACGCAGGACTGGAGTCAATGGCGCGGCCCGAAGCGCGACGGGGTAGTGATGAATTTCACGCCGCCTGCCACCTGGCCCGAACGTCCGAAGCGAGTCTGGAAGGTGCCGGCTGGCCTCGGCCACTCGTCACCGATCGTCGCGGGGGACCGCGTTTACCTGTTTTCACGGATCGGAGAACAGGAGGTCCTGACGGCGTATGACGTGGCCACCGGCGACCAGGCGTGGCGGCAGGGGTACGACGCCCCATATCAGATGCACCCAGCCATGGCCAGTCACGATAAGGGACCGAAGTCTACGCCGGTGCTCGACCGCGGCAGGATCTTCACTCTCGGCATCAGCGGCATCCTCAGTGCGTTCGATCAGGCCACCGGCAAGATCGCGTGGCGGCACGATTCGGCCAGTGAGTTCTCGTCGATGTCGCCGATCGTGGACGGCGACTACGTCATCGCGCACGTCGGCGGAGCGACAAGCGCAATGATCGCGTTCAATCGCATGACCGGCGCCCGGGTGTGGACCTGGAAGGGTGACGGACCTGGTTATGCGTCCCCGATTGTCGCGACCTTCGGCGGCACTCGCCACCTGGTCACCCAGACGCGCGTGCACATCGTCGCGCTCGCGCCGGCGGACGGCCGCGAGCTCTGGCGTGCGCCGTTCACGACCCTGTACGACCAGAACATCATCACGTCGGTTGCAGCCGGAGGCCTACTGATCTACTCCGGCCAGGCGAAGCCGACGATCGGTGCGCGCGTCGTGCAGGAGGGTGGCGCCTGGAAGCTCCAGGAGGTCTGGCGCAATGAGGACGTGCCGATGTACATGAGCTCACCGGTTGCATCAGGTGGCGTGCTCTACGGCCTCACGCACCGGAACCGCGGCCAGTTCTTCGCGCTGGACGCTGCCACCGGCAAGACACTCTGGACGAGCCCTCCGCGACAGGCTGAGAACGCCGCCCTGACGGTTGCGACCAACGTGCTGATTGTGACGACGACCGAGGGCGAGCTCATCGTGATGCCGATGAGTAAGCAGGGTCACGGCGTGATCCGTAAGTACACTCTGGCAGAGAGCCCGATCTGGGCGCATCCGGCTTTTACGCCCGCCGGCGTGCTGGTGAAGGATGCGGAAACCCTGTCGTTCTGGACGTTCTAAGATGAGGGCATGAAGATGACGCACCGACTGGTGCTGGCGCTCACGATGTCGGTCTCGGCCGCGGCGGTCACCCTGTCCGCGGATAACTGGCCGCAATGGCGTGGGCCTCTCGCCACCGGCGCCAGCGCGGAAAAGGGATTGCCGGAGAAGTGGTCAACCGGGACCGGAGACAACATCGCCTGGAAGGTGCCGATGCCCAGCCGCAGCGGCGCGACGCCGATCATCTGGAACGACACGGTGTTCCTGAATGTCGCGGCGCAGCCGGATTCCGGTGACATCGAGCTGTGGTCGCTCAATCGGAAGACGGGTGACGTCGCCTGGAAGAAGCAGATCGCCGGCGGTAACTATCGGATCAACAAGCAGAACATGTCTTCACCGTCACCGGTGACGGACGGCAAGATGGTGTGGGTGCTCACCGGTGTCGGCATCCTGAAGGCGTTCGACTTCAAGGGTGCTGAACTGTGGGCACGCGATATCCAGAAGGATTACGGTGCGTTCGGCCTGAACTGGGGATACGCCTCCTCGCCGCTGCTGCACCAGGGAATGCTCTACGTTCCGGTCCTTCATGGGATGAAAACCGATGATCCGTCCTACGTCCTGAAGATCGACGGCGCCACCGGCAAGACGTTGTGGAAGGTCGAGCGTCCGACCGACGCGGTGGTCGAATCGCCCGATGCCTACACGACACCCGCGCTTCTCGAGTACGACGGAAAGAAAGAGATCGTCGTCTCGGGCGCTGACATCGTCACCGGTCACGATCTCGAGAGCGGCAAGGAGTTGTGGCGGGCGCACGGGCTCAACCCGGGCAAGGCCCGTAACTACCGGATCATCGCTTCACCGGTTGTGGCGGGCGGGCTGGTGATCGCGCCGACGCGCATCCGGCCGATGGTCGCGATCAAGCCGGGCGGACGCGGCGACATCACCGCCACCCACACCGCGTGGACGTTCGACCGCGGTCCCGACGTACCCACGCCAGTGACCGACGGCAAGCTGCTCTACTGCGTGAGCGACCGCGGCGTCGTCGAGGTCCTGGATGTCAAAACAGGCACGGTCGTTTACGGTCCCGAGCGCCTCAAGCCCGCAATCTACAGTGCGTCCCCGATCCTCGCTGACGGCAAGATCTACGTGACCAGCGAGGAAGGCGTGACGAGCGTGTTCCGTGCCGGCGACAAATTCGAGTTGCTTGCCGAAAACCCGAGCGAGGAGTACACCCTCAGCACTATCGCGGTCGCCAGCGGCCAGCTGTTCCTGCGCACCGAGAAGTTCCTGTACGCGATCGGAAAATCACGGTGATGACGGAGCGGTCGGGCCGTGGCCCGCGCTGTTCACTCCTTGACCTTTCGCAACTTGCCGGCAAGGCTGGCCACCACGGTGACAAGTTCCGCCGGCTCCACCGGCTTCGATACGTGGGACTGGTAGCCGGCAAGGAGCGCTCGGCGCCGATCCTCTGACCGCGCAAACGCCGTCAGCGCGGCGGCCGGCGTGTCGCCCCCCTCCGCCGCGGCGAGCTCCCGCACATTGCGGATCAGAGCGTAGCCGTCCTCGCTGGGCATGCCGATGTCACTCAGAAGCACGTCGGGCCTGCGCCGACGGAGGATCTCCAGCGCCTCTGCCGCGTTCTCTGCCAGCATCACCTCGGCGTGGCAATCCTCGAGCAGACGACGGATCAGGTCGCGGGCGTCCCGCTCGTCGTCCACCACCAGCACGGAAACACCCTCGAGCATCCGCTCCTCGCAGACCGAGTGGTTGGCGTCGTTGGCCGTCGTCCGCGGGTGCTGCCGCAGTCCGTCCTCGGCAGAATTCTCATGCGCAACAACCAGCGGGAGCTCGACGCTGAAGGTCGAGCCTCGTCCCTCACCGGGGCTCTTCACCCGAACCTGGCCGCCGTGCGCCTCGACGATGCTCTTGACGATCGCCAGGCCGAGGCCGAGACCGCTGTGCTTCCGCGTCGACGCAGCGTCGGCCTGGCGGAAGCGCTCGAAAACATGCGGCAGGAACGCGGGCGAGATGCCCTCGCCATTGTCGGCCACGGTGATCTCGATGTGCGAGTTCACCCGCTCCAGCGCGACCTGCACCTTCCCGCTCCTGGGCGTGAACTTGATAGCGTTCATCAGCAGGTTCCAGACGACCTGTTGCAACCGCGCCGGGTCCCCTCGGACGGCGCCGACGTGGGTGTCCAGCACCTTCTCGATGCGTATGCCCTTGGCCTCCGCTGCAGGGCGCACCGCCTCGACCGCCTCGTCGATCACGCCGGCCACATGCACCCGCTGCACATCGATCCGCAACTTACCGGAGACGATCCGGCTCATATCCAGGAGGTCCTCGACGAGCTGGACCTGCATGCGGGCGTTGCGCTCGATGACCGTGAGGCCCTCACCGATGTCGAGTGCCTGCAAATGGTGATGTCGCAGCAGCTGCGACCAACCCAGGATGGCGTTGAGGGGAGTGCGAAGCTCGTGCGACAGGGTGGCGAGAAACTCATCCTTCAGGCGGCTGGCGTTCTCGGCGTCGGCGCGCGCGCGGCGCTCGCTTGCGAGCAGTTGCTCCTTCTCCGTCTCATTCCGCTTCTGGTCTGAGATGTCGGTATTGGTGCCGAACCACAAGGTGACGCGGCCCTCGCCATCGAGCAGCGGGTTGACCCTGGTGAGGAACGGTCTGAACACGCCATCAGCTCCCCTAAGCGGGAATGTCATGTCGAAGGGTTTGCCCGACTCGATTGAGGACTTCCAACGCTCCATGACCGCTGGGAGGGCCTCCGGGTCGTGGACACGTTGCCAACCCCACCCTTCCATCTCCTCCGGCGTCGTCCCGCAGTAGTCGTGCCAGCGCTGGTTGTACCAGGTGATCCACCCGTCCGGGTCCGCCATCCACGCGAGCTGCGGAATGGTGTTGGCAAGCTGGCGGAAACGCTCCTCACTCTGAATCAGGGCCTGCGCTGCGCGAAAGCGCTCGGTCGTCTCCCAGACCGTGACGAGCGCACCGGGCGCGTTGTCACCGGGAAACGAGGCCCGGTGAATGGACCATGAGAACTGCCGGTGTTCGAGCGTGCCATCCAGCGCCTGGAGCATGAATATTTCATCGACGAGGTGGAAGGGCTCGCCCGAATCGAGTACGCGACGGCAGCGCTGTTCGAGCTGTGGGTGGGTCTCCGGCCACACATCCGCTGTCGTGCGTCCGAGCATTTGTCTACCGGGTGCGAGCGACTGGTATGCCGGATTGACGAGCTCGAAACGGAGCGGCTCTCCGCGCAACATCGCCACTGCAGCCGGCAGGTAATCCAGAACGTTCTCGACCAGTCGGCGGTGAAGCCCCGTCTCCGCTTCAGCGCGCTTGCGGGCCGTGATGTCTTCGGTGAAGACCACGACCCCTCCGACATTCCCGGCGGCATCCTGCCACGGTCGGACCTCCCATTTGAGCCACAGGGTCGATCCGTCCGCGCGATCGAATCGCTGCTCGTCTTCTCGGACGACTTCGCCGCTGAGCGCCCGGAGATGGACGATCTTCCAGCGCTCGGGCATGTCCCGGACGTCATCGTCATGCGACAGCCCCGGCACGTTCGCACTGGCCAGACCATAGTCTGACTGCCAGCGCCGGCTCGCCGCGAGGCAGCGCATGTCGCGGTCGAACATCGCCAGCGCCGCGGGCGCATGCTCGACGAACAGGCGCAGCCGGCCCTCGCTTTCCCGCAGTCGATGCTCGGCCTGCTTGCCCTCGGTGATATCGGTGTGGACGCCGACCCATTCGGAGATGGTTCCGTCCGCAGTCAGGACCGGTAGTGCCCGAATCGAGAACGACCGCCACTCGCCGTCGCGCCGGCGGACCCGGTGCTCGAAGACGAAGGTGCGCTTCTCGCGCACGGCCTGGTTCCAGGCATCGATGGTCGGCTGCGCGTCGTCGGGATGCACGGCTGTGGACCACCCGTAGCCCTGGTATTGCTCGTAGGACTGCCCGGTAAAAGCCGCCCAGCCCGGCTGCTCGCCCTCCATCATGCCTTGGGCATTATTGGTCCAGAGCAGGCTGGAGACCGCCTCGATCGCGGCGCGGAACCGCTGCTCGCTCGAACCAAGCGCATCGGCATTGTGCTTCCGGTCTGTGACGTCCTGTGCCGTCCCGACCAGCTGCCGCATACGTCCGTCGGCGAACCGCTCGAGAACCGAGGCGCGCACCCGAAGCCAGCGGTATGAGCCGTCGGCATGACGCACCCGGTGTTCCAGTTCGCGCACATCGTTGTCGGGCGCTAGTTCGAACGCCGCGAGCCAGCGTGCAATTGCCGGAAGGTCCTCAGGGTGAGCGATGCCGCTGCTCCCTGCCACTGGCGCGGCTTGAAACTGTTCGACGGTGTAGCCGAGCACGGCTTCGACCCGAGCATTGACATAGACGTTGCGACTTTCCGTAACGTCAAAGACAAAGAGGATGTCAGGACTGGTCCCGGCAATCCGCTCGAAGAGGCCGCGGACTCGTGCGCTCTCGGCATCGCGCAGCCCTCGAGGTCCGGTGTCGTTGCTGGTCATGGCTCGATGTGGCGTCGCTTGGCTGCGCGTTTACGCGGTGCAGGGTCGCGTCTTAGTGTGCAGGCGGTTTGAAGTACAGGACCATGCCGGCGCCGAGGGCGGTCAGCAGGAATCCCATGTACAGCATCGGGCTTGGCGCGTGCTTTGGCGGGTGCATATACATTGTGTAGAGAACGTTGATCAGCGGTGCGCCGCCGAAGACCAGCGGCATGACGTAGGTCGGCGTGCCGCCGCTGCGAAAGGCGAGGATGATGCAGACCGCGCCAATCGCGCCGAGCGCGCCGGCGGCCGTCGCGGTCGTGGTGCCAGCCGAGTTGAAACCGCGGAGCCCCTCACCCTGTGCGAACAGCAGCGCCAGCGGGACGAGCACGCCGATGAGGAAGTAGGCGATGCCCACGCACAGCAGCGCGCGAAGCGGGCTTCCAAGTTTCACCTGCCCCTGATGCAGCATCGACCCGTAGACACCCCACGACAAGACCGCTCCCGCAACAAATCCAAGCCAGTGCATATATCGGAATCTTACTGTAGCGACCGATCCCGCCGCTACGCGAGTCAGTCGCCCACCCGTGCCCGAGGGTGGTGAAAAGGACCGTATCCTGAGCGTGAGCCCCCCGCACCCCGAGCATCAGTTTGCCCGCACCTCAACGTGAGTCTGCCCGCACCCTCATCGTAAGAAGGTCCGCACCCTCAGCGAAGAAGCGCCGCACCCTCTGCGTCAGCAGGACCGCACCCTCTGCGTCAGTTCGAATCAGAACAGCGCGCGAATCCCGAGCTGGACTTGACGGCCCGAGGTAATCGTCGTCGTGATGCGCCCGAAGGTCGAGAGTGGCGCCTCACCATCGGCGCTGCCGGCAAACGCGACCAGGGCAGGGGGACCGAAGTTGGCGCGATTCAGGACGTTGAACGCTTCGATCCGGAACTCGATGCGGCCATCGCTGCCGAACCTCTTGAAGCCGGTCCGCTTGCTCAGCGCCAGGTCCAGGGTGCGCAGGTTGGGGCCGATGAAATCGCCGCGGCCGGTGTTGCCGAAGGTCCCGGCCGGCTGCAGAACGAACGCGGCCGGATCGAACCACTGCTCGACGCGGCCGAGGACGGCGTTGTCAGGACGAAACCCTGGCGCGTAGCTCGGACGGTCCTGGCCGATGCCGGGACCGAGCGAGGGGTTCCAGAGCGAGCGCGAGCGGTTGCTCTGGACGAATACGGTCAGCGGCTGTCCGCTGCGCAGGTTCCAGATCCCCGATGCCTGCCATCCGCTGAAGATGCCGCCGAGCGCGTCCGTCCCCGGCAGGTTGACGGTGAAGTTCATGACGAACACGTGGCGCGTGTCGAAGTCCGACAGGCCCTTGTTGTAGTCCGGGATGTACTCCGGGAACGCCGTCGTCGTGCCGTTGGTTGCATCGGAGAAGAACGTCGATGCCTGCGTCGTGTCCTCACTCTTCGAGACCGTGTATGAGCCCTGGACCGCGAAGCCGGCGTTGAAGCGCTTACGCACGTCGACGATCAGCGCGTTGTACCAGGACTCGCCGTCGCTGCTCTTCAGCTCGATGGTCGAGAACGCCGTATTCGGACGCGGCGTGCCGGCCGGGATGAACACAGTCCCATCAGCCAGCGTCGTCGGACGCGCGGTGTTGATGTCGTTGCTGCGGAGCAGGTGGCGACCGCGCGAACCTGCGTAGCCAACCATCACCGAGGCGTTCTGCCAGATCTCCCGCTGGACGTTCATGTTGAAGACGTGGACGCGCGGCGTGTCGAGGTCAAACTGGATCGGTCGAATCGAGATGGCGCCGGCGCGGTCGAACTGCGGCGTCGGGAAGGTCGGGTTTACGATGACGGGCCGCGGCGTCGCCGGCGGGTTGGTCACCGTCACGATCAGGTTCTGGTGGCTGTTGGTGTTGTAGTAGAGCCCGTAGCCACCGCGCAGTGCGGTGCGCCCGTCGCCGAAGATGTCCCACGCGAAGCCGCCGCGCGGCGCGATGTTCTTGTAATTGTCGTTGTCGTAGAGCTGTCCCGTGGTCGGCGCCGAGGCGGTCAGGTCGGGCAGTGCCGAGTCGCGCCCGTACTTGTCCTTCGGCAAGGTCGTGAACTCGTAACGCAGACCGCCGTTGATGGTGAGATTCGGCGTCACCTGGAAGTCGTCCTGCACATAGGCGCCGAACAGCGTGAAGTTCCAGTAGCGATCGAACTGGGCCTCCGGCGT
>Ga0183260_10002385_pt1 | contig 15545 bp, 14 predicted proteins | sample AntDrymUQ4972206_2_FD_129768 | JGI IMG/M metagenome (GOLD analysis project Ga0183260, IMG submission 129768) | Polar desert sand microbial communities from Dry Valleys, Antarctica - metaG UQ497 (22.06) (version 2) (version 2) | ecosystem: Environmental > Terrestrial > Soil > Desert | place... | reverse complement strand
TCTAGCTTGTACGCCAGCCGGCCCATCACGTTGAGCCAACATCACCGGGATGGGAGTCCGACTCGGGGCGTGCCAGGCGTTCGCCGTCAGGTCACGTTCCGGAGGACACCCACGCTTGCTACACGCAGGCCCAACCCCCGAGCTGGCAGCGGCAGGCTGGAGCTACTTCTTCCCGTAAGGTGGGGGCGATGACGGCTCGCACCGCAGCTCCCGGCGAAGCCATGCTCCGGGACCACTTGGAGTACCCGCGCGGCCGCGGCGAGCTGGCGCGCTCGCCCCATTCCGGAGCTGCGGGCGGCGCCGCATGTGGGGATCTCCTCCGGATCTCGGTGCAAGTAATGGGCCCCCGGGTGGTCGAGGCAGGCTTTGAGGCGCAGGGCTGCGCCGCCGCACAGGCCGCGGGCAGCGCGGCCGTCGAGCTCGCGCGGGGTGCCCCGCTGCTGGAAGCCGCGCTCATCACGCCCGCCCGGCTGGCCGCCGAGCTCGGCGGCCTGAGCCCCGCTGCGGGGCACGCTGCCGAGCTGGCCGCCGATGCCCTTCACCGCGCGCTCGGGATGGCGGCACGTGACGGAGCCGCCCGCCTGCCCTTAAGCGGCCGCCGCACCCTGGTGGCAATGAGTGGCGGTGTCGACAGCGCCGCCGCCGCCCGGCTCGCGCTCGACGCGGGTGAGGACGTCGTGGCGGTAACGCTCGAGCTGTGGTCGGATCCGACCACCGACGGGGAGCGGAGCTGCTGCTCGCCCCAGGCGGTGACAGGGGCACGAGCGCTGGCACACGGGATGGGCATCCCTCACTTCACGCTCGACCTGCGCGAGGAGTTCCGCACGGCGGTGGTGGATGACTTCCTGTCGGGCTACGCAGGGGGCCGGACTCCGAATCCCTGCGTCGGGTGCAACGGGGCTGTTCGCTTCGACTCGATGCTCGGGCTCGCGGGGCGACTTGGGGCTCGGTGCCTGGCCACCGGCCACTACGCGAGGATCGGCACCGACGCGCGCGGGCCGCTCGTGCGCGCGGGGGTGGATCCGGCCAAGGACCAGAGCTACGTGCTGGCCCGCCTTCGCGGCCACGAGCTGGAACGCCTGCGCTTCCCGCTCGGTGGTCTGGAGAAACCGCGCGTTCGCGAGCTGGCTCGGGCCGCGGGTCTCCCGGTGGCCGACAAGCCCGAGAGCCAGGACCTCTGCTTTCTCGCGGGCGGTGACACCCGGTCTTTCATGCGCCGGCACGGCGGGCGGGCGCTCCGGGCGTCCTCGGCCGGTGGGGACATCGTGGACCGCGCCGGAAGCGTGCTGGGCCGCCACGAGGGGCACCACACGTTCACGGTGGGCCAGCGGAGAGGGATCGGGGTGGCCGCAGCAGAGCCCCTTTATGTCCTGCGCAAGGACGTGCCGCGCAACCGCGTGATCGTGGGGCCGCGTTCGGCGTTGCTCACCGACAGGGTGACACTGGAGCCGCTCGAGCTGCACAGGCCCGCGCGCGAGGTCGACTCCGTGCGGTTGCGCTATCACGCCCCATCCGTGCCGTGCACGTCGGCGCTCGACCTGCCGGCAGGGACCCACGGCCGCGCGGAGCTGGCCCTCGCGCGCGAGGTACGCGCCGCTGCCCCCGGGCAGACGGGCTGCCTCATGGCAGGGGACCTCGTGGTGGGATGGGGGACCATCGCCGACCGGTCTGTTGATGCCTGAGCCTGATCAGATCTCCTTCGAGGCTCCGCTGGAGGCTGCCTTCGGGCCGGTTGTCCGGTTGATCGTCGGTGGGATAGCCGAGCGGGCGGACTTCGGCTTCGAGGCGATGGACGATCTCCAGCTCGCCGTGGAACGGCTGCTGGTCGAGGCCGGTTCCGACGGGAACGTGAAGCTGTCGTTCGAGCTGAGAGGCGACGGGATCAGGACGCGGGTCGGCCCCTTGCGCGAGCGCGGGATCGCGGAGGCGCTCCAGGACTCCGAGGGTAAGCCCGGGACACTCGACCTGCAGCGGATCTTGAGCACCGTCGTGGACTCCTACGGCGTCGAGCAGGCGGCCGACGGCCACATCGTCGTGCGCCTCGAGAAGCTGAGGGGAGTGGCCCTGTGAGCACGGCCAAGGAGAGCGGGCGTTTGCAGCTTCGTGACGCGGATCGCGAGCTGCTGCGTCGCTACCACGAGCTTGGAGACGAGAGCGCGCGCGACGCCCTCGTGGAGCGGCACATGCCGCTGGTGCGTTCGCTCGCGCGGCGCTACGCCGGCCGCGGGGAGCCCCTCGAGGACATCGAGCAGGTGGGCGCGATCGGCCTGATCAAGGCGATCGACCGCTTCGACCTCGAGCGGGAGGTAGCCCTGGCTACCTATGCCACCCCGAACGTGGTCGGTGAGATCAAGCGCCACTTTCGCGACAAGGGCTGGGCGATACGCGTGCCGCGTGCGCTCCAGGAGATGAACGCCAAGATGTCCGCCACGATCGACCGGCTGACCTCGACGCTCGGCCGCTCCCCGAGCATCGGCGAGATCGCCGAGAGCCTTCAGGCCACCCCCGAAGAGGTGCTGGAGGCGATGGAGGTCGGCTCTGCCTACACCACGCTCTCGCTGTCCGCGCCGGTTGGTGAGGACGCCGCCGACCCGCTCGAGGTGATCGGGAAGGAGGACGAGGGCTTCGAGCACAGCGAGGATCGTGAAGAGCTCGCCCCAGCCCTCGCCCGACTGCCCCAGCGCGAGCGGGAGATCCTGCGCATGCGTTTCGAGGAGGGGCTGCCCCAGACGCAGATCGCCGAACAGGTGGGCCTCTCCCAGATGCACGTATCGCGGCTGATTCGCAGGTCGCTGATGGCCATGCGTGAGGAGCTCGACTGAGGTCGCAGGGCGCCTGCGCCGAAAGCCTCGGGCGGAGCGTACGGTTCGTTTGATGTCGCTGCCACGTAAGCCGACGGTCTGCGCCGTGGCGGGCGCCGCCTGCCTCGCCCTCGGCGCCTGCGGCGGGGGGGAGGGAGCCTCCGGCGATGCCCGCAAGGGTGGATCGATCATCGTCGCGGCCACCGCCCCGCCGGATGCGCTCGATCCGGCGCTCGGCCGCTCGCCACAGGTCCGCCAGGCGCTGTGGCTGGCGTACACGCCCCCTCTGACCTACCGCCGGAGCGAGGGGACAAAGGGCACAGAGCTCATCCCTGGGGTGGCCGACGAGTTGCCCGAGGTCTCCGAGGACGGCACGCGCTATTCCTTCAAGGTCCGGGAGGGGTTGCGCTACTCCGACCGTACACCGGTGCGGGCGAGTGACTTCGAGCACACGATCAAACGCGTCATCAGGCTCGGCGCGGCCGGTTCGTCCTACGACGGCATTCAGGGAGTGGAGGAATACGCGGCCCAGGCCGCCGAGGCCGCGGACATCACCGGCATCGATGCGGACGACGGCACCCGCGAGGTCACCGTGCAGCTCACCGAGCGCGACGCCACCTTCGAGCACAAGCTGGCGCTCGGCTTCGCCGGCATGGTTCCCGCCGCCAAGGCTCCTTTCGAGGACCTGACACGGAGTCCGCCCCCCGGCGTGGGCCCGTACAGGATCACGAACTCGACGCCACGGGAATTCGTGATGGTCCAGACGCGGGGGTTCGATCTGCCAGGGATCCCCGAGGGCAACCTGCAACGCATCACCACACGCGTGGTGAAAGAGGAGAGCTCTCAGGCCCGTGGAGTCATTGCGGGGGGGCTCGATTACATGCAGGGTCGGGTCCCGGTGGCGCTCTTGCCCGAGGTCCGCTCGAAGTACAAGGACCGATACGCCGAGCATCCAACCCTCTCGAGCCTCTACTTCTTCCTCAATCAGCGCACCCCGCCGTTCGACAACGGGAAGGTGCGCAAGGCCGTGAACCTCGCGCTCGACAAGCGGTCGCTCAGCCGCCTGTTTGCGGGCCGCTTGGAGCCGGGCTGCAACTTCCTGCCGGGGGGCCTTGCGGCCCACCGACCGATCGACCCCTGCCCGTACGGGGACCCGGGCTTCAACGGCGACCCCGAACGAGCGCGTCAGCTGATCGAGGATTCCGGCGAGGAGGGCAAAGCCGTCACGGTGTTTGCGGGCACCGCGGCAAACCACCGTGACATAGGCCGCTACTACACGCGCCTGCTCGACAAGATCGGCCTGGAGGCCAGGCTCAAGGTTGTCAGGGGCCTGGAGGGCCGGCGCAGGGCAAGAGCACAGACCGGGGTAGAGAGCTTCGTGGCGGAGATCCCGCATCCCTTTCCCTACATGTCGCTCCTCGAGGGTGACGTTCTCGACAGCGAGGTCGAAGAGCGGCTGGTCGAGCTCACGGGGGAGCCGGATGAGGAGGTGGCGACAGAGGGGTATGCCGAGCTCGACCGGCTCGTAGTCGACAAGGCGTACGCGGCTCCCTTCGGCGCGGAACGGCTCGGCACTTTCCTCTCCGAGCGGATGGATGCGGAGAACTGCTCGCTCTTTCATCCGGTGTACGGCACCGACTACTCGAGCCTGTGCCTGCGCTGAAGTAGGGCACCTAGACTGATCCCATGAAGACCGAGGAGATCCGGGAGCGCTACCTCTCGTTCTTCGAGGAGCGGGGGCACAGGCGCATGCCCTCAGCGTCCCTGGTGCCGGCGAGCTATGACCCGAGCGTGCTCCTGACGACCGCCGGCATGCAGCCATTCAAGCCGTACTTCCGGGGCGAGGAGGAACCACCCGCCCGCCGGCTCACCTCCGCCCAGAAGTGCTTTCGCACCACGGACATCGAGAACGTGGGGATGACGGCCAGGCACCTCACCTTCTTCGAGATGCTCGGCAACTTTTCGGTGGGGGACTACTTCAAGGAGGGCGCGGTCGAGTACGCCTGGGAGCTCTCGACGATGGGTTTCGGCTTCGACCCCGAGCGGGTGTGGATCACCGTCTTCGGGGGTGACGAGCAGCTCGCCCTCGGGCCCGACGAGGAGGCCATCGCCTGCTGGCGGGCGATAGGCGTTCCCGAGGAGCGGATCGTGCGCCTGGGCCGGAGGGACAACTTCTGGCAGTCCGGCCCGACGGGGCCGTGCGGCCCCTGCTCGGAGCTCTATCTCGACCGAGGGCTCGAGTTCGGCGGGGAGGATGACCGCCCGGGTGACGACTCCGAGCGCCACCTCGAGTACTGGAACCTCGTGTTCATGCAGTACGACCTGCACCCCGATGGAGCGCTGACCGAGCTGCCCCGGCAGAACATCGACACCGGGCTTGGGCTGGAGCGGATGGCCGCGATTCTTCAGGACGTGCCGTCCGTGTACGAGACCGACGGCTTTCGTCCCCTGGTCGCGTTCGGCGAGGAGCGGTCGGGGCGCCGCTACGGCGAGGACTTCCAAACCACACGCGCGCTTCGCGTGCTCGCCGACCACGGCCGCGCTGCGGCCGTCCTTCTGGCAGACGGCGTCGTGCCCTCCAACGAGGACCGGGGCTACATCCTGCGCCGGATCCTGCGCCGAGCGATCCGGCAGGGGCGGGTGCTCGGCCTGGACGAGGGTTTTCTACCCGAGCTGTGCACGGTGGTGATCGAGGTGATGGGGGGCGTGTACCCCGAGCTGGAGCGAGAGCGAGACGTGATCGCACGCTGGAGTGCCGCAGAAGAGGAGAGCTTTGGCCGCACTCTCGCCCAGGGTGAACGGCAGCTCGGCGTGCTCGTGAGGGATGCGAAGGGCGTGGGCTCCGGCGAGGTCGCGGCCGCCGACGCCTTCCGCCTTCACGACACCTACGGCTTTCCCTTCGAGATGACCAAGGAGCTTCTGTCGGAAGAGGGGCTGGGGGTGGACGATGAGGCCTTTGACGCACTGATGGAAGATGCGCGCGATACCGCCAGGGCGGGCGCGCGTGAAACCGGTGCGGCCGGGGGCCTCTCCGAGCGCGCGGCGGAATTCGCCCGCGCCGCAGGATTCCAGACCAACTTCGTGGGCTACGAGTCGGTCGAGGCAGACACGCTCATCCGTGCCGTGGAGACCGAGAACGGCGCGGTGCTCGCCAAGCTCGAGGACAGCCCGTTCTATCCCGAGGGGGGTGGGCAGATCTCCGACGCGGGCATGGTGGAGACGGGCTCCGCCAGCGCGCGCGTGAGCGGAGTGTTCCGGGTGGGATCCGATCAGGTGCTGGCGCTGGAGCCGGTCGTCGGGACGATCACGGCGGGCGAGGAGGCGCGGGCAACCGTGGAGCGAGACACCCGCCTCGCCACGATGCGAAACCACACCGCCACCCACCTCCTGCACGCCGCTCTCCGCGAGCGGCTCGGCGACCACGTGCGCCAGGCCGGCTCCTACGTCGGGCCCGACAAGCTGCGCTTCGACTTCACGCACGGCGAGCGCCTCAGTGACGAAGAGCTGGCCGAGGTCGAGGCCAGGGTGAGCGAATGGGTAGCGGCGGGCCTCTCGGTGCGGGCGCTCGAGACGACCCTGTCAGAGGCGCGGGCACTGGGGGCGATGGCCCTCTTCGGGGAGAAGTACGGCGACTGGGTGCGGATGGTCGAGGTGGATGCGATATCACGCGAGCTTTGCGGTGGCACGCACGTGGCCTCGACGGCGGAGATCGGGCTCTTCCACGTGACCACGGAGACCTCCAGTGCCTCCAACGTGCGCCGGATCGAGGCCATCACGGGACCACGGGCAACCGCGCTCTTTCAGGAGCGCACGGCCCGGCTGCGGGAGCTGTCATCGCTGCTCAGGGCGCCCGAGAACGAGCTGGTGGGCGCGGCCGAGCGGTTGACCGAGCGCGTGCGCGACTTGAGCAAGCGAGCGGAAGGCAAGGCGCAGGACGGGGACATCGCCCAGAAGCTGGTCGAGTCTGCGGCGGAGGTTGCCGGAATCCTGGTCCTGGCCGAGCGCGTCGAGGTCCTCGACGCCCAGGCCCTCTTGGCCCTGTCGAACCGCGTGAGGCAGAGCCTGGGCGAGTCGGTGGTGGTACTCGGCTGCGCGGTCGACGGCCGAGTGCACCTCGTGGCCAACGTGGCGCCGGCGGTGGTCGAGCGTGGCGTAAAGGCAGGCGATGTCGTGCGGGCCGCCGCCGAGGTCGTCGGCGGAGGCGGCGGCGGCCGCGACACGATGGCCCAGGCGGGAGGGCGAAATCCCGCGAAGCTGGACGAGGCTCTCGCCATAGCGCGCGCGACGATCGAGAGCTCGCTCTCATAAGGTCAGGGCATGCGCATCCTCGCGCTCGATCATGGGGAGGCCCGCTGCGGCTGCGCGGTGTCCGACCCCTCGGGAACACTCGCGACGCCGCTCACGGCGATCGACCGCCCGGATACCCGGCGCGGCCTGGCGCGCGTGGCCATGCTTGCCGGTGAGCTCGAGGCGGAGCTCGTCGTCGTGGGCCTCCCGTTGACGCTGGCCGGCGAGGAGGGGCCTCAGGCACTCCTGGCCCGAGAGTTTGCGGCCCGGGTTCGGCCACGCGTGCGGGTGCCCGTGGAGCTCCACGACGAGCGGCTGACCACGCGCATGGCGGAAGCGGTGGGCGGGAGTGCCGATCCCGACTCCCGCGCGGCGGCCCACCTACTCGAGGGCTATCTGGCGGGGAAAGCCGCCGCGGCCGGTCGATGAGTCCTCGGCACCGGCCTCCGGAGCACCGCACCCCCGCGGAGCGCGAGCGTGCGCGTCTGGAACGAGAGGCCCGCAGGGCTGCCCGCGAAGGCCGCCCGCCGCCCCCACGTCCTCCCGAGCCCACCGCGGCGCCTGCCCCTCCCCGGCGCGAACCACCGCCTCGGGCGCCGGAACCACCGCCTCGGGCGCCGGAACCACCGCCTCGGGCGCCGGAGCCCCCGCCTCGGGCGTCGGAGCCACCACCTCCGCCACTGACGGCCGACGCGCCGCAAGTTCAAGCCCCCCAGCCCGGGCGACAGCCCGTTCAAGCCCCGCCGCCCGAGCCTGCGCGAGTCCCCGCCCGGTCCTCCGGGCCTCCGCAAATCCCGCTGCGGCCGGTCGAGCCTCCACAACCGACTACGCGGCCCCCTCTGCCTCCGCCGCCATTCGAGGGCGGGCAGGTTCCTGAACAGAGGCCCGGACCCGGCGGCCATGCGCCGCTCGCCGGCCGCGGCGCCGCCGCCCGCACCGCAGCGGCACGCGAGCTGCTCGAGCGCCGGCGCAGGGCCGCCGCAGCCGCCGGAGGGGGCTCCCGGACGGGACGGCGGCTCATATCGCTGCTCGCGCTGGGTGCGCTCGGCCTCGGAATCCTGTGGTTTCTCATGTCGCTCTACCAGCCTTTTGGCGGGCAAGGGGAGGGTCAGGTTCGGATCGTGGTGCCCGAGGGCGCCGGCGTGGGGCAGATAGCCGACCTGCTCGAGGAGAAAGGAGTGATCTCGAGCGCGTTCTTCTTCCAGACGAGAGCCACCGTCTCCGGCCGCCGGGAGGACCTGAAGGCGGGGCCCTTCCGCCTGCGCAGGGACATGAGCCACGGTGCCGCCCTCGACGCACTGTCACAGGGCCCGCCGCCAGATGTGGTTCGGGTCACGATCCCGGAGGGCCGTGCGCGGCGGGAGGTGAAGGGCGTGGTTGGGGGCCGGTTGAAGGGCGACTACCTCGCTCTGACCAAGAGCTCGCGCCTGCTGGATCCCCGGCGGTACGGCGCCAAGCGCCCGCGCGACCTCGAAGGGTTTCTTTTTCCCGCCAGCTACGAGTTGAAGAAGGGGAGCCGCACGCAAGCCCTCGTCAACGAGCAGCTTGCTGCATTCAAGCGCGAGATAGCAAAGGTCGACCTCCGCGCCGCCAGGCAGAGGAAGCTCACGCCTTACGACGTGCTCACGATCGCCTCGATGATCGACCGCGAAGCCCAGATACCGAAGGAGCGGCCAATCGTGGCGTCCGTGATCTACAACCGCCTCCGCGAGGGCATTCCGCTCGGCATAGACGCCACGATCCGGTTCGCCACGAACAACTGGACCAGGCCGCTGACCCAATCCCAACTCGCCATCGGCTCTCCCTACAACACGCGCACGCGCAGGGGCCTGCCACCGGGACCGATCGGCAGCCCCGGCCTGGCCGCGATCCGCGCGGCCGCGCGTCCGGCCCGCACGGGCTTCCTCTTCTACGTGGTCAAGCCCGGCACCTGCGGCGAACACGCCTTCTCGCGGACGGACGCAGAGTTCCAGCAGAACGTCAGGCGGTACAACAACGCCCGCAGCCGTCGCGGCGGCAGGTCGCCGACGAAGTGCTGACCGCGCGCTGATGCCACGCACGTTGCTCGGAGTGGCGGGCTTTCCCGTGGCCCACAGCCGCTCCCCGGCGATGCACAACGCCGCGCTCGCCGAATTGGGCCTCGACTGGCTCTACTTGCCCCTGCCGCTGCCGGCCGACCGATTTGCGGAGACGGTTCGGGCACTGCCCGGCTCGGGCTTCCGAGGCGTGAACGTGACGGTGCCGCACAAGCTGGCCGCGCATCAGTTGGCGGACGCGCGCACCGCGTCCGCCGCGGCGATCGGCGCGGCGAACACGCTGACCTTCACCGATGGTCGGATTCTCGCCGACAACACGGACGCCGGGGGCTTTCTCGACGCGCTCGCGGTCCCCGCGAAGCCGCTGCGCGCGATCGTCCTGGGCGCCGGCGGATCGGCGCGCGCGGTGGCCTGGGCCCTTGTTGACGCCGGGGCACAGGAGGTGTGGGTCTGGAACCGCACGCCCGAGCGGGCGGCGGCCCTCGCGAGTGATCTCGGCGCCCGCCACTGCGAGCATCCCCCTCGGGCGGATCTGCTCGTGAACTGCACATCGGTCGGCCTCGACCCATCAACGACAGAGGAGGAGGCACTCGAGGCTCTCGGGCTCGCTGACTACGAACCGCCCGCGATCGTGGTCGACCTCGTCTACGCCTCCGATCCGACCGCGCTCACGAGGTGGGCCCGGCGGGCGGGGGCGCGAGTTGTAGACGGTCTCGAGGTCCTGGTTGGGCAGGGCGTCCGTAGCCTCGAGGGCTGGACCGCACGCCGGGTTCCGGTCGACATCATGCGGCGCGCCGCCAGGGGGCGGTAATGGATCGCGGCCGGGCTGCCGATATCGCACTGGATGGCTATCTCACGCCCCATTTTGATTGCGCTGATCGCAGCGCTGCTGGCACTGGCGGCGTTCTACGCCACGAGCGGTGCCCGCCAGTCTTCCGAGGCCCCGAGCGCCCCTGCCTCAGCCGCTCCCGAGCGCAGTGCGAGCCCCACGAAAAGCGCTCCCCCGGCCCGCGCCAAGGCCCGCGAGCCGGGCAGCCGCCGTGGCGGCGATGGGTCGGCGAAGCCTCCCAGGTCCCCGGCGAAGCGCCGCCCGGCCGTGGCCGTGCCGACCGGCATGCCCACCGGCGTGAGGCGAGCTCTGGCAGGCAAGCGCACGGTCGTCCTCTTCTTCTCCCAGCGTGGCTCGGCCGATGACGCCGCCACCGCACGTGCCGTGGCGTCGCTGCGCGGGCGCAGGGGGGTGCAGGTCTTCTCCGCCCCGATATCGCGGCTCGCCGACTATCAGGCGGTAATCGGAGGGCTGGGCGTCACGCAGGCGCCATCCGTCGTCATCGTCGGCCGTGACCGCGCCGCGCGGCTGATCGAGGGCTTTGTGGATGCGGAGACCCTCGCCCAGCAAGTAGCCGACGCACGATGACCTCGGGTCCGGGCCCGTCACATCTCCGACCTGTCGCCGCGGCCGCCACGGAGGCCGCCCCCGCGCCGGAGGATCCCGGCACCGGCCTGACAGAGCCCAGGCCCCGCGGCGGGGGCTCGCGCTTCATCTCCGACGTGGTCGTGGAGCTCGGGTTCGTGGCGCGCGAGCGCGTGGACGCGGCCGTCGAGGAGGGCCGGGCCTCCGGCCGGACGCCGGAGCAGGTGCTGCTCGACTCCGGCGCGCTCACGAGCGATCAGCTCTCACGCGCGATCGCCGACCGTTTCGGGCTCTCGCACGTCGACCTGAACGTCTACAAGCCGGACCTGTCGGCGCTGAATCTGATCGGGGTCCAAGCGGCCCGGCGGTTCAATGCGGCGCCGATCGGGCTGGCCGATGACGGGGTGCTGTTGGTGGCCATGGCCGACCCGTCCAACATCCTGGCGCTCGATGACCTGAAGCTGATGACCGGCCACGAGGTGCGCCCCGTGGTGGCCTCGCAGGAGGACATCGCAGGGCTGATCAGCCGCATGAGCCGCCTGGACGACGCGGTGGCGGCTGCGGTCGAGGAGGAGGAAGAGGAGGAGGGCGCGAGCATCACCGACATCCGCGAGTCCGCGGATGACGCGCCCATCATCAAGCTCGTGAACTCCGTCGTCGCGCAGGCGGTGGAGGAGGGGGCCTCCGACATCCACCTCGAGCCGGACGGGCATGAGATGCGCGTGCGCTTCCGCGTCGACGGCGTGCTGAGCGAGACCACCTCGATCCCGCGCAGGATGATCGCCGGTGTGATCTCGCGCGTGAAGATCATGGGTGACCTCGACATCGCCGAGCGGCGCCTTCCCCAGGACGGCCGCGTGGGGCTCACCGTGGAGGGGCGCTCGGTGGACATCCGCATCGTCACGATGCCCTCCGTCCACGGCGAGGGCATCGTCATGCGCCTGCTCGACAAGAACCAGGCGCTGTTGAGCCTCGATGCGCTCGGGATGTCCGGTGTGCCCCGCGAGCGCTTCGAGTCTGCCTTCCATCAGGCCTACGGCGCGGTGCTCGCGACCGGGCCGACCGGCTCGGGGAAGTCGACGACGCTGTACGCGGCGCTGAACGCGATCAACTCGGTGGACAAGAACATCATCACGATCGAGGACCCGGTCGAGTACCAGCTGCCCGGCGTCAACCAGGTGCAAGTGAACCTCAAGGCCGGCCTCACCTTCGCGCGCGGTTTGCGTTCGATGCTGCGCGCGGACCCCGACGTGATCATGGTGGGAGAGATCCGCGACGCCGAGACGGCGCGGATCGCCGTGGAGTCGGCCCTCACCGGGCATCTGGTGCTGTCCACGCTTCACACCAACGATGCTCCTTCGGCCATCACGCGGCTGACGGAGATGGGGATCGAGCCGTTCCTCACCGCCTCGGCGCTCGACTGCGTGGTCGCGCAGCGGCTGGTGCGGACCCTCTGCACCCACTGCAAGCGCCGCACGCTCCTGCGCGTCGATGCCCTGGCTGCAGGGGGACTCTCGGCCGCCTTCGATGTCGAGGCCTACGAACCGGTCGGATGCGGGCGCTGTGGCTCTAGCGGGTTCAAGGGACGAGTCGGCCTGTATGAGGTGATGCCGCTGAGCGACGAGATCCGCTCGATGGCGATCGAGCGCCAGTCGGCCGACGAGATCATGCGGGTGGCCGTCGAGCAGGGCATGCGCAGGCTGCGGGATGACGGCTTTGACAAGGTCAAGCAGGGCGTGACCTCGATCGCGGAGATCGCGCGCGTCACCTGAGCGAGGCTCAGGTTTCTGGCGGGCACGCCGATAGGTCACGAGATGGAATTCGACTTCGCAGAGGTGCTGCTCGAGGTGATGCGTCGCAATGCATCGGACCTCCACATGACCGCGGGCTCGCCGCCGATGGTGCGCGAGCGCGGCCAGCTCAGCGCGCTCGAGGGTTACGCGCCGCTGACCCCGCAGGTGGTCCGGGAGATCGTCTACTCCATCCTCACGAACGACCAGCGCCAGCGCCTCGAGACCGACTGGCAGATCGACTTCGCATACTCGATCCCCGGCAAGGCGCGCTTCCGCGTGAACGCCTACTTCCAGCGCGCCTCGCTCGGCGCCGCGTTCCGGCTGATCCCGCAGGAGATGCCGAAGCTCGAGGACCTGGCTCTGCCGCCCATGCTGCGCGACTTCACGGAGAAGCCGCGCGGCTTCGTGCTCGTGACCGGCCCCACCGGCTCCGGCAAGTCCACGACGCTCGCCGCGATGCTCGACCTGATCAACGAGCACCGGCATGAGCACATCATGACCATCGAGGATCCGATCGAGTTTCTCCACCGCCACAAGAGCTGCATCGTCAACCAGCGCGAGCTGGGTGCCGACGCCAAGAGCTTCTCGCTGGCGCTGAAGGCCGCGCTGCGCCAGGACCCCGATGTGATCCTCGTCGGCGAGATGCGCGACCTCGACACGATCTCCACGGCGCTCACGGCAGCGGAGACGGGCCACCTCGTCTTCGCCACCCTGCACACGCAGGACACCGCGCAGACCGTCGATCGGATCGTGGATGTGTTCCCGCCCGAGCAACAGCAGCAGGTGCGGGTCCAGCTCTCGGTGGCCCTCCAGGGCATCGTCTCCCAGCAACTGCTGCCCACCGCCGACGGCCAGTCGCGTGCCTGCGCAACCGAGGTGCTCGTGCCCACCCCCGCGGTGCGCAACCTGATCCGCGAGGGCAAGACCCACCAGATCTATTCGGCGCTCCAGACCGGCGGGACGCACGGGATGCAGACGATGGATGCCTCCCTGGCCGACCTCGTGCGGCGCAGCAAGATCACGCGACAGCTCGCCGAGGCGCGCTCGTCCTCGCCGGAGGAGCTACGCCGGCTCATGGGCACCGTGAGGGTGGCCTAGCCGATGGCGTCGTTCGCCTTCAAGGCCCTCGATCTGGCCGGCGTGCCCACCCGCGGCGAGATCGAGGCCGACAGCAAGCAGACGGTGGCCTCGCAGCTGCGTGGAAAAGGACTGATCGTCCTCGACATCGTCGAGCAGAAGCCCACCAGCGTCGGCGACATCTTCGGCCGCCGCAAGAAGGTCAAGTCCGAGGATTTGACGATCGCGACGCGGCAGCTGTCGACGATGGTGTCCTCAGGGATGTCCCTCCTGCGCGCGCTCTACATCATCGAGGAGCAGACGGAGAGCGAACCACTGCGTGAGGCGTTCATCGAGGTTCGCAAGGACGTCGAGGCGGGAGTCGCGCTCTCCGGAGCGCTGAAGCGGCACCCGAAGGCCTTCAACGAGCTCTACGTGGCCATGGTGGCGGCCGGCGAGACAGGCGGCATCCTTGACGCAACCCTGATCCGGGTGGCCGACCAGCTCGAGAAGGACGATGCCCTGCGGCGGCAGGTGAAGGCGGCGATGATCTACCCGGCGCTGATCGGGGGCTTCGCACTCGTGACCCTGCTCGCGCTCGTGGCCTTCCTGGTGCCGGTGTTCGAGAAGATCTTCAAGGACTTCGGCGGAGAGCTGCCGGCTATCACCAAGTTCACCGTGATGCTCTCGCACCTCCTCATCGATCGGTGGTACCTGATGATTGGTGTGACGATGGGAGTCGTCTACATCTTTCGCCGCTGGAAGCGCAGCGACCGCGGCCGCATCCAGTGGGACCGCCTGAAGCTGAAGTTCCCGATGAAGATCGGCGACATCGTTCAGAAGGTGGCGCTTGCGCGCTTCTCGCGCACGTTCTCCGGGCTGATCGCCGCGGGCGTGCCGATGCTCGAGGCCATCGACATCACCGGCCGCACGTCCGGCAACCGCGTGGTCGAGATGGCGATGGACGATGTGCGCGACTCCGTGATGAAGGGCGGCACGCTGGCTGCCCCGATGCGAGGCACACCCGAAGCGTTCCCGCCGATGGTCATCCAAATGATCGGAGTGGGAGAGGAGACCGGCGCGCTGGAGACGATGCTCGCGAAGATCGCCGACTTCTACGAGGATCAGGTTGCTGCGGCGATGAAGGCGCTGACCTCGATTCTCGAGCCGGTCCTGATCATGGTTGTGGGAGGAATCGTGGGCTTCATCGTGATCGCGATGTACCTGCCGATGTTCAAGGTGTACGACCAGATCAAATAAAGCACGTTCGGACGGCGCGCTACTGGGTAGACCCTCCGGGTACCAGACCCGAGGATTTATGCCAGAGACAACCGACAGAGGCTCGAATCAACTTGGAGATCAGTCCGTAGGCGATCTCGTCAGAAGGGCACGCCGATGAGCCCCGACACGAATCCGACGGGCGTCGGACAGGCGGGCGACGTCGAGCAACCGGACGAGAAGGAACAGCTCCGCGAGGAGATCGCGGAGACGCGCGAGGAGCTCGGCCAGACGGTGGAGGCGCTTGCTCAGAAGGCGGACGTGAAGGCCCAGGTGGAGGAGAAGAAGGCCGAGGCCAGGGAGAAGGTCGAGGACAAGAAGGCGGAGGTCAGGGACAAGATCACGGGCGCGGTCGGTGGCGTCGGGGAGAAGGTCACCGATGCGCGTGCCAAGATGTCCGAGGCGCCGCCGGTGCAGCAGGCATCCGAGCGTCCCTGGATCCCGGCGGCTGCGGCTGCCGCCCTGCTCTTGCTGCTGATCATCCGGAGAAGGCGATCATGAAGCTGCTCTACAGGCCGTTTGGCATCGTCTTCGGCGTGCTCGGAGGACTTCTGGGCGGTGCGATCTTCAAGCAGGTCTGGAAGCGCATCTCCGACGAGGAGGACGCGCCGAAGGCCACCGAGAGCGAGTACGGCTGGGGCGAGGTGCTTCCGGCGGCGGCCCTCCAGGGGGCGATCTTCGCGCTGATCAAGGCCGCGGTGGACCGCGGCGGCGCGATCGGGTTCCGCAAACTGACCGGCATCTGGCCCGGGGACTGACAGGCAGCAATCGATGGCAATCGAGTACCGAGACGAGCGACAGACGCTGCAGGCCAAGCACGATCCCCGCGGGGCCCCCGACGGCCGTGGTCCCGACAGCCCGTCGGACCTCGGAGGTAGCT
>Ga0183260_10002384_pt1 | contig 15546 bp, 17 predicted proteins | sample AntDrymUQ4972206_2_FD_129768 | JGI IMG/M metagenome (GOLD analysis project Ga0183260, IMG submission 129768) | Polar desert sand microbial communities from Dry Valleys, Antarctica - metaG UQ497 (22.06) (version 2) (version 2) | ecosystem: Environmental > Terrestrial > Soil > Desert | place... | reverse complement strand
ATGATAACAGATTTCGAAACACTACAAAATGAAATTGATTCCTTAATGATCACATGTAAAAAGGAATTGATCATATTTTCTTCTACTAAGATCCTGTGTAATATTCTAAGTAAGAATAACGTAGTATATTATTTTCCATCGTTATTAAAAAGCGGTGTAAAAATCAAAATCCTAATTGATAATGCCGACGAACTTTTGATAAAACAAATTACTGCAATAAACGATACTAATCGGACTAACACAATCCAATTAATGCATTCAAACAAGATAAGTGAATTTAATGAAGCTGTAATGATAAGAGACGATAAATATATGTTACAAATAAAGTATGGCATTAATGATCAGTTATCTGCGTTGTTCTCAAGTGAGGAATATAATATTCTGGTCCAAGAGATACTCTTTGAGAAGCATTGGAATGAGGTAAAGAGTCTTACCTCCATTATAAGATAATCAAACGGTACGTTTTATTAACTAAATATGGTAAAGTGTCAAGATCAGTCAAATCATTTAATTATTTTTATCTTGGCTAGATGAGATATTAGGAGCGTATGAAATATATAGTTTGTATGATTAGACTATCAAATCTTTAATTTTAGTAAAATGACAAATTCTCAACGAATTTCTTTCTAATCTCTATTGGAATCTAATTTTTAGAAGTGTCTTACCCTAAAATTGTTATTTTTTATCTGATAGATTTATCTCAAAATTTCTACTACCTTTTTGGCTGCTAAAAACGCTGACTCGGGATTTTGTCCTGTTACTATTTGTCCGTCACTTACTACAAATGGCTGAAAGTTTTCACTTTTTTCAAAATTACCTCCCAATTCTTTGAGTCGATTTTCTAACGAAAACGGGACAGTCTTGTCCAGTTTTATTGTTTCTTCTTCACTGTTAGTGAACCCAGTTATTTTCCTATTCTTTAGAATAGAATTTCTATTTTTATCTTTTGCTTGTAATAAGCCTGCGGGTCCATGACAAACGGCGGAAATGACTTTTTTGTTGTTGTAAAAATCCTCTACTATTTTCTTTAAATCCTTGTCTTCGGATAAATCCCACATCGGTCCATGACCACCAGGTAAAAACAATGTATCATAGTCACTCGGTGAAAGTTGATTTAAGATGAGTGTATTTTCAAGTCTTTCCATTGCTGATTTATCGTTTTGAAGTCGTTGAGTATATTCGGTTTGATTTTCTTTCAGCATACTCTTTGGATCAACGGGCGGTTTTCCACCCCTTGGGGATGCGATTGTAACTTCATATTCATTGTCTATAAATTCATAGTAAGGACCGGCGAATTCTTCAAGCCAGTATCCGGTTTTTTGGCCAGTATTTCCGAGTTGATCGTGAGAAGGTAAAACAAAAAGGACTTTTTTCATAAAATCCAATATCTAACATATTATAAAACGACAATACGATCGAACAAGATTCTCTTGAAATTACTTCTGATCAATTTCTTACCTCTATGATCTGAGGGACCAATTCTGAAACAAGAAGAGGAATCATTTTAATTTCTAAATCTTATTAACAAGGCTGAAATGAACAGTGTATGAAGAACTCTCAATTCTCTTTTGTATTAATTACCAGTATTATTGCAACAAGTCTTGGGAGTAGTTTACTTGTGTCGAGCATAGGGTCAAATCTGGTTTATGCAACAACGTCTCTGAGCCAATCCATTCAACAAAGCCAGGATGAATTGCAATCGGCAATTAATAAGGAAGTCCAACAGACAATTACCGACACTATTATCAATATAAATAATAGCAATTCGGCTGCCGATCAAACTAACGATAGTCAAATCCAAAATAGTGCTTCACTGCCTCCATTTCAACAGAAGGCTGCAATAATAGATAACATGCCGTCTCAAAAGGTGAGAGTTGGAGATATAGACATAGCATATAAACAGCTTGGCCAAGGAGTTAATCATATTGTTCTAATTACAGGATTGGGTGCTACTATGGATATGTGGAGTCCGGATCTCTTAACTAAATTATCAAGGAACAATACTGTTATTATTTTTGATAATAGGGGAGCTGGAGAATCCACTATAGGTACAAAGGATTTTTCAATAAGCCAATTTTCTAACGATACACTTGGTTTACTCGATGCTCTAAATATTGAAAAGGCTGACATACTTGGATGGTCTATGGAAGCATTTACTTCTCAAGAACTAGCCTCAATGCATGCGGACAGAGTTAATAATCTCATTTTGTATGCTTCAAGTTGTGGTGGGCCCAATGCTGTACCAGCTAACCCAGAAGTAAGGCAAACTTTCGAAAACAACACTTTAACTCCTCAAGAATTCGCACAAAAATCCATATCTTTATCGTTCCCTGATCAATGGTTCAGTGCAAATCCAAATTACCTAAACTATTTCCCAATCCCGCATGAATTTGTATCTCGTGAAGTAATAGATATGCAAATTAAATCCATAGGAGAGTGGAGTGGTAATTGTCAAGCTCTTGGAAATATAACATCTCCTACAATGGCCATTGTTGGAACAGATGATATATTTACTCCAGCAGAGAATTCAATAAATATAATAAAGGAAATTCCAGGAGCATGGCTTGTGCAAATCGAAGATGCTGGACATGGGTTGATGTATCAGTATCCCGAAACCTTTACCAATATTGTAGAGACATTTTTGAATGTAACAGATACAATAAGTTAAGGATAGATTTCCTAATTTCTATCCCTTGTCGTAAATTGAGTTTAAAATAACGATAACAAATTTTGATGGACATGTTGTCTGATTGTCATATCATAATCAGAGTAACTCTTTTTTTAATGTTATGAAAAATTACCCCCTGTCAAAAAGTGCGAAGTGCGGGATTTGAACCCGCGAGAGTAGAAATCCCTTCAATCTCGTTCATACCATAACTCAAGTGAAAGTCAAATATTTTATTATTGTTATAATTATTCCTAAATCTTCAAAAGAATTCTCTAAATAGCAAGTTTTTAATAAAATGCAACTCATCACAATAGTGGATGATTTAACATTTAGACAGTTAATGGAGTCAAAACATTATCATCCCGAAGTTACAGACGTCATTTTTGAATCAGATAAAATGTTAGAAATGGGTATAGTTGCTATTAATAGCACTGAAAGGGGATTTGATATCGTATGGGATAAGATAATGCTTGATTTCTTATGGAAGTTTTATAAAGTTGGTATACACCTTGCTGAAAAACATGCCAAAGAAAGGGGTATCAAATTTAGACTAATTGTTGAAATAACCAAGGAAAACATGGATTCTGTAAAATCATTCAAGTATTACGAAATAAAACATATTGATAATATAAGAAGTAACTTTGCTGTATTGGATAACAGGGCTTATATGGTGCAAATATTTCACAAGGAAAATGAACCTCCTGCTCAGGCGTTATTTAGTAATACTAAAGCCTTAGTAGATAGTCAACAAGCGCTATTTAATAGATTATGGGAAATTGCCACTCCAATAGCAAACAGATTGAAAGAGATAGAATATCGCGACAAATTGAATTATCAGAGGATTTTAACAAATCATAAAGAAATTCATAATGAAATAAATTCTTTAATGGAACAATGTAGCAAGGAATTACTAATATTTTCGTCTTTCAAATTAATTTATACTGTACTCAACAAGAATAACTTTGTTAATAGTTTTAACTCATTGCTAAGAAGGGGTATTACAATTAAGATTCTAACCGACGATATTGATGAACATCTAATGAGTCATATCGCTCAAATAAATGGAACAAATAAAGATAATCAAATGCAGTTTGGGTATAGCAACAAGTTAGGAGAATTTAATGAATTTATAATATTAAGTGATAACAAGTATGTCTTACAAATAAAATATGACCAACAAAATGAAATAGTTGCCTCATATTCAAATGAAGAACATAATGTATTGATTCAAGAGATTCTATTTGAAAAATACTGGAATGAAATGAATAGTCTTACAGTCATTAATAATAATGAGATAGATTAAGGATTTAGAAATAAGATTAGCATGGCGCGGACAAAAACCCGATGACAGAGCAAAGAAGATTCAAAAGATATGATAGTTAGTATTATGAGAGGTATCATAGGTAAGAGCGTAAATTTGACTAATACGCTAAAGAATACTGAATAATAATTATGGAATAAACTTTTATAAATCGTTATAAACAGAACTTAATTATATTAATCCATCATTTATTGTTGATTTTATTTTTAATATAAAATCTTCTGGTTCTATGGGCTTTCTAATGATCTCTTTCATGTTTATTCCAGGAATTGATTCTATTAATTCATGTACAACATCCAGTGCTGATACTAGTAGAATTTTTGCATGAGGATTTATTGCTCTTAGTTTGCGATATAACTGAATACCATTTATTCCAGGCATACGGATGTCCATCAGAATTAAGTCATAGAGGTAAGGGCTTTTTTCTGTAACATGTTTAAAAGCTTCAATCGAATTTGAAAAAGCCTTGACTTTATAACCTTGCCTATTTAGAAGGGCATCAAAAGTGTAAAGAATATCTTCATCATCGTCTATTACTAGAATATTGATAGAAGTGTTATCTTTGGATTTTGCCAAATTGTTTTTATTTATTGTATTTTGTGTTTCTCTATAGTCAAGCATAGATTTCTCTCTTTGAATTTCATCAAGTATACTTACAGAATACAAATAATCAAAATTTTTACCGGACTTGATGTTATCAAAGCCATTATTTTGTATATTTACCTTATTTATAGCGTAGTTGTTAATGAATTGAGATTTACTAGCTTTATCATATAGTTTTTCCCCAATCCACAATTCTTTTGAAGATACAAAATTATTCATTTTTGAACACTCATTAACAACTGATCCAAACAAGTCAACTTCATTAGAATTATCAGACATTGCTATTTCCACCTCTCCATAATCCATACAGATTCTGTAATTGATAGGCTGTAAATCATTCTCGCATAATTGACTATCTAGTATATTACTGGCTGAAAGCATTCTCATTCCACATTCAAATACATCATGAAAAGCAGGTTCATTGGTTTCGACGCAAGTGTTTGGAAAATAGAAAAACAGACTATCCCCAATATTTTTAATAACCTTTCCATTGCAATTATTGATTACAGATGACATTGTGTTAAGAAATAGTGAATAATATTTTCTCAATTTATTTGGATTAGATATTTTTGAGGTTTGGTTAGTTGAATTAACAATATCAATAATACCGATGCAATATTGCTGAGTATAGTTAATGAATTTTATTTGATCATTATCATTTGTAGGATTGTCGGGTCTAGAAGCAACATAATTATAGGTATCTTTATCATAATCTATACGACTAAAATTTAAAACTTCCAATTGTCTGCATATCCTACTATATATTGCACTGAACTGCTATATATTGTTATTCATTGTTATTCATTGTTATTTATTCACAATAATAAAACTAAATTTTGGTAAACAAGTTGTTGTAGTCCCGGGCTCCAGCAATACAATCCCACACAGACTATGAATGAATATTTTTTTATTTTAATCGGTGATCGTAGCAGAGTGATAAGGGGCTCCACATTTCGGACACATAGCGTGATCACTAAGACATTCTTTACAGTAATCACTACTCGCTTCAAATTTAATTTTATCTCCTTTATAATAACAATTCTCGCATACTAATTCCGCCATTGATATAAAAGGGGAAGTTATCGCAACTTAATAATATATTCATGATTTTTTTAGAGTATGTCACTAATAACATAACTTTTCTTGGTAAAACTTCCTATGGTCACAATTGACTATAGGAAAAGATTATTGAAATTGAATATTCCAACTAAATATAGGTTGATGATAGATTGATGATTTTGAATTTCCATTTGCTAACTAACTGTATACTCTATTATCCTGTTAGTCTCAAATTTATTGGAATGATAATTAGCTTATTATAAAATGACTATGGCCAAACCATAAATAAAAGTACCGCTCCCATATACCTAATGGATTCGAAGCCCACCGGGTCCGTTTGATATCTCTTACTTTTTTAAGGCCCAGATTAACATAATATATATAAAAAAATGATACCCTTTTTTTCCTCTATATCATAATCAGAAGAAAATGATGAGAGTAAGCTTTCCAATTTTTCACCTTATAAGAAATATGTTTATGCATTACGTGCCAAAGAATCGCAACGACAATATCCCAAAAGGTTACAGGTGTTTTTCAATTATATTAACATAAAATCATCCTCGATTGAGGAAAATTGTAATTTATTTTATAGATTGATGGAAAAGGAAAGTGGTAGAGATATGTTAGGAAATGAGTTACTAAAGTTCTTTACTATTCAGAATCTAAGAGCAGAAAGCGGAGAAATATCTACTGAAACTATTAAGAATTATCTTAAACCGATTAAACTTTTTTGCGAAATGAATAGGATTACCATTAATTGGAAAATTATATCTAAGAGGATAAAAAAAGGAAACAGATACTCTAGTGACCGTGCTCCATCGCCTGATGAAATCAGAGCATTGCTATCGTATACCGACCGCAGGGTAAAACCTATTGTTTTAATTATGATTTCATGCGGTATGCGGGTTAGCTCATGGGCCTATCTTAAATGGGGTCACATAATACCTAAAATTGGAAAAGACGTCGTAATCGCGGCAAAAATTAAAATTTTTAACACAAATACAAATAGGTATTATGACTCATATATTACTCCTGAATCTTATCAAGCCATAAAGGAATATATGGATTTTAGAGAATCGTTTGGTGAGAAAATTACTTAATCTTGGGTTATTCGCAATCTCTGGCAAATAAAGAGTCAGAGATATGGGAAATACCTAGGGCTCGCTAAACATCCAAAACCACTAAGTGTTACTGGAATTCGGGTTTTAATAAACGATGCATGGAAAATACAAGGAGTAAGGGAAAAAATCAACATCATTTTTTAGTTTAATGATTTTTCATTTTACTATGTTATTATTTAGATAAACTGTATCGTGATGATGGTATTAAAGACGATTCTATAGTAATATTAAAAATAAATCATATCAATTGTTATAATATAAAATAATAACTAATGAATTATAAGTACAGGACAGCGAGCCAATTCCGATACGTTTCTAGTAACACTTCCCAATGCTCTTATTTTTGAGACTCCTTTCAACCGCCTACTGCTGCCCATAACGACCATGTCTACTTTATTGGAATCTATGAACTCCAAAATCTGTTCTGATGCAACCCCATTTAGACACTTGCTATCAATAGACGCAATGTTATCATCTTTCATTAATTTATTCATTATTGTCTTAGCCCTTTGGTTCCACCCCTTTTCTAAAGCTTTACCTATGCTTCTTTGAGCTCTTTCAATTACAACTCGGTTATTACCTAAAATCAGTGATGCTGGAATCTCTATATCATCAATAACATGAAGAAGGGTCAACTTGACATTCATATGTTTTGCCAACTCAGAGGCCTCTACTATTGCTTTGTCAGAAGTCTCGGCCCCATCATCAGTTACTACGATATTGGATATCATACTTCCTTAATCTTATTAGAATATATTAATAATTTGTTTATGATATACAAATATTTTCAAAACCTATTTTACGTCAGTACCAACCATATTTTGTAATATGACTTCAAAATTAATCCCCAATAACAATAATGGCATTATTCTATCACGAATATGTGAAAATTTGAAATTAGTTTGGGAAATTGTATTTCTAATTCGGGTTTTAATATAAAATAAGAAAAAATCGATCTTCTAATCAGACCTAAAAATTGGTATCAACATTTGTTGTCAAGTTCTTTTTGTTCAACGAGATGGAATCCTTTTTGCATTTGTAAAAGTCTGTAGTTAAATATCTTGGTACACAATAACTTGTAAATGACAGAAGACCCAGTTTGTAATATGAACGTGGATGAAAAAACTGCAAAACATGTATCAGAAATTAAAGGAAATAAAGTATACTTATGTTCTGCTGCGTGTAAACAACAATTCGAGCAGAATCCAGGAAAATATGGATATTAATACAAATCAACAATAAATAAATATACTACTCATCCATTTCCGATTTACCATCATATTTTCTTTTAATTGATCCTATTCTTCCTCGATATTTTTCAGCATACCCTAACTTACATGATGTACAACAGAAGAATCGGTCAATATCTGCAGATTTTAAAATCCTGGGTTTACCATAGACCGGCCCATCACAAAAATCACATTTGATGTTTATTGCAAGACCAGTTGTAATTCGCTTTTCAATATTTATTATTTCGTGTTTTATTGTATTATTTTGATTTTTACCAAAATTTCCTTCTGTCCTTGAAGATTCTTTAATATCTTGTATATGAAGGAGATTTATTGCCGCATTAGATTCTATTTTCTCAAAGTCAAATATAGGTAATACACCTTTGATAAATCCCACATTTACCAATTTCTCATACCGCGCCTTTACTGTTGGAGTTGTCATTCCTGTATCCCTTGAAATTTGTCTAAATGACTTTCTTCCATCTTGTAATAGAGACTTTAGAATAGCCGTATCAATTTTATCAAGCTGAAGAGGCATAGTTACTAATAGATTAAGCACAGGAAATATTTTATGCTTACATTTGCAAAGGTTCACAATCGTATTCTAACCTTTAAGCCAAACTCAATAAAATATATCAAATAAAAGGTATTATCCAATTAAATTAGTATATTAAAAAAAGAAGGTGAATGATTGTATTTCAAAAGCTGTTGTCGTTTATTGATTCTGGCTATACCATCTAGGGTGTCTATTAAGATGACATTCTTCTACATTCGTCCGCGCATTTTCTACAAGCTTGAGCACATTTTTGACAATGGTCCATGTCAGTATGTTTTCCACATTCTTGGGCACATGCTTCACAGATATCAGCACAAGTGTTACAGATTTGTTTCGCAAATTCGCTGTCTCGTGACATAAAAGCAGCACAAGTTAAACATATGTTAGCACGATCCCTACATAGTTGGATACACCGTGCCATCATCTTTACATCCTGTTCTCCTATACACGAGGTAGCACATTTCATCTGTAAGATTAAATGTAGTTTAATTCCCCATTCCAAATAACTAGTATTTCATTTACAGCAACATGATGATACCAAATCTCATTTTTCTACTGAAAAAAAAACTAAAATTATTATATTATAATAGTATTTTGGTCGATAAAGCTTCATTATTTCCAGTTGATTTATCCTGCCAAACAATAACTAGATTATTGATGCTAGAAGGTATAGTCATTGAAGGACATTCAGATATTCCAGGGTTATTGCTAACATTTATTGCTTTAGTAAATGAACTACCGCCATCTTGACTTTTCATAAGAAATATGTCTTGATTACCCTCTATGGTGTTATCACGTGGTGTTGCCTGTATTGCAATTATCAAATCACCTAAATGCTCAATTATTTCTACATTAAGCGGATTTTGGAATTGGTCTTTTACAAAAGATGGTTTTGTAAAACTATTACCATTATCTGTACTTTTGACAAAGTAAATACCATCACCAGCAGTTGAATCACTTTCATTTCTATTTAGATTGTTGATTGCATTATTGGTAGCAGATGTGGTAGTAGTAGTGGAAGGGTCAGGTGAACCCCATATTACATATACGTTATTGACTTCTGCAGCTATTTGTACCTCTCCAGGCTTTTGGTCGGCGGTTATACGGATTTCTTTATCAAAACTGTTACCATTGTCTGTAGATTTAATAAAAAAGATTCCGTCTGTAGTGTTGCCTGTATTAATAATTGATGGGTCTTCTCTATCAATATTCCATGCTAAGTAAACATTGTCTCCAAAAGAAGAAATCTTGGGAAAAGATGATTTCCCCGCGTTATTTGCAAGATTAATTACATCACCGAACGTCTGTCCGCCATCTTTGCTTGAAACAAAAGAAATGTGGCCATCATCTTTTACATATTTTTGGGAATCCAGCCATGTCACATATACATTACTGCCAGATACAGAAATCTCGTGATTATAAGAATCAGCTGCATTATTGCTAAGGTTTACGACATCGCCGAACGTCTGTCCGCCATCCGTGCTTGAAACAAAATATATGTCTCTATTTAGCGATGTATTATCTGCCCAAATTATATACACATTACTCCCATTAACTGCTATTTGTGGATGCTCAGAAAATCCAGAGTTATTTGAAAGATTAATTACATCGCCGAACGTCTGTCCGCCATCCGTGCTCGTTTTCAAAAGTATATCATAATTTTGACGATTGAGACCAAACATATTGTCCTGCCATACCACATATACATTATTTCCGGATGATTCTGTCTGAGGGTACACAGAATCTCTGACATTGTCACTTATGTTATCAATTGTAAATGTATTAGTATTATTTTCCTGTTGTGATTGTTGTGGTTGTGAATAGGATAGTTGTAGTAAGCTTCCATCATAAGCAATAATGGGTGATAACAAGATAAGACTAGATAGAAAAAAACAAGTTATTTTTCTTTGGGTAAGCATTGAATAAGTTATTCACACCTCTAATAATAATTTAATCTAGAATTGTCAAATATACAACTTAAAGACGGCATTCACTTAACCAAATAGGTATAACTTAGGATTGTTAAATACCAAATAAATTTATTTATCATACAATCATAATAAATAACCATATCCACAGCAAGAAATCTTTTGAGTTAGAATAATAATCATAAATGATGGTTAAAGATGGTCAAGAGACAACTGATAATTATTAGTGCTTTAATTGTGATGGTGATTGTAATAACTGTATATATTGAATTGGGTATAAAGAGTCAGAATGTTACTATTAATTCAAATAGAGTTAATCCTTTTGCTGTTTATTTCCATTCTAACTTGAACATCGTAATGGACAATAAACCTGTTATAATACCTAGTCAAATAGGTATAAACAAATCCTTATGGAATGACCATTCTCTGGATAAATATGGAGTAACAGGCATGCCAATGGATGAAGAAGGAAAAAGGACCATGCCAGGAATGGCACCTCTATACACTACTAATAACGACGGGCGGATTACTGTAGGTTCGATAGTCGATAGAAATTATACATTAGGAGAATTTTTAAACATCTGGGGACAGCTTGATTTAAACGACAAGAAGATTATAGCTTTTGTAGATAATGAATCGGTTTCAAATTATAGCAGCGTAGTTTTGAAAGATGACCAAAACATTATACTAAATATTTCAGTACAAGATAAATTGTTGCTCAAAATAATAATTAATTAGATTAAAATCGCCATAATAAATTATAATATCAGATGAATGTTATGTCAAAATTTAACACCATTTGAATACTTTATGATAGATGAGCCCTGGTATTTAGATAGAAATCCTACGATTCAAAGATTCTATCTTTGCCCAATCTTGTTTGCTATACTTAGTGGTCAATAATTTTACAAATGTAAACCTCTAGTATTTAATATGACCAAGGCTCTCCATTAAACGGTTAACTAGTTGGGCAGAAAAAAGATTAATGAAAATAATAAAAAGGACAATAAAAAAAGACTAGACAGAAACAATGTAAAATCAAAAAGGATTGTATGGATTGTAGTCAGTGCTCTAGTATTAACTATAGGTAATGGAATAATAGGTTTTATGAGCACATCAGCCAGCAATAATGATATCCCTACAAGTCAAAATATTACAGGGAATTGGATGGATATTCATGGAATAGGAATGTATCCTTCAGATAACGGTAAAGACAGTTCATTATATTTGGCAACTCACAATGGATTGTTTATAAAAGATAATTCTTCTTCTGCCTGGAAAGAGATTGGAGATGACAAATCTGACTTCATGGGATTTACCATTAATCCCTCCAAAGAAGGTGTGATGTATTCAAGTGGACATCCTCAAACAGGTGGTAATTTAGGCTTTAGAACAAGTGATGATTATGGAGCAACGTGGCAAAAGGTATCAGATGTAACTACTCCCAACCCTATTGATTTTCATACAATGACTATTGGGAATAATCCTGAAATCATCTATGCAGCTAGTGGCATGGGTGATAATATCTTTATCTCCACTGATGAAGGTAAGAATTGGACTATCACAAATCTTCCTGGCGGACAGCTAGTGATAACATTGGCGGCCAATCAAACTAATTCTAATATCCTTTATGCTGCTACCACTAATGGACTATTTTCAAGTACGGATCAAGGAAAGGGTTGGCAAAAAATAAACAGTGACTTAATCGGTGGTAATGACACAATGGTAACTGGTATAGAAATATCCTCAGATGGCAAAACAGCGTATGCTTTTGCTGTTCCCAATCCAACTAGTGAAAATGAGAATGGATATATCCTGAAATCGACGGATGGTGGAAAAATATGGGCAAAGACTGACGGACAAATTGCAGGAGTACAGTTTGCAAGTAAATTTGCATTTGGTAACAATGGAGAAATTTATGCCACCGTAACTCAGGATAGCGTAGAAACCGGGGTAGCATCAAGTGTATTTAGCAGCAACGACGATGGAAAAACGTGGACGCTTGAAGGAACAAATAACAACAAATTACTTGGAGGAACATAAGGACATAGGACCAAATTGTACGATATTTTGTCAACTAAAAGTCAAACAATAGTCTTGTATTAAGCAGTAGTCCTAATCTACCGCTTTAACGTAAGATTAAATGTCAGCTGCAGACTTGGATGTAATTTAGCATGAACAATTTCCATTATTTTCATTGGTGAGCCAAGATGGCCTACTTCCGCATTCAATTCGTTTAATGCATTCTCAAGATTAATCCGTGAAATACTACTGTTTGTTTTATCAGAAATAGAATTATCCAAATCGCTATTAGAAATTTCTCGAGCATTGTAATAGTCGGCCCTATCAATTAATGAATTATCCGAACTATTCCTCAAATTGTCGTGATATGGATTAGAATGATTGTTTCGCAATGTTGTATTATTTGTATTACCATCTGTCAAATTTGCAATTTTTGTAAAATCCATACTGAGCATTACGTTAGAAGGAATCCCAAAAGCAGAACCATAGTTTCTTAGGACTTCATCTGCGAGATTAGCCATAGCCGTTGCAATAATGGTATTATTATAAAATTGGTCGCTGTCTACTATAAAGGAATCCTCACTTACAATAATATCATCCACTATATCTTTAATGTTTTTTATATAATCAACAGTTAAAGATTCATTATTATCATTACTTGTTAAACTATTATTTATGAGTCGATTTTCGACTAATATCAGGTTTATTAAAGTAAGAAATGTCGAATTGTCATCAGTATCGAAATTATGAGCATAGGTATCTAGACCATTAATAGTTACTAAAGATAAAGAAATGATTAATATACCAATAAATTCTGATTTATAGTCGAATATCATTTTTCAAAATTTTTCCAAGTATTTGATATTTTATCATAAAAAATATGAGTGAGTTGAGTTGTTACTGAGGCTTGAAAACAACTATACGTGAATTTCCTGTATCAGCCACATACACAGTTCCGGATTCTTTATCCACTCCTACTCCTTCAGGGTCAATTAATTGTCCATCTCCTGAGCCTGTGGAACCAAATTTAGTTAGGAATTGTCCATCAGTTGTGAACACTTGAACTCTATTATTATTTTTATCAGTTACGTAAATGTTTTCATTAGCATCAATGGACAGGCCTGAAGGACCTTGGAATTGTCCATCAGCTATACCTTTTGTTCCCCATTGTGAAATATATGTACCGTCGTTACTAAACTTTTGAATTCTGTTATTTCCGTAATCAGCTATATACACGTTACCGCTGGAGTCAACAATAGAGCTTTCTGGATTTGATAACAATCTATCAGTTTCTCCTTCACTTCCCCATTTATATAGAAACTGGCCGTCATTTGTAAACACTTGAACATTTGCAAGGTCTCTATCAGTTACAAATAACTTTCCTTGTGCATCATTTGCTGGAACATGCGGATGTAAGAATTGGCCATCGCCTTCTCCCTCAGTACCCCATTGTGCTAAATACGTACCGTCGTTACTAAACTTTTGAATTCTATAATTAAATTGGTCTGCAATATACATATTGCCTTCTGCATCCATCGACATTGCAGAGGCTTTATGGAATTGTCCATCACCTTCACCACCTTCACCGAATTTTGTTAAGAATTCACCATCAGGGTCAAATATTTGAATTCTGTGATTTGCGTAATCGGGAACATACACTTTTCCATTAAAAAAATCTACATCGTTCTGTCCGTTAAATTGTCCATCACCTTCACCAGCTGAACCCCAACTAGTAAAATAAGTAAAGGTTAGATTCTGAGGCTGAAGCTGTCCATAAGCGGCTGAACTAAAGAATAAAAGAAGTATTGGAAGAACCAATATAGAAATCAGAGAATATTGACTTGAATTCACAAGATTAAATTAAAAAATAATCCATATAAATCAAGCTTCAATTCTATGGTAGTGATTTTTTAACAAGATTGGTTGATAATGACTTTGATTTCTCAGAATCATAGGTAAATTTTTGAATTTAAATGGTGCAAAAATGGTGCAAAAATAGATAAAGTATACTATAAAATCTATAGACAACAATGTAAGGATTAGAGTTAGTTTTATTAGCAGTGGAAGCAATTTTAGGCGCCTACATTAGATACAAAATAACCTCATTTCCATTGATGCTAGGAATAGTCGGTTCAAACGTCTTGATTGTAAATATCATCGGTAGTTTTATCCTAGGTATCTTTTCTGTTTTAGTGGTCAACTGGAATTTAGACCAAAGGTATTCTTTTCTAATTGCTACTGGATTTTGTGGTCTGACTACCATGGCTTCGTTGGCTTTAGAAAATGTAGTAATGATAGAAAACAAACAAATTCTAAGTATGATGATAAATAGAATATCAAATGTTGGATTCTCCTTTTTGGCGTTATAAAGAATTAGAATCGGAATAACGGTTGAAATCTTTTATATAAATATGTAAATAAGATTAAGATGTCTGAAGAATTATTAGGAAAATGCGCTCATCCTAAATATATTAGGAATCTCGAACAATATTTTATGGGAGACCCGACCATAATTACACTGTCAACTAATGATAAATCCAGAGCTAAAGAATTGATAAACAACGAGAACAATTATTTGTTTGGAAATGTTGAATACAAAGCGGTTGTTGAATTTGAATGCGGTGCTTGTAGTAAAGTAATAGCTCCTGCCTATAGACCAGGTCAAATCCCTAGATTTACATGCGACAATTGTAAAACAGTTTTTTAGTATTTTTACCATTACACTATTGCTTTTTTAAGAGAAATATTATTTATTTAAATCGTTACTATTCTCTAATCCATAACATATATAGCAAATCAAATGGAGAATATATAGAAATATGACCTAGTTAACAGGAGAAATCCAAGAGTTGTGGGAGTAAGAAGTCCGTTAACAAGTCGGACTAAAATTCAAATAAAGATGCCGCACGTTGTCACTCAAGTATCGAGTAACATTATTTTACTATAATGAAATAAAAATTTAGATATTTGGACTCGTAATATATCTATTACTAAACCCCCGGGCCCGTTAACTATTTTAGTAACATTTTTTAATAAGAT
>Ga0183260_10002383_pt1 | contig 15553 bp, 16 predicted proteins | sample AntDrymUQ4972206_2_FD_129768 | JGI IMG/M metagenome (GOLD analysis project Ga0183260, IMG submission 129768) | Polar desert sand microbial communities from Dry Valleys, Antarctica - metaG UQ497 (22.06) (version 2) (version 2) | ecosystem: Environmental > Terrestrial > Soil > Desert | place... | reverse complement strand
GGAACAGCTCTTCGTCTTCTGAGACGAGGGCACTGCACGCGGCCTTTCGGAGCAACGGCGCGACACCGGCAGGCGGAAACCTGGCGCTCATGGGGCACGCGACGATGCCGGTTCGGATCATTGCAAGCAGCAGGACAATGTACCGATCGTCTTTGGGCAAATAGAGCGCGACGCGATCCCCGGTCCCTAGCTCCATCTGCGCCAGGTTTACCGCAGCCGCCGACACCCGGTTGTCGAGTTCCGCGTAGGTCAGGGTGCCGGACGGTCCCATTACGGCAGGCGCGTCGGGCGAGGCGAAGGACGCCGCGCGCAGCGGGCACGGTACGGTCTCCGAACTGGTCATCACGTGATCATGATAGCCGCTCCGGCCTCCATCTCGAGCCGCTGCGTGGCGAGGGCGTCCACGAAGTACCTGTCGTGGGAGACGAAGAGCATGGCGCCGGGGAACTCCGCGAGGGCTTCGAGGAGCACGTCCTGGGTCTCGATGTCGAGGTGGTTGGTCGGCTCGTCGAGGACGAGCAGGTTGTGGCCGCCGAGGATGAGCTTCGCGAGCAGGGTCTTCGCCCGCTCCCCGGAACTGAGCCTGCCCGCCGACTTGTTGACGGTCTCCCGCCTCACGCCCATCCTGCCCATCACGGTGCGGGCGAGCGTCTCGTCGCAGCCCGCCTCGAGAACCGCTTCGAGCGCCGTGCGGCCACGTAAGATGCGTCGGTTGTCCTGGTCGAAATATCCGACTCGTGCGGAGGGGCTAAGACGCGTGCTTCCAGCGAGGAGCGGCATCTCGTCCAGTATGGTCCTCAGCAGCGAGGTCTTGCCGCACCCGTTTGGCCCGACGACCGCGAGGCTGTCCCCCGCTTCGAGGTGGAAAGAGATGCCATCGGCCAGCGGTTCTCCGTGGCCGACCGCCAGGTTCTCGACGGTGAGAAGGTTGCGGCCCCGCGTGGAGGCGAACTGGATCTTCACGGGATCTTTCTCGAAGGGTTTTTCGGAGCGGGCGTTCTCGGCAGTTTCCTCCATCCTGCGCTGGGCGTGGAGCGCCCGCTTCATCAGCTTCGCTGACCTGTGGCCGACGAAGCCCTTGTCCGCCGCACCACGTTTCTCCTTCTCCTTTGCGCCAGACCAGTTGCGGTACTCGTTGGCCTGGCGCTGCAGCCTGCGGGCGAGCTTCTGGTTCTTCTCGTAGTTGCGCCAGCCTTCCTCTTCGGATCGCTGAAGTTGCCTGCGGAAAGCCGAGTAGTTGCCCGTATAGAGCTTGAGGCTCCCCCGGTCGAGGTGGGCCACTTTCGAGGCGACCGTGTCTAGGAAGCGCCGGTCGTGGGAGACGATCACGTACGCCGTGTGCGTGGACAGGAGATGTTCCTCCAGCCACTCGCGAGTGGGCACGTCGAGGTGGTTGGTTGGCTCGTCAAGCAGGATCAGGTCGTGCTCCCCGAGCAGCATCCGCCCGAGGGCGAGCCTCATCCTCTGACCCGCCGAAAGTTCCGCGACCGTCCGTTCCCAGAACTCTTCCGGCAACCCCAGCCCGTTCAGAGTAACCTCCGCGCGCGGCCTGAACCCGTAGCCGTTCCCGGCCTCGAACCTCTGCTGGGCGACGCCAAGCTCTTCAAGGAGCTTTGCCTGTTCTTCACCGTCCGTCTCGCCGAGCGCAGCCGATAGATGGTTTATGCGAGATTCCAGTTCGATCAACTTCCGGAAAGGCTCCAGCGCGGCATCCAGGCAGGAGCGTCCGGGGGCTTCTTCGAGGCCCGCGAAGTCCTGTTCCAGATAGCCGAGCCTGAGTCCTCTGGCGAGTGAGACATTCCCGGAGTCTGGTTTCACGGCGCCTATCAGCATGCGGAGGAGGGTGGTTTTACCGCAACCGTTCCCGCCGGTAAGCGAGATCCTGTCTCCCGGATAGACGGTCAGGGAAACTTCTTCGAGTACTTTCTTATCGGGGAATGAGAGCGAGATGTTTGTAAGTTGGGCGAGCACGCGGGACTCCTTTGCAAGGCGGCACGAACGGAACCGTGAATAACCGGGCAAAAGAGTCAGCTACATGCCAGGGAGTATACCGCGCCTCCGGGTTGGCGATCAAAAACTCGCGATGAGTTCGAGCCTGTCCGCATCAACCGACCTCGTAGCTTCCAGCATCGAGCGGACGTCGATGGTGGGAGAGTGGAGTTCGAGCGGTGGGATTAGGACATCCCCTGCCAGCCGCCTGTATGTATCCAGGCCGGCGGGCGCACCTCCGATGGCGACGGAGAGTGAGATCAGGCCAAGCGTCCCGATACCGCACTCGTAAGCGGCGCTTATAACGGGCGTTATGCCGAGGCGGCGCGCCTGATCCGCAAACCGCAACGTGTGTGAAATACCGCCGAGCAGAGTCGGCTTGAGCACTATGGCCCACGCGTACCCGTGAGGGGCCAGATCCTCCGGCTCCATCCCGACCAGCGACTCGTCGAGGGCAACCGGCACATTCACCTCTTCCGCGAAACGCGGCAACAGTGCCGCGTCCGCGAGTGGCTCCTCGACGTACTCAATGTGGACATCCCGTGTGGCGCGGGCAAACTCCATCGCCTCATCGAAGCTCCATGCCCGATTCGCATCGAGGCGCAGCGAGACGCCGTCACCCAGAACGCCGCCCACGTCCCGCACCAGTTCTGCGTCCTCCCTCACGGGCAGGCCACCGACTTTGAGCTTGACGGCACGGTAGCCGGCATCTCGCATGCGACGGGCCTCAGCCACGACCTCATACGCCAGGCCGGAGAGCAGGCCGTTCACCGGCAGCAGCCCACTAGCGTTTGTATCGAGCAGTTCCAGCGCCGAGGCATCGCGGCGATTAGCATTCAGGTTCAGGGTCGCTAGTTCGACGGCGAAGCGCACAGACGGAGCGGTTGTGGCACCGAGGGTGGCCGGCACGTTTTCTGACGGAGATCTCCCTGTAGCGGACATCGCCTCGGAGGCTTCCAACAACTGGTCAGTCGCCTCATCCAGGGTCTCGCGGCTGAAGCCGGGGAGCGGGGCCGCCTCACCCCAGCCCTCGGAGTCGTCGCCGGTGAGTCGCAGCAGCAATCCCTCGCGGCCGTGGAGGGTCGTGCCCTTCAGAGTCAGCGGCTCGGTAAAGGGGAGTGCGTAGCGGTAGATCCCGAAGCCGGAGATCCTCACCTTCTCAGGGACGGCGGGGGAACTTTGAGAAGTCCGGCGGGCGCTTCTCCTTGTATGCGTCGCGGCCCTCCTGGGCCTCCTCACTCCCGTAGAAGAGGAGGTTCGCGTCATGGGCGAGTTGCTGGATACCGGCGAACCCGTCCTCGTGGGCGTGGAAGCTCGCCTTCAGGAGCCGCAGCGCGAACGGGGAACGCTCCAGCATCTCCCGGCACCAGCGGACGGTTTCGGATTCCAGATCCGCGAGCGGCACCACCGCGTTCACGAGCCCCATCTCCAGCGCCTCCTCAGCGGAGTACATCCGGCAGAGGAACCACATCTCCTTCGCCTTCTTCGGCCCGACGAGCTGGGTGAGGATGGATGCCCCGAAGCCACCGTCGAAGCTGCCTACTTTCGGCCCGACCTGTCCGAACCTCGCGTTGTCCGCCGCTATCGTCAGGTCACAGACCACGTGAAGCACGTGGCCGCCGCCGACCGCCCATCCGGCAACCATCGCGATGACGGGCTTGGGGCAACGGCGGATCTGGACGTGAAGATCCGTAACGTGAAAACGCCCGACCGACGCGCCGCCGGGTGTCCGCTTCGGGTCGTCCGGGTCTTCCAGGTATCCCGCGTCGCCGCGCACCTTCTGGTCGCCGCCGGAGCAAAAAGCGTCGGTCCCCTCGCCGGTCAGGATGATCACGCCGACCTCGTTGTCCTCGCGGGCATCGTCGAGCGCCCGCGACATCTCTATCACCGTCAGCGGACGAAAGGCGTTCCGCACCTCGGGGCGGTTGATGGTGATCTTGGCTATTCCCTCCACCTTCTCGTACTTGATGTCCGTGAACTCTTCAGCTGGATTCCAGGCTATGTCAGTCATGGGTTGGATTATATGTATGAGATAGACGTCATAACGGCGAAACTTGCTAACGAACGATCTTATCGTAGTCGGCGTGACTTCCTACCCAGAACCACAGAACTCCGTCCTCGACTTCGACGCTGAGAGCCCGGTGCGAGCGACCAACGCGCACCGAGAAGAAACGACCTGCTCGTTTGAAGTACAAGGATGGATGCCGAGGATCCTCCTTCAGTAACTCGAAGTTCTTGTCCGCGAGCCTCCGAACCGAAGCCTGCAACGCATGGTAGCTTTTCCAGAAATCCGGTGAAGAGAAATGTTTCAAAGAGGCGTCGTCTTGCCGGCGCGGTGCGCATCTAGCGCCCTGTCCGCCAGCGCGTCGAGCTTCCCGGCTGATGCATCGAACTCGATCTCACGATCCCAGGCTTCGGCGTCGAACTCGCGGAACCAATCGCGGAATGCGGCAAGCTCTTCGGTAGAGAGATGCCGAACCTCGTTTTCTATCTTTTCGAGCTTGCTCACACGAGTCTCCTCCGGGCAGGTGCCAGCGACCAGTATAGCAACGGAAATAGTCAGCGAACGACACCTTCAGCCTTCCAATTCGGAAGCTTCTCGCAGGAGCTGTGTGTACACATATGTGGACTCCAGGTGTACGTTGTGCCCCGCGCCGGGCACCAATTCGACTCGTATCTTCGGGGATAACTCAGCCATCTGCCGGGCTATGTCGGCGAACTTTTCGTCCAACTCTCCGGCAACCGCCAGCGCAGGAACTCGAAGTCTGGGTAACTCGCCCCGCAGTGACGGCTGGCTTCCGGTCCCAATGCCGCGCAGCGACTTCGCAAGCTCGCTTGGATCGTTGTTCTTGCGAACCTCGATGAGTCTCTCGACCATCCCTTCATATCGCTCCAGCGACGCGAAGAGCGGCTGCGCGTACCAGTCACGCAGGAACTCCTCGAAGTCCCCAGACTCCAGGCGCAGCGCCCGCTCCTCGTCGGCCTCATGGCGGGAGGCGCGTTCTTCCGAGCTTTCGATGCCAGGCGAAGCGGACTCAAGAAAGAGACCGGCGCACCGCTCCGGGTGCCGCAACGCCAGGTATAGTGCCAGCCGTCCTCCCATCGAATATCCGGCGACCGTAGCCCGCATGACACCGATGTCATCCATCAACCCCACCACCGCCCGCGCCGCGCCCTCCATCGTGTACGCTCCATCCGGGAGACCGGCGGAGCCACCGTGCCCCGGCAGGTCGGGGGCGCCGCAGAAGAAGTCTTCAGAGAGCGCTCCGGCTAAGTGGTCCCAATCTCCGGCGGAACCCATGAAACCATGCAACAGCAAGAAGGCCGGGGACTCCGGGTTACCGCGAGAGACGTAGTTCAGCAAGGATGTGTTTCCCGTCTCACGAACGACTATGCCAACGCTCGACGAGTGGCCCTTTCTTCCCGAAGACAGGGTCCCGCTCCGGCAGGGCAACGTTGCTGATGTTCTCCAGCACCTCAGGGCGCTCGCCTTCTTCGCCAGTGCGCAGGTCATAAGATTCCTGGCCACGAGGGTAAGCCCCTATCGCCGCGAAGCCGGCATCCGATCCTTCGTTCTTGTGGCCTACGCCGGCCGGTATCACCACGACATCCCCGGCCTCGACCTCAAGCGTTACGCCCGACGCGCCGCCGAACGTCAGCCTCGCGCCACCACCAACGACACCGAGCACCTCGTGCGAGATCGAGTGGTAGTGATGGTACGAAAAGACACCGTTTCGCCATGCGCCGCCCCACCCATTTTCATCCAGCATCGCCCGGAAAGCCGAATCAGGGTCATCCGTCCTGGAGAGCGCACCAGGATACACGAGCAGCGGCAACTCCGGGTTGTTCGGGATGCGCCCGTCGTCCTCGAACATATGTGTCTCTACCTGGGGTAATGCTCCGTCCATTCCTGGCTCCCATCTGTCGCTTCCCACAACGGATGGATACCCCTTGTCCCAGGATGCGAGACACGGGCTTTCTTCTGGATCATTTCGTGGATGCGTCTCCGGGAGGATTATTGAGACGCTCGAAGTGTTTCTTCAGGGCGCGCAGCCGTTTTCGGGTTTCCAGCCGGAAGGCGAGACCCATCACGGGCTCCAGGATTAAGCGCAGCGAACGGGGTTTCGCGGTGAAGGTGAACGTGTACGTGACGCGCGAGCTTCCGTCACCGATATCCTCGTGGCGCAGCGACGCGGCCCAGGCCTTGAAGAAGGGCGGTTCGTTGACTATCTTGACGGCGGCGAGCTTCGGGGGATCGAAGGTCACGTACACGGTCTTGAGGGCGAAGCCGCCAAGGTACCACTTCCCGGCGCACACGGCGGTCGCGTCCCTGGCAGCCTTCGTGTGGCCGTCGTCCAGGTACGCGGCGCGGAGCAGGGTGTCCCACTCCAGGCGGCGGTCGTAGTCGTGAATCAGGGCGAAGACTTCACTGCTCGAAGCCGGTATCGTCTCCGTTACCTTCCCGTGAACCACGGCGGATCAACCGTCCGGTATCTCGACGCCGTGGTCTCCGCTGGCGAAGCGGGGCAGATCGTCGTCTATCTCGTAGTAGTCACCTGCGTCCCCAACGAAGATGTGGGCCGCCGTCCGGAGTCCCGTCGGTCCGTCCAGCGTGCCAGCCATGATCACTATCTTCTCCCCGGATACGGGCTCCCAGAAGAGGCTGGACCCGCAGTTCTGGCAGAAGCCGCGGCGGGCTGTATCAGAGGATTGATACCATCGCAATCCCTCCGAGGCGATCAGGGTCATGGCTTTGGGTCGCACGGCGGTCGCCGCGACGAAGTGGCCGCTGGTGTGCCTGCATTGTCCACAGTGACAGTTGACGACCGCACGCAGAGGGCCGCTCACCTCGTACCGCACCGCGCCGCATAGGCATCCACCCATTGTCCCGGTCGAGTTCTTTTCGTCTCTCATCAAACCCTCCTTGTGGCCAGATAGCCGGCTGCGCTAACCCATCAAACGAACCTCAAACCACCGATGGTCCGTGAAAAATCTCTTCAGAATTTCACGTTCCCGCTCCACTACTCTAGCGAAGACCCGGCCGTGATCCCCGCCAGTATCCTCCGGTGCAGCGCGACGTTCTCCTCACGATCCGTGCGCACCTCAATGATTGCGGACTCTCCGCTGGAACACGCTGCGCGGTACGCCTCCAGAAACTCCTCCGCCGTGCGGGGTTGCTCGTAGCCGAGGCCGAACATCTTCGCCGCGTCCCCGAATCCGACACCCTGCGGCGTTCCGAAGTACGGCTCGAAGAACGCCTTCTGGCCGGACACCGGCAGGAAATTGAAGATGCCACCGCCGTCGTTGTTCACGGCGACGACTATTACGGGCGTCTCGCGCAGCAGGGCGAGGGAGTTCAGGTCGTGCAGGAGGGCTAGGTCCCCGATCACGAGCGTGACCGGACGTTCGAGGCCCCGCGCGAACCCGGCTGCGGTGGCGACGGTTCCATCAATGCCGCTCGCGCCCCGATTGGCGGCCACCGGGACAGGAGGACCATCCACCGCCGCGAAAGCGTCCACGTCGCGCACCGGCATGCTGCTCGCCAGAACGAGACCGTGATCCTCCGGCACATGCCGCGAGACCACACGCGCCACCAGAGGCTCGCTCAACTCCGCCTCCCCAAACAGCAACCCATCCAGATATCGTCCAGCCTCTTCAGAAGCCTCCCGCCAGCCCGAAGTCCAGGTGGTTTCGTCGGACGAACGCTCCCCGATGGCCTCCACGAGCGCCGCGCAGAAACTCACGATTTCCGCCTCGACGCTGTGCGTAACCATGTGGCCCGGGTCCAGCCGGAACGGATTGTCGCGCACCACGACGTATGGATGGGGCCGAGAACGGACGACGAACTGTTCGAGACGCTTGGAGAGCGCGCGTCCTCCGACCTGGATCACCGCCTCCGGCTCGTGCCCATCCGCGAATGCTTCGCTCGACAGCAGAGCGTCGTAGTACGAGACCGTCGTCCCGGAGCCGAGACGTACCTGAGATCCGATGTCCGGCAGGAGCGGCCATCCCAAAGTTTCAGCCAGCCGCGCCACGGCCTCACCCTGCTTCCGGGAGGCCAGACGCCCGGCCACGACGAGCCCCCGTTTAGCCGGACGCAGCGCGTCCCACAGCCTCTCGATCTCCACGCGGTCAACCGAGGATTTCGTGGCTGCGTACCGGGTGTACGGCTCGCCGCTTCCGCGCCACGAATTGGGTATGGAATCGTTCGAGTCCCAAGCCTCCTCTGTATCGGAGAAGAAAGGCTCCCGGAACATGAGGTTGAGATGGACGGGTCCGCTGGGCGCGCGGCTGGTGCGATACGCGGCCTGATCCACGGTCGTCAGGACCATCGCAGGGTCTATGCTGAGATCGGGGGCGGGCAGGTCGAAGCGCCAGCGGACGAAGTCCCCGAAGATATCGGGCTGGTCTATGGTCTGGTTGGCGCCGGTCTGCCGCAGTTCCGGCGGGCGGTCCGCGGTGAGCAATATCATGGGCACACCGTCAACGGAAGCCTCTACGACGGCGGGCAGTCCGTTGGCTACGGCGGTGCCGGACGTGGTGATCCAGGCCGCAGGCCGCCCCGTGGCCCGCGCGTATCCCAGTGCCGCGAACGCCGTGCCCTGCTCGTCGAAGTGGACGAGGCTCCGGGCTTTCGGGTTCTCCGCGATGGCGGCGACGAGCGGCGTCGAGCGTGACCCCGGAGCCACGCAGAAGAAATCTATCCCGTTGCGGACCAGTTCCTCGACTATGAGGCCGGCCCAGAGCCGGTTAGCTTGTGACGTGTCCGGGCCCGACACCGAAGATCCTGGTGAAGTCGCCGATCTTCTGCTCTATCTCCGCCCACTCCTCCTCCGGCACGGACCCGGCGACGATCCCCGCGCCCGAGAACAACCGGAGCGTCCGTCCGTCCACGAGGCCGCTGCGGATGCCGACGGCGAACTCCGCCGCGTCGGCCGAGATCCAACCCATCGGTCCCGCATACCAGCCGCGGTCGAACGGCTCGGAGGCCCGTATCTCCGCCAGCGCGTCTTCCCTCGGATGGCCGCCGACGGCCGGCGTCGGGTGCATCGCCACGAGCAGATCCCAGTCCGTGACGCCCTTACGCAGCGTCCCACGCACCCCGGAAACCAGATGGCGTCCCCGAGCCAGCTTCATCTCGGAGAGCCGCTCATCAACATTCAGTCTCTCGCAGAGGTCCCCCATCGCCTGCCTGATGCTGTCCCGGACGTAGGCGTGTTCCGAGAGATCCTTCGCGCTCCCGAGGAGCTGATCGCGCAGTTCAGCGTCGTCCGTCTCGGACTCGCCTCGCGGACGGGTTCCGGCGACGGCTTCGCTCTGGACTTCGCGCCCCTCGCGCCGGAACAGCCGCTCGGGAGATGCTCCGACGAAAGCGACGCCCTCCTCGGGCTCCACGTAGAAATGGAAACATCCAGGCGTGGCGGCTTCCAGGACTTCGGCCAGAAATGCCGGGGCGAGATCCTCATCGAACTCGAAGTCTGCCCGCCGCGCGAGCACCACCTTGCCCAGCCTTCCTTCCTCGAAAGCGGCCAGCGCTCGCTCGACGTTGTCCTTCCAGCCCGGCCATTCGGGGGTATCCGTTCTCGAAACGGGTTCAGGCAGGATGCCACGTGAAGCAGGCTCGAAGGAGAGATCTTCTATCTCCTCCAGGATCTCATCGGCTCGACCGGCATCCCAGGGGAGCACCAGGTTGCAGACCAGCTTCGAGACGCCGTCCTCCACTATCATCTCGAACCTCGGCAGCACGAACCGGTACCCACCAAACGCCGTCCAGTCATTATCGGGTTCTGCGCGGGGATCGAAGCGGAGTCCACCGTAGTAGCGGGCCAGCCGGTCGCTCCCGGCCAACCCCGTGACGAACCGCTTGCGGAGCGAAGCGGGGTCCGGCGCCCCATCACCTTCCACGAGATCCGCGATCCCGACGGCAGCGGCCTCGAAGTCCAGGTCACGCCCGGACCAGTACATTTTCGGGGTGACGCTCTGCGCCCGGAGCCACGAAAGAGGCTTTGTGCGACCCGTCTGCACTTCCACGCGGACGGCCCGCTCGTCGGCCATATGTGCAGGTTCGGCGGCGGCATCCGAGAGCGTTCGACCGACTCTATCGGCCAGGGTCCACCGGATGCGCTCCGTCCCCCGCAACAAATCCCTGTACTCTCCACTCAACAAAGCCTGCGCCAACTCCACTGCGGAACTCGCCGCTTCACCTTCATGTGACCGTAGTGTAGCAAGCCGCGACAAGCAGACCTGCGGCTCCTCTCACAATCCACCGGATTTTTGCTTCGGCTATCCGTATAGCCGGGGATATAGTTCCCGGAATCGGGAGTACGAATCCTCGTATTCGCCTCTATCTGGACCGGGGTGGACCGCGTCCTGGATCTCCGGCGCGAGCGCGAGTACATCCTCGCTCGTCCGGTAGATCCCCGAGGCAAGGCCAGCGAGTATCGCCGCCCCGCGGGCTGACGCAGATGAGGCAATGGAGCCGGGCAAAATCCCGAGTGGGCGCCCCAGAACGTCGGCGAGGAGTTGCCGCCAGGACTCGTCGGCGGATCCACCCCCGGCCAGGCGCAGTTCGGGCGCGGCGATGCCGGCTGCTTCCAGCGCCTCCAATCCCTCACGAAGCGCGAAAGCTACGCCTTCCAGGGCAGATCTAAGGAGGTGACCACGACTATGGTTGAGACCGAGGCCGGTCCATGCGCCGCGGGCGTCCGGGTCGAAGCGTGGCGTCCGCTCCCCGCTGAGGTACGGCAGAAACAGGAGCCCATCCGCGCCAGGTGACACGTCGAAGGCTTCCCTGTACACGTCATCCCACGTTGCGCCGAGCACGTTACGGGCCCACTCCAGGGCGAGGCCGGCGTTCTGGATCGCGGCCATCGAGTAGAAACGTCCGGCCGGCTCCCACGCCGTCCGATAGAGGTGGGTGCGTCCATCGGGGTCGGGAGCGGAATCTTCCCGAAGCGCCACGATCTGGCCTCCCGTGCCAACCGTGAGCTGCGGCGTTCCCGGCTCCCACAAACCGGTGCCGAGGATGGCGGCGGCCGTGTCCGCGGCGCCCGCCGCGACCGGCAACCCGGCCGGCATCCCGAGATGTTCCGCGGCCTCCGGGGTGAGCGTGCCGGCGGCATCAGCGGAACCTACGAGTGGGGCGAGAAAGTCCGTCCTCAGCCCGAGGCTCTCGATCACATCTTCGGACCAGCCGTCGGATTCGAGATCGTAGAGCAAGGTGGCCGAGGCGTCAGAGGGCTCGGCTGCGGCTTCTCCGGTGAGGCGAAGCCGGAGCCAATCTTTGGGCTGCAGTGCCCATCGGGCGATCCGGTAGCGTTCGGATTCGTGGTCACGCAACCAGAGCAGGCTCGGCCCGGCCATGCCGACCGCTGGCGGGTTGGCGAGCTTCCGGCGCAGGCTTTCGTCGAGGTCGCTGTATGAGGCGAGTTGTTCACGGGAGCGGGTATCGGCCCAGAGTATGGCGGAACGGAGTGGATCTCCGGAGGCATCCGACAGAACCACTCCATGCATCTGGCCGGAGAGCCCGAGGGCCGATACCTGACTGCCGCGCGGGCCGACGGCCTCTCTGATAGCTTCAGCGGTGGCTTTCCACCACTCTTCGGGTGAGGATTCGGCCCATCCGGATCTCGGAGATCGGACGACGTAAGGCGCGGAAGCCTCACCTTGGATGATGCCGGTATCTGACATCAAGAGGGCCTTGACGGAACCGGTACCGAGATCCAGGGCCAAAATCATCGAAGGATGCGCCTACCGGATCGTGCCAGTACGCCGAGGGGGAAGGGGCATCGTGCCCCTTCGATCTCGAATGCCAGCCGGAAGTTCAGCCTCTACGCGCCCTGGTCAGGACTTTTGCAACTCGGCCCGGTAGATGACGCGCTTCGTGTAGTCCGGCAGCGTGCAGGTCTGGAGGCTGACGATTCTCTTGCCCTTGATGGGCTTCAGCACCGAGAGGTCCGTGGGCTCGACGATCTTCTTCTGATAGACCTTGTAGGTGTACTTCTTGCCGTTGGCGTCGGTCAGGTAGACTTTGTCGCCTTTCTTCAGGTCCTCCAGGTCATAGAAGGCCAGCCAGCTATCCGTGTTCTTGAACCCGAGCCGGTGACCGGCGATGTAGACGTTGCTGTTCTCCTCCCACGGGAAGTCCGTGCCCGCAATATGCACCGCCGCATAGTCGCGGAACAGCTTCATCCTGGTGCCCTTGCCGGTCGGTATGGTGTCGTCCTCTATCCGCCTCAACGCCGGGATGGTGAGCTTGAGGGTTCTGTCCTCGGGCCCCTTGGCGGTCTCTTTCTTCTTCTCGGGGCCCTTCTTCGGCGCAACCTGCTTGTTCGGCGCCTCCTTCTTCGGCTCCTCTTTCTTGGGTTGCTCTTTCTGTCCCTGCCCGGACGAACCGCAGGCCGCCAGCGACACGACCAAAGCGAGCGCCGCCAGTAGCAGAACCATCTTTCTCAATCTCATCACACTCACCTCTCCCGGCTTGTTTTCGACCAATAGATTCGGCAGGCCTACTTTTTTATCATCCGCAGCCTACCGGCGAAAGGTAACAAGATAATTACACCCAGATCAAACATCGATTACACTCGAGCTCGAAGACCCAGGCCAGCCCTTGCCAGCGGCCAGAACTCGTTGCACATGTTGACGGCAGAGATCCTCGTGGCACGGGCCGGTTGAGGCGACTTCCAACGAAGGGGATCAATCTAAACGAGATCACAGCGCTCGTCCGAATAGCATTCGGCGGCGCATTGGCGTACCCAGCTGTTTCGCTCTGGCGTATGGTACGCGGAAGGAACGATGAGCTTTGCACAAAAACTCGGATGGTGGCACTAGATGATGTGGTTTCGAGAAGACACACACCAATAAGAGGCTCCGTCAATAGGTGAGTAGCAAATGTGTCAATCAGTAGCGAAGAGGCAGTTTGATCGTTCGAAGAGTAGCCAAGTGCAAAAAGTTGCCAGCCTATTGACGGAAGCTCTAAGTCGCATGGTAGAGAGGCTTTTTGTGCAAGACCTTGGATCATCTTGACAATCTGGAATATATATGTAAACTGCACATACTGAAAGTTGAAGATACAGAGGAGGTAGTGACGTATGGATTACATGGAGAAGAGTGGCAGGGTGACCGAGCGGGTGGCCCGGACAACGGGTGACTCGTACAAGACGGTCCTGGATTTCGCCGTGAGTATCGGGGAGCGTAACGTGCGATTCGCCCAGGGTGTGACCGACTCCTACATCAAGGAGCTTCGTCACCAGGCTGAGGCCAACCGAGCCCTCACCCACGAGCTAGTCGAGCGTGCCGAGGGCCAGCGCGGCGCTTTCCAGGCCGTGGTTAACGAAACCCTCGACGCCTATATGGACTTCCTCTACACCCCGCTCTCCTATTACAAGGAAGGGCTGAGGTTGGTCGAGAGGGAGGCTACTGGCGGCGGACTACCGATCGCCAACTACGACGAGTTGAACGTCGATGAGGTCTCCAAGAGGCTCGACGGTCTCTCGGCGGCTGAGATCCGGGAGCTGCGGATCTACGAGAAGCAGAACAAGAGCCGCGAGACCCTGATCGACCAGTTCGACCGCAAGCTGAAGGCCGCTTCCGCCTAACGAGCGGACAGGCACCGCAACAACGGAGAGGGCCGGGGTGAAATACCCTAGCCCTCTCTTTTTCGTCCGCGCGGGTTTCGCTACTTGAGAAGACCCTTCAGGCGGCTTTTCTTATCTTTGAGGCGGCTGCGACGCTGGTCGGAGCGGCCCTCGGCCTTCCTGTTTTTATCTCCGGTAAGGGTACCGGCTGCCTCTTTGAGGCGGCCTTTGGCCCTGTTCATAGCTCCTTCTTTCCTGGCCCGCCGGCCGGTTTTGCTCCGCCTGCCCATGTTCTCCTCTCGTGTTCGTAGTTTCTTGCTGCTTGTGTTTCTTACCCCGGTACGTCCGGCAAAAACATTCCGGGGCTGGAAAAAACGTGGAAGAGCGGGTACGGTGCCCGATGGTTCCGTTCGCGAGAAAGGGAGAGGTTGAGCGCTTATACGATCACGCGGGTGGCACTGATGGCGGCCGTCACGGCCGTTGCGGCCCAGATCGCCGTGCCGCTGCCGTTCTCGCCGGTTCCGTTCACCTTCCAGGTCCTGGCGGTCGTACTCTCGGGGCTGTTGCTCGGACCGTATCAGGGAGCTTTGTCGCAGGCGGTATACGTCCTGATCGGGGCCGCAGGCGCGCCGGTCTTCGCTGGGTTCACAGGCGGCCTCGGCCATATCGCAGGTCCCACCGGCGGCTACCTCGTCTCCTACCCAATAGCCGCCGCCCTCGCCGGCCTGGCCGCCCTCACCGTGCGGGAGGCCACGCGCCGCCGGGCGCTGTGGATGGGCTTCCTGTGCGGTTGCGCTGCCCTCGCCGTCATCTACGCACTCGGGGCGATCTGGCTCTCCGTGGTGGCGGGCCTGCCGCTCCCGGCAGCCGTGGCGCAGGGCGTGGCGCCGTTCGTGGGCTTCGACCTCGTGAAGGTAGCGCTCGCCGTGCTCGTGGCGGTCGGGGCTGCCCCTGCCATAGCCTCGTCGCGGGCCTGAAAGCAACTCAACCACGTCCGGCCGCGCGGCGGGCGAGGTAGCGGCGCACCTTCTCGTTCGTTCCGCACACTTCCATCGTGCACCAGCGGCGGCTCCTGTTCTTGCTCTCGTCCACGAAGAGCCAGTGACAACCAGCACACGCTTTGACCCGATCCAGTGGACCTGAGGTCAATAGCTCCACCGCCGCGTGCACGACCGGAGACAGCACCCTTCCCACATCGCCGTCATCCGGCCACTCCCAGGCGTAGCCCTCGCCTTTCGGCACCAGCCTGGCCCGAGCGAGAACCGCACACTCTTCTCTCCGAAGCAACTCCAGGCTATGTTCTGGAGGATGCTCCTTACGGGCAACGGCGCCGAAGATCTCGTACAAAGCGTCGCGCAGCAGCAGCGTCCGCGCATACGTTGCCTCGGCCTCTGAAGGCTGCTCCTCTGCCTCCTGTAGCAGCCGCCGTGCCGATCCCTCCGAGAGAAGCCCGACGCGCCTCCCCCATGCTACGAGATCTCCGTAGTCCCGCAAGTGGTCGAATTCTGTCTCTCCTCCCGGCTCGCCGTCCACCGTGTTCACGAAGTCGAGGGCCACGTCTCCCCCTATCACGCGCAACTTCGCGATGTGATCCGACGTTTCCATCAAAATGCATTTTAGCGGTTTTCAACGTGTGGGGTAGCGGGTATTGTTACCATCATGAAGTTTTTTGGTGGAAACAAGCGAGCCACGGTTCGTTCTGACGCATCGCGGTGGCCGGCGCTCGCGCTGTTGTGCGTGGCGCAGTTCGTGGTGGTTTTAGATGTCACCATCGTTGCGATTGCACTACCTACGATACAGCGGGATCTCGGCTTCTCGCAGGCGAGCCTGCAGTGGGTCATCTCAGCATACACGCTCGTCTTCGGGGGATTCCTGATGCTCGCGGGCCGCGCGGCGGATCTGTACGGCCGGCGATTGTTGTTCATGATCGGGCTCGTACTATTTTCGGTGACATCGCTGGCGTGCGGTCTAGCGGCGTCTCCGCTCGC
>Ga0183260_10002382_pt1 | contig 15555 bp, 14 predicted proteins | sample AntDrymUQ4972206_2_FD_129768 | JGI IMG/M metagenome (GOLD analysis project Ga0183260, IMG submission 129768) | Polar desert sand microbial communities from Dry Valleys, Antarctica - metaG UQ497 (22.06) (version 2) (version 2) | ecosystem: Environmental > Terrestrial > Soil > Desert | place... | reverse complement strand
TCGCCGGCCTGGTCTCCTTCTTCAACGAGAAGGTCGATGTCTACGTCGACGGCGAGCTTCAGGAACGACCACGGACGAAGTTCAGCAAATAGCTTTCAGCGCGCGGCGGCGCTCATATGCCCTGAACCACCCGGAATCGAGGAGATATGGACCCAGCCATTAGAGGAATCCTGGCGGGAATGATCGGACTGTTTTCATGAACCTGTCGAGCGAGACCGAGATGCATCTTCGAGGTCGACAACCCAGCGTCACTCCCGGGGCGCGCCGCCAACAAGGTCTTAAGGATCGTCGGCGTCCCCCAACTTGAGGGAACGGCCCTTCAGGGGGCGGCCGGGCGCATATCCGGGTGGCAGTGTGTTGATGAGACGCCGGCGACATAGCCGAGCGAGCGGCCGGCTGACGCCGGCGGAAGGGAGAGAGCAGTGGCGATGGAGGAGCAGGACATCCGGCCGGACGCCGTCGTCCACACCCACCCCAGCCCGCCACATCGCAATGCGGCCGGCGATCCCGATCAGCTCGTTGTCAATACCATCCGGACGCTGGCCATCGACGCGGTGGAAGCCGCCGGATCGGGGCACCCGGGCACGCCGATGGCGCTCGCTCCCGTCGCGTACGCGCTGTGGTCCCGCTTCCTGAAGCACGATCCCGCCGATCCAGGCTGGTCCGACCGCGACCGTTTCGTGCTCTCCGCCGGGCACGCCTCGATGCTGCTCTACGCGATGCTCCATCTGAGCGGCTACGACCTGCCCCTCGATGAGCTCAAGAGGTTCCGGCAGTGGGGGTCGCGCTGTCCCGGGCATCCGGAACGCGGTGTGACTCCCGGTGTCGAAGTCACGACGGGTCCGCTCGGACAGGGGTTCGCGAATGCGGTGGGGCTATCGATCGCGGAGCGGATGCTGGCCGCGCGCTTCAACCGTCCCGGCCACGACGTCGTCGACCACTACACCCACGCCATCTGTTCAGACGGCGATCTGATGGAGGGGATCTCGGCGGAGGCCGCCTCGCTCGCAGGAAGCCTCCACCTCGGCAAGCTTGTGGTGCTCTACGACGACAATCACATCACCATCGAGGGTTCGACCGAGCTCGCCTTCTGCGAGCAGGTCGGCAAGCGCTTCGAGGCCTACGGCTGGCAGGTGCTCAAGATCACCGACGCCAACGACCTCAGTGAGGTGAGCCTGGCCATCGAGGAAGGCCGCGCCGAACCCTCCCGCCCCTCGCTCATCATCGTCCAGTCGGTTATCGGGTTTGGCGCTCCCACCAAGCAGGGGACGGCGGCCGCTCACGGATCGCCCCTGGGGGCCGAGGAGGCCAGAGGGGCGAAGCAGAACCTTGGGTGGCCCTATACCGAACCCTTCACCGTGCCCGAGGAGATCGAAGCCTTCCGCCGCAGCTCACTCGACGCCGGGCGGACACGACACGCCGATTGGGAGGAACGGTTCGCCGCCTACGAGAAGGGGTTCCCGGATCTCGCCGCGGAGTTCCGGCGCACGATCTCCGGCGAGCTCCCTGCAGACTGGGGGCGCTCGCTCCCGTCCTTCGAGGTAGGAACGCAGGTAGCGACGCGCTCCGCCTCGGGCAAGGTGCTCAACGCGATCGCTTCGGAGGTGCCCGAGCTGGTCGGCGGCTCGGCGGACCTGGCCCCGTCGACCGATACCTACCTCGAGGGATTCGCCGACGTCTCCTGCGGCGACTTCTCGGGGCGCAATTTCCACTTCGGTGTGCGGGAGCACGCTATGGGTTCGATGATGAACGGCATCATCGCGCACGGCGGACTGCGCCCCTACGGGGGGACCTTCTTCGTGTTCAGCGACTACATGCGTCCTTCGATCCGGATGGCCGCGCTGATGGGGCTTCCGGTCGTATTCGTCTTCACCCATGACTCGATCGGTCTGGGCGAGGACGGGCCGACGCACCAGCCCGTCGAGCACCTCGCGGCGCTCCGCGCCATCCCGAACCTTCTGGTGATCCGTCCCGCGGACGCGAACGAGACGGCCCAGGCGTGGCGAGTGGCCCTCGATCGCCGGGAGAGCCCGACGGCGCTGATCCTCACACGTCAGAAACTGCCGGTCCTGCCGCAGCCACTCGACGATGCGGTCTCCCGCGGCGCGTACGTGATCGCGGACGGAAAGGACGTCGTGCTCGTCGCCACCGGTTCCGAGGTGCACCTCGCTCTCTCCGCGCGGCGTCTGCTCGCCGACGGTGGGGTCTCCGCACGGGTTGTCTCGATGCCTTGCTGGGAGCTTTTTGAGTCCCAGTTGTCCGCATACCGCGATCAGGTTCTTCCGCCGGGGGTGCCGCGGCTCGGCGTTGAGGCCGCGCGATCTTTCGGATGGTGCACCTGGGTCGACGACGTCGTCTCCCTCGATCGCTTCGGCGCTTCCGCACCCGCAGAGACACTATTTGGCGAGTTCGGGTTCACTCCCGAGAACGTTGCCCAGCGCGCACGGCGGCTGCTCGCTGATCGAGGCGGGTCGTGAACCCGACCCTTGCGGTCGATCTTGGCGGAACGCAGATGCGCGCCGCGCTGGTGGATCGCGACGGAAGGATCCTCTTGCGGCGGGCGGAGCCCACGCCGCGGGACTCTGCCTGCCCCGACGCTCTCCTGATGCTCGTGGGTGGTGTGATGGAAGGCGCTGGCATCCAGGAGGCGGTCATCGGCGTCCCCGGACGGGTGAACTACGTGTCCGGGACGCTCGAACACGCTCCTAACCTGCCGCCCGGTTGGACTACCTCGCTCACGGAAGAGAACCTCTCCGCGGTGCTCGGCGTCCGGGCGTCGCTCGCTAACGACGCGGACCTCGCGGCCGTGGGCGAGTCTCGTTTCGGAGCCGGGCGCGGCTATGCCGACGTCGTGTACCTCACGATCTCGACCGGCATCGGGGCCGGGGTGATCCTGGGTGGACTCCTGGCGCACGGCCGGCGTTCGCTCGGCGAGGCCGGGCACACGATCATCGACCGTTCGGCCCTTGCTGCCGGCGCGCCGGCCACGCTGGAGCACCAGGGCTCTGGGACGACGCTTCACCACTTGGCCGCCGAAGCAGGGCTCGAGTTCTCTGGCGCAGCGCTCGTCGAGCTCGTCGAGGCCGGGAGCCCGACGGCCGCCCGGATCTGGGAGTCGGTCGTGGAGGCGGCTGGGATCGGCGCCGCGAACCTCGCGCACCTTTTCTCGCCGGGGGCGATCGTGGTGGGCGGCGGTGTGGCGCGGGCAGGTGAGCTCTTGTTCGGGCCGATCCGTGCCGCGTTAGCACGCCTCGGACCCCGTGGACTTCCCGTCCCGATCGAGGTGATAGGCGTCGCGCTCGGCGACGATGCCGGACTCGCAGGTGCGGCCGGATGGTCGGATGCCTTCGTTCGAGAGGTGGTGAGCCATGTCTGAACACGGCCCGCAGGCCTGGCTCCTGCGCCACGGCGAGACGGATTGGAGTGCGCTCGGGCGCCACACCGGCCGCACCGACATCCCGCTGACCGAGCGAGGCCGGCGCGAGGCCGGGCTCCTCGAGGAGCGACTTCGCACACGAGTTTTCGTGGGCGTTTTCACGAGCCCGCTGCAGCGCGCTGCCGACACGTGCCGGCTGGCGGGTTTCGGTGACGTTGCCGAGGTGCGCGACGACTTGATGGAGTGGGACTACGGCACCTACGAGGGCTTAACGACGCCCGAGATCCGCGCCGAACGGTCGGCATGGTCTCTATGGAGCGACGGGGTTCCGGGGGGCGAGTCTGCCACCGGGGTCGGAGCGCGCGCTGACCGTGTGATCGCCGAGCTTCGAGGGATCGACGGGGACGTGGCCGTCTTCGCGCATGGGCACGTCCTGCGCGTGCTCGCTGCTCGCTGGCTCGGCCTGGCGCCGAGTGAGGGCCGCCTGCTGGCGTTGGGAACAGCCGCGATCAGCGTCCTGGGATACGAACGGGAGGTCCCGGCGATCATCCGATGGAACGAGGACTATCACCTGACAGGGGGGGCCGTTCTGCCCCAGAACGTTGGTCAAGAGAGGAGAGCACAATGAACCCATTGCGAGATATGCACGAGGCGGGCCAGGCGACATGGCTCGATTTCCTGCGGCGCGGCCTCATCACCGGCGGCATGCTCGGGCGAGCGGTTCGCGAGGAGGGCCTCACAGGCGTGACGTCGAACCCCAGCATCTTCGGCAAAGCGATCGGTGGCTCGACCGACTACGACGAGGCGATCCGCGTGATCGCCGAGAAGAACGGACGGACGGCCATCGAGATCTTCTACGACCTTGCGCTCACGGACATCCAGATGGCGGCCGACGTGTTCCTCTCGGTGTACGAGGAGACGGATGGAGCCGACGGGTTCGTGTCGTTCGAGCTCGAACCACGTCTTGCCCACGACACCGAGGGATCGATCCGCTCCGCGCGCGAGCTCTTCGAGCGGATCGGGAAGCCCAACGTGATGATCAAGGTTCCGGGCACGCCGGCGGGGGGTCCCGCCGTGGAGGAACTCGTCGCGGCCGGGGTCAACGTCAACATCACCCTCCTATTCTCTGTCGAGGCCTACGACCAGGTCGCCCTGGCCTACATCGCCGGACTCGAGCGACGGCTCGCGAATGGCGAGCCCGTGGACGGCATCGCGTCGGTGGCATCCTTCTTCGTCTCACGCGTCGATACGGCCGTCGACCGGCTTCTCCCCGAGGGGACGCCTCTGCGGGGAAAGGCGGCGGTGGCCAATGCGAAAGTGGCCTACGACCGGTTCCGTCAGCTGTTCTCGGGCGAGCGATGGGAGCGGCTCGCAGCAGCGGGAGCCCGCGTACAGCGGCCGCTGTGGGCGTCCACGGGCACGAAGGACCCTGCCTATTCGGACGTTCTCTACGTGGAGGAGCTCGTCGGGCCCGACACCGTGAATACGATGCCGCAGCAGACCATCGATGCGTTCCGCGACCACGGCCGCGTCCGGCCCCTCGCGATCGTCGAAGGCCTCGAGGAAGCGGAGGTGACGCTCGGACTGCTGGCCGAGCATGGCATCGACCTCGCTGCCGTAACCGAGGGGCTGCTCGCCGATGGGCTCCAGGCGTTCGAGGCGGACCTCAGCAAGCTGCTCGCAGTAATCGAGTCGAAGTTGGAGGAGGTGCATGCGGGGATCGCTCGGAGCGGATCGTCGCTGGGTTCGCTTGAGTCCGACCTGGTAGATCGCATCGACCAGCTCACCAAGGACGACATCGTCGGCAGGATCTGGCGGCGCGACCACACCGTCTGGAAGCCGAAGCCGACAGAGATCGCCGATCGGCTCGGGTGGCTCACCGTTGCCGAGGTGATGCAAGAGCGTGTAGACGAGCTCGAGGCGTTCGCGGCTGAAGCGCTCGCCGACGGGTTCCGGGCAGTTGTGCTTCTCGGCATGGGCGGGTCGAGCCTGGCCCCCGACGTGCTCCGGAGCGCGCTCGGCGTCGCTGCGGGGGCGCTCGAACTCCATGTTTTGGACACGACGCATCCCGAGACCGTCGCGACGATCGAGAATTCACTCGACCTGGGGCGGACGTTATTCATCGTGGCGAGCAAGTCCGGCGGCACGATCGAGCCGCTCTCGCTCTTCGCGTACTTCTACGACAAACTCAAGAACGGCAAGCAGTTCATCGCCATCACCGACCCCGGGACACCGCTCGAGTCGTTGGCTCGCTCCCGGGGGTTCCGCGCCGTCTTCCTGAACCCGCCGGACATCGGCGGACGCTACTCCGCACTCTCCCTCTTCGGTCTCGTGCCGGCCGCTCTGATCGGTGTGGACCTTCGACGGCTGCTCGACACGAGTGAGGAGATGGCCGCGGGGTGCCACCAGTGCGTGCCGTGCGACGAGAACCCGGGCGTTTGGTTGGGCGCTGTGGTGGGAGGGGCCGCTCGCGCCGGACGCGACAAGCTGACGTTGCTCGCCGGGCAAGAGATGGCGAGCTTCGGTCCGTGGGTCGAACAGCTCATCGCCGAGTCCACGGGAAAGGAAGGGAAGGGGATCGTCCCCGTGGTCGGGGAGGACCTCGGGGCTCCCGCCGTCTACGGAAGCGACCGGCTCTTCATCGCGCTTGGCGACGGCCCCAGTACGGAAGCACTCGAGGCAGGGGGCCACCCGGTCGTGCGGCTCAACGATGCCAGCCCGGAGCGCCTCGGTGCGGAGTTCTTCCGATGGGAGGTCGCGACCGCGGTCGCGGGGCACGTACTCGGCATCAACCCCTTCGACCAACCGAACGTCGCCGAAGCGAAAGCTGCGACGAAGAGGATCCTCGACTCCGGCACGATCGAGGATCCGGGCCTCGACGCCCTCGAGCCGCTGCTCGAGGGCGTGAAGCGCGGCGACTACGTCGCGATCCTCGCCTACCTCGACCCAACCCGTGAGAACGAGGCAGCGCTCCAGCGCACTCGCCTGACGATCCGAGACAGATTGGAGGTCGCTACGACCCTCGGGTTCGGGCCGCGCTACCTGCACTCGACCGGCCAGCTCCACAAGGGAGGCCCGAACTCCGGCGTCTTCATCCAGGTCGTCGACGGCGAGCGAGGCGGCGATGTTCCGATCCCCGGACGACCCTTCACGTTCGGAGCGCTCATCGACGCGCAGGCACTCGGGGATCTTCGCTCACTGCAGGTGCAAGGGCGCCGCGTCGCGCGCGTCACACTCGACGGACTTGGGGAGGTGAGCTGAGATGCAGATCGGCATGGTGGGCCTCGGCCGCATGGGGGCGAACATGGCCGAGCGTCTCAGACGAGGAGATCACGAGGTGACCGGCTACGACCGCGACCACGAGGTCTCCGACGTCTCCTCACTGGAAGATCTTGTCGCGAAACTCCAGGCACCGCGGGCGATCTGGATCATGGTTCCAGCGGGGGATCCCACGGAGCAAACGATCGCCGCGCTCGCCGCGCTTCTCGAGCCAGGTGATCTCGTCGTCGACGGCGGCAACTCCAACTTCCGCGACTCGATGCGGCACGCCGACGACCTCACCCGACGTGGGATCCTCTACTGCGACGCCGGGACCTCGGGAGGGGTCTGGGGGCTCGCCGAAGGCTACTGCCTGATGGTCGGCGGGGCCGAGGAGGCGTTCGAGCGGATCGTGCCCGCCCTGAAGACGCTTGCGCCGGAGAACGGCTACACGCACATGGGCCCCGCCGGCGCCGGTCACTTCGTCAAGATGGTCCACAACGGGATCGAGTACGGGATGCTTCAGGCGTACGGGGAGGGCTTCGAGATCCTCAAAGGGTCGACGCTATTTCCCGACCTCGACCTGCACCAGATCGCCGAACTCTGGCGTCACGGCTCGGTCGTACGCTCGTGGCTCCTCGACCTGGCCGTGCAGGCTCTGGCAGCAGACCCGAAGCTCGATGCCGTCCGGGGCTACGTGGAGGATTCCGGCGAGGGCCGGTGGACGGTTCTCGAGGCGATCGAGGAGGACGTTCCGGCGCCGATGACGGCACTCTCCCTGTTCGCCCGGTTCGCCTCTCGCCAGGACGACTCCTTCGCGATGAAGATGATCGCCGCGCTGCGCCAGCAGTTTGGGGGCCACTCGGTGAGGGACAGAGATGAGCCTTGAGCCCCCACCCCCCCAAGCGATTGTGATCTTCGGAGGCTCCGGCGACCTCTCGCGCCGGAAGGTCCTCCCCGGCCTCGCAGCACCCCCGAAAGAGGGTGTGCCCCCCCAGTTCGAAGCGGTCCGGGCGCTTGCGTGCGGGATGGTGTGTGGACAAGGGGGCCGGTCCAGCCAATAGGGATGCGATTGAGAATGGCAGTCTTTCGAAATGGATTCGGGAAGTCGAGGAGGTCCGCGACGTGGAGGTCGAGTTGCGCCTTTTCCGCCTCCAGCTCATCAACGACCAGAATGAGGATCCACTTGCCGATGCGCACGTCAAGGGAACCCCCGCGCTCAGGACCCTGGCCCTCGTACGGCGTGAGAAAGGGAACCACGAGGTTGGGCGCGTCTACGAGGCGCTTGGCAAGCGCATCCATGAAGACCCGTCTGAAGATCTAGATCAGGCTGCCCTGCGTGCCTCTCTCGAGGATGCAGGCCTAGATCCTTCGATCATCGATCGAGCGTTGGACGATGACTCCACGATGGGAGACGTCCGCTCCGAGCATGAGGCCGCGGTTTCCGAGGTCGACGTGTTCGGGATACCAACGCTCGTGTTGGCGACCGGCCAGGGAATGTTTGGTCCGGAGTTCCGATTCCATCAGTCGAGGGCGCCCAGGGCGCCCTCGACGCCGCGTACGAACGTCGGATACGGGTAGATCAGCTCCTTGAGGGCCGAGGTCGGGATCTGCTCCTTGACGGCGAGGCCGAGGAATCCGATGACGTCTCCGGCCCTGGGGCCCATGGTCGAGGCTCCGATCAGGACGCCCTTGTCGGCGTCGACGATCAGTTTCGTGACCCCGTGTTCCGCCCCGGGGCCGTGCAGCCATCCCCGTGCCGAAGACGCCGTCTTGGCACTCGACACCTTGACGGTGATGCCATCGTCCCGAGCCTTCTTCTCGGTGAGCCCGACGCTGGCAACCTCGGGATCGGTGAACGTCACCCGAGGAACGGCCGAGTAGTCGGCAGGAGCGTGCTCGGTGCCGAGGATGTCCGCCGCGGCGATCCTTCCCTGGTAGACCGCGAGGTGCGTGAAGCCACCGTGGTTCGTGGCGTCACCGATCGCCCACAGGCCGTCACCCGCCCTCATGTGCTCGTCGACCTCGATGACGCGTGCTGCCTCATCGAGTCCGGCCGCTCCGACACCGAGCGAGATCAGGTCTACCTTCCGCCCGGTGGCGACCAGGAGCCGTTCGGCCCGGATCTCTTCGTCCGTGCCGAGGGTGACGACGACCTCGTCGCCGTCCTTTGCGACCTTCTTTGCGACGGTCCCGGTGAAGACCTCGAGACCTTCTTCTCGCACGGCGTCACCGATCGCTCGCCCGTTCTCGGGCTCCTCCAGAGGGAGGAGGTGTTCCCCCATCTCGACCACCGTGACCTTGGAACCGAAGCGGCTGAATACCTGGGCGAGTTCGAGGCCGATGGGTCCTCCACCGAGAACGATCAGTGAAGACGGAACCTCCTTGGCTTCGGTCGCGGTGCGGTTGGTCCAGTAGTCGACGGAGTCGAGCCCCTCGAGCGAAGGGGTGGCGGGATCGGTTCCAATGGCGATGACGATCCCCCTGGTAGCGTCGTAGCGGGTCCCGTTGACCTCGACCGACCGGGGGCCGACGAAGCGAGCTCCCCCTTTGACCACCGTCGAGCCCTTCTTCTCGTGACGCTCGACAGCGACCTTGTCGTTCCAGTCGTCCGTCGCCTGGTCCCGGATTCGCTGTGCGACGGGCTTCCAATCTGGAGAAACGGTGGAGTCGCCGGCCAGACCCGGAATGCGCTTCGCTTCCGCCAGAAGGTCGGCGGCGCGGATCATCATCTTGGATGGGATACACCCCCAGTAGGGGCATTCCCCGCCTACGAGGTTCTTCTCGACAGCGAGCACCTTGAGGCCGGCGTCCGCAACCCGGCCGGCGACCTCCTCACCACCGACCCCCATGCCGATCACGATCAGGTCGTATCTCTCAGACACTTCTTACCTGCCTCTCTTCGGTCGGAACCCGGATCGCCTGCCGGTGTTGTTGCCAAGAACAGACGAGTTCTCCCTGGGTTCCCTACAATGTCATCCTGATGACATCATTATTCGCTCGTAGCGGGCCCGACCGCGGCCTTCAGGAGGCGGCGTGGGTAGCACGCTGCGTCGGCGACAGTCGCAACACCCCCCTCCTCGAGAGGGACGTTTCGGCCCTTGCTTCGTATCTGGTGCCCCGAGAACTCGAGCGGGGGGCTCCGCTGTTCCATGCCGGTGACCCACCCGAAGGGGCCATGATCATGCGCTCCGGTCTCGTCGAATTTGTCGTCGGTAGTGGCCGGAGGAGGTCGGTCGTCGGCTTGCTTCGACCTGGTGAGGTCGATGGTGACCTCCAGCTGATCCTCGGAATGGCCATGCCATATGCGGCGAGGACGGTGGAGCATTCGCGTGTCTTGGTCTTGGAGGCGGGGCGCTTCGAGGCTCTCCTATCCGAGCACCCGACGGTTGCCAGAAGGTGGTTGTCGAGCATCGCGGCCCGGGTGGCGTCGAGTCAGGCCCGGATCATGCAGCTCCTCGGACGTTCCCTCGTCGAACAGATCGCGCGTCTCCTCCTCGATGAGTCCGTGGAAGCCAAGGTGGGCCTTTCTCAGCGGACACTGGCGGCGATGCTTGGCGCGCAGCGCCCCTCGGTCAACAAGGTCCTCAGACAGCTTGAGGACAAACAGATCATCTCGCTCGGGTACGGCGAGGTGAGGATCCTTGATACCTCCGCGCTCGAGAAGATAGCCGGCAGCGGGTGAGGCTCATGCTTCTGCATCGATCTTCTCCCTCCACCGAACGAGAGCGATCCCACCGATGATCCCTACGCCCATGATGAGGATCGTGAACCACCACGGGTCCAGCGGAGCATCCCGGGCGTCCAGATAGAGCCCTGCGGAGACGACGACCAGAGCGGCGACCGCGACGACGGTCAGCGAATCCCGGACGAGATTCCTCTTTCCTTCCCGCAGGAACCATCCCAACGCCAGTCCGGGGAGTGCTGGGTGGAAGTGGAAGATCAAGTCGAACCGAAGAGTCATCGAGACCCACAGGAGCCCAAACGCCACGGCCGCCCCTACGGCAATCACGGGATGATGGGATCGTCTCATCTGAGACCTTCCACGACCCTGACGATCGAACCCACCGGTGCTCTGTCCTCGGGCCCCTTCTCCGGGTGGGCGAACACGACGATGCCGTCGGCGTCGAGGACGAAATCCCCCCCCCATCTGTCTTCGATCCTGCTCGCGGCGCAAGTTGGGAACCCTCCCTTTGGTCGCCATCTTCCCGTAGAAACCCAGAACCTTCGGGTGCAGATACGTGCGTGCTCTTCCGATCCGCGGCAGATCGAATGCTCTGTAGAGCACCCTGTCTCGATCGACCACGAACCGGAACGGGCTCTGGATGCGGTCCCTCAGGACCGCGAGGTGTTCGGCTGCTTCGAATCCGATGACGATCACCTGCGTCTGGGCCGCGTCAAGCCTCGGTTTCATGCTTGCCATCTTCACGAGATGGCTCTCGCAGAACAGTCAGCCAACGTATCTGAGGAACGTGAGGACGGCTGGACGGCCACGCAACTCTGGGGGTCGCAGCAGGCGACCGTCCAGGTCCTCGATGAGCGCGCCGGGAGGGACGCGCGTTAAGGTCATCAGATAAGTGCTCCGTAAACGAGCGCCACGACGAGACCGTAGATCGCGTGACCCATGAGGAGCCCTGCAGGGGTGCCCTTGCCGTACTGGACACCCATGAACCCGGGGGAGTCAAGGTGGAAACCCTGGCCTGCGGCCTTCATGCGGGGGTGGATCACCCCCATCATCGGCATCGCCATCGCACCGACGACTATGCCGTGGATCGCGCCGATCAGTAACCCTGTCGCTGCGCTCGTCGAGTCGAAGGCCTGGAACAGCAGTGTGTAAGCGATCCCGAAGACGATGGTCCCCATCATCACGATATGGATCATCATCCCGACCTTGCGGGCCTTCGCTTCGTCGTCCGTCATCATCCCACCCGTGATCAACGCGATGTCCATCGAGGTCATCCCCATCGACTTCCCGATCATCATCATGGCCGTCATTGCCACCGTACCTGTGAGTCCCGCTATGAGTGCGGGTACAAGCTCAAAGTCCACGCTCATCCTCCTTCTCTCCTAGGGTCGTGTTTCCTTCTGCGGTGAGTCAGGCTTCGACGCGTACGCCTTTCCAGAACGCGATCCGGCTCTTCACCTTGCGGGCGAGGAACGATGGTTTCGCGTAGTAGAAGGCGCCGTCTTCCGCCCTCTCGCCGTCGACCTCGACCGTGTAGTAGCTCGCTAGCCCTTTCCACGGGCATATGGTTCTTGTGGAGCTCTCGACCAGTACTTGCTCATCGACCGAGTCGATCGGGAAGTAGTGGAACCCCTCCACGACGACGGTGTCGTCGCTTTCAGCGACCACCTTCCCGTTCCAGATCGCTTTCATCGTTTTCCTTTCGCCGGCAGCATCTAATGGCATGAACGCGCAGCGCAGCTCCTTCCTTCGAGGACTGTTCGTTTCGTGACACATCTGGAGGGGGAGCGCTGCCAGGACCGCGCTGCGTCAGAGGTCCCGGAGGCCGGCCTGAGTGCACACGGGAGGCACCTGGACGATCCTGACGCCCGGGTAGTGGACCGGGAGATGCTCCTCGTCCGCCCGGATGCGCTGCGACAGGAGGATGCCGAGCGAATGCATCAGTATCAACCTGGAGCTTCCCTTGATCTTGGGAGGTGGACAGGGGAAGCCGACCGAAAGAACGTAGATCGTGTCGGCACCGGCCGCCAGAGCCGGTTGCAGAGGCACGTTATTGCTTAGCCCCCCGTCGAGGTAAAGCGTTCCCGCTACATCGTGGGCGGGATAGATCAGCGGGAGAGCGGTGCTGGCAAGCACCGCGTCCATCACGGGTCCGGCCTCGAAAACGTGCTCGGCACCATCATCGAAGCGTGTGGCGACGATGCGGAGCGGGACGAGGGCATCTTCGATGGCGGTGAAACTGAGCCCAGCTTTGACGAATCGAGCGAACGGTCCCGGCGAGAACAACGCCCCCTTCCCCAGCAGCTGTCGGACCAGTTTGGTAGGTCGGATCGGGAAGATGTGCTTACCCTTGGACTGCTCCACATCTCGACGAGCCGAGCGCCGCCCTCGGGCGTCGGATCGCTGGCCAGGACGGCGGCATTTGCAGCCCCGATCGAGGTACCGACGAGGATGTCGGGACGTATCCGGGCCTCGAGGAGAGCCTGGGCCATGCTGGCCTGGATGCTTCCTAGGTTCCCGCCACCGGAGAAGACGAATGCGTTCATCCCCGTGATGAATCCGGGAGCCGGGTGTTTGATTCCGACATGGTGAGGGCGCTGACAATCTCCCAAGGATGATGAACGGCAGCGGTTGTGGAACTTTGAAGGTGAGTGTTCGAGAAGGAGGATCGCGTGTCAGGCCAGCCGATCGGTTCCTACGGATTTCTGTCCGACTGTAATTCCGCCGCGCTGGTTGGAAGGGACGGATCGATCGACTGGCTGTGCATGCCTCGCTTCGATCGTCCCTCCGTATTCGGGCGGCTGCTTGATCGTGACGCGGGATATTGTCAGCTTGCTCCCACTTCGACATCCTCGGTGAATAGGCGCTACGTCCCCGGTTCGCTCGTCCTGGAGACGACTTTCGAGACTCCGACGGGGGTGGTCATGATCACGGACGCACTCGCGTTCAAGAAGGGCCAGCGTGGGCACGACCTTGGTCTCGATGCTCCCCACAAGCTCCTTAGATGGGCCACGTGCACCGAGGGGAAGGTCGAGATGTGCTTCGAGATCGCACCCCGGCCCGAGTACGGTCTCGGCCGTCCTTTCCTGAAGCTCACCGACGGAGGGCTCGTGACGGTCGGCGGCCCCAACCGTTTGACGATCGGGTCTCCCGTGCAGCTCGCGCTCACCGATTCGGCGGCGGCAGCGGTCTTCGAGATGGAAGAGGGAGGCGAGATCGGTTTCTCGATGAGGTGGGGGCTGTTGGATCAGCCCGTCGCTCCGCCAACCCCACCTGAAGAAGTGGGTGCGCTCATCGATGATGTCGTTGCTGGGTGGCGCTCGTGGGAGGAGGAGCACGATATCTACGAGGGCCCCAACCACGACCTCATCAAGTTCTCGTCGCGGGTGTTGAAGGGCCTGACGTACCGGCCGACGGGCGCCATCGTCGCGGCCCCGACAACGTGCCTCCCCGAGGTAGTCGGTGGTCAGCGGAACTGGGATTATCGCTATTCGTGGATCCGCGATGCGAGCCTCACCCTCGAGGCGCTGTGGGTGGGCACGTGCTCGGATGAGGTCCACAATTTCGTCGACTGGATGATGGGGGCTGCCGGAGGCCACGTCCACACCGACAAGCCGCTGCAGATCATGTACGGGATCGGAGGAGAACGGGATCTCTTCGAGCGTGAACTGTCTCACCTGCGCGGATGGAGGGACAGCGCGCCGGTGCGCATCGGCAACGGTGCGGCGGAACAGACCCAACTCGATATCTACGGGGAGTTCTTGAACGCTTTCTGCCTCTACGCGGAAAAGCTGGGTGACATCGACGAAGTCCTCGGGCACTTCATCATCGACATGGCCGACGCCGCAGCGCGCCATTGGATGGACACCGACGCGGGGATGTGGGAGATGAGGGCCGAACCCCGGCATCACGTCTCCTCAAAGATCATGTGCTGGGTGGCCCTCGATCGTGCCTTGAAGCTGGCTCCGGCGATCGATTCAGGGGATCGCGTCGAGGTCTGGGAGCGGGAACGGGACAGTATCCGCGAGGCCATCCTTACTCAAGGGTTCAGCGACAAGAAACAGGCCTTCGCCCAATCGTTCGGTTCGGACGAGTTGGACGCGTCCGCGCTGCTGATCCCGCTGGTCGGGTTCCTCGACGCGCATGACCCAAGGATGCTGTCCACGATCGATGCGATAGCCGAGGAGCTCACCCGCAACGGGATGGTCATCCGCTACCGAGGCGATGACGGTCTCGAGGGGGAAGAGGGAACGTTCATGATCTGTTCCTTCTGGATGGTGAGTTGTCTCGCGTTGGCGGGCAGGGTCGACGGGGCGGAAGAGCTATTTGAGTCCGTCGTAGCCTCGGCGAACGATCTAGGGCTCCTGGCTGAGGAGTTCGATCCCCGCTCCGGTGAGTTGCTGGGCAACTATCCGCAGGCTTTCAGCCACGTCGGGCTGATCATGGCCGCTTACCACCTGGACCAAGCGCGGACCGCTCCATGACTGAGCCGAGAAGAAGGGGGTTCCCGAGGATCCCTTCGTCACGCGTTCCGGCGGTGAAGCGGTCTCAGATGGTGTGGGTCGACGAGCAGATGACTGGACGTTCCGGAATCGGGCTGGCCCGGATGATGGAGCTCGCGGGCTTGCGACTGGCGGAGGTCGTGCAAGGTCTCGAGCCGCGGGGCGTCGTGGTGGTCGCCGGTGGCGGCAACAACGGCGGAGGGGGCCTCGTCTGCGCCAGACACCTCGCCAACCATGGTGTGCTAGTCGAGGTGCTTGACGGAGCTTTCAATGCTCGCTCGGGCTTCGCGCACGAGCAGGAGGAAATCCTCAAGGGGCTCGGCCTGAGGATGGACGAGGCGGTGGACTTCACTGGGGCAGACGTCGTCGTCGACGCCCTGATCGGATACGGGTTGACCGGCCCGGTGCGAGGCAGCTCCAAGTCCTTGATGGATGCGATCGGGTCCTCGGGTTCCCGGGTCGTGTCGCTCGATGTCCCGAGCGGGCTCGATGCCGATAGGGGCGTGGTCGGCCCGCATGTGACTGCCGACATCACGGTTACGTTGGCGCTGCCCAAGACGGGCCTGCTCGCCGCTCCGTCGGTGACCGGGAAGCTCCTCGTCGCGGACATCGGGGTGCCGCCCCGTATCTACGAGGGACTGGGGATTCCCGGATACACGTTCGGGTCCGGAGGCCTGATCGAAGTGGATCTTCGGAAGTAGGCGGGGATCACTGCTTCGTGGCGTGAAATAGCC
>Ga0183260_10002381_pt1 | contig 15558 bp, 16 predicted proteins | sample AntDrymUQ4972206_2_FD_129768 | JGI IMG/M metagenome (GOLD analysis project Ga0183260, IMG submission 129768) | Polar desert sand microbial communities from Dry Valleys, Antarctica - metaG UQ497 (22.06) (version 2) (version 2) | ecosystem: Environmental > Terrestrial > Soil > Desert | place... | reverse complement strand
CCGAGCGTGACCGGGACGGCGTCCATCAGATGCGTGCGCCCCGACTTGACCACGTCTTCGTACTCCTTCGCCTTCATCCCGAGCGACTCCGCGAGCTGCCCCAGCGCCGGCAGCAGGTCGTTCGTCAACTCATCCAGTGCAGCGAGGTGCACGGCGGAGGGAAAAACGTCGTTCGAAGACTGCCCCATGTTGACGTCGTCGTTCGCGTGCACGCCCTCGCCGGCGAGGTTCGCGATCACCTCATTCGCGTTCATGTTCGAGGACGTGCCCGAGCCCGTCTGAAAGACGTCGATCGGAAACTGGTCGTCCAGCTCTCCGGCTGCGACGCGATCGCCCGCGGCTGCGATTCGTTCTGCCTTGCCGGCGTCGAGCAGCCCCAGCTCTGCGTTCGCACGCGCCGCGGCCGCCTTGATCCGGCCGAGCCAGCGCGCGACACTCGCCGGAATCGGCTCGCCGGAGACGGTGAAGTTCTCGAGCGCCTTTCGCGTCTCGGCGCCCCACAGCTCACGGCGCTGGTCGACGCTGCTCATCGCCGGGAGTCTACGCGGGGCGTCATTCCTATCGACCCCAGAGGCACGAAACCCTCGGCCGCCGCTGCAACGCTCAGATTCGGGTCGAAGCAGGCGAAACGGGCGAGCGGTGTCTCAGTCGGTCGAGTACTTGGGCTGAACCTTCTCGCCGCGAACCTGCGCAACCGCGTTGTTGGCCGCAATTGCAGCCTCGCCCATCCCGATCGTGATCAGGGTGATCTTGCCGGGGTAGCCCGCGACATCGCCGGCAGCGAAGATGCGCGGCAGGTTCGTCTCCATCGTCATCGGGTCGACGCGGATCTGGCGCTTTCCCTCGAGCTCGAGGCCCCAGTCGGCGATCGCCCCGAGATGCGAGTGAAATCCGAGGAGGGTGATCAGGGCCTCGCAGGGCACGGTCACGAGCTCGCCCTTGGCCACGTCCTCGATCGTGACGGCCTCGATCCGGCCGTCTCCGTGGATCTCGCGCACCTCACAGGGGGTCAGGATCCGTACCTGGCCTTGTTCCTCGAGCCGCCGCGCCTCGTTCACCGAGGACTCGAGCGCCCGGAAGCGGTCGCGCCTGTGGACGAGCGAGATCGGCAAGCGGGCCGTGTCCTGCAGCCCCAGGGCCCAGTCGAGCGCCGAGTCGCCGCCGCCGACGATCACACAGTTTCGCTCGCGAAAGACCTCCTTCTCGCGCACGAAGTAGTGCAGGCCACGGCCCTCCCACTCGTCGATCGTGTCGATCCCGAGCTTGCGCGGCTCGAAGGCGCCATGGCCCGCCGTGATGATCAACGAACGAGAGAGCAGCCGGCTGTTCTTGCTCGTCGTGATCTCGAGGACGCTCTCGCCGTTCTCCTTGATCTCCTCGAGCTTCTGCACCTCCTCGCCGAGGAGCACCTCCGGGCCGTACTGAAGACCCTGCTCGGCGCAGAGGTCGACGAGGCTCTGCGCGAGGATCTTGGGGTGCCCGGCGACGTCGTAGACGTGCTTCTCGGGGTAGACGGCGGCGACCTGGCCACCGAGTTGCTCGAGGCTCTCGACGATGCGCACCGACGCGTCGCGGTGGCCTGCGTAGTAGGCAGCGGAGAGGCCCGTCGGCCCCGCACCGAGGATCGTGATGTCGACGACGCCGTTGTCCGCCACGGCGTCAGATGCTAATGCGGAGGCTGCCTCAGTGACTGCAGCCGGAGCCACAGCCGGCGCTGTAATCGGCGTCCGGGGCAGGAGCTTGCTCGTCGGCCATCTGGAACGAGCTGCCGCAGCCGCAGGCCGACACGGCATTCGGGTTCTCGATCTTGAAACCCGACTCCTGCAGCCCGCTCAGAAAGTCGATCTGGGCCCCGCGCAGATAGGGCACGCTGAAGGAGTCGATCACGACCGTGACGCCGTGCATCGCAATCTCGAGGTCCCCTTCCTGCACGCCGCGGTCGAAGCCGAGCGCATACTCGAACCCGGAGCAGCCGCCGCCCTGGATCGCGACGCGAAGGACGCCAGCATCCCCAGCCTGTTCCTCGGCCATCAGCTCGCGCACCTTCTCGGCCGCACGCTCCGTGATGGAGACAGGCGTCGCCTGCTGTTCGAGAATCTCCATACCCAGAGGATGGTAGCACCGCCGCAGGAGGGCCAGGCCGGGCACGCGAGCGCCGACTTTGTAACAGCCGCCGCAGGCACGGTTGAGCCATTTCGAGCGTCGCTCGTGTCAATCCCGAACGTGCTAGTTTCCGCTGCAAGAGTGACCACGAGCGCGATGTTCAGTTAAGGGGAGTCGCGATGCTCGATAGATGGCTGCCGTTTCTGATCTACGGCGTGATCGCGCTCGCGATTCCGGGCTCGCTGCTCGCTTTCTCCTTCATCTTCGCGACCAGGCCGAGCCGGCGGACGCGGGCGAGGAAGGTGCCGTTCGAGTCAGGCGTGTCCCGGGGGCCGATCGAGCACCAGCGCTTCACGGTCAGCTTCTACCTCACGGCCATGCTCTTCATCGTCTTCGACATCGAGATCGTCTTCCTGTATCCACTGGCAGTGGTGCTCGAGCAGCTCGAGTGGTTTGCCTTCATGGAGCTTTCGTTCTTCATCGCCATCCTCGCCGTGGCGTACGTCTACGTGTGGCGGAAGGGAGCGCTCGAATGGCGCCGGTAAGGAAGAAGCGGCGTCTGGCGGACTACGGCCTGCACACCGAACGCCTGCTCTGGCCGACCACCGGGCCGAGCGCCAAGGGGCCCGGCGTGTTCGAACAGGAGCTCGGGGAGCTCGAGGACAAGCTGATGCTGACGACCGTCCAGAAGGCCATCACCTGGGCGCAGGGGAACTCGATCTGGCCGGACACCTTCGGGCTCGCCTGCTGTGCGATCGAGATGATGTCGATCGTCTCCTCGCGCTACGACATCGCGCGCTTCGGCGCCGAGGTCTTCCGATCGTCGCCGCGCCAGGCCGACCTCCTCATCGTCTCGGGCCGCGTCGCGCACAAGATGGCGGCGCCGCTCCGTCAGATCTACGACCAGATGCTCGAGCCCAAGTGGGTGATCGCCATGGGTGCGTGCGCCAGCTCCGGCGGCATGTTCAACAACTACACGGTGCTGCAGGGTGTCGACAAGATCGTCGCTGTCGACGTCCACGTACCGGGCTGCCCGCCCCGGCCCGAAGCCCTCGTCGAGGGCATCATCCGCCTGCAGGAGAAGATCAAGGCCGGCGTGCCGCCTGCCTACGACATCCGCGGAGTGGCAAGCTGATGTCGAGGGATCAGATCCCGGGACTCCTGGAGGAGCGCGAGGCGTACGGCGAGACGACGCTCGTCGTGGAGCCCGGGCGTCTGCTCGAGGCGCTCGGGCACATGCGCGACGAGCGCGGCTTCGCCTTCCTGGCCGACATCACGGCGACGGACTACCTCGGCTGGCGAGAGGAGGCGCGGGACGTCGCGGGCCATCTCGGGACAGCCGCAGGGCGAGACCTCAACGCTCCTTCGAGCCAGGGCCTGGAGCTCCTGCCCGAGCCGAAGCCGAAGCGATTCTCGCTCTCGTACCATCTGCTCTCGCTGGAGGATCGCTCCCGCGTTCGCGTCCAGGCGTGGCTCGACGACGGCGAGGCGGTGGAGAGCGCCGTCTCCGTGTGGCCGACGGCCGACTGGCACGAGCGCGAGGCCTTCGACCTGATGGGCATCCGCTTCAGCGGGCACCCCAACCTGACGAGACTCCTGATGGACGACGACTGGGAGGGACACCCGCTGCGCAAGGACTACCCGATCGGTGGCGAGCCCGTCCGCTTCTCGAGCGCAGAGTAGTGGCGGTCCACCCGCCCGCCGCACGCGTCCGCCAGCCCCGACTGATCTACGAGGGCACGCGGATCCCCTCGCCGATTCCGACCGTGCTGCAGGTGCGGCCCGAGCTGATGGAGCAGGGCGACATCATGCAGATCAACTTCGGGCCCAACCACCCCTCGACGCACGGTGTGCTGCGGCTCATCGTCGACCTCGACGGCGAGCGCGTCGTCGGGCTCGCCGCCGTCGTCGGCTACCTGCACACGGGATTCGAGAAGACGATGGAGCACAAGACCTGGTGGAAGGCGATCACCTATCCGGAGCGGATCGACTACGTCTCGTTCCAGAACAACGAGCTCGTGTTCGTCCTCGCGATCGAGAAGCTGCTCGCGCTCGAGACGCCGCCTAAAGCGGTCTGGATGCGAACGCTCCTCTGCGAGCTGAACCGCATTCATTCCCACCTCGTCTTCCTCGCCACCGCCGCGCTCGAGCTCGGAGCGATCTCGATGTTCTGGTACTGCTTCCGCGAGCGCGACCAGATCCTCGACCTGTTCGAGCTGGTCACCGGCGCGCGGATGCACACGCGCTACTTCCAAGCTGGCGGCCTCGCCGAGGACATCCCGCGCGGCTTCTACGACGAATGCCGCACGTTCTGCGAGCGGATGCCGCACGCGATCGACCAGTACGAGTCGCTCGTCGACCGCAATCGGATCTGGCTCGAGCGCACGCAGGGCGTGGGCCTCCTCTCGGCGGCGGACGCGATTGCGCTCGGCCAGTCGGGGCCGGTGCTCCGCGCCTCCGGCGTCGACTGGGACGTACGCCGGACCGACCCTTACCTCGCCTACGACCAGCTCGACTTCAACGTGCCCGTCTACGAGAACGGCGACGTGTACGACCGCTATCGCGTACGCATGGAGGAGATGCGCGAGTCGACCCGGATCGTCGAGCAGTGTCTCGAGGGCATGCCCGAGGGGCCGTGGATCGCCGACGACCGCAAGGTGGTGCTGCCGCCCCGCGAGGAGCTGCACACGTCCATGGAGTCGCTCATTCACCACTTCAAGCTCGTGACGGAGGGGTACCGCGTGCCGGAGGGCGAGGTCTACGTGCCCATCGAGAGCCCGCGCGGCGAGCTCGGGTGCTACGTCGTCTCGGACGGCGGCCCGAAGCCGTGGCGGGTCAAGTTCAGGGCCCCGTCGTTCGTCGCGCTCGAAGCGACCGCGACCTGCATGCACGATGCCCTGGTTGCCGACCTGATCGCGATCGTCGGCTCGCTCGACTCCGTCATGGGGGAGGTCGACCGATGACGCAGTTCGCCGAGCAGGTGCAGGCGATGGCGGCGATCTATCCCGATCGCCACTCAGCTGTGATGCCGGCGCTGCGGCTCGCGCAGGAACAGCACGGGTGGCTGCCGCCGGAGGCCTTTCGCGAGGTCGCGGACGCGCTCGGGGTGACACCGGCGTACTGCCAGTCAATCGCCTCCTTCTACGACATGTTCCACCTCCAGCCCGTTGGCCGCCATCTCGTCGAGGTCTGCACGAACGTGGCGTGCGCGCTCGTCGGGGCGCAGGGAGTGGTGGAGGCGTTCGAGTCCGAGCTGGGCGTGCGGGCGGGCGAGACCACGGAGGACGGCGAGATCACGCTCCGGGCGGTCGAATGCCTGGGCGGTTGCGGCTACGCCACCGTGGTCGCGGTCGACCACCGCTACCGGGAGCCGGTCCGCCCCGAGGACGTGCCTGGGATCGTCGGGGAGCTGCGCGGTGCCTGAGCTGCTCGTGCTCGCGGATGCGGCCGACCGCGACCTGACCCGGCTCGACGAGTACCGGGCGGTCGGCGGCTACGCGGCCATGGGGCGCGCACTGCAGCTGGAGCCGGCCCAGGTGATCGAGGCGCTGACGGTCGCGAACCTGCGCGGGCGCGGCGGGGCGGGGTTCCCCATGGGCCGCAAGGCGAGCCTGATCGACAGGGGCAGCCCCAAGCCGAAGTACCTCGTAATCAACGCCGACGAGTCCGAGCCCGGAGCCTTCAAGGACCGGGAGATCATGGCCCGGACACCACACCGGCTCTTGGAGGGCTGCCTCATCACCGCGCACGCGATCGGCGCGCGGCAGGTGTTCATCTACGTGCGGGGCGAGTACCTGACCGAGTTCGAGATCATGGAGCGCGCGCTCGAAGACGCCCGGGCGTGCGGCCTGCTGGGTGAGGTCTCGATCGTGCTGCACCGCGGGGCAGGCGCCTACATCTGCGGCGAGGAGACCGCGCTCCTCGACTCGCTCGAGGGCAAGCGCGGGCAGCCTCGCACACGTCCTCCGTATCCGCCTGTGACCGGGCTCTACGCCGCGCCGACGCAGATCAACAACGTGCAGACGATCGCCACTGTGCCGAAGATCATCGAGCTCGGCGCCGAGGAGTTCGCCAAGATCGGCGTCGAGAGCTCCCCCGGAACGGCTGTCTTCTCGCTCTCGGGCAACGTCGTCCGCCCAGGCAACTACGAGCTGCCTCTGGGGACTCCTTTGCGCGAGCTGATCTACGACGTCGGCGGCGGCGTCCCGGGCGGGCGGGCGCTGAAGGGAATCATTCCCGGCGGCTCGTCGGTGCCCATCCTCACCCCCGACCAGCTGGACACCCCGCTCGACTACGACTCGATCGCCGCGGCCGGCTCGTTCTTCGGGTCGGCCGCCGTGATGGTGATCGACGACCGGTGCTGCATGGTGCAGCTCGCCCTTCGCGTGGAGAAGTTCTACATGCACGAGTCGTGCGGCAAGTGCACTCCGTGCCGGGAGGGAACGCGGTGGCTCGTGCAGCTCCTGCAGAAGATCGAGGACGGCCGGGGCGAGCAGGACGACCTCGACCTCGTGATCGACGTGTGCGAGCGCATCCTGGGCAAGTCGCTCTGCGCCCTCGGCGATTTCGCCGTCTACCCGGTGGCGAGCTACATCGACAAGTACCGCGACGAGTTCCAGGCGCATATCGACGGAGGCGGCTGCCCGTTCGGCGGCGAGTCGTCGGTCGAGGGGATCTTCGCTCCGAGCGACCAGCACGCTCACCACAAGACCGTGGAGATGCCGGGATGATTCCTCGTCCTCCTGGACGCCGACCGCTTTCGCCGGGCGGAGCCCGGCTCCGCGCTCGGCTGACGCCGCTGGCAGCAGGATGCCGCGCTCGCGGCGCTTGGTCGTACTTCTCTGTACTGCCCTGCGCGCCGCTCGCTTGCCTCCCTTGCCAGCGACGACCCAGGAGGACGAGGTGATTCGGGGTTTGGACCATGTGCAACTGGCTGCGCCGGCCGGCTCGGAGGAGCGCGCCAGGACCTTTTTCGGAGGGCTGCTCGGACTGCAGGAGCTGGCGAAACCGGAGCAGCTCGCGACGCGCGGCGGCGTCTGGTTCGCCTGCGGCGAGCACGAGCTCCACATCGGCGTCGAGCCCGACTTCAGGCCGGCGCGGAAGGCACATCCGGCCTTTCGCGTCTCGGACGTCGACGCGCTCGGGCGACGGCTGCGGGACGCCGGCCTGGAGCCACGCGACGACCAGGAGATCCCCGGCGTGCGCCGCTTCTACGTGGACGACCCCTTCGGCAATCGCCTCGAGTTCACCGAGAGTGGCCCGGATGGCGGCTGAGCAGGTCACCCTCTCGGTCGACGGGCGCGAGGTGCAAGTCGCGAAGGGCCTCGGGCTCGTCGAGACGGCGCAGCAGGCGGGCGTCGAGATCCCGGTCTTCTGCTACGAGCCTCGGCTCGGCGCGCCCGTCGGCGCCTGCCGGATGTGCCTCGTCGAGATCGAGGGCATGCCGAAGCTCCAGGCCGGCTGCACGCTGACCGCGCAGGACGGCATGGTGGTCAAGACGGCGCAGACCTCGCCGAAGGCGGCACACGGGCAGAACGCCACGCTCGAGTTCATCCTCGTCAACCATCCGCTCGACTGCCCCGTCTGCGACAAGGGCGGCGAATGCCCCCTGCAGGATCTGACCTTCCGCTACGGGCCTGGGGCGACGCGGATGGTCTTCCCGAAGCGCACTTTCGACAAGCCGATCCCGGTGAGCCCGCTGATCGCGCTCGACCGGGAGCGCTGCATTCTCTGCTACCGCTGTACCCGCTTCTCCGAGAACGTGGCCGAGGACGGGCAGCTCGTTACGCTCAACCGCGGCTCGCAGTCCCTGATCGCGACCTTCGAGGACGAGCCCTACCGCGGCCATTTCTCGGGCAACGTGATCGAGCTCTGCCCCGTGGGCGCGCTCACGTCGACGCAGTACCGGTTCGAGGCGCGGCCCTGGGAGATCCAGAACGTCCCGACCATCTGCGGCATGTGCCCCGTCGGCTGCAACATCAGCGCGACGACCCGAGAGGGGCGGGTGAAGCGCATCCTCTCGCGGAACCATCCGGAGGTCGACGAGGGCTGGCTGTGCGACAAGGGCCGGTTCGCGTTCTCCCACCTGGGTGCGCGGGATCGGATCGCCGAGCCGCTCAGGCGCGTGCGCCGGCGCGGATTCGAGCCGGTCTCGTGGGAGGCCGCCCTCGACGAGGTCGAGGCGATGCTGCGCCGCGCCGGCAACCGGATCGTGACGGCGCTCTCTGGCTCGGAGACGGTCGAGCACGCCTACGGGCTCGCAAAGCTGATCCGGCGAGGCCTGGGCGCTCACGGCGCGCTTCTGCCGGAGGAGCTCGAGCCCGCAGTGGACCGGTTCCGGCTGCCGCTCTCCGCGATCGGCGAGGCCGAAGCGATCGTCGTGCTCGGGGACGTCCCGGTGGCCGAGCGCGCACCGATCGTCGACCTCTGGATCAGAAAGGCGGTCCGCGCGGGCGCCTGGACCTCGATGGGCGTGAGCGACGAGGTTGCGCGCCGCCTCGGCGAGAGCGAGCGAGCGATCGTGATCGGCTCGGGCGTTCGGAGCGGCGAGCTCCTGCAGCTGGCGGATCGAGTCGGGCTGGCCGGCAAGGCGGGCTCGGGCATCTTCCAGCTCCCCGAGACGGCGAACGGCCGGGGGGTCGCGCAAGCATGGGCAGCAGCCGCGGACGGGGAGACGGCAGATCCGGAGCCGATCGGCCTCCTGATCGTGTCAGGCGACGAGGCGGCCGCGAACCCGGGCGTGCGTGCGCTCGCCGAGCGGGCCGAGGCGGTGCTCGCCGTGACGATGTTCCAGGCGCTGGCGGTGGGCTGGGCCGACCTCGTCCTGCCGGGTACGAGCTACCTCGAGCGCGAGGGCACGTATGTCAATCTGGAGGGTCGGCTGCAGCGTTTGCGGCGCGCTGTCATCCCGCCGGGCCCGGACGAGCTGGCCTGGCTCTCCATGCTGGCGGAGCGCCTGGGGGTCGAGCTGTCGCCGTATCCCTCCCTCGTCTTCGAGGAGCTCTCCGGCCCCCTGTACGGCGGGATCGCCTACGCCGACGTCGGAGAGCGGGCGTCGCTACGCCCCGCCCACGGCACCCTCGACGTGCCGCAGCCGGCACCGACGCCCGCTCAGGCTGAGCCGAGCGACGGAGGTCTTCGCCTGGTCGCCTACCGGCCACTCTTCTCGGGCCCTGCGGTGGAGCGGACACCCGAGCTCCAGTTCCAGCGACCCCTGCCGCAGGTCGAGATCTCCGCTTCGGATGCCGCTGCCCGCGGCATACGACAGGGGGACGGACTGATCCTGCGCTCGAACGGGACATCGGTCGAGCTACGAGCGCGCATCGACCGCACGCTTGCGGGCGGGGTGGTGCGCGCGCCGGAAGAGCACGCCGGCGGCCTGGTGGGCCACGTCGTGATCGAAAAGCAGGAGGCCTCCCGGACATGAACGAGCCCTGGTGGATCGATGCGATCAAGGCGTTGGTGATCGCGAATCTCGTGCTCTTCGGCTTCGCCTACGCAACGTGGCTCGAGCGCAAGGTGATCGGGCGCATGCAGCTGCGCTACGGCCCGAACCGAGCGGGCCCGTTCGGCCTCGGCCAGCCGATCGCCGATCTCGTCAAGCTGCTTCGCAAAGAGAGCTTCCTCCCGGCGAATGCGATCGACGTGCTCTACATCGCGATGCCGGCACTCGCCGGCTTCACCGCCCTGGCCGCGTTCAGCGTGATCCCTTTCGGCCCCGGCTGGGAGATCTACGGCTACGACGTCAGCGGCGTGGTCGTGGACGCGCCGATCTCGCTTGTCCTCCTACTGGCGCTCAGCTCCATCGGCATCTACGCCTTCATGATCGGCGGCTGGGCCAGCGAGTCGAAGTACTCGCTGCTCGGCTCGATGCGAACCTGCGCGCAGCTCGTCTCGTACGAGGTCTCGTTGGCCCTGTCCGTGCTGGGCGTCGTGATCATGGCCCAGTCGCTCTCGCTCGTCGACATCGTGGCCAAGCAGCAGGCGACGCTCTGGTTCATCGTGCCGCAGTTCGTCGGCTTCGTCGTCTTCTTCATCGCCGGGATCGCCGAGACGAACCGCCCGCCGTTCGACCTCCCCGAGGCCGAGACCGAGCTCGTGGCCGGCTACCACACCGAGTACGGCGGGATGCGCTTCGGGCTCTACTCGACCGCGGAGTACATCAACATGATCACGCTCTCGGGCCTCGCGATCACGCTCTTCTTCGGTGGTTGGGGAGGCCCGTGGCTGCCGGGTCCCATCTGGTTCCTGCTCAAGCTCGCGGCCTTCGTCTTCGTCTTCATCTGGCTGCGAGCAACGCTGCCGAGGCTCCGCTACGACCAGCTGATGCGCTTCGGCTGGAAGGTTCTGCTCCCGGTCGCGACGGTCAACGCCGTCGTCACTGCGGCGCTCGTGGTGGCGATCGACTGAGATGCCGCTCACGTTCCCGGTCACCTTCAGCTACTACCCGGCAAAGCCGGGGTCCGCTGAAGGCTGGCGCCGCTGGCGGCAGGATGCTGCGCTCGCGACGCTTGGTCGTCCTTGTGTGTACTGCCCTACGCGTCGCTCGCTTGCCTCCTTGGCCATCGACACCCCGGAAACGTGAGCCCACAGCCTTTTCAGTCGCTGAAGGGCTTCGGTGTGACCTTCCGGCAGATCTTCAAGAAGCCGATTACGCAGCAGTACCCGGAGTACAAGCGGCCGCTCTACCCGCGCTTCCGCGGGCGGCACCGGCTCTGGCGGCACGCAAACGGGCTCGAGAAGTGCGTGGGCTGCTCGCTCTGCGCTGCCGCCTGCCCCGCCGACTGCATCCGGGTGGTGGCGGCCGAGAACACGCCCGACGACCGGGTCTCGGCCGGCGAGCGCTACGCGCGCATCTACGAGATCAACCTGTCGCGCTGCATCTTCTGCGGCTACTGCGAGCTCGCCTGCCCGTTCGATGCGATCACGCTCGAGCAGGAGTTCGAGATCTCGGAGTACTCCCGCGACGACCTGATCTACACCAAGGACATGCTGCTCGCGGAGCCGATCAAGCGCGTACCCGTGGCCGACCGCGAGCTCTTCGACACGCCGATCCCCTACTACAAGACGGACTCCTAGGCGAGCTCGGGCTTGGGCAACTTCATCGTGTGGGTCGTCTGGGTCGTGGCTGCGTTTGCCTGCCTCGCCTCCGCGCTGGCGGTGATCACGTTCACGAACCCGTTCTTCTCCGCGCTGGCGCTGATCGGGAACCTCGCCTCGCTCGCGGTTCTCTACCTCATGCTCTCGGCCGAGTTCGTCGCTGCAGCGCAGGTGCTGATCTATGCCGGCGCCGTGATGGTGATGTTCCTGTTCGTGATCGCCTACCTCGGCCGGCAGGGGGACGCGCCCTGGGCCGGCGGGCCGAGCTGGCAGTCACTCGCCGCGGTGGGCGCGGCCGGGGTGCTCTTCATCGAGATCGTGGTCGCGCTCGGCCTAAAGGCCGGTGGGCGGCTCTCCGACGAGGCGGCCATCGACGTCTTCTTCGGCAGCCCGCACGAGATCGGGCGCCTCTTCCTGACCGACCATCTGCTCGCGTTCGAGATCACGTCGATCGTGCTCCTGGTCGCGGCGGTGGGCGGCGTGATCCTGGGCAGCCACGCGCGCTCTGGCCAGCCGGTCGACAGCGCTCCGCTCGAGGTGCAGGAGGGGCGAAGCAGATGATGGGCCCGGAAGTCAACGCCTACCTGATCGTGGCGGCGTTCCTGTTCGCGACGGGGGCCGCGGGCGTGCTCCTGCGGCGCAGCCCACTCGTCGTGCTGCTCTCGCTCGAGATCATGCTGAACGGCGCCAACCTCGCCTTGATCGCGTTCTCGCGCCGCTTCGGCGAGCTGGACGGACAGGTCTTCGCGCTGGCCGTGATGGCCGTTGCCGCCTCCGAGGTCGTCGTCGGCCTCGGCCTGATCGTGGCGATCGCCCGGCGCCGGCTCGACCTCGACGTGGACAAGCTCTCCACGCTGCGCGGATGACGACCGCCGCCTGGATCTGCCTGCTTTCGCCCCTCGCGGCCGCACTCGTGATCACCCTCGCGGGCACGCGCATCTCGCGCCGCATGGCGGGGCGGCTCGCGACGCTCTCGACCTTCGTCTCCTTCGGCGCTGCCGTCTGGGCCTTCGTCCTGATGCTCGGGAGAGCGGGAGACGACCGGCGAGAGGTCTCCACCGCCTGGACCTGGCTGACCGCCGGCGAGCTGCGCTTCGACCTCAGCATCCTCGTCGATCCCCTGAGCGTCTTCATGATGCTCGTCATCTCGGGCGTCGGCTCGCTGATCGTCGGCTACTCGATCGGCTATATGGACGGCGACGACGAGGAGCGCCGCTACTTCGCCTATATGGCGCTGTTCGTCTTCTCGATGCTGCTGCTCGTGCAGAGCGCGAACTTCCTGCTCCTGCTCGCGGGCTGGGGGCTCGTCGGGCTCGCCTCCTACCTCTTGATCGGCTTCAACCAGCAGCGGCCGAGCGCGGTGGCAGCCGCGAAGAAGGCGTTCATCATGAATGCGATCGGCGATGCGACCATCGCCCTTGCCCTCTTTCTCCTCATCTGGGAGGTCGGCTCCCTCTCCCTCGACTTCACGAGCGGAGGCGAGGGCGTGCCGCTCGACGGCACGGTTGCCACGCTGGTCGCGCTCGGGCTGCTCGGAGGCGCCGTGGCGAAATCTGCCCAGATCCCGCTGCACACCTGGCTCCCGGACGCGATGGAGGGACCGACCCCGGTCAGCGCGCTCATCCATGCCGCGACGATGGTCACCGCCGGCGTGTACATGCTCGTCCGGTTGAGCCCGGTCTTCGAGGCGGCGCCCGAGGTGCAGGATCTGGCGGCCGGGCTGGGGGCGCTGACACTCGTCGTCGCCGGCCTGATTGCGCTCGTCCAGACCGATATCAAGCGCGTGATCGCCTACTCGACGATGTCGCAGATCGGCTACATGTTCCTCGGGGCCGGCCTCGCCGCGTACGGGAATGCGATGTTCCACCTGATGACGCACGCCTTCTTCAAGGCGCTGCTCTTCCTCGGAGCCGGAATCGTCATCCACGCTCTCGCGGGCGAGCAGGACATGCGCAGGATGGGAGGACTGCGCGCCCGGCTGCCGCGGACGTACCTCGCCATGCTCGTGGGCGGCCTGGCGCTCGCAGGGATGCCGCCGCTCTCGGGCTTCTTCTCGAAGGACTCGATTCTCGCCTCGGCACTCGCCGCCGGGACGTACGGCCAGGTTCTGTTCGCCGCCGGCCTCCTCGGCGTCTTCCTCACCGGCCTCTACACGTTCCGGATGCTCTTCATCGTCTTCGGCGGAAAGGCCTCGACCCATGTGCAGGAGCACCTGCACGTACCGCGCCGTAGCGAGCCCGCGCTCTGGATGGCCCTCACCGTCGGCTCGCTCGCCGTGCTCTCCGTGATCGGAGGGTGGCTGCAGATCGCGGGGGTCTGGCACCCGCTCTCGGACTTCCTGCACACGGCCGCCGAGCCGAAGGTGGAGCCGTCGGTGACGCAGGACTGGGTCACGGCCGCGATCTCGGTCTCGCTCGGTTTGGCGGGGATCGCGCTCGCATGGTGGTTCTACGGCGCGCGGCGCACAAAGGTGCCCGAGGCGACGGCGATCCGCAGGGCGCTCGAGCACAAGCTCTACTTCGACGAGGCCTACGACGCGCTCTTCTACCGGCCCGCCGCTGCGGTCGCACGCGAGTTCGGGCGCTGGATCGAGCGGCCGCTGATCGGCGGTTCCGTCTCGGCGGCCGCGGCTGGAGCCAGAGGGCTCGGCGGCCGCGTCCGGCTCGCCCAGACCGGCCTCCTGCGCAACTACGCATTGGCGCTCGCCGGCGGCCTTGCCGTGCTGACGGTCGTCTTCCTCTCGCTCAGCTCGTGACCGACTGGCTGACCACCGTCCTGATCTGCCTCCCGATCGCCGGGGCCCTGGTGGTGTGGCTGCTCCCCCTGTCCCGCCTGGCCGCGGGTGGTCTTGCGCTCCTCGTCGCCCTCACCGAAGTGGGCCTCTGGATCAACGCGGTCAGGGTCTTCAGCTTCAGCAGCGGCGAGCTGCAGTTGGAACAGCAGGTGACCTGGCTCGCGGACCTCGGCATCTCCTACCACGTCGGCCTCTTCGGATTCTCGCTCTGGCTCGTCGGACTGACGGTCGTCGTCATGGCGGCCACGATCGCCTACGCCGTCTGGGCCGGACGCGAGCGGGCGCGCGCCTACCACGGGCTGATGCTGTTCCTCACCGGCGCGATCGTCGCCGTCTTCGCCGCCCAGGACCTGATCCTCTTCTACGCCTCCTTTGAGGCGATGCTGATTCCGCTGTACGTGCTCGTCGGCGTCTGGGGCGGCGCCGGCAGGCTCGGCGCGACGGTGAAGTTCGTCGTGTACACGATGGCCGGCTCGCTGCTCATGCTCGCCGCCGTGATCGTGCTGGGGCTCTCGCAGGGAACCTTCGACCTCGTCGACTCGGGCACAAGCGGGAGCGTCTGGATCTTCCTCGGCTTCGCCGTCGCATTCGCCGTGAAGGCCCCGCTCTTCCCCTTCCACGGGTGGCTCCCGGACGCCTACCGGGAAGCACCGGCCGAGGTCTCGGCCATTCTGTCGGGCGTCGTCTCGAAGGCGGCCGTGTACGGCTTCCTCCGGATTGCGATCGAAAAGTTCCCGGGTCCTGCGGACGACCTCCAGCCCGTGCTGCTCGCCCTCGCGGCAACCGGACTCGTGTACGGCTCGCTTCTCGCCTTCCGAGCGCCCGATTTGCGCGGCGTAATCGCCTACTCGAGCCTCGCGCAGATGGGCCTGATCACGCTCGGCCTGTTCGCGTTCAACGGCGCGGGCTGGAACGGGGCGATCCTGCAGTCGGTCACGCATGGCCTCGTCTCGGCGATCCTCTTCCTGCTCGCGGGCGGGATCGAGCGGCGGGCCTCGACGGGCCACCTCAACCTGCTGGGCGGCATGGCGCGCGGGCGTCCTGCCCTGGCGACCCTGCTGATCGCGACCGGGATCATCGCCCTGGCGGTTCCAGGATCGGCCACCTTCGCGGGCGAGTTCCTGATCCTTGCCGGCGTCTTCGACGCGGGCTGGGCCTGGGCCGTCGTCGGTGTCGCGGCGATCGTCTTGGCGGCCATGTACATGCTCCGCCTGATCTCCGCCGTTCTGCACGAGCGGGTCGGAAGCGCGGTCTCCGACCGTGCGCTCGACCTGCGACCCGCCGAGCTCGGCATCCTCGTCCCACTCGTCGCGTGCCTGCTCGCCCTCTCCGCGTGGCCGGCCGCGATCACGGATCGGTCCTTCGCGGGCAGTGCCGGATCCGCGGAGGGCTGGACCGGCTACGCGCCACTGGCGGAGAACGTGACTCCCCCAGGAGACCAGCCGTGAAGCCCTCGCTCGACTGGTTCGCGCTCTCGCCGGTCCTGGCGCTGCTCGGCGCGTCGGGCATCGCCCTCCTGGCCGCAGTGCTCGTGCCCCCACGCGTACGCAAGCCCTTTGCTG
>Ga0183260_10002380_pt1 | contig 15570 bp, 13 predicted proteins | sample AntDrymUQ4972206_2_FD_129768 | JGI IMG/M metagenome (GOLD analysis project Ga0183260, IMG submission 129768) | Polar desert sand microbial communities from Dry Valleys, Antarctica - metaG UQ497 (22.06) (version 2) (version 2) | ecosystem: Environmental > Terrestrial > Soil > Desert | place... | reverse complement strand
GTACGGCTCGTGAACGGCGTAGGGGCCGACGCCGTCGTGTCCCCAGCCGTGCCGGCCGGGGAAGCTCGCCACCGGCATCAGCTCCACGATGTCGACGCCGAGGCTCGCGAGGTGGTCGAGCCGTTCGGTTGCCCCGCCCAGCGTGCCGTCGGAGGTGAAGGTGCCCACGTGCAGCTCGTAGAGCACCGACCCCTCGAGCGCCACCCCGGGCCAGCCCGCGTCGGTCCACCCGAACGCGCCGGCGTCCACCACCTCGGACGGGCCCGAGGGACCGTCCGGAAGGCGCAGCGCCCTCGGGTCGGCGAGCGCCTCGCCACCGTCCAGGGCGAACCGGTAGCGCGTGCCCGCGGCGAGGTCGCGGTCCGCCTGCCACCAGCCGCGCTCGACGGGCCGCATCGGGTGTCGGGCGTCGTCGAGGACGAGGTCGACGCGCTCGGCGTACGGCGCCCACACCCCGATCCTCGGCACCGCGCGAGCCTAGCGGCGGCCTGCGGGGTCCCGGGAGGCCGCGACCTCCCGGGACCCCGGGACGTCGTCGAGCGGGCGGTCCTCGCGCGCTGCCCCCTCCGCCCCCACTCGCGGGTTGTGGCGCCAACGGTTGGCGCGCACGGCGTGTCGTCCGCGTGTTGGCGCCACAACCGGGGGCGGGGCGGGTGGTGAGGGACCGACGTCTACGGGCGGACGAGGAGGGCGACGGGCAGGTCCGCCAGCACCTCGGCGACCGGCCGGGTCCCCCCGTCGACCTTCCGGCCGGTCAGGACGTCGGTCCACGACCCCGCCGGAAGCGGCACGGAGGCGTCCCCCCACCCCCCGGCCGCGGCGAGCCGGGTGGGCCAGCGGGTCACCAGGCTCACCACACCGGCGCCGCGCACGAAGGCCACGAGGTGCGGACCGACGCCGCGCAGCGGCTCATAGCCGGCCGACGGTCCGAACAGGTCCGGCCGTTCCCGGCGCAGCCGCAACGCGCGGGACGTGACGAGCAGCTTCTCGTCGTGCAGGTCGGCCGGGGCGGCTCCGTCGTCGAGGCGGGCGAGGCGCGTACCGATCTCGACGTGGTCGACCGCGCGCCGGTTGTCGGGGTCGACCAGCGACAGGTCGACGATCTCGCAGCCCTGGTAGACGTCGGGGACCCCGGGCAGCGTCAGCTGCAGCAGCTTGGCGCCGAGCACGGTGACGCGGGTGGGGCCCGCCGCGGCCTCGACCAGCCCGGTGACCGTCCCGCCCAGCGTCGGGTCCTCGCTCAGGCTGCGGGCCAGCTCCACCACGTGCGCCTCGTACGGCTCCTGCGGGTCGGTCCACGTGGTGCGGCGCTTGGCCTCCCGGGTGGCCTTGACGAGATACTCCGCCAGCCGTTCCGGCGAGATCGGCCAGGCGCCGAGCACGGTCTGGAGCACGAGGTAGGCCGTCGGCCGGTCGACGCCGAGCCGGTCGGCCGCCGCGCGCACCGGCTCCCAGGCCGCCCGCCACGCCGCCGGGTCGCCGGCCGCGGCGAGCAACCGGGCCCGTACGTCCTCGCTGCGCTTGGTGTCGTGCGTCGACAGCGTCGTCATGCCGGTGGGGTGGTGCCGGACCTGCCCCGGCCCAGGCGTGCAGCACCGACACACTCGGCTCCTCCAGCCCGGCCGGATCACCGCCGACCTCGTCGAGGGCGACCAGCTCGTGCCAGCGGTAGAACGTCGTGTCCTCGACGCCCTTGGCCATCACCGGTCCACAGGTCTGCTGGAAGCGCAGGACCAGGTCCCGGGTGGCCGCGCTGCCCGTGCGGCTGTCGAGCAGGAGCCGCTCGAGCAGGACCAGCTCCGCGGTGAGGTCACGACGGGCTACGTGCGCGCGCTCGGCGGCCGCCGCCAGATGCCCCACCGCCTCGGCGTCCACCGGCTCGCCCGGGCGGACGTACGCGCGGTAGACGTCCATCGCGACCAACAGCTCGACCAGCGCCGCGGAGACCGCCGCGGCGTCGACCTGCTCGCCGGCGTCGGCGGCCGCGCGTACGGCCACCCGGGTCAGGCGGCGCAGCTCGGGCTGCAGCATCCCCGCGACCACCTCGCGCTTGGCGCGGCGCTCGACCGCGTCCAGGTCCGGGGAGTCGGAGTCGTCTGCGGTCGCCCACACCCGCTCCAGCGCCTGCTGCACGACGTGCAGCGCGTCGTACCCCGTGGTCCCAGCGGTCGCCCACGACGACGGCAGCGCCTCGTCGCCCCCGAGGATCTTCTCGACGACGACCCAGGCGGGCGCTCCTGCCGCGGCGGCGGTCACGTCCCGCAGCCTGTCGAGGTAGCCCTGCGGGTCGGCGAGCCCGTCGGGGTGGTCGATGCGGAAGCCGTCGACGACACCCCGTCGGTACAGGTCGAGCAGCAGCGCATGGGTGGCGTCGAAGACCGCGTCGTCCTCGACCCGCACCGCCACCAGGGTGTCGACGTCGAAGAACCGTCGGTAGGCCAGCACGTCGTCCTTGTCGTGCCAGGAGGCGAGCAGGTACGGCTGCCGGTCGAGCACCTCCGCGACGTCGCCCTCCGCGGGTCCGCGGATCGGGAAGACGTGGTCGTGGTAGCGCAGGACCGGCTCTCCGGCCGGTCCGCCGGTGGCGTCGACGGCCAGGTCGCCGGCCTGGATCGCCTGTCGCGGCGGCTCGCCGAGCAGCGGCAGCGGGAACCGCCCGCCGACGTGGTCCCAGTCGACGTCGAACCAGTGCGCGGTCGCAGCCTCGCGACCGCGGCTCAGCACCTGCCACAGCGGGGCGTTCAGGTGCAGGGGTGCCACCAACGCCATGTGGTTGGGCACCACGTCGACGACGATGCCGAGCCCGTGCGCGTGCGCCTCGTCGGCCAGGCACACCAGCGCGTCCTCGCCGCCGAGGTCCCTGCTGACCCGGGTGTGGTCGACGACGTCGTAGCCGTGCCGGGAACCGGGCGCGGCCTGCAGCACCGGCGACAGGTACAGGTGCGAGACGCCGAGCCGGCGCAGGTACGGCACGAGCGCCCGGGCATCGTCGAGACGGAACCCCTCGTGCAGCTGCAGGCGGTACGTCCCCGACGGCGGCGTCCGCTCAGCCACGACGCAGCAGCACCAGCGCGTGCGCCGCCACGGCGCGGCCGGCGCCGGCCGCGAGCTCGTCGACGGCGGTGGGCGGGGTCCAGTCCGGTTCCGCCGCGGTGTCCAGCACGGCTACCCAGCCCTTGGCGAACGCCTCGTCCGGCAGGGTGAACCGCACCGTCTCGCCGCCGGGGTTGAGCAACAGCAGGAACGAGTCGTCGTCGAGCATCTCGCCGCGCGTCCCGGGCTCGGTGATGGCCTGGCCGTTGAGGAACACGCCGAGCGCCCGCACGGTGGCGTGCTGCCAGTCAGCGTCACCCATGGGCGCCCCGTCGGCTCGCAGCCAGGCGATGTCCGGGACGCCGGCGGCGTCGGTGGCACCGGTGAAGAAGCGGCGCCGACGGAAGACGGGGTGCTCGGTGCGCAGCGCGATCAGCCGGCCGGTGAAGTCGAGGAGGTCGGCGTCGACAGCCGACCAGTCCACCCACGACAGCGGGCCGTCCTGGCAGTAGGCGTTGTTGTTGCCGCGCTGCGTGCGCCCCAGCTCGTCCCCGTGCAGCAGCATCGGCACGCCCTGGCTCAGCAGCACCGTGGCCAGCAGGTTGCGCTGCTGGCGAGAACGCCGAGCCAGCACGTCGGGGTCGTCGGTGTCCCCCTCGGCCCCGCAGTTCCACGACCGGTTGTGACTCTCGCCGTCGTCGCCGTTCTCGCCGTTGGCCTCGTTGTGCTTGTCGTCGTAGGAGACGAGGTCGCGCATCGTGAAGCCGTCGTGGGCGGTGATGAAGTTGATCGACGCGTACGGCGCGCGCCCGTCGGACTCGTACAGGTCCGACGACCCCGACAACCGCGCGGCGAACTCGCCCATCGTGGCAGGCACCCCGCGCCAGAAGTCGCGCATGGTGTCGCGGTACTTGCCGTTCCACTCGGTCCACCCGGGTGGGAAGTTGCCGACCTGGTAGCCGCCCGGCCCGACGTCCCACGGCTCGGCGATGAGCTTGACCTGGCTGATGACCGGGTCCTGCTGCACGAGGTCGAAGAACGCGCTGAGCCGGTCGACCTCGTGGAACTGCCGGGCGAGGCTGGAGGCGAGGTCGAAGCGGAACCCGTCCACGTGCATCTCGGTCACCCAGTACCGCAGCGAGTCCATGATCAGCTGCAGCACGTGCGGGCTGCGCATCAGCAGCGTGTTGCCGGTGCCGGTCGTGTCGTAGTAGTGCCGCGGCTGGTCGTCCACGAGACGGTAGTAGGACTGGTTGTCGATGCCGCGGAACGCCAATGTCGGGCCGAGGTGGTTGCCCTCGGCGGTGTGGTTGTAGACGACGTCGAGGACGACCTCGATCTCGGCGCGGTGCAGCTCGCGCACCATCGCCTTGAACTCCAGCACCTGTTCACCCGTCTGCCCGGCCGAGCTGTAGGCGTTGTGCGGCGCGAGGAAGCCGATGGTGTTGTAGCCCCAGTAGTTCGTGAGTCCCTTGTCCACCAGGTGCGAGTCCTGCACGAACTGGTGCACGGGCATCAGCTCGACGGTGGTGACCCCGAGCCCGGTCAGGTGCGCGACGATCGCCGGGTGGGCCAGCGCGGCGTACGTGCCCCGGATCTCCTCCGGCACGTCGGGGTGCGTCATCGTCAGCCCGCGGACGTGTGCCTCGTACACGACGGTCCCGTGGTACGGGTGGCGCGGCGGGCGGTCCTCCTGCCAGTCGAAGTAGGGGTTGGTCACCACCGACTTCATCGCGTGCGGCCCGGAGTCCGCGGTGTTGCGTACGGAGTGGTCGTCGAAGTCGTAGGAGAACGAGGCGGGGAACCAGTCGACCCCACCCTCGATCGCCTTGGCGTACGGGTCGAGCAGCAGCTTGGACGGGTCGCAGCGCACGCCCCGGTCGGGGTCGTACGGCCCGTGCACCCGGAACCCGTACCGCTGCCCGGGGGCGACCCTCGGGAGGTACCCGTGCCAGACCAGCGCGTCGCGCTCGAGCAGCGGCACCCGCGTCTCGGCGCCGTCGGCGTCGAACAGGCACAGCTCGACGGACTCGGCCACCTCGCTGAACAGCGCGACGTTGGTGCCCGCGCCGTCGTAGGTGGCGCCGAGGGGGTACGGCGTCCCGGGCCAGACCTCCATGCAGACTCCTGACTCGACGGTGCCGCGGGTGGTCCGCGCAGGGACCGGCGGTCAAGGCCTCCATGGTCCCAGCAGGCCGATCCGCGCAACAGCCCGGGCCCCGGCCGCGCTTTGCGGGGCAACAGTGCCGAGGGCGGGGGGGCCTGACGCCGCGCAATGCGGCGGTCTGCCACGTTTACGGGGCAAACGGCCCGGTCGGGGGAGTGGACGGTCAGGCGCCGCTGACGCCCTCGCCGCCGCCGGCCTGCTCGTCGAACGTCTCGTGCTCGAGCAGGTGCAGGGTGGGGATGCCGAGCACGCGACGGGCCCGCGAGGTCCAGTCCAGGTGGAACAGCTCGCGCACCGCGTGCGGGGCGGTCAGCACGATCGCCTCCGCGCAGCCGTGCGTCTCCGCCTCGGTGGCGAGGGCCCGTACCGGGTCGTCGGAGGTCACCCGGCCCTCGGCGGGTCGCCCGCCGGCGCGCAACAGCGCGAGGCTGCGGTCGAGCTCGCGCTGGGCCTGCTCGACCAGCTCGCGGTTGAGCCGCTGCAGGGTCTCGGAGTCGATGGCGTCCATCGGCGGGACCATCTCGTAGCGCGCGATCGAGCCGATCGCGGTCTGCACCCGGCTGGCGGCATCCTCGACCGGCAGCAGCACCCGGTAGTGCACCGCCTCGTCGATCCCGTCGTGCAGCGCCAGCACCTGTTCGGCATCCAGCTTCGACAGCTCGCGCTCGACCAGCAGCACCACGTCGTACGTCGCGCGCGAGCTCGCGTGCCCGGTCGGGGTGCCGCTGCCGTCGCCCACGACCCGCAGCGTATGCGCTCAGCGTCCGAACAGGGAGTGCAGGTCGTATCGCGCCGGCTCCTCGAGCTGGGCGTACGTGCACGAGGTGGGGTCGCGGTCGGGGCGCCAGCGCCGGAACTGGGTGGTATGCCGGAACCGCGCGCCCTGCAGGTGGTCGTACGCGACCTCGATGACCCGCTCCGGGCGCAGCGGCACGAACGACAGGTCCTTGCCTGCGTTCCACCGCGAGGTGTTGCCGGGGCGGCGCCGCCCCTCGGCCGCGTCGGTCTCCTCCGCCCCCCAGCGCCACGGGTGCTGCTCGCGCTCGGCCTCCGACGCGAGCCGCAGCGGCTCGAGCTCCGCGACCAGCTCGGCGCGCCGAGCGGCGGAGAAGGACGCGGCGACGCCGACGTGCTGCAGGGTCCCGTCCGCGGTGTACAGGCCGAGCAGCAACGAGCCCACCCGGGGTGTCTCGGCGGTCGCCGTCTTGTGCAGCCGGTACCCGGCCAGCACCACGTCGGCGGTGCGCTCGTGCTTCACCTTGAGCATCGAGCGGGTGTTGGGGGAGTACGGCCCGGCGAGCGCCTTGGCGACCACGCCGTCGAGCCCCGCGCCCTCGAAGGTGTCGAACCACTCCCGCGCGGTGGCGGCCGAGTCGGTGAGCGGGGTGAGGTAGACCGGTGCGGGAGCGTCGCGCAGCGCCTCCTCCAGCAGCCGGCGTCGCTCGGCGAACGGGCGGCGGGTGAGGTCGTGGTCGTCGAAGGCCAGCAGGTCGAAGGCCACGTACGACGCCGGTGTCTGCTCGGCGAGCATCCGGACCCGCGAGTCCGCGGGGTGCACGCGGTCCAGCAGCCGCTCGAACTCGAGCCGCTCCCCGACGGCCACGACGATCTCCCCGTCGACGACGCAGCGCTGCGGGAGCGCTCCGCGTACCGCGTCGACGACCTCCGGGAAGTACCGGGTCAGCGGCCGCTCGTTGCGGCTCCCGAGCTCGATGTCGTCGCCGTCGCGGAACACGATGCACCGGAAGCCGTCCCACTTCGGCTCGTACGCCAGCCCGCCGTCCACGGCGTCGGCGTCGGGCACTCCCTGCACGCTGCGTGCCAGCATCGGCCGCAACGGTGGGGGCACCGGCAGGTCGCGAACGCTCACGTCAGCCTCCTCCCTCGTGCCGGTGTCCCCGTTCCGATCGGTGGTCGTCGCGGACGTAGCGCAGCAGCAGCACCTCGCCGTCGGCGAGGGCGTGTCCGAGCCGCAGCCGCAGCGGCGGGTCGAGCCCCGCGCCAACGCCCACCCGCCCGGCACCACCCGCGACGAGCTGCGGGCTGAGGGTGAGGCACACCTCGTCGAGCGCGTCGGTGCCGGCCAGGGTCCCCGCCAGTCGCGGTCCGCCCTCGCACAGGATCCGCCGCAGGCCGCGGTCCGCGAGCCGGTCGCGTGCCGCTCGGTGGTCGACCGCACGGTCACCGCAGACCAGCACGTCGACGCCGCGTCGGCCCAGGTCGGCCAGCCGCTCGGGCGGTGCCGCCGCGGACGTGACGACGAGGGTCCGGGCGCCGTCGGGTCCGGTCGGCTCGAGGAGCAGGTCGGGCAGGTCGAGGCGCTGCGACACGACGGCCAGCGGGGGTAGCGGGGCCAGGCCGAGGCGGTCCCGGACGTCGCCGTGGACCTCGTGGGCGCGCACCGGCGCGTACGCCTCCGCCCGGGCGGTGCCGGCGCCGACGAGGATCACGTCGGCCAGGCTGCGCAGCAGCGTGAACACCCGCTGGTCCCCCGGCGACGACAGCCCCCGCGAGCGCCCGTCGTGGCCCGCGGCCGCGCCGTCGAGACTGCTCACGACGTTGAGGCGGGACCAGGTGCGTTCGGCCGGGTACGCGTACGCCGCCTCGAGGTCGTCGTCCTCGAGCTCGCCGGTCGGTTGCAGCATCCGCACACGGCGATCCTGCCACTCCCGGCGGCGAGCGATCCTGCATCCGCGTCGCCCGGCCCCCGCACCTGCATGATCGGCCCGCCCGGGTCGTACCCTGGCGCGAGTGGAGGCCCGCGAGACGAGCTCGAACGACGACGTGGCGGGGCAGGCGTCGCTGTCGGAGCTGCTGCGGCTGCCCGCCGGGCCCGTGGACCTCGCAGCCACCCCGCCCGGCTCGACGGCCGGCTTCGACGGCGGCAAGGCCGAGGGCACCCGGGCGCTCGCCGCGCTGCGTCCCGACCTCGACGACCTGACCCGCCGGCTGTACGCCGAGGGCAACCGCGGCGGGCAGCGGCGGGTCCTGGTCGTGCTGCAGGGCATGGACACCTCGGGGAAGGGCGGCGTCGTGCGCAAGGTGGCGCCGCTGCTGGACGCGCAGGCCTGGGTCCTGCGGACCTTCGGTCGGCCCACCTCCGAGGAGGCGGGGCACCACTTCCTGTGGCGGGTCGAGAGGAGGCTCCCGCAGCACGGGCAGGTCGGCTTCTTCGACCGGTCGCACTACGAGGACGTCCTGGTGCCGCCGGTCCGGGGCACACTCGACGATCGGCAGACACAGCGCCGCCAGCAGGAGATCAACCGCTGGGAGTCCACGCTGGTCGACGGCGGCACCGCCGTCCTCAAGTGCTTCCTGCACATCTCGGCCGACACCCAGCGCGAGCGGCTGCTGGCCCGGCTCGACGACCCGACCAAGCACTGGAAGTACGACCCGCGCGACCTCGACGACCGTGCCCGATGGCCCGACTACCAGGCTCGGTACGCCGCGCTGCTCACCGCGTGCTCGCCGGACCACGCGCCGTGGTACGTCGTGCCCGCGGACCGCAAGTGGTACCGCAACTGGGCGGTGGCGACGCTGTTGGCAGAGCAGCTGCGTCGCCTCGACCCGCAGTGGCCCGAGGCCCACTTCGACGTCGACGAGCAACGTCGGCTGCTCGCGGCGGAGGGCCACGGGTCGTGACCCATGCGCAGGCGCCGCCGCCCCGACTTGTCACCGGCACACCGTGTCCTCACGCGGTGAGCCGGTGACAAGCCGCGGGGCAGCCGGGTCGTTTCAGGCGGGGAGCGGCACCAGGTCGACGGCGCCGACGGCGTACCGCTCCAGCACCGTGCGCGCGACCTCGACGTCGGGGCCGAGCGGTGCGGACACCGCGACCGCGCCGGCCTCGGCGGCCAGCTCGGCTGCGCGGTCGGGGAGGAAGCCCGGGGCGAGGAAGAAGGACCCCACCGCGACGTGCCGGCGACCCTCGGCGCGGAAGGTGCGTACCGCCTCGCCGGTCGACGGCGGGGTCGCCGACGCAAACGCCGTCAGCACGGGCAGCCTGTGGTGCGCGCCCCAGGTACGCGCCACCCGAGCGACCCCGGCGTTGGCGACGGCGTCGGACGAGCCGGCGGCGGCGAGCACCAACGCGTCGAGCTCGCGGACCCGGGACTCGGCCAGCGCAGCGCGGAGCCGCCGGTCGAGCACGCCGAGGAAGCCGCGACGGGCGCCCAGCACCTGCGTGGTGTGTATGCGCAGGTCGGGGTGCTCGATCCCGGCGGCGGCGACCGCGGACGGGACGTCGACGCGCGCGTGGTAGGCCTCGGTCAGGAGCAGCGGCACGACCACGACCTCCTCGACCCCGTCGGCGGCGAGCCGGGCGAACGCCGTTGCCGGGTCGGGTCGGGAGAGCTCCAGGAAGGCCGCCTCGGTCCGCAGGTCGGGCCGCATCGAGCGGACGAGGTCGCGGATCGCGCGCACGGTGCGCGCCGAGCGTGGGTCGCGGCTGCCGTGGGCGAGAGTGAGCAGGACGGGTGCGGTCATGGGTGCCGCTCCTTCCGGGGCCTCATGCGTGGATGCCGCACTCGGTCTTGCTGGTCCCGGCCCAGCGCCCGGCGCGGGGGTCCTCGCCGGGGGAGACCCGGCGGGTGCAGGTGCGGCAGCCGATGGACGGGTACCCGTCGGCGACCAGCGGGTTGACGAGCACGTCGTGCTCGGCGACGTAGGCGTCGACGTCGGCGCGGGTCCAGCGGGCCAGCGGCGACACCCGGACCTTGCCCTTGGCGGCGTCCCACCCGACCACGGGCGCGATCACCCGGGTACGCGCCTCCTCCCGGCGCAGGCCGGTCGCCCAGGCGTCGACGTGGGTGAGCGCCTGCTCCAGCGGGGCCACCTTGCGCATCGCGCAGCACAGGTCGGGGTCGCGGGCGTACAGGTCGCTGCCGTACGCCGCGTCCTGCTCGGCGACCGTGAGCGCCGGCGCCACGCTGCATACGTCCACCGGCAGCGTCGCCGCGACCGCGTCCCGGGTGCCGATCGTCTCCGGGAAGTGGTACCCGGTGTCGAGGAAGACCACCGGGAGCCCGGGTGTGACCCGGGAGGCGAGGTGCGCCAGCACGGCGTCGGTCATCGAGGCGGTCAGGCAGAACCGCGTCCCGAAGGTCTCGACCGCCCAGCCCACGATGTCCTCGGCGGCGGCCAGTTCGAGCTCGGGGCCCGCGATCTCGGCGATCTCCCGCAGCTCGTCCAGGCTGCGCCCGGCCGACCGACGGTGCAGCTGCACCGGGACTGCGCTCACGTCGCTGCCTCCTGCCGCGGAGCGACCAGCCCGACGAAGCGCACCGCGAACACCCGCAGGCAGCTGCGGCACTCCCAGCCGCCGTGCTGCCCTGCGTGCGGGAAGAGGTCCTCGTCCCCGCAGTACGGGCAGTGGTGCGGGACGGAGTGGTCGCTCACCGCAGGACCGGCTCGTCGGCGCCGACCACCCAGTCGGCGAAGGTCTGCCCGTCGGCGCGGTGGTCGAGCCAGGCCCGCACCACCCGCTCCACGTAGTCGGGCAGGTCGGCTGCGGGCACCTTGTGCCGGCGCAGCTTGCGGCCGAAGCCGGGCTCACCGCGGCGCTGGAGCGCGAGGCCGCCACCGAGGTGCACCTGGAACCCCTCGACCTGGTTGCCGTCGTCGTCGGTCACGATCTGGCCCTTGAGCCCGATGTCGGCGACCTGGATCCGGGCGCAGGAGTTGGGGCACCCGTTCACGTGCACGGTGATCGGGTCGTCGAGGTCGGGGATGCGCTTGTCCATCTTGGCGACCAGCTCGGTCGCGAGCGCCTTGGTCTCGACGATCGCGAGCTTGCAGTACTCCAGGCCGGTGCAGGCCATCGCGCCGCGCCGCCACGCCGACGGCCGGGCGTCCAGCCCGAGCCCGGCGAGCGCGTCGACGAGGGACTCCACCCGGTCCGGCTCGACATCGGTGACGACGAGCTTCTGGTAGGCCGTGAGCCGGACGCTGTCGCTGCCGTGCGCCTCGGCTGCGTCGGCGACCCGTCCCAGCAGCGATCCCGAGACGCGGCCCACGATCGGTGCCACGCCCACGTACGCGCGCCCGTCGGCCTGGCGGTGCACGCCGACGTGGTCGCCGGGCCGGTCGGGCACCTGCGGCGCCGGACCGTCGACGAGGCGCCGGCCGAGGTAGTCGGTCTCGAGCAGCTCGCGGAACCGGTCCGGTCCCCAGTCGGCCACCAGGAACTTGATCCGGGCCCGCGCCCGCAGGCGGCGGTAGCCGTGGTCGCGGAACAGCGAGGTGACGGCGTGCCACACCTCGGGCACCTCACCCAGCGGCACCCACGCCCCCAAACGCGCCGCGAGCATCGGGTTGGTCGAGAGCCCCCCGCCGACCCACACGTCGAAGCCGGGTCCGTGCTCGGGATGCTCCACGCCGACGAACGCGATGTCGTTGACGGCCGGGACGACGTCCTGGCTGGGGTGGCCGGTGATCGCGGTCTTGAACTTGCGGGGCAGGTTCGCCAGGTCCGGGTCGCCGATGTAGCGGCGCTCGATCTCGCGGATCGCCGGGGTCCCGTCGATGATCTCGTCGGCGGCGACTCCGGCGAGCGGGCTGCCGAGCACCACGCGCGGGGTGTCGCCGCAGGCCTCCTGGGTGGTCAGCCCGACTGCCTCGAGCCGCCGCCAGATCGTCGGGACGTCCTCGACGCGGACCCAGTGCAGCTGGATGTTCTGCCGGTCGGTGATGTCGGCGGTGTCGCGGGCGTAGTCGCGGGAGACGTCGGCGATGGTGCGCAGCTGGGCCAGGCTCAGCTGCCCGCTGTCGACGCGTACCCGGAGCATGAAGTACTCGTCGTCGAGCTCGTGCGGCTCCAGCGCCGCCGTTCGTCCGCCGTCGATGCCCGGTCGGCGCTGGGTGTACAAGCCCCACCAGCGGAACCGGTTGCGGAGGTCGGTCGGGTCGATCGAGGCGAACCCGTGGTGGGCGTAGACGTCCTCGATCCGCTGGCGCACCTCGAGGGGTGCGGCGTCCTGCTTGACCTGCTCGTTGGGGTTCAGCGGCTCGCGGTGGCCGCGGGCCCAGACCCCGTCACCCCGGGCGCGAGGCGCCGGAGTGGACGGGCGGGCCGGGGTGGCGGGCGGAGCGGACGGGACAGCCATGAGCGTGCGTCCTTCGTGCGGCGGCGCCGAGGACCGCGTGCGACGACGCCCAGCGCTGCTCGGCAGCGGTGGCGGGTGCGCGGCAACCGGCGTCCGGAGGGGCGGCGACGACGGTTGTCGACCGTCGGGTCAGCCGCGAGGGACGAGGTCAGGCGTGGCGACACATCATGCTGCGCAGACGCATGAGGTCGACGTGACGTCGACCTACGAGGTGCGTGCTGCGCGCGGTGTGCATGCCGGGAGTCTGCGCCGGCTCCTCGGGCGGGTGCAAACCGCCGTCCGCAGGTTGAGACAGACGTCCACGGAGTGGGACGACCGAGCCCGGTCGCCCGGCTTCGCACCGGCCGCGGCGGGCCAGGGTGCCTCGCTGAGCGCCACTGACCGGTCCCGGTCGATACCGTGGCGGCATGGCCGAGGCGACGTCCGGCGCGCAGCCGGCTGCGCGCACCGGGGGCAAGGCCGGTCTGCGTTCGGTGTGGGCCGCGGTGTGGCGGGTGCTCGGGAGCACCGTGAGCTCGTGCCTGCGCTACCGGGTGACGGGGTTGGCGGCCGAGGCCGCGTTCTTCGCGATCCTGTCGCTCCCGCCGCTGGCGTTCGGGCTGGCCGGCTCCATTGGCTACCTCGCGGAGCGGTTCGCCGTCACCGAGGTCGCCAGCATCAAGGCCCAGATCCTGAACGCCGCGTCGCAGGCGCTGACCGACGACACCGTCGACACCGTCATCGCACCGACCCTCGACGACGTGCTGCAGCGCGGGCGCTTCGACGTGATCTCGCTCGGCTTCGTGCTGGCGCTGTGGTCGGGGTCGCGTGCGCTCAACGTCTTCGTCGACACCATCACGATCATGTACGGCCTCGGCGGGCGGCGCGGCATCCTCCGTACCCGGGCACTGTCGTTCTCGCTGTACGTCGTCGCGCTGGTCCTCGGCATCGTGGTGGTCCCCCTGGTGCTGGCGGGGCCGCAGCTGGTGGCCGAGCTGCTCACCCCCGAGACCGCGTGGCTGGCCCAGCTGTACTGGCCGACGGTGCTGGTGCTGACGATCGCGTTCATCACCACGCTGTACCACCTGTCGGTGCCGGTGCGGACGCACTGGCGCTACGACATCCCGGGAGCGGTGCTGACGCTGGCGATCTGGCTCGGCGGCAGCTGGGTGCTGCGCGAGACGCTGCAGGGGACCGTCGGGGGGACCTCGATCTACGGACCCCTGGCCGCCCCGATCGCCGTCCTGCTGTGGTTGTACGTGCTGTCCATCGCCGTGCTCATCGGGGCCGCGCTGAACGCCGCGTTCGACCGGGTCTTCCCCGACGACGCTACCGCCGGGGCGCGGCTCGAGCTGGTGCGACGGCTCCGGGCCAAGGCGGTCGCTGCGCGGGCGCGCGACGCCGGGCTCGAGGACCAGGTGCCCGACTGGGACACCTTGTCCGATTCCCGGACGCACGAGCTGCACACGGACCTCGCCGACCGCCAGGACCGGGTCGAGCAGGACCTCCAGGCCCGGGAGCGGGGCCGCCCGCCCCCCACGCCCTGACGCCCGTCCGCGGCACCTCGGGCGCTCGTCCGCGCCACCTCGGGGTGCGCGCAGCCCCCGGACGTCGAGACGGACCGACCCATGGTCGGGAGCCGTGGTGGACCGTACTGGACTTGAACCAGTGACCTCGTCCGTGTCAAGGACGCGCGCTACCAGACTGCGCCAACGGTCCGCATCTTCAGTTGGCGGCCCCGTCGAGTCGTGTCGCCGTGACCGTCGGGACGCGCGCCGAGGTGGAGACGGGATTCGAACCCGCGTACACGGCTTTGCAGGCCGTTGCCTCGCCTCTCGGCCACTCCACCAGGACAGGCCTGTGGACCCGCTCCGAGCGGACGACGGGATTCGAACCCGCGACCCTCACCTTGGCAAGGTGATGCTCTACCAACTGAGCCACGTCCGCGTGCCGAAGGATTTCCCCCCGGTGCCTGCGTACTCTAGCCGATCGTCTCCGTGCCACACCAACTCGCCCGGTGCGTCCTGAGTAGCCTGACATCCATGCGTGCATGGGTGAACGGCAAGCTCCTGGCCACCGCCGACGAGGCGGTGCTGTCGGTCCTCGACCACGGGATCACGGTGGGGGACGGTGCCTTCGAGACGATCAAGGTCGTGGACGGGACTCCCTTCGCGCTGACCCGTCATCTGGACCGGATGGCCCGGTCGCTGCGCGGCCTGGGGCTCGGCCCGCCCGAGGACGCCTGGCTGCGCGAGGGCGTGGCTGCGGTCCTCGACGGCGCGTCGGGCGACCTCCGGCTGCGCGTGACCGTCACGGGCGGCCCGGCGCCGATGGGGTCCGAGCGCGGCGACGCCGGCCCTACGGTGGCGATGGTCAGCGCGCCCCTCGGGGACTGGGCGCCGACCACGGCTGCGGTCACGGTGCCCTGGCCGCGCAACGAGCGGGGCGCGCTCAGCGGTCTCAAGACCACGTCGTACGCGGAGAACGTCGTCGCGCTGGCGCGAGCCAAGGAGCAGGACGCCACCGAGGCGATCTTCGCCAACACCGTCGGTGACCTCTGCGAGGGCACCGGCTCCAACGTGTGCTACGTACGCGACGGCGAGATCGTCACGCCATCGCTGGACAGCGGCTGCCTGGCGGGCGTCACCCGCGCGCTGCTGGTCGAGTGGTGCGACGTGGTGGAGCGGGACGCGCCGGTGGGGGTGCTCGAGGAGGCCGACGAGGTGTTCCTGGTGAGCACCACTCGCGACGTGCAGGCGCTGCACCGTTGCGACCGTCGGGCGCTCGAGGCGCCCGGGCCGGTGACGGCGGGTGTGGCGAAGGTGTGGGCGGAGCGCTCCGCCGCCGACGTCGACCCCTGAGCGTCGACCCCTGAGCCAGGTGCTGCGCCGGGATCAGGCGGCGCGGTCCTCGAGCAGGCGGGACAACGCGGTGTCGAGGTCGACGTGCGCGCTCTCGCACCCCGGCGGCACCAGGCTCTCGGTGCGGCACAGGAACGACGCGACGTCCTGGGAGGGTGCGCGCATCGCGGCCGACCCGTCGGGTGAGGACAGCTCGATCATCACGACCGCCCGGCCCGCCTCGTCCAGCCACGGTCGTACGCGGACGTCGCCGGCGCCGGTCGGCTCGTAGAGCCCGGAGCGCAGCAGTGCCCGGGCGAAGACCCAGCGCACCACCTGGCCGTTGAGGCAGAAGTCCCCCCGGATCGCGAACGGGTCGGCGGCGTCGTAGCGCAGCTCGGCCTGGACGAGGCTGGTCGCGCCCTCCTCGTCCAGGAGGTCGAGATCG
>Ga0183260_10002379_pt1 | contig 15572 bp, 18 predicted proteins | sample AntDrymUQ4972206_2_FD_129768 | JGI IMG/M metagenome (GOLD analysis project Ga0183260, IMG submission 129768) | Polar desert sand microbial communities from Dry Valleys, Antarctica - metaG UQ497 (22.06) (version 2) (version 2) | ecosystem: Environmental > Terrestrial > Soil > Desert | place... | reverse complement strand
TATTCACATTTCCATTTAAATCAATATAATATAGCAATAACATTTTTTGATCAGGCCTTGGAAGTTAACATCAACGATCCTGAAGTATGGAATTTAAAAGGTTTAGTATACTATAAATCAAAAAATTATGAAAAAGCTATAGACTGTTGTGAAAAGGCTATAGACCTAAATCCAAATGTAGCTATGGCCTGGTATAATTATGCTTGTTATTTAACTTTGAGTGGAAAAATATCAGAAGGAATGGAAGCTTTAAAAAAATCTATAGAATTAGACATATCTAATGCAAAAAAAGCTGTTAGAGACAAAGACTTTATCAATGCTCACATGGAAGAAGACTATAAAAGAATTATAGAGGTCGTAATATTAGAATCCATAAGACAAGGAAATGATCATCTTGGAAAGATATTATGGGTCACAGGTTTGAATAGAGAAGAAATTCAAGATGCTACAACAAGATTAGTAAACAAGGGTTTGTTATTTAAAAACATAAAAAAAACTTTTACTGGAACAGACGAGCAATATGAGCTAACACAAGACCTTGTTGAAAAAGTTGGAATGGAAAAAAGGTCATCAAGATCATTTGAAGGAAAAAAGGAAATATTTTTCTCCACTCAACAATTGAAAGATATAAGCAAAATTCTTAATGAGGCATCAGAGCATTCTGAAAGAAATGAATTAAATTTATTATTAAACAGCATAGATAAACTATTAAATCCAGTTTTACACGGTACAGTAATTTTGGATAATTTCTTTGAGGAACATCGAGAACTAAGATTATTCAGTAGTAGACTGAAAGAAAAAGGTCAAGAATATCTCAATATACATAGAGAAGAAATATCAAAATTCATGTTTGAAATAGACAAAAAGATAAAGGGCCAACAATAAATATACATTTTACCCAAATTATTTTATAATTACTCTATTACTTTCAATTTTTAATTTTTTATTAATAAAAAGATTTATAGATTCTTTGTATATTTTATGCTCTTCAATTAAAATACGCTGGGATAGAGTATATTCTGTATCAGTATCAAATACAGGAACACATTTTTGTAGGATTATTGGTCCAGTATCAACAGCATTTTCAACAAAATGTACGGTGCACCCAGAAATTTTTACACCTGCATCCACAGCTTGTTTTTGGGCATGCAAACCTTTGAATGACGGAAGCAAAGATGGATGTATATTTAAAATTGTATGTTTATACATATCAACTATATATGAGCCGAGTATTTGCATAAAACCAGCTAAACATATTAAACCATTACTAGGATGGATATCATAAGATTTTAAAATATGGATGATTTTTTTATCAAACTCGTTACTTGATAGTTTTTTATCTTTCGTAATTAATTCGGTGGAAATTCTATAACGATCTTTTGCAACCTGTAATCCAATAGATTCCTTTTTATTGGATATTACTAAAACTTTATCCACATCCAATATTTGATTACTTGCGATAGCATCTAAAATAGCACCCATGTTGCTACCTTTACCTGAAATTAGAATTGCTAAATTTACCAATATAAAGAAATAAATTGCTCAAAATTAATAGTTTGTTATATTCTTATCATATTCTAATAAACAAAAAAAGATATAGTAATCAATTTAGGTAAAAAACATCATATAGCAACTTTATTGATACTATAACCAAAACTATTGAGAAAATTTTTTGCAAGGAATCTGAATTGATTCTTGAAGATATTTTGGAACCGATTGAACCTCCTAATAGAGAACCAATTGCTAAAATAAAACCCATAAAATAATTTGGATGGCCATAATATATATATATAATCAAACCAGACAAAGATGTAAACAACAAGGCAAATTGAGAAGTTGCTGCAGCATTATTCATAGTAAAGTTATATAATATTATTAAAGATGGAACAAAAATGATTCCCCCTCCGATTCCAAAACAGCTCGATATTATTCCTGCAAAGAATGATAAAAAGACCAGCACAAATAACTTTAGATAACGTATATTGTTTTTATTGTTAGAAATATAATATCCAGTTGGTTTAAGGCCATTATTTTTCACTAATTTGGATTTAATTATTAAATACAATGATGTGAGGATTAAAATAAAAGCGAAATAAAATTTAAATTCCACTAATGAAAAAAGATTAGAAATTACAACACCCAAAAAAGTTCCAGGGATAGAAGAAAGTGAAATTATCAGTCCTGTTTTATTAGAGATTAACTTTTTCCGAAAATAATAAAAAGACGAAGATAAACTTGTGAAAAAAACAGAAATAAGGCTAGTAGAGGATATTTGTGATGGAGAATAATTCAAATGGCTTAAAAATGGCGAAATAATTACACCACCGCCTATACCCACTAAAGACCCAATTATCCCAGCAAGTATAGAGATAATTAAACTCAATAGTACTTCTATGACCATAGACAATCAACAGGTTTTTCTTATACTAGAATATATATTTAAAATCTAAAAGAAATAATTCTAAAAGATTAAAACTCTTTAGAGGATTTATTTGCCCAATAAAGAATTGCAATTGTACTTATTCCAGAGCCAATTATTCCAGCAATCAGAGACTCTAAAAGAAATTTAGAAAATAGATTTGGAACTAAAGAGTTAAAAAAATTAATTATAGTTGGTAAAATAATATATCCGGTTATTCCGCCCAGAAAGCCTATAATCCAAAAAATAAGAACTATTAGATATCTATTCATTACATAAATCCCATTTTTTCAAGTATAGAATCTATCGAAGTCTGGAATAATTAAATTTTTTTAGAATAAAGACAGTAGTGAACGTCTGTAAATAAAGATATTAATATGATTTATGTCGTTCTTAATATGTGTGATGCGGATTGACAGCAACAAAGAAAGAATTAAAACAAAAGGAAAATTTAGAAAGATTAAACAATGCAACAACAACACTTGAGGCATTAACCAAAAATAGTAATATACAAAGAAACATTAGGAATATGATTAGAGAGGTTTTAATGATCTTAAAGGATGAAAAAGGAGGCAGTATTTCGGTTCGGGCGGCAAATGCAATAAGTATGTTAGACGGAGTAACTCAAAACCCTCAGATGCAATCACATATTAGAACTTCTCTTTGGCAAGTAGTTTCAGCTTTAGAAAGCATTAGAGAATAATAACAAACTACAAACATAAAAAGTAGTTAACTAGGAGGAAGAAGATTTATTTGGTTTTGGGGGAGGTGGGAGTTTTTCTAGTTTATGTTCAGGATTAGCCAAATAGTGCCTCGATGCACCTTCCCCACTTAGTATAATATTACAATTAATACATCTATATCTTATTGCCAAATCAGATCATTATTAAAACGTCGAACATATGAAAAAACCTATCGAAATTATCTCAATTTTATTATATCCCTATTATCAGGGACGCTTGACCTTATTTTTAATTTAGAATAAATTGAACTAGCAATATTTTCTGATTTTGATTTTTCCCCATGGTTGACTAAAACTCTTTTCGGTTTTATCTTGGAAATAAACGATAATATTTGGTTAAAATCACTATGGCCACTAAATCCATCGATTTTTTGTTTAGAGCATCTAACAGGAACTACTTTCATTTTTCCATTTTTATCAACCATACTAGCTTCAGATATAGTTCCATCAAGAACTCTCCTTCCCAATGTGCCATTAATTTGATAAGATACAAAAATTATTTTATTTTGTGCCTTCGGCGAAATCTCTTTGAAATATTCCACAGAGGGACCACCTTCTAACATTCCGGATGTAGCCATGATGATCGAAGGAGAGTCATCATTAAAAACTTCATCTCGTTTACTAAGACCGTTGATAACAGTAAAATACGATGATTGGAATGGATTTATGCCTTGAAAAACAGATTTTCTTACATCAAATCCTAAGTAATGAGCATATGACATATGAATAGCACTTGCCTCTGATATCATGCCCTCTATAAAAATTGGTGATTCTATTAGTCTGCCTTCTCGCATTTCTTTATCTAAAACTAGCATTATTTCTTGGGCCCTACCAACAGCTGGAACTGGAATTAACACTTTGCCACCCTGTTTAAGTGTTTGATTAATACTTTCCGTAAATGTGCTATAAACAGAATATTGATCTGGCATGACATCGGTACTTGCGCCATATGTACTCTCTGTAATAACAGTTTCAACTCTAGGGTAATGGGATATGGCGCTATCTAATAGCTGTGTTTTTGCATATTTATAATCTCCGGTGTATAAAATATTATGAGTACCTGCTATATTAATGTGGACAGTTGCACTCCCCATAATATGACCAGCATTGTTAAGGGTTATAGTAATATCGGGTGATATATCGGTGGGTTTGCCATAAGGTATTGGTATGCAATGCTTTATTGATTCGTTCACATCCCTAATTTCATATGGCAAATATGTACCATTGTTTTTACTTAGCTTTATAGAATCCATCTGTAAAAGCGCCATTAAAGGTAATGTAGGTTCAGTGCAATATATTGGCCCTTTATATCCAAATTTATAAAGAGTAGGTAAAAAGCCCTGATGATCTATATGGGCATGGCTAATAACTACTGCATCTAGTTCTTCCAAATTAAAATTGAACCAATCAATTCGAGGATATGCATTATAGCTTTGGTTTTCTCCAGGATTTATTCCACAGTCTAACATAATTTTACTTTCAGGTGTGACCACAACAAAACATGACCTTCCGACTTGTTTAACACCACCCAAACAATACAACATAACCTCTCTAAGATTATTATATTGATAATTAAATGGACCGCAGTTATTATAACTATGAATGCTTTCTACAGGATCCGATAATATTGAATTAAGTTGAGCACCATTTACAACATTCACATGATCGTCATGTTGGAGTAGGTTACTCGGAAGTAAATTGGGTCGAAATATTCTTTTTCCTAAACTTTGATAAAAATTCTGCCTTTCTTTTGAAGATGATTTTAAAGTAGAATGAATATTTTTTATGCTATTGGATGGAAAATGTGGAGAACGTCTTGTGTGCGTTATCCAACCAGTATTCTTAGCTATTTTTAAGAAAATATCAGAGGTTATTCCCTCAGGTTTATTAACTTCCAATACCACTTCACCCGTTGCCTCGTCACAAAAAATCACCGAGACGGATATTTCCTTGGGTAATATTTTAGTTATTTCTGCCCTAGTCTCATCTTCCGTAAGACGGATGGATGGATCAGTTCTTATTATAAATCTCTTTTTTAGTGATTTTGATAATGCAGATAGGTGAAGCGTTAATTCAGTCAATGAGAATTCAGGGTTTTTTGTATATAGCGCAATATTAGTGCCTTCAAATTTCGCAGAGGATATAAGGGCTTCTGAGGGTAATGATTTCATTATTTCTTTTTCTAGTTGTTCTTCAAAATCAATGGTAATTTTAGAGGAACCACCATATTCCTTTTTTCCAAAATTAACTTTAGAAACATTATCACCATGATTGATGCTTTTTTCTATATTTTCTGTGGTCAATTTATTATTAATTCCTTGATTTAATTAGTATCCTTATAAAATAAATACACAATTATATTAGTATTACATAATCTGAATATTTATGTTTTTAAAGAAATTTTGAAGGTAAATTTTTTATTTATTTTTTTGCTTGGATCTATTTTGAATTATTTTTTCAGCAACATTTTTCACAATTTTATTTTTAAAAAGGTTATTTTTAGTTATCATAACATATCCAGATTTAATATGAGGTCTTCGAGGAAATCTAGCACTGCTATTAATTTGATCATTTGGTACATCATACCCTAACGAAGCAACTGCTTCTATCAATTCAGAAAGCAAAGGATCATAGACTGCCAATGATTTTGGAATTTTTCTCCCCTTATTTCTAGATAGACCTTTATTATAATAATCTAGCCAAAGAATAATGCTATCATAATCCTTCATTATACATAATTGGTTATCATATAGTATTTTAAAAGTTATGATGTTTTATTTTTTTTACTTTTTTTGTATAACAATTTTGCATTCACTAACAATTGGATTGTAAATTCTTAAATTATCACACATTTCTTTTATTCTCATCTCTGCATCATCAATGTTTGTTGCCAATATTTCTATTATTAAAGATTTAGCGGTTCTTACAGATATAATATCATGATAGTCTTCTTTCAGAATGAGATCATTTAGTATGGTTTCTCCTTCAGGATCATTCAAAAAGCTTTTATTTTCTATGCTAACATTAGCGACAAATATCATGTTTTTGCCATTATCGGAATTATACATATGCTGCTTAATAGTTCACAAACACTATAAATACAAAAGCTTTTAATTACAGAATCTAATTGATTATTGTTTTATGGTCATGTAGCTCAGCTTGGCAGAGCGAAGGTTTTGTAAACCTTAGGCCGCGGGTTCAAATCCCGTCATGACCTTAATTTATAAGAATTGCACAATAATTATTGATTAATCTGATAGCTTTATTTGACAGAACAAGATGTAAACCATTAGGTATAGACAACTGTCATGGAACTGTTAGGTGAGATTATGCATTTTTCTAAGAGTGGTAGGATAATTGTCAAAATGGACAAGTATAAGCCATCTATCAAACCGGGATTAAACGTGTCTGATAGCCAAGAAAAAAAATTAGGCAAGTTATCCGAGATTTTGGGTCCGATCAAATCCCCCTATGCCTCGGTAATACCATTCATTCAAAAAAGAAATAAATTAACAGGGACAAAAGTATACATTCAGGAACCTTTAAAGAAAAATTATAATTCAAAGGCATATAACTCAAAGTCAAAGATCAAAAGAAACAAAAAAAGCAGGTAAACTTTATGCAAAACAAATTAAATATAAATGATATCTGTCCTGAGTGCAATTCCAGCATCATACACGACAATATAAAAGGAGAATTCATTTGTAGTGTATGTGGATATGTAATTGAGGACCAAATGCAAGATTATGGAAATGACGTGCAAGCCAACAATATATACAATAAACTTAGCAACGCAAGAGCAAGCGGATACAACAGTATTTCATACCATGATTTTGGGCTTCATACAGAAATAGATTATCAAGGTAAAGACTACACAGGAAAAGGATTTGATGATCAAGCAAAGAAAACAGTAACCAACTTAAGGAAATGGAACACCATTATAAGAATTTCAAATTCGAAGGAAAGAAGATTATCAAATGTTTTAACTAAGATAAACGAAATTTGTTCTGTTGCATCATTTCCAAAAGTGGTTTGTGAAACTGCAGCATTGATGTATAGAATTTATGAAAATAAATACGATACAAAAGGAAAATCATCGATATGTATGGCAGCAGCTGCATTATATTATGCTTGTAAAACATGTTGCATATTAAGATCTTTAAGTGAAATTATAAAATTATGCAGTACAAGTGATGACTATAGTGAGAATTTAAAACTCGCCTCAAAATATTATAGATCAATGGTAATGATTTGCGAAGATGATGAATACATCATCTTATCACAAAATAACATTACAACGTCAAACGAAATTAATAACAAAGCTAAAATTATACCTACACATAACAGTAAGCAAAAATATAATTATGGAATATCCAATATTCAAACAATAAACATAAATCAATATATTTCAAAATTAGCCAATTTGTCAAAGTTTGATACCAAAATTGAAAGACTTGCTCTGAATATAGCAAAAAAAACACAAAACCATTTATTGTCCGATGGAAAATCTCCTAACGGAATTGCAGCAGCATATCTCTACATAGCATCAATATTGCTTGGAGTTAATATTTTACAAATAGACATTTCTAAACTTGCAGGGGTAACAGAAGTAACAATTAGAAACCGGTGTAAAGACATTTTAACTGGTTATAGAATCACTTTGAAGGTTAAACCTATTACCAATAATTTCACATAAATATATCACAATATTTTTAAAGATATAAATTATGAAATATTCATCTTATCGTAATGGGCGGTAATAAAAAGAAACCAACTCAATCTAATGCATCCAAATCCCAAGAGAATAAAAATACAAATAAAGAAGATACAAAAAAAACCACCACCTCTAAACCACACCAAAAACAAAAACTATCAGTTTTGATAGAAGAAAACTCAGGTATGAAAGCAATAGGTTCAATGAAAGCTATTACAGTTCAAGGGTTAGCGAGAAATTTAGGGGTAAAGATATCCGTAGCAAATAATTACATCAAAAACCTCGAAAATAAAAACATTATTAGAAATGTCGGAGGATTTAGTGGACATAAAATATATCAAAAGATAAAATAGATAACTAATACTAATTATCTTTTTTAATAGTAAGAACATCACCCGGTTTGGTTCTTAAAAGTTCATGAAAATTTTCATTCTTTATATGTCCTATATGGCTAAACTGTTGATTATGGTTATAGTCCTCAATAAAAATACAAATGCTATTTGATATCGGTGAAAAAGCTATATCGCCCTTTTTAAACTGTTTGAGGGGTTTTTCTGCTCCGATACCTAAATCCATCTTTATATAAAGATATTTATTTTGGAAATTGTTAATTAGTTGACTAATTGGTAAATTATTAGCTATCCTTTTTACAGTTAGAGGAGATAGATATCGGATCAACTCCCCATCTAATCTTATACTACTATTTAGCATTATTGAGATAGGTATCCTTGAAACATTGGTCATTCCGTTTGACACAAAGAGAGTATAAAAGTTTATAAATATGAACTTTCAGCAACATTTAATTATATATTTTAATGAATTTTGATAACAGTGGCTGTTAAAAGGACAAGAAAGAAAACAACAGTTAAAATTGATGAAAATGAAATAGAAGAAAAACAAAATTTGGAAAGCATAAGCAATGAGAATAATACGATTGAAGCCAAAAATGATGCTCCAAAAGAAAAAAGAGAATATGTAATATATGATGTTGAAACCGAATTTAAGCTAAAAGAAATATTTTCGAAAGACAACAAGATAATAATTGGTCCACCCAGATTAACAAGATTTGAAAAGGCACGAATAACAGGCGCTAGGTCATTGCAACTATCTTTAGGAGCGCCCACTTTAATTAAAATCCCATCAGAATTAACAGATACCATTATGATAGCCAAATACGAACTTGATAAAAAAACATTACCTATATCGATTAGAAGGATACTGCCAAATGGATTGTATCAAGATATCCCTATAGATTGGACCATTAAATAATAGGTGAAGTTTAGCTCTTATTGTTTTCTCAAAAACAAATCGGAATATATTAAAAGTTTTTTCAGCTAAAAACGATAAGAACTTTATAAAGATAAAATAATATATCTACCTTGATAGATAATCATTTTTTTAATTATTCATAGGCCATATTAAATAACTTAGTTATGTTAAAAAAACTTTACTAACCGTTTTTTAATTATAACTCACTAACAAGAATGTTACAAATAATCAGAAAAAATTGCACCTACATTGATACCATATTTTTCATTATATGCTAGACAATAATTATAATATTTTCAATATTAAAATATCACAGACAATACAGAAAAGAATTAAATAAATAAACATTATTTTTGCTTATAGGCTAAGATGTTTAATTTCTATACTCCAGACAAAGCAAATGAGTTTTTGCCCGAGATTAAAATGAGATTTGATATGATTATAGGCTATAGAAATAAAATTTTAATAATTCAAAATGAAATAAATAATATTTTAAGCGACGATTATTCGTTTAAATTATTCTTTGAGAAGAAAAACCAACTAAATAAAATAATATCTTTATTATATAAACAAATAGAAGAGATAGAGGAATTAGGTATTTTAATTAAAAGTTTGGATGAGGGATTGATAGATTTTCCTTCCATAAGGTTTAACGAAGAGGTATGGCTGTGTTGGAAAATAGAGGAAGAAAAAATCAGGTTCTGGCATAGAAAAAACGAAGGATTTATAGGCAGAAAACCATTATCCAGTAAAGGTAATTATAATGAAGACAACCTAGAGGATTTAAGATAGATAGGGAGATCTTTTATTGAGTATTAAATTAAAAAAAATTTTGAATATGGAAAATGAGCCAAATTATAAAACTATAAATTCAGAATTAAATCCTTTTGAAATTTTTCAAAAACTTTCAAATTATTACGAGGATTTATTTATTTTGGAATCGTTAGAAGGACCTAAAGAATTAATAAAGTCATCAATTATTGGTTTTGGACCAAAATACAAGATAAAATGTCTCAAAAAAAAATTAGTGGTATTAGATAACGAAAAGAAAATTGAGGAAATACCAACTCTTGATCCCCTAAAAACGATTAACGAATTTTTTACATCGGTAAAAAATCAGGATTATAGGTATGTCGGTGGATTGGTAGGATACATAAATTATGAATCAATTAAATACTGGGAAAAAATCAAGGTTAAAGATAATAAACACTTTCCTCTTATGGAATTTGGATTATTTACGGACGGAATAATATTTGATCATGATAAAAGCAAATTAGAATACTTTTATTACAAAAAATCAAGATTACTTAATATAGAGAAAATTTTAAAAAAAACTCATGATAGGGGTAACAAAATTCAAGGTTTTACAATTAGCAATTTAAGAAGAAATATCGAGAAAAAAGAGTTTGAAAAAATGGTAAAACAAGTTAAAAAGTATCTCAACGATGGTGATATCTTCCAAACAGTTTTATCAAAAAAAATAGAGTTTAGTTGTAACGGTAATCCGCTGTTCTTATATCAAACTCTCCGAAAGGTTAACCCTTCACCATATATGTTCTATTTCAAATTGAATAAAAGAATTCTCATAGGCTCAAGTCCAGAGATGTTACTTCGAATTACAGATAAAAAAGTAGAAACTTATCCAATTGCCGGTTCACGACCTGTTTCTAAAGAGAAAAAAATTACTGAAAAATATAAAAATGAAATGTTAAATGATGAAAAAGAAATAGCAGAACACACAATGTTGGTAGATTTGGCAAGAAATGATTTAGGAAAAGTTTGCAAATTTGGAACGGTAAATACAGACGAACTTATGAGTGTCAAACAATTTAGTCATATTCAACACATTGTTTCACATATTACAGGAGAATTAGACAACAAATACAGTGTATTCGATGCATTCAAATCAGTATTTCCTGCAGGAACTGTTTCAGGAGCTCCAAAAGTCAGATCCATGGAGATAATTAACGAATTGGAAAAAGAAAGCAGAGGGCCATATGCAGGTGCAATCGGATATTTTTCTTTTAATAACTCATGTGATTTTGCCATCACCATCAGATCAATTTTCATTAACAGAAATAAAGGATATAATCAGTCAGGGGCAGGAATAGTAATAGATTCGATTCCTGAAAACGAATATAAAGAAACCGAAGACAAATCAAATGCAATATTATTGTCTCTTAATGTTTTTGAAAATCAACTAAAATAATAACCTAAAGTAATCGGTATTAGAAATTAACAAATATAAAAATATTTATTACCATCATAAATCGATTGGCGGCACCGCAAATTTATTTGATTTTTCAGAGTGATATTTTATTATCATAGATGGATCTTTCTGTCTTCCGGTTAATACGCCGACAACAATATCGTCTTTTTGTATAATATCTTTTTTTCTTAATTTCATAATTCCAGCTGGTACGGACCCCGATGCCATCTCACAATCAAACCCGTTTAATCCAACTGAAGACATACCATCCATCATATCTTCATCTGCTACTTGTTCTACTATGCCATTTGTAAATTCAATGGTTCTCAATGCCTTTATTATATTTGCAGGTTTCCCGATTTGTATGGCAGTAGCTGAAGTTTTAGGAACATGTTTATCTTTTGCCTGCTTTTCATAATATCTATCAATTAAAAGGGTATCAGGTAATCCACTATTCCATTGCAGTTTTGTAGACTCAAAGAAACCATTTACCAATTCATAAAAAGTATTGGCTCCAGTTGCATTAACTACTAAAACGCGTGGGATTTTCTTTATCCACCCCCATGTGAAGAGATCCATCAATGCTTTTCCACAACTAGAAATATTTCCAAGAGCTCCGCCAGGATATACAATCCAATCTGGCGGATTCCAATTCAAATGTTCAAGTATTCTGAAAACAATAGTTTTTTGGCCTTCGAGCCTAAAAGGGTTTAATGAATTTACTGTATATCCACCATCTCGCCTAGATATCTCAAGGGATTTTGAAAGTGCATCGTCAAAATTCCCATCAACCTGGATTACTTGGGCACCAAATTGAAATGCTTGTCCTAGCTTTCCAGGCGCGATTTCACCTTTAGGTATATAAACTTCACAATCTAAGCCTTCATTAGAAGCATACATGGCAGCAGATGCAGATGTATTACCGGTAGAAGCACAAATTAATTTTTTAACGGACAACAACTTTGCATGTGTTACCGCAGCAGCCATACCATTATCTTTAAAAGATCCACTAGGATTGTATCCTTCTGGTTGAAGTAAAAGATTGTCAACAGGCATATCAACATATTTAGCTACTTTGCTCATTTTATAAGGACGAGACAATCTACCTTCAGATCCATCTAGAGACACAAAATATTTAGAACATTCATTGATGTCATCTGTATCAATGTCAATGAAATTTATCAGTTCTCTAAATCGCCAAACTCCACTTTCATTAAATATATTTCCGCCATGATTATGTCTTTGGAAAAAAGTATCAATTAAGGATTTATCAGGGATTTTAGAATATTCTATGTCAAGCAAAAAGCCGCATGAGCACCTATAAATATCATTGTTAATTGAATATGTAAGTCCACAAGATGGATTGATACATCTCTTTTCTACTTCCAAAACCTTACTCGATTAAAGTTTCACTGACTAGATTTATAAACTTAAAAATAAAAATTGTAGGCATTTGAAAAGCACTTGTTCTGAATTTAAAGAAGCATTAAATAATATTTGCACCAAAGAAAATCATGACGGGATATTACTTTCAGGAGGATTAGACAGCAGTATACTCGCATATCACATTAAACCCAAATATTCAATTACAATATCGATTGACAAAGAATCTCCTGATTATTTTTATTCATCCCTTATTGCAAAAAAAAAGTACTCGATAATGCCTCACATGGTTAATATATCATATAGTGAAGTTTTAACAAATATAGAAGAATTAATAGAAGAATTTAAAACATTCGACCCCATTTTCTTAAAAAATTCTGTTGTTCAATCAATAGGGTTTAAAATTGCAAAAGAAATGAATATTAATTCTCTGGTTATTGGCGATGGAGCAGACGAACTTTTTGCAGGCTATAATTTTTTACTCAAATATATTGATGAGCCGGAAAAACTTGATAAAAAAATTAATTCTATCATTCAGAATATGGACTTTTTTTCTATTAAATTTTCAAATAAATTAGGATTAAAAATATTTCTCCCTTTTTTGCAAAAAGAGATTGCCGAATTTTCACAAAAAATCACTCTAAAAGAAAAAATCTCTAAAAATTATGGGATATTTTATGGTAAATTTTTTCTAAGAAAATGTTATGAAGATATACTAGGAAAGGAAATAGTCTGGAGAGAGAAAAACGCATTAGAAAAGGGCTCAGGGGTTACTAACTTAAAATACTACATTGAAGATAATATGATAACGGATTCTGAATATATTATTGAAGAAGAAAAAGCAAAATCGGAAGGTGTAGAAATACGAAACAAAGAACACCTCTATTTCTATAAAATCTATAGGAAATTCTTTAACCCGCCAAGAGAAGATATGATGCCTAATGAATCAAATACAATAAAAGAATGCACTTTTTGTAAATCGATATTTTCATGGAAAGGCAAATTTTGTAAAGTTTGCGGAGCATATCCTGTTAAATCCATTGAAAGAAAAAAATAATGTTTACAATACCTGTAACTACGCTCATATTAACCACGGTAACATCAGTAAAAAAAACTGGAATTTTATAAATGAAATATGTTATGTAGATAAGGGTATACGAAAATATGTCTTTTAGTAATAAATGGATTAAGCCACAAAACGAAATCAACAATGTAGGTATGAAACTATTAGAAAATATCAAACCGCCATCACCACTTAAACCCAGGATAGAAGAGGCACAAAAAAGACTACACTCACAAATTGCAAAATTAGAAAATATGTCTATGAAAATGGAAGAAAAGGATCAGGTTATTTTTAAAAGAGTAATAAGTGCAATGCAGAGTCATGATAGCCAATATGCCAAAATTCTATCGAATGAGTTATCACAAATCAGAAAAATGAATAAAATGATTACATCTGCAAAATTAGCTTTGGAACAAATACAATTAAGATTAAACACAATTACGGAATTGGGTGACGTTATTGTAACATTAAGTCCTGCAATGTCAGTAATAAAAAACATTCAAGGAGGATTAACTTCCATGATGCCTGAAGCAGGGCAATCATTTGGAAAAATAACAGACATACTAAATGGAATTATGAATGAATCAGGCCAAATTCCCCAAACAACAGAAATGACAGGCAATACAAATGCTATAAGTGAAGATGCGATGAAAATAATTGAAGAAGCTAGTGCAATAGTGGAACAGAATATGAAAGATAAATTCCCAGATTTACCAAATACTAATATAGATTCGAAGGTAACCGAAAGCAACTCACTATATTAAAATCTTAGCTAAAACTATTTTTAATTTTTCTTATTGGAAATTATAATTATTTGTTTTTTGATTCTAGAAATAGTTGGATAACTATATCCTTTTTCACGATAACGCTTTATCATTGTCTTCCAATTTTTAATTCTTAAATTTGCCTGTTTTTTTGTCATTAAATAAGTTTCCTTTTTAACGATACTCTTTCGGCCCGAATTTAAATATCCGCCTATTGTTGCTCTATTTCTATTGTAAGAAAACCTCAATCCAAAGATAATTAAATCAGCTGACATATTATCAAAATAATGTTTTATTTCATCATATTGAGACTTTGATCCTTCAAACTCTAAAGAATATCTCTTATTATGTATATTGTAATTCTTATTTTTTTCAATCCCTTCCGCCTTCATTTTCCTTTTATATTCTGTCACAGTTATTGATTATAAGATCTAGACGTTAATAAAAGAAAGAAATAATATTATAACAAATGTCCCTAAATTATCTTAAGTCCGCTATAATTGATGTTCTTTAAAAACTCATCTATTTTAATTAAAATTTCAGAAAAAGGATAGATGAATCCATCATCAAGTTTATCGGTATGCAAAAGTGGAGAAACAATAAAAGTATTAACATTTATATTGATATTGTTTGAGGAAACAATCCATATATTGTCTATTTTTTTTTGAATTTTGGATAAATTGTTTATAATTTCTTCCATATCCTCATTTTTATATTTATGGAAATGTATTATTATTGCTTTATCGTTATTATCCTGAAGATATTTTGAATTTGGAACAAGAATGTCAATGTCAATACCATCTACATTTATTTTTCTCTCGGCAGGAATCATTGACATTGTCAATACAAAATGCAATAATGCTTCGGCAAATAACGCAAACTCATCTTCAAAAAGATTATCTTTATCCAATAAAACAGAGCATTTGTTTAAAAGTGAATCAATTATAGCCTTAGAATTGTAGACATTGTTCGATAGAAGCATCCTGATATAATTTTTTCCCATCTTATC
>Ga0183260_10002378_pt1 | contig 15573 bp, 15 predicted proteins | sample AntDrymUQ4972206_2_FD_129768 | JGI IMG/M metagenome (GOLD analysis project Ga0183260, IMG submission 129768) | Polar desert sand microbial communities from Dry Valleys, Antarctica - metaG UQ497 (22.06) (version 2) (version 2) | ecosystem: Environmental > Terrestrial > Soil > Desert | place... | reverse complement strand
CGCTGAAGAACAACCGCGCGGTGAGCGGCATGCGGCTGACGATCGGCGCTGAGCTGATGGGCGACTTCGTCGCGCAACACGATCACAACGTCACGCGCCGGCTGCGAGCCGCGGGCTTCGTCATCGTCGGCACGACGGCCCTGCCCGAGTGGGGGATCATGGCCGTGACCGAGTCGCGCCGTTTCGGGCCGACATGCAACCCCTGGGACACCGCGCGCACGCCGGGCGGCTCGTCCGGCGGTTCGGCAGCGGCGGTCGCCGCCGGGATGCTGCCGATCGCGCATGGCAACGACGGCGGCGGCTCGCTGCGGATCCCGGCCGCGTGCTGCGGGCTCGTCGCCCTGAAGTCCCAGCGCGGGCGCGTCTCGCACGCGCCCGAGGTCGGCGAGCAGTTCCTCACCCAGGATGGCGTGCTGACGAGGACCGTCGCGGAGACGGCCGCGCTGCTCGACCTGCTGGCCGGCGCCGAGCCAGGTGACGCGTCGTGGGCGCCCCCGCCGGCCGAGCCGTTCGCGGCGAGCGCCGCGCGCGACCCGGGGCGCCTGCGGATCGCTGTCACGACGCTGATGCCGCTGCTCGAGGCCGAGCTCGATCCGCTCTGCGCTCAGGCTGCACACGACGCCGCAGAGCTGCTCGCCGCGCTCGGCCACGATGTGCAGGAGGTGCAGCCGCCGTGGCGCCGGCCCGGCCTGCTTGATCTGTTCGTCGCCGCCTTCGGGCCGGCGATCTGCGTCCAGGTCGCCGTCGCGGGGCTGCGCGCCGAGCGCGAGCCCGAGCAGCACGACATGGAGCCGCTGAGCTGGGAGCTGTGGCAGCGCTCGAAGTCGATCGACGCGGTCACGGCCCAGCTCGCGACGCTGCAGCTGCAGGCCTTCGGCCGTGAGATCGTGACGTGGGCGCAGCCCTACGACGCGATCCTCACACCCGCCCTCGCCCAGCCCCCCGTCCTGACCGGAGAGCTCGATCCGTGCGGGCCGGACCCAATGGAGGCCTTCGAGCGTTCGGGGCATTTCACGCCCTACACGGCGGTCTCGAACGTCACCGGCTCTCCGGCGATCTCGCTGCCGCTGTATGAGCGACCCGGTGGGCTGCCGCTCGCCGTTCAACTGATCGGCCGGCCGGCGCAGGAGGGCGCGCTGCTGGCGCTCGCCGCGCAGATCGAGGCGGCGCAGCCGTGGGCTCACCGGCGCGCGCCGGTCGCGCTCACCCCGCCGCGCCCAGCACCTCCGCCATCGCCCGCGGCGTGACGCCAAGCGCTTCGGCGTCGGCGGTCCCGTGCGACGAGGTCATCGAGACCTCCATCAGCTCGGCCTCGTCCCAGGTCGTGGGAGCGCGCGACTTCAGCAGCGCCTCGCTGACGCGCAGCGCGCGCATGACGATCGGCGTCGGCACGTTGACCAGCGGCCGCGAGCGGCCGGCGCCGCGCAGCAGCAGCGCGACGATCTGCTGGTGCGACAGGGTCTGCGGGCCGGCCAGCTCGTAGCGCTCACGGCCGCTGCAGCCACTCAACGCGTGCATCACGCACTCCGCCACGTCCTCGGCCCAGATCGGCTGGTACAGCGCCGCACCGCGACCGCTGACGGGCATCACCGGCGACAGCAGCGCGATCCGCTCCAGCAGCTTCGTGAAGCGGTCGCCGTGCGCGTAGACCAGCGACGGCGAGAAGACCGTGTGGCGCACGCCGGAGTCCAGCACGGCGCGCTCGGCCAGGGCCTTGGCGCGCAGGAAGCGTGTGCGATCGTGGCTGGCGGCGCCGAGCGAGCTGAAGTAGACGAAGTGCTCGACGCCTGCGCGTTCGGCCGCCTGCACCATCCGCCAGGTCGCGATCCCGTTGAGCTCCTCGATCGATCCGACCCGCTGGTCGCGGATCGCCGACGCGAGGTGCACGACGGTGTACACGCCGCGCATGGCATTGCGAAACGAGGGCGGATCGGCGAGGTCGCCGAGCGCGATCTGGACGCGCACGCGGTCGGGCCCCAGGCGCCGGGGATCGCGCACGAGGCAGCGGACGGGCTGCCCCGCAGCGGTCAATCGGCGCAACAGCGCGCTGCCGACGAGACCCGTGGCACCGGTCAGCAGGAGCACGCCTGGATACTATGTCCGGCCGCCCCAATCTGAGCAACAACAAGCGAAGGAACGACTTTCATGGCCTACGTCATCGCGGAGCCCTGCATCGGCACGAAGGACAACTCGTGTGTCGAGGTGTGCCCGGTGGACTGCATCCACCCAACCACCGACGAGCCCGGATACGACAAGGTCGAGATGCTCTTCATCGACCCCGAGGAGTGCATCGACTGCGACGCATGCGTCGAGGCCTGTCCGGTTGATGCCTGCTTCGCCGAGGACCAGCTTCCGGAGGAGTGGCAGAACTACACGAAGATCAACGCGGACTACTTCGCATCAGCCTCGGAATAGCTCCTGGTACAGGGTTGGCGCACCGCAGGTTCCGCGCTCCGGGTAATCCCTATTATCTCGATAGAGATTAGTTTCCTATCAGGAGGCACAATGAGCGCTACCGACGATCTGCTGCAGAACGCCGAGGCCTACGCCGAATCGTTTGACAAGGGAGACCTGCCGATGCCTCCCGGTCGCAAGATCGCTGTGCTGGCCTGCATGGACGCGCGTCTGAACGTGTACGGGCTGCTCGGCCTCCAGGAGGGCGACGCCCACGTCATCCGCAACGCCGGCGGCGTCGTGACGGAGGACGAGATTCGCTCGCTCGCGATCTCCCAGCGCCTTCTCGGCACCGAGGAGATCATCCTCATCCACCACACCGACTGCGGCATGCTCACCTTCACCGATGAGGAGTTCAAGGCCAGCATCCAGGAGGACACCGGGATCAAGCCGGCGTGGGCGGCCGAGTCCTTCAGCGACCTCGACACTGACGTGCGCCAGTCGCTCGCCCGCATCAAGGAGAGCCCGTTCATCCCGAAGAAGGACGCGATCCGCGGGTTCGTCTACGAGGTCGAGACCGGCAAGCTGCGGGAAGTCCAGTAACGCGAAATCCCTTACCCGGCCATCGGCAAACTGATCCCCGAGGGCTCCGGCGCCGCCAGCACCGGGAGCTCGACGGGCGTCAGTGCGATGATCCCGCGCGCCAGCTGGCGCAGGGCCTGCGCCGCGGGGTCGTCGGGATCGGTGAAGACCAGCGGCGTGCCCGCGTCGGCCTGCTCGCGCAGGGGGATCGTCAGCGGCACCTTGGCGAGCAGCGGCACGTCGATCTCGTCGGCGAGGTGCTGGCCGCCACCCTCGCCGAAGAGCGCGTAGCGCTCGCCGGTGGGGGCTGTGAAGCCGGCCATGTTCTCGACGATGCCGGCGATCTCGAGGTTGACCTTGCCCGCCATCTGGGCAGCGCGCCGCGCGACCTTCTGGGCCGTCGGCTGCGGTGTGGTGACGATCACGAACTTCGCTTGGGGCAGCAGCTGGGCGAGCGTCATCGAGACGTCGCCGGTACCGGGCGGCAGATCGACGAGCAGGTAGTCAAGCTCGCCCCAGTCGACATCCTCGAGGAACTGCGTGAGTGCCTTGTGCAGCATCGGCCCGCGCCAGACGACAGCCGCGTCCTCCTCGACGAAGAAGCCGATCGACATGACCTTCACGCCGTGTGACTCGAGCGGGACGATCTTGCGCTCGGCCGACACCGGCGGGCGATCGGAGCCGAGGCCGAACATGCGCGGGATCGAATAGCCCCAGACGTCGGCGTCGAGGATGCCGACGCGCTTTCCGTCGCCGGTCAGCGCGGCCGCGAGGTTCGCGGTGATCGTCGACTTGCCGACGCCGCCCTTGCCCGAGCCGATGCACAGCACGTTGGCGACCTTCGCCAGCGCGCCGGCCGGCAGCGAGCCGCGACCGAGCTTCTTCTGAAGCGCGGCCTTCTCGCCGTCGGAGAGCACGTCGAAGGTCACGCTGACGCTGCCGACACCCGTGACGGTCCGCGCCTCGCGCTCGACGGCCTCGGTGAAGTGGTTACGGACGGGACAGCCGGCGGTCGTCAGCGAGACCTTGATCGCGACGTCGCCGCTGTCGGCGACGGCAATCGAGCGGACCATCCCGAGCTCGACGATCGATCGGTGCAGCTCGGGGTCGATGACCCGCTCGAGCGCACTATGAATTTCGGCTTCGGTCGGCATACCGTTCAGTCTAGGCAAGAGCAAATGTGGCGCCGCGCCCCCTGGGGTAGAGGACGCGACGCCGGGGTCGACGCCGCGTCTGGGAGGAGGAAAGGCGCGGCGCCGGGTGGAGGGTCCTGCGATCTGTGAGCGAAGTTCTAGACCAGCGACGCGACGCGCTCCTGGACCTTGGCGGCGGCGTTGCGGCCACCGGCGACGGCGTTCTCGACGCGCGCCGTGACGAGCTCGACGTTCTTCGTGACGGGCTCGCTGCGCTTCTCGATGCCCTTGAAGGCCGAACGCAGCTCGCGCTCGACGCGCTTCTTGGCGGTCGCGCCGCGGCGCTCGAAGCGGTGCAGCTCCGACTCGGTCTTGCGGCGCGTGGAGTAGTTGGAGCGCAGGTCGCCGATCGCGTCACGAGCGACGAGAGCCGCGCCGACCGGCACGAGGACGACCTTCTCAGCCATCACGCCAGCGCGCATGACCGGGTTCTTGATCTCCTGCTTGATGCCGTCCGACGCAGCGTTCTCACGGCGCGTGGCCGCAGCCTTCTTGGCAGTCGTCGAGCGCTTGACGGCGTTCTTCTTGCGGGTGGCAGCCGCCTTCTGGGCGGGGCTGCTTGCGGTGCTGCTCGTGGTGGTGGCCATTGAACTCCATTTCCGCCCGCGTTGCGAGCTGACTAAGGATATTAGAACTAACTTGGTTAGAAGTGTAGTACCCCGAACACGTGTTTGTAAATCCTAGGTTCCCAGCGCACTCAATCGAGACGGACGAAGACCGCGTATATCGCGGCTATGAGCCATCTCGTCTGGTGGTGCAGCGTCCGGTGCAGCGAACGGATGATCAGGCCGCCGCGGCGCTGGTGCGCCGCAGCCAGGCGGCGGGATCCTCGAGCTCGGCCGGTGTCGGCAGGCGCTCGGGGGCCTCGAAGACGCGATGCAGTGCGTCCGGCCCAGCTGCGTCGACGACCCCGTCGCAGAAGCGCTTGCCGGTGTCGTACTGGCGCATCTTGGCGTCAAGCCCGATCAGCCGCTCGAGCAGCGCCAGCAGCGGCGAGCGCTCGTGGCGACGGCGGTCAAGCGCGAGGCGCAGCTCGGCGAGCGACGGCAGCACCGCCTCGCCGACGACATCCATGACGTGCTCGGCGTGGCCCTCGATGACCGCCATCGTGCACTGGATGCGATCGAGCAGGTCGCGCCGGCCGGGACCGGCGATCGCGGCGACGAGCCCGCCCTCGCGCAGCGCGCCGACGCGTTCGCGCATGTCGGGCCGCTGCGCGCGCAGCAGCTCGCGCGGGTCGACGCGCATCTCGAGCGTCGCGAGCAGCTCACGCAGCAGGCTGGCCAGGTGCGGGCGGAGCCACGACACCCCTCCGAACTGCACCGCGTGCGTCACCTCGTGAAACGCGATCCACGTCAGCAGCTCCTCGAGGTCCGCATCGAGGCGTCCCGCGGCGTTGGCGATGTTGGGCGCCACGAACAGCAGCCGCGGCCGCGACTCGGGATCGATCAGCACGAACTCGTACTGGCCCAGCACGCGCTGGGAGAGGTAGCCGGTCAGCGCGCCGGCCTCGGCCGAGATCAGCCCCCCGGCCGCCGCGCGCATCGGGCCGCGCATGAAGCCCAGGCCGCCCGTGAGGCGGTCGCCAAGCGGGTCGAGCATCGCGCCCATCGACTCGACGTTGGCCGCGATCCACGCCGACCGCTGCACGGACTCGACCGGCGGCAGCGTCGCCGCCTCGCTCAGGCCCGTGTAGGCGACGACGCGCTCGCGCGCATCGGCGCAGATCGCGGCGAGATCGCCGGGAAGCTCGAGCGCAGTGGAGCCGTCGGAAGCTCGCGAGCCGCCACGGTTGGCGATGGCGTTGGCGATCCGCCGGGTGAGAGCACGATCAAGCACGTCCGTCCATGATGGCGCACGCGCGCCGCCGACCCGGTCAGATGATCGATTGCAGCTGCGCGAGACTCTCCGGTGTGCGGGCCGCGACGACCGCCGAATGGGGCTCGAGGTCAAGCGGCGCGCCGAGCGGATCGGCGTACGCGGTGAACGCCACGTGTGCCCCGCTCTCGCGCACGATCAGCTGGGCCGCCGCAACGTCGACCGCGCGCGTGCGCCACAGCGTGAGCATCCCGTCCACACGCGTCGACGCCAGCTGGCACAGCGAGATCGCGATCGAGCCGATCGCGCGCACGCGATTGACATGGGCGACGAGGCCATCCATCGCCGGGGCCATCCAGCCCGGGTCCGAGTTCTCGATCGCGATCAGCTCGAGGCGCCCGTCGTCCATCCGACGCTCGGGCGGTGGGGCGTCGATCAGGTGGCCGTCCAGGCGCGCGCCCGCGCCGCGCCGCGCGGTCCACTCCTCCCCCGGCCCGAAGTCGTGCACGTAGCCGAAGACGACATCGGCCATCGTTGCCGCCCCTCCGCGCCCGCGCGCGTCGGCGACGGCGATCGACAGCGCGAAGTGCGACATGCCGCGCTTGGCGTTCAGCGACCCGTCGATCGGATCGATGACGACGAGCACTTCGGCATCGCCGTAGTCGACGAAGCCGCGCTCCTCGCTGACCGCGGTGAAGCGCGCGCCACCCTCGTGCAGCTCGTCGAGCTGGGCGAAGACGACATTCTCGGCGAGCTCGTCGATCACGAGAGTCTGGTCGCCGCCCTCCCCGCGGTTGCCGGTCTCGATGACGCGCTCGCGACTGGTCGGGTGCTCGACGAGCACCGCGCGCAGGCCCGCGGACGCGGCGCGGCAGGCCCCGAGCCAGTCGGCCTGGAGCGTGCTCGGGGCGGACGTCATCGGGGGGCATACTAGGCTTATGTCACGTAGCTCGGCCGGGGAATCGGTCGCCCCTCAGCCCGCCGACCAGGGCCCCGCCACGTCGCTGGAGCGCGCGATCACCCACGCCGACGGCCCGCTGCTCGTGCTGGGCGCCGCCGGTACGGGCAAGACGTCCGCGCTGATCGCCCGCTTCGCATGGCTCGTCGCACAGGGCGCGGCGCCCGAGTCCGTGCTCGCGCTGAGCCCGTCGAGCACCGGCGCGGCGGCGCTGCGGCGCGGGATCGAGGACGCGCTGCAACGCCCCTATGAGGAGCTCGCGGTGTACTCGGTCCAAGAGCTCTGCACACGGCTGCTGCGCGAGGAGATCGTCGAGGCCGGCGTCGATCCGTTCTTCGCGCCGGTCACGGCGGCCGACCGGCTCGCCTTGCTGCTCGACCGCATGGACGACCTGCATCTGCGCAGCCATGACCTCGGCGGCCGGCCGGCCGTGCTCCTGGCCGGCGTGATCGACCGCATCGACCGTCTCAAGGACGAGCACGTGACGGCGGCCGACTACGCGGCGTGGGCCGAGGATCTGCCCGTCGAGGACGACGTGCAGCGAACGCGCGCCGCGCGCGAGGTCGAGTTCGCGCGGCTGTACGTCGATCACGACCGGCTGCTCACCGAACGCGGCGCACTTGACGCCGGTGAGCTGGTGCTGCGCGCGATCGCGCTGCTGCGCGCGCGACCGCACGTGCGGGCGCGCATCGCCGAGCGCTACCGCCACGTGCTCGTCGACGAGTTCGCGGACCTCGCCTTCGCACCGGCGATGCTCGCCGAGTTGCTCGCCGCCGAGCACGGCAACGTGACGGTCGCCGCCGACGACGACCAGGCCGCACGACGCGTGCGCGCGGCGGCAACGAAGAACATCGATGACTTCACGAGCGCACACGGCGACGGCGTCGCGGTTGTCGTTCTGGACCAGTCGCTGCGCTGCCCGCAGCGCGTGCTCGATGCCGCCCACGCGGTCGTCGCGCCGATCGAGCAGCGGATCGACAAGCCCGTGGCCGGCGCGGCCGGGGGAACGGTGCGCTTCTTGCGCTGCAGCGGCGAGCGCGCGCAGTCCCAGGGCGTCGCAGCCGAGATCGAGCGGCTTGTGCGCGCCGGCCACGAGCCCGAACGCATCGGCATCATCGTGCGCTCGCTGCCCGACGAGGGGCGCGATGTCGCGCTGGCGCTCGAGGAGCGCGCGATCGCCTCGCGCGTGGTCGGCGAGGCCGACTTCTTCGCGCAGGCCGAGGTCCGCGACGTGCTCGCGTGGCTGCGCGCGCTGGCGGACCCGTCCGATGCGAGCGCGGTCGTGCGCGCGCTCGCCCGGCCGCCGGTCTCGCTGCGCTCGGCCGACGTCGCGCGCTGCGTGCAGATCGCACGGCGACGCAAGCTCGACATGGTCGGCGCGCTCGGCGCCGCAACGGAGTCGCCACAGCTTCCGCCCGAGTCGCGCGAGCGCATCCACGCCTTTCTGAAGCTCTACCGCCAAGCCGCGCGCTCGCTCGACAGCGCTCGCCCGGACCTCTTCGTGCACCGGCTGATCGAGCGCCTCGGCCTGCGCCGCCAGCAGGTCTTCACGGCCCAGCCGGATGTCGTCGAACGACTCGTCGACCTCGCCCGGCTCGGCGAGCTTGCGAGCTCCTACGCGCACCGCGCTCCAAACGCGACGCCACGCGACTTCGCCAACTACGCCGCCGCGGTCGCCGACGCCGGCCTGCGCGACGAGGACGGCGCCATGCCACGCCCCGGCGCGGTGCAGGTGATGGCGCTCGACGCGACGGCTGGCCGCGAGCTGGACTGGGTCTTCGTCGTCGGCCTGACGTCGGCGCGTATGCCCGGCGCGCGCCTGCGCGCGAGCGAGCCGATCGCCGACACCCTGCTCAAGGAGACGCTCAGCCCCGACGACCGCGCCGCCCACCACGCGGCGATGCGGCGGCTGCTGCACGTCGCGATGACGCGCGCGAGCGACGGCCTCGTGCTCGCCTACCCGGCGCGCGCCGCGAGCGGCGCGGTGCAGCAGCCGTCACCGTTCGCCGAGGAGGCGCGCGCGGCAGTCGGCGCGCAGTGGGAGGACGTCGACGAGGAGCTGTTCGGGCCCGAGGAGGCGCTGCACGCGACCTTCCAGGCGCTGCGCGACGAGCTGCTGTCCGACGTCGCGCGCGTCGGCAAGGGCCTCGGCGAGCTGCGCCTGGACACCGACCTCGACGTGACGCACGCCGTCACGCGCTACCTCGAGCTCGTCAAGCTCGCGGCGCTGCTCGAGCGTCCGGCAGGCCAGCCGATGAGCGACGCCCTCGGGCTGATCAACGAGCGACTGGCCGCTGCCGTGTCGCCGGCGCAGCGCGAGGTGTTGGCGACATCGACGCTCGACGCGCTGCTGCTGGACTCCGAGCGCGACGACCGCGCCCGCGCCGCCGCGCGCGCGGCACGCCGCGAGCCGAGCCTGCAAGCGTTTCTGCCGCGTCGCGGCGAGGGACTGGCGCTGTCGGCGTCGGACATCGAGACCTACCGCTCGTGCCCGCTGCGCTACAAGTTCGCGCGCGTGCTGCGGATCCCCAAGGAGCCGACGCTCAACCAGCGCTTCGGGATCCTCGTGCACCAGGTGCTCGAGCGCTACCACCAGATTCGGACCCCACCCACCCCATCGCTGCAGGCGATGCTCGGGCTGCTCGATGGCGGCTGGTGGAAGGCGGGCCTGGGTGACTCCGACGAGGAGCGCCAGCTGCGCGCCAAGGCCAACGCGGCGCTGCGGCGCTATCACCAGCGCATCGCCTCGGAGCCGGTCGAGCCCGTCTGGTTCGAGCGGGCCTTCAGCTTCAGCATGGGTGCGCACACGCTGCGTGGCCGCGTCGACCGCGTCGACCGGCTCGCCGACGGCGGCTATGAGCTGATCGACTACAAGACCGGCCGCCCGCGCTCACGCGCAGCGCTGAAGGAGGACGTCCAGCTCTCGCTGTATGCCGTCGGGGCGCGCGAGGCGTGGCAGCTCGATGCCACCCAGCAGTCCTATCTCTACGTGCTCGACGACGCCAAGGTGCGCGTTCCGAGCGACGAGATCGATGCCGCCTGGATCAGGGACACCGTCGAGCAGGTGGGCGACGGGATCCTCGCCCAGGACTTCGAGCCGACCCCCTCCTACACCGTCTGCTCGATGTGCGACTTCCGGATCGCGTGTCCGGCATCGGAGCGGTAGATCCAGGCCGCTAGCGCTCCGGCCCCTGCTGCTTGAGAAAGCGCTGAAACTCGCTGGCGATCGCGTCGCCGGATGGCAGATCACCTGGACCCAGCGGCGTCGTGTCGACCTCGGCGGTCTGCTCGAGGCGCTCGACGAAGGCCTGGACCTCGGGGTCGGACTGGACCGCGCGGGAGACCTGGCGCTCGTACTCGGCCGAGGCGTTCTCGAGCTCCGTGCCGTTGACGGTGACGCCGACGAGGCCCTCGACCTTGCGCACCAGCGCGAGTGCGGCCTTGGGGTTCGGCGCGGCGGCGACGTAATGCGGCACGCTCGCCCACAGCGACGCGGCCGGCATGCCGGCGTCGGCGCAGGCGGTGTGCAGGACGCCGACGATGCCCGTCGGGCCCTCGTAGGTCGATTGCACCAACGACAGCTTCTCGACGAGCGTCTCGTCGGACGCCAGCCCCGTCAGCGCGACCGGCGCCGTGTGCGGTACGTCGGCGAGCAGCGCGCCGAGCGTGACGACGAGCTGTGCTCCGAGCGCCTCGGCGAGATCGATGATGTGCGCGCAGAAGGTCTTCCAGCGCATCGACGGCTCGGGGCCCTGGACGAGGATCAGGTCGCGCGGGGCGCGCGGGATGCGCGCGGCGAAGATCTCGATGCCCGGCCAGAGGACCTCGCGCTTGCCCTCGGCAAGACGTGTCTGCGGCCGCGTGGACTGAAAGTCGTAGAAGTCCTCGGGATCGAGGCTCGCGAAACGCTCCGCGCCGAGCGACTCGCCGATGAACGTCAGCGCAGCCGAGGCTGCGTCGCCCGCATCGTTCCAACCGCTGAAGGCGCAGACCAGGGCCGGGGCTCGGAGGCCGTCCGGCCTGCTTTCCCAGATCAAAGGCTGCATCCGAATCAAGGTACATCATGGCCATATGACGATCGCCACGCTGCGCCAGGGACAGGAGATCGATGGCATCTTCGCCTGCACCCGCAAGGACCGCCTGATGTCGCGCGCGGGCACGCCGTATCTCGCCGTCGAGCTGCGCGACCGCAGCGGCGCGGTCCAGGGACGTGCCTTTCGCGACGCCGACGTGCTCGCCGGACGCTTTGATCGCGGTGACCTCGTGCGCGTCGCCGGACGCGTGGAGCGCTTTCGTGACGAGCTTCAGGTCGAGGTGCGCACGATCGGCCGCGCGCCTGCCGGCGAGGCCGACCCCGCGTCATTTCTGCCCGTCGCCTATCGCGACCTCGACGAGCTCGACGGCTTCCTCGAGCACCTCGCGCGCGAGGTCCATGATCCGGGGCTACGCTCGCTGCTTGACTCGCTGCTCGGCGATCAGAACATGCGCACGCCGTGGCGACGCGCGCCGTGCACGCGCAACGGCCACCACGCCTACCTCGGCGGCCTGCTCGAGCACACCGTCGCCGTAGGGACGCTGGCGCTCGAGGCGTGCCAGCTGCACCCCCGCCTGGACAGCGATCTGCTGCTGACCGCGGCGCTCGTGCACGACCTCGGCAAGACGCGCGAGTTCACCTATGGCGCCGAGATCGGGCTGACCGATGCCGGTCGCCTGCTCGGCCACGTCGAGCTCGGTCTCGGACTGCTGCGCGAGCAGGCGGCGCAGCTTCCGGCGCTGCCGGGCGAGCGGATGCTCGCGCTCGCGCACTGCGTCCTGTGCCACCACGGACCCGACGCCGCGCCGGGCAGGCGTTTCGGATCGGCCGAGGCGCTCGCGCTGCATCGCCTCAACGCGCTCGATGCGGCGGTCAAGGGCGCCCTGGAGCACGGTCTGCCGTGACTGAGCCCGGCTCAGGCTGAGTATCGGCCTGGCCGCTTGGGGGGCGAGCTTCTAGGAGCGCGCCGTACGATTCACCGATGCTGCGCCGAGCGTTGATGCTCTCGGTCGCGCTGGCGGGAATCCTTACGTGCACGCAAGCTTCCGCCGCGCAGACCACCATTCCGGTTCGCGGCGATGTGAAGGCGATCGCACTCGCGGGCGACGCGGTGATCGTGGCGCGTGAGCCAACCAATCGCGGCCTCGCGCTCGAACGGCTCGTGCCGGGGGCTCCCGCGCAGTTGCTCCTGCGCCTGCCGCGCTCAAACGACGAGCTCGACGTGGCGCTCGCCGCTTCGCCGCGGGCGCTCGCCTTCTCCGCCCAGCCCGAGGGCGACGAGGGCTCTAGCTCGAGCCGCGTCGTCGTCGGACCGCCCGCCGGCCCGTTACGCGAGGTCGCCTCCTGCACGGCCGGGCTGCTGCTGCCGCCCGTCGCTGTATCGGACGCACGCATCGCCTGGCGCGAGGGTGGCTGCGGGGAGCCCGCGAACGCTCCGCGCGGCGTCGGTCCGGTGGCGCTCGTGTTCGGCGGACCGGACCCGGTCACGCCGCTGCGCCGCGTGACCTTCGCAGCCGACCTCCTGCCCGGGTCGATCGCGCTCGACGGCGAGAACGGCTTCATCGGTCTGCTGCGCCCGTCGTTCTTCTCGCTCAGCAGCGAGGTGCGACGGTTCACTGCCGGCGCGCTGGCCGAGGCCGTCGCAGCCGAGGACGGACGCGTCGTCGCGCCGCTCGGCACGCTCAGCAACGGCGACGGCGTCTTCTGGCTCGGCGCGCTCGAGCAGGACACACAGTCGTCGAGCGCGACCTGCGGCTCGACGCTGTTCGCGCTCGCGCCCGGCAGCGCCGCGCGGCGTGCGATTGCGCTGCCCGGCTGCCCGGCCGGCGACAACTTCATGAGCACCACCAGCCGGCTCAGCGGAGATCGCATCCACTCGCTGCTGGCGCAGCCACGTTCGAAGAAGAGCGAGGCTCCGACGCCGATCGCGCTCACGAGCCTGCGCAGCGACGGCAGCGACACGCGCGTGCTTGCGCGCGGGACCTTCCGGCCGCCGCGCGGGATCGCGGTGTCGCCGGACGGCCGCGTCGCCTGGTGGCAGCGACGCTGCGCGGGCGGCACGGAGATCGTCGTCGACGACGGCGCGCCCGGAGCCAGCTCGTCGATCCCCTCCTGCAGCCTCAGGCTGCGCAGCCACAGCGCGCGCGTACGCGGCAGCCAGATCACGCTTCGGCTGCGCTGCCCCGCCGGCTGCTCGGGCCAGGTCTTCGGCGAGACGCCCCTGCCGCGATTCTTGCGCTCGTTCTCCTTCGGCCACGGAACCCATTCGCTGCGTCTGCGCCTGACGCGCAGCGAGCGCCGCGTCAGCCGTCTGCGGCTCAGCTTCGAAGTGCTCGATGGTCCCTCGCGCTCGGCGCGCGTCCGTCTGCGCTGAACGACCGTCAGGCGGGGGAGGAATCCTCGCGCAGTGCTCGCCATGCGAGCTGGGCGGCGACGAACAGGATCAGGACCGCGAAGCCGATCTCGAGCGCGCGCTCGGGCACCGCATTGGCGATCACGACGCCGCCCGCCGCCCCGGCAAGCGCCAGCACGCCGAGTGTCAGCGCGACCCGCAGATCGACGTTGTGGCGCTTGTGCTGGCGCCACGATCCGGCGAGCGCCACCGGGATGATCGCCAGCAGCGAGGTCGCTTCGGCGTCGAGCTGGCTGAGCCCGAGGCCGAGCGTCAGCGCGGGCACGAACAGGGTCCCGCCGCCGACCCCGAGCAGGCCCGCCACGACGCCCGCTGCCAAGCCGATGAGAACCGCTTCGATCATCGCAGCAGCAGATCGCCGGCGACGACGACGAGCAGCGCCGCGAAGATGAGCGAGATCGCCTTGGTCGTGATGCGCTGCTGAAGCTCGGTACCGAGCAGGACGCCCGCGACCGCGGGTACTCCGACGAGGATGCCGTCGCCGACGTGGACGTTGCCGTAGGCGCCGTGCATCGCCGCGGCGGCCGTCGCGATGATCACGATCGCCGCCAGCGATGTGCCCGTCGCCTCGCGCGGGCCGAAGCCCAGCCACAGGATGAGAAGCGGGACCATCACGATCCCGCCGCCGACCCCGAACAGCCCGCTGAACAGCCCCGCCAGCGTCCCGATCGCCGCGAGCGTGAGCGTTCGGCGAGACGGCATGGGCGGCATACTAGAAGTCATGTCTGCCGCCGCCGCGCTGGCCGAAGCGCTGGAGCCGCTACGGGCTGATCCGGCTCGCGCCGCGATTCTGCTCGACATCGACGGCACGCTCGCGCCGATCGTGCGTCGCTCCGACGACGCCCACGTTCCCGAGCCGACGCGCGCGCCGCTGATCGCCGTTGCCAAGCGTTACGCGGTCGTCGGGTGCATCAGCGGCCGCCAGGCGACGACGGCACGGCGGATCGTGTCGCTGGGATCGATCGCCTATGTCGGCAACCACGGATCCGAACTGCTCAAGCCCGGCGGGACGACGGTCGAGATCGATCCGGAGATCGCCGCGTACGAGCAGACCGTGCGTGACTTCGCGCGCGAGGTCTGGGGACCCGAGCTGCAGAAACTGCGGATTCGTACCGAGGACAAGAGCGCGATCGCGGCCTATCACTGGCGCGGCACGCCGGACGAGGACGCGGCCGAGGACGCGATGCGCGAGATCGCGCAGTGCGCCGAGGCCGCGGGGCTGAAGACCCACTGGGGACGCAAGGTGCTCGAGATACGCCCGCCCGTGCCGATGGACAAGGGCCGCGGCGTGCGGCGGCTGCTCGAGGACCGCGACCTCGCGGTGGGGCTCTACGTCGGCGACGACCTCACCGACCTCGACGCGTTCGCCGGACTGCGCGAGCTCGTTTCCGAGGGGCGCTTGGGCTCCGCTGTGTGCGTCGGCGTGCGCTCCAACGAGACGCCGGAGAAACTCCAAGCGTCGGCCGACCTGCTCGTCGACGGCCCGCAGGGCGTGCGTGAGATGCTGACGACGCTCGCGGGGTAGATGACCACCTTCGCGTCGCACACCGGCGAAGCATGAGGTTCGTCGACTTCCTGCGCGCGGGCATCCTGCTGTGCGCTGCCTCCGCGACCGTGCTCGCCGCCGTCACCGTGCTGCGCGCCGGCGTGGAAGCGGACAACACGCTCGTGCTCTTCGTCGCCGGCTGGTGGCTCGTCGCGGGCGTTATCGGCGCCTGGTTGGGGCGCCGCGCGCAGACCAACTCGCCGATCGCGCGGCTGCTGGCAAGCGCCAAGTCGACGAGCTCGCTGCCCGAGCACCGTCCCGGCATCCTGCTGATCAACCGCCTGTGGCCGCTGTTCGCGTCGACCGTGCTCGCGATCGGCCTGGGCCTCGTCGCGCCGCAGATCCCAGGGATCGCGACGGGCTTTGCGATCATCGCCGCGCTTGCCTGGCGCCGCCAGGAGGCCGCCGTCACCGCGATCGAGGAGCGCGACGGCGTCGCCTTCTACGTCGAGCCGACGTCCCCGATCCGCCCGATCAAGCTCGTGCGCGCGCCCGGCTTCCGGCGCGACCTGGCGTCGGTCAACGGGCGCGCCGGCTAGTTGGCGCCGCGCCTCGATGCGGGAGGATGGCAGGGTGGGTGGGTCTACATCGCGGGCCGACGTCCTGATCGTCTCGCTCGGCTCGACCGCGGGGCTG
>Ga0183260_10002377_pt1 | contig 15574 bp, 15 predicted proteins | sample AntDrymUQ4972206_2_FD_129768 | JGI IMG/M metagenome (GOLD analysis project Ga0183260, IMG submission 129768) | Polar desert sand microbial communities from Dry Valleys, Antarctica - metaG UQ497 (22.06) (version 2) (version 2) | ecosystem: Environmental > Terrestrial > Soil > Desert | place... | reverse complement strand
GGGAGCTCGCGAATGACCGGAACGGAGTAGAAGTGCGCCTCGGAGAGGCGCTGAGCGGACCGGGAGTCGACCGGGGCGATGGAAGAGAAGGCATGCATGGCAGTGCCTGCCTTTCAGCTCTTGCGCCGGGGGCGGCGAACGGCCAGCCGCTCTTGGTTGACGGCCTTCGCGTGGTGGATGTGGAGGAGGGAGCTCATCTGATCGCCTGGCCCTTCGGGTGGAGTGCTGCGATGGGAGGACTCTCGCACCGCGATGGCCGCCGCGGCGGGTGCAGCCCTGCGGATGCGTGGTGCGGCGGGCCGCCCCTTCGGTACGGCCTGCATCACCCGGCTGATATGACCCGCGGCATGGCCGCGCCCTACACCTCGCCGCTCGCGCAGGATCTCGCCGAGGGACTGCTCGAGCGCTTCCTGCGCTACGTGCGCGTCGACACCCAGTCCGCCCGCGGCCGCGAGGGCACTCCGAGCACGCCGGGCCAGCTCGACCTCTCGCGGATGCTCGTGGGCGAGCTGGAGGCGCTCGGCCTCGCCGACGCGGCGCTGGACGAGCACGGCTACGTGTACGCCACGCTGCCCGCCACCGTGGAGGCCGGCGCGCCGGTGATCGGCCTGCTCGCGCACGTCGACACCAGCCCCGACGCTCCGGGCAGCGGCGTCGAGCCGATCGTGCACCGCGGTTACGAGGGCGGCACGGTGCGGCTCCCGCGCGGCGCCACCGTGCTCGACCCGGCCGACATGCCGGTGCTCGGCGCCAAGGCCGGCCACGACGTCGTCACCTCGAGCGGCGACACGCTGCTGGGCGCCGACGACAAGGCCGGCGTCGCCGAGATCATGACCGCGGTCGCCCATCTTGCCGCCCACCCGGAGCTGCCGCGGCCGACGCTGCGGATCGGCTTCACGCCCGACGAGGAGATCGGCGAGGGCCCCCTGCTGTTCGACTACGACCGCTTCGGCGCGGCGTGCGCCTACACGCTGGACGGCTCGCAGCCGGGCGAGCTGCAGGACGAGACGTTCTCCGCCGCGGAGCTGACGCTGACGATCGAGGGCGTCGAGGTCCACCCCGGCTGGGCGACCGGCAAGCTGGTCAACGCCGCGCGGCTCGCGGCGCGGGTCCTGGCCGCCCTTCCCGCGGACAGGCTGACGCCGGAGACCACCTCCGAGCGCGAGGGCTTCATCCACCCCTACGAGGTGCGGGCGAGCGCCGGCCGGGCGGTCGTGAAGATGATCGTCCGCGACTTCGAGGACGATCTGCTCGAGCAGCACGTCGACCTCGTGCGGCGCACGGCCGAGGAGGTCGTGGCGGCCGAGCCGCGCGCCGGGCTCGAGCTCGAGGTGAAACCGCAGTACCCGAACATGCGCCGCTTCCTCGAGCCCTTCCCGGACGTGGTCGAGCGGGCGGAGCGGGCGCTGCGCGAGGAGGGGATCGAGCCGGTGCGGATCCCGATCCGCGGCGGCACCGACGGGTCGATCCTGAGCGCGCACGGCCTCCCGACGCCCAACCTGTTCACGGGCGGTCACGAGTACCACTCCGTCCGCGAGTGGGCGTCGCTGCAGGACATGGCCTCGGCCGCGGCCGTGATCGTGCGGCTCGCCGGGGCGTGGGCCGCGCCCGACGGCGCCTAGCCGGGCTGACCGGCCCAGGCGGCCTCGAGCACGCGGCGCCAGTTCTCCCAGGCGATCGCGCGCAGCTCCCGCTCCGTGAACCCGTCCTCGCGCAGCGCGTCGAGCAGGCGCGGGAGGCCGGCGACGTCGCCGAGCGGCTCTGGCACCATCGCCCCGTCGAAGTCGGAGCCGAGCGCGACGTGCTCCACGCCGATCCGGCCGGCGACGTGGCGGACGTGGGCGACGATCGTTTCCAGCGGCGTGTCCGGCTCCTCCCGCCCGTCGGCGCGCAGGAACCCCACGGCGAAGACCACGCCGACCAGTCCGCCCGAGGCGCCGATCGCGTCGAGCTGGGCGTCGGTGAGGTTGCGGCTGGACGGGCAGAGCGCGTGCGCGCCGGAGTGCGAGGCGATCAGCGGCGCCGCCTCCAGGCGCGCGACGTCCCAGAAGCCGGCCTCGTTGAGATGGCTGAGGTCGACGGCGACGCCCAGCTCGGCGCAGCGCCAGACCAGCGCCGTGCCGGCCGGCGTGAGGCCGGGTCCGGTGTCCGCTGAGGACGGGAACGCGAACGGGACGCCGTGCGCGAACGCGTTGGACCGGCTCCACACCGGGCCGAGCGAGCGCAGCCCGGTGGCGTGGAAGTGCTCGAGCGCCTCGAGGCCGGGATCGATCGCCTCGGCGCCCTCGAGGTGCGCGACGGCGGCCAGCACGCCGGCCTCCCGCGCGGCGTCGAGGTCGCCTGCGGCGCGCGCGATCCGGACGTGGCCGCCGCGCTCCAGCGCGGCCAGGCGGCCGAGCGTCCGCACAGCATGCGGAGCGGCGACCTCCTGCCCGATCGGCGCCGCGAGCTCGGTGTCGTAGCCGCCCTCCGGGCGCTCCACGGGATCCACGTCGTAGCCCGGCGTCTCCGTGAAGACGGCGAAGATGCCCCCGGCGAGCCCGCCGGCACGGGCGCGGGGCAGGTCGACGTGGCCGCCCTCGCGGCCCGTGGCAAAGTGGTCCGCGTCCTCGCGGGTCAGCGTGTCGTTGTGGCCGTCGAAGACGGCGATCACGCGTGTGCGGGCTCCGCGCTCAAGCCCGCTGGCCGACGATCACTTCGTTGCCGTCGAAGTCGAGCACCCTGGCCACTCGCTCGCCCCACGGCTGATCGGCAGGCTCCTCGGTGACGGTGGCGCCGCCGGCCCGGAGCCGCTCCACCGCGGCGTCGCAGTCGTCGGCGTACACCCACAGCGCGAACCGCTGGCCGCCGGCGCCGCTCGCGGCGTCGGGGACGTTGCCGAGGCCGAGGTGGGCGCCACCGATGCGCAGCGAGACGTAGCCGGGCTCGCCCTCGGGTGGAAAGCGGTACTCCACCTCGCCGCCGAGCAGGCCGACGTAGAAGCCGAGCGCCCGCTCGAGGTCTGGCGTGCTGATGATGGGAAAGAGGTCGCTGAACCCGATTCGGCCGATCGCGGCCGGACGGCTGGAACCGTACCGCTCGCCGATCTCGGGTGGAACGTCGCGGGAAGGCCCACTAGCAGGAGCCGACCGGGCGCACCACGGCGACGGCCCGCAGCGAGACGACGACCGGGCGCCCGCCGGCGACCACGCTCAGCGTGCCCGGGCGCGCCTCGCCGAGCGCCCCGCACACGCGCTCGCCGCTGACGGCCTGGACCTGCACCAGCGCATCGCCGCCGCCGTCGCCCTCGTCCTGCGGCCACCATCCCGCCGCGTTGCCGAGCGCGAGGGCGGTCAGCGCCGCAAAGGTCAGGACCAGGCCGGTGCGCAGCCGCCTCCCGTCGCGGGCGAGCTCCGTGGCCGCGCCGGCCACCGCTCCCCGCGGCTCGCCGCCGTACAGCGGCCAGGCCACGCGACCGACGAGGAACGTCGCGACGCACGCGAGCACGAGCGCGACCAGCGCCAGGACGCCGGAGAGGACCTGCAGCCACGTCGGGTTGTCGGGGCTCCCGTCCTGGAGCACGCCGCAGAACCCGATGAAGCCGATAATGGCGAGCTGGACCCCGTGCCAGCCGCGCGCCGAGACGCGCAGCTGCTCCAGCCGGCTCGGCTCGGCGCCGCCGGAACCGCCTTCCCCGCCCAGCGTCCGCACCGCCACCTCCCAGGATCGAGCTCGATGTGCCCGCCGACTCTCTCATCACAGGGCACCCGCTGGCAACCCGCCTCGTCGTGGCGGCGCGTTCCGTCCGTCTCGATCCGCGCCGGCCTTGCAGTCAGCCCGCGCCGAAGAGCGGCCGCAGCCGGCGGGGGCGCGGGGGCTGGTCGCGCTCCCGCTCCGGCAGCATGCTCAGCGCGATGCCGCCGAGGACGGCGACGGCGCCGGCGATCTGGCCCGCCGCGGTGGCCTCGCCGAAGGCGATCCAGCCCGCGGCCGCGCCGACCAGGGGCTCCAGGTTGAGGAACGCGCCCGCCAGCTCGGCCGGCACGCGCTTCTGCCCGAAGGCGAACAGCCAGAACGGCAGGAGCGTGCCCGCGAAGGCGAGCGCCACGACGGCGGCCACGGGCGCGTCGGTGACCGGCAGCGGCGGCGCGCCTTCGAGCACGAGCGCGACCGGAAGGGCCAGCAGCGCGCCCGCGCCGAACTGCACGGCGGTGACGGCCGCGGGGTCGCGCCCGGCCAGCAGCCGCGGCTGGACGACGATGAACGCGGCCGACAGCGTGACCGAGCCCAGCACGAGCAGGTCGCCCGTGGCCGAGGCGCCGGACCCGCCCGCACCCGCGACGAGCGCCACGCCGGCGAGCGCCAGCGCGTAGCCGCCCCAGGCGGTGGGACGGGCCACGCCCTGCCCGAGACCGGCCGCCATCAGCGCCACCAGGACAGGGACGGCACCGACCACGAGCGCGGCGTGGCTGACGCTGGTGCGCTCGATGCCGGCGTTCTGGAGCAGGATCACGGCGCCGAAGCCGATCGCGCCCGCGGCGAGCACGCCCGGCGTGAGCGCGGCGCGCAGCCCGCGGCGGCCGATCCAGGCGAGCAGCGGCGCGGCGAGCGCGAAGCGCACGACCGTGAGCCAGCCCGCGCCGAGCCAGTCGAGCGACAGCTTCGACAAGGGCACGGTGAGGCCCCACAGGACGCCTGCGGCGGTGAGCGCGAGGATGGCGGTGCGGTTGGACATGACTCCAACCATGATCGAAGGATCTACGGAAAACTCCAGTGATCATTTGACGGTTCTGCTCTATTACGGAATAATATTCCGTAGAATGATCATTTTGCCCTGTTTCGTTGAGCGGCGACGGCCTCGCTGAATGGCCACGTCGCTCGATTCCGTCGACCTGCAGCTGCTCGCCGAGCTGCAGACGGACGCCGACCGCCCGAACGTGGAGCTCGCGCGCCTGGTCGGCCTCTCCCCCGCCGCCACGCTGCACCGGGTCCGGCGCCTCAAGGAGTCCGGCATCATCCGCGGCGTCGCGGCGCGGCTGGACTCCGCGGCGGCCGGCTTCGTGCTCCAGGTGTACGTCGCGGTCACGCTCGAGCGCCACGACGACGCGGCCCACCGCCGCTTCGCCCAGGCCGTCAGGGCGATGCCCGAGGTGATCTCCGCCGACTGGGTCACCGGCGAGACCGACGCGATGCTGATGGTGGTCGCGCGCGAGGTCGCGGAGCTGCAGCGCGTGCTGGTGCGCCTGTCGACCCGAGGCGGCGCGGCGCGGGTGATGACGCTGCTGCGCCTCGAGGAGCTCAAGCCCGCCTCGCCGCTCCCGCTCGAGACCAGCCGGTGAGGAGTTCGTCGAGGGGTCTGACCCCTTAACGACTTCGGCCCCCGTCTCGCCTCCGGGGGAATGGGGGCGGGACGGGGGCCGATTGGCTCCGGGTTACCAGGCGGTGCCGCCGAGCCCCTGGGGGAAGGGGCGCGGAAGCTCGCGAACGACCGGGACCGTGTAGGTGTGCGCCTCGGAGAGGCGCTGAGCGGACTGGGAGTCGACCGGGACGATGGAGCCGAAGGAGCGCATCAGATGCCGCGCTTCCTCGTGCTGAATCGGCGGGGGCGGCGGACGGTCAGTCGCTGCTGGTCTACGGCCTTCGCGTGGTGGATGTGGAGGAGGGAGTTCATGTCTCGATCGCCTGGCCCTTCGGAGTGGGGTGATGCGATGAGGGAACTCTCCCACCGGCCCGGGCCCCGCGGGCTCGTGCAGCCCTGCGGATGCGCGGTGCGGCAGCCCGCCCCGGCGGTGCGGACAACCCCCACCTCGGAGGCCCTCTCGCGTCAGGAAGCCGTGGCGCTGCAGCACGCTCCCCCGCGCCAGCCGGCCACACCCGCCCCCGGAACCAGCCCGGCGGCGGGAGAGCTCTAGGCCAGGTCCGGCTTCTCGGGCAGCGAGAGGCCGCGGGCCTCTGCGGTGCCGCCGGCGAGGCCGGGGCGCGGCAGCCCGCGGGGGACCTCGCGGCCGGCGCGGTCGGCGGCCGGCGGCAGCTCGGGGCGCTCAGGGGTGCCGCCCGCCGGCACGTCGGGCCCGAAGACCTCTTCCTCGGCCTTGCCGCTGAGCAGCGCCTCGAACTCCTCGCGCTCGATCGTCTCGCGCTTGAGCAGCAGCTCGGAGATGGTCGTCAGCGACTCGCGGTGCTCGGCCAGGATGTCCTTGGCCTGCTGATGGGCGCCCTCGACGATGCGGCGGATCTCGTCGTCGATCTCGCGCGCGATCTCGTCGGAGTAGTCCGGCTCGGCGGAGAACTCGCGGCCCAGGAACGGCATGCTGTGGTCGTGGCCGAACACGCGCGGGCCGAGCTTCTCGCTCATCCCGAAGCGCATGACCATCTGCTTCGCGGTCGCCGTGACCTTCTCGAGGTCGTTGGAGGCGCCGGTCGTGATCTCCGAGAAGACGATCTCCTCCGCGGCGCGGCCGCCGAGGGTCATCGCCATCGTGTCGGTCAGCTCGGCGCGCGTGGTGAGGAACTTGTCCTCGGTCGGCAGTGAGATCGTGTAGCCGAGCGCCTGGCCGCGGGAGATGATCGAGACCTTGTGGACCGGGTCGGAATGCTCGAGATAGTGGCCGACGATCGCGTGGCCCATCTCGTGGTAGGCGGTGATCAGGCGCTCCTTCTCGCCCATGACCCGGGTCTTCTTCTCCGGGCCGGCGACCACCCGCATGATGCCCTCTTCGAGCTCGATCTGGGTGATCTCCTTCTTGCCAGTGCGGGCGGCGAGGAGGGCGGCCTCGTTGACGAGGTTGGAGAGGTCGGCGCCGGTGAAGCCGGGCGTCTGGCCGGCCAGGGCGTCGATGTTGATCTCCTTGGCCAGCGGCTTGCCGCGGGTGTGGACCTCGAGGATCTTCGCGCGGCCCTTGCGGTCCGGGCGGTCGACGGTGATCTGGCGATCGAAGCGGCCGGGGCGCAGGAGGGCGGGATCGAGGATGTCGGGCCGGTTGGTGGCCGCGATCATGATGATGTTGTCCTTGGCCTCGAAGCCGTCCATCTCCACGAGGAGCTGGTTGAGCGTCTGCTCGCGCTCGTCGTGGCCGCCGCCCATGCCGGCGCCGCGATGGCGGCCGACGGCGTCGATCTCGTCCATGAAGATGATGCAGGGCGAGTTCTGCTTGGCCTGCTCGAACAGGTCGCGCACGCGGGAGGCGCCGACGCCGACGAACATCTCGACGAAGTCCGAGCCCGAGATCGAGAAGAACGGCACCCCGGCCTCGCCCGCGACCGCTCGGGCCAGCAGGGTCTTGCCCGTGCCCGGAGGGCCGTAGAGCAGCACGCCCTTCGGGATGCGGGCCCCGAGCGCCTGGAACTTCTTCGGGTTCTCGAGGAACTCCTTGATCTCGTGCAGCTCCTCGACCGCCTCGTCGACGCCCGCGACGTCGCGGAACGTGATCTTCGGCGAGTCCACCGACAGGCGCTTGGCGCGCGACTTGCCGAAGGACATGACCTTCGAGCCGCCGCCCTGCACCTGGTTCATGAGGAAGATCCAGAACCCGATGAAGATCAGGAACGGCAGGACGTAGGTCAGCAGGCTGAGGATGACGCTCGATCGCGAGGGCTTGACGTCGAAGCCCTCGATGTCGCCGGCGGCCTCGGCCGTGCGCAGCCGGTTGACCAGGATCGGCGAGTAGTCGGCCGGGTAGCCGATCTCGTAGCGCTTCTTCTCGGCGCCACGCAGCGTGACGTCGATCGAGTTGTCCTTCGTGCGCAGCGTCGCGGTCTCGATCTTCCCCTGGTCGACCTGCGTGAGGAACTGGGAGAAGGTGGTGGGCGGCGCCTGGTCCGAGCGCGCGATCAGCTTGGACGCGAAGAAGGCCAGCACGATCACGATGAGGATCGGGAAGGCGGCGCTCTTGAAAAACCTGCTCATCGGCTATCGGCGCGCTGCCCGCACGCGGGGATGCGACTGCTGGACAAGGTGATCAAGGCTACCAGGGGTTCTTCGGCATTCAGGAGGCTTCGGCGCAGTTGGCGCGCGCCTTGAGCAGTGTCGTCTCGGTTCCTGTGGATTGGCTAACGAGGCGGCGTCACGCGTCCACGCCGGTCAACGCCGCCACGTAGGGAAGGTTGCGGTAGCGCTCGGCGTAGTCCAGGCCGTAGCCGATCGCGAACTTGTCCGGGATCTCGAAGCCGATGTAGCGCGCCGGTAGGTCGATCTTGCGCCGGTCGGGCTTGGTGAGCAGCGCGCAGACCTCGAGCGAGGCCGGGTTGCGCGCCTGCAGCGTCCGCAGCAGGTACTGGAGCGTGAGCCCCGAGTCGACGATGTCCTCGACGATCAGCACGTCGCGCCCCTCCAGCGGGGCGTCGAGGTCCTTGAGGATCCGCACGACGCCCGAGGAGTCCGTGGAGGAGCCGTAGGAGGCGACGGCCATGAAGTCGACCTCGCACGGGACGTCGATGTGGCGCATCAGGTCCGAGAGGAAGAAGACCGCCCCCTTGAGGACGCCGACGAGCAAAAGGTCGCGGTCCGCGTAGTCCTCCGAGATCTCCCGGCCCAGCGCCCGCACCCGGTGCTGGAGGTCGTCGGCTTGGACCAGGATCTCGCCGATGGCCTCGTCGCGGAGCATCCGGCCGCAGTCTAGGTGGACGGGCCCGGTGGCGGGTTCCAGGCCAGCCGCACCCGCCGGCGCGTGCCGTCCGTCACGCGGAACCCCTCCCCGGTCGCGACGCCCGGCACCCACGCGATCTCGTCGCCCGAGAGCACCACGGGCACCCGCGCGCGCCGCGCGCGCGGGACGCGGCGGTCCGTGAAGAGGTCCTGCAGCGTGCGGCTGCCGCCGAGGCCGAGCGGGCGCATCCGGTCCCCCGCCCGCCACGGGCGCACCTGGAGCGGCGGCGCAAGCGCGTCGAGGTCGAGCGTCCCGTCGCCGACCGGCAGGTTCGCGCCGATCTCGCCCGTGAGCTCCCCGCCGGCGAACGCGGCGCGGCCCGGCAGCTCCAGCCGCGCCGGTGGCGCCGGTGGCGCCGGTGGCGCCGTGCCCACCCCGGTCGCGCCGCGCGCGAAGCGCAGCCGGCCGTACTCGGCGACCGCCCGCAGGCCGCCGCCGAGGTCGAGCGAGGCGCTGCCGCCCGCCGAGCCGAGCGCGAGGATCTCGGCCGCGCGCGGGCCGACCGCCGGCCCGCGCCCGCCGCCGTCCGCCTCGTCGGCGAGCCGCTGGAGGCACAGCCGCGCCAGCGCGGGTCCGAGCGCGGCGAGGCGCGCGAGCGCGACGGGGCCGCCCTCCGGCGAGGCACCCTCACAGCCCGAGCCCGCGGCGGCGGCCGCCAGCGCGGCGTCGACGGCGGCGTCGAGGACCGCCGCCTCGTCGCGGAGGATCGCCAGCGTGCGCAGGACGTTGGCCTCGGCCGCCGGGTGCAGCCCGCGCAGCGCCGGCAGGAGCTCGTGCCGGGTGCGGTTGCGCGCGAAGGCGGGCGAGGCGTTGGTGGGGTCATCGCGCCACGGCAGGCCGCGCTCGGCGCAGTACGCCGCGGTCTCCTCGCGCGTGACGTCCAGCAGCGGGCGCACGAGCCGGCCCTCGCGCGCGGCCATGCCGAGCAGCGCGCGGCGCCCGGGAGCGGCGGCCAGCCGGTAGAGCACGGTCTCCACCTGGTCGCTCGCCGTGTGGCCGGCCGCCACCAGCGAGCCGCCCGCGCCCGCCAGGCGGGCCGCCTCGGCGTAGCGCACGTCGCGCGCCCACGCCTGCAGGTTCCCGTGCCGCGCGCCGGGCGGCCGGTGGACGGTCAGCGGCACGTCGAGCCGCTCGCAGAGGGCCGCGCAGTGCTCCGCGTCGGCCGCCGCGGACCCGCGCAGGCCGTAGTCGACGTGCAGCGCGGACACCGGACCGGCCAGGCGCACCGCCAGGTCGAGCAGGCAGACGGAGTCGCGCCCGCCGGAGAGCAGCACCAGCACCGCCGCGTCCGGGCGCAGCAGCCCGCCGGCGCCGACGCGCACCTCGACCGCGGCGGCGCTCACCGGCCGCCCTCCCCGCGCCGGGCCAGGAACAGCTCCGTGGGCTCGCTGAAGCCCCTGAGGCGGACCTCGCCGATGTGCTCGAAGTCCAGGTGGCGGCCGGCCGCCTCGACCACCGGCCGGGTGACGAGCACCTCCCCGCCCGCGGCGCGCGCCCCCACGCGCGAGGCGAGGTTCACGGCGCGCCCGTAGTAGTCGCCGTCGCGGTACAGCGCCCCGCCCGCGTGGATGCCGATCCGCGGCAGCGGCCGCTCGGGGTGCAGCAGCTGGAAGCCGACTGCCCAGTCGGCGAGCGCCGAGGGGTCCGAGCCGACCACCATCACCTCGTCGCCGATCGTCTTGATCACCCGGGCCTCGTCGGGCAGCGTGTTCGAGACCGCCTCGACGAAGCGCTCCACGATGTCCAGCGCCTCCTCCTCCCCGGCCTCCTCGGTCAGCCGCGTGTACCCGGCCAGATCGGCGAAGGCGATGCCCACGCGCAGGCGGCCGAGGTCGCCCTCGCCGTCGATCTCGAGCTCGAGGTGACCCACGACGTCCTGCTCGATGAAGTGCTGCAGCCAGCGCTGGTGGACGTGGTCCATGATCGGCGCCGCGAGCGGCAGCAGCTCCGAGGCGAGGCCCTCCATCTCCTCGGCGATCTCCAGGCCGCCGACGCCGTCGCGGATCAGCGGCTCGTGCACGAAGAGATGGAACAGCTTGACCTCGGCGTCGGCGATCTGGGCCAGCGCCAGGCCGTAGACGCGCACGAGCTGGAAGAAGGCGATCAGCGGGAAGCCGGCCGACAGCACCGCCGCCATGTAGCGCAGCAGCTGCACGTCGTCCTCGGAGATCCCCTCCTCGAGCGAGGTGGCCGAGAAGCCGCTCGCCGTCCAGATCCGCCGGATCAGCGCCGGCTCGAGCCCGCTCTCGCGCGCCGCCTCGGCGAGGCTGACCAGCTCCGCCGGCGGCGGGAAGAGGTCTTCCATGTACCCGTAGGCCAGCCGCCCGCTGTGCGCCGCCTCGCGCACCGCCTCGAGCGAGTGCCCGCGCTCGCGCAGCCGCGCGACGATCCGCGCCTGCGCGATCGCCGCTGGGGTCCAGCGGCCGTCGCGCAGCGGCACGATGCCCTCACGGGCCCAGCGCCGCAGCGTGCCCGGCGACACGTCCAGGCGGCGGGCGACCTCGTTGAGCGACGGCTCTGGTGCCATGGGCTGAAGCTACCCGTCGTCCGAGAGAAGGCGGCGGGCCGGCGAGAAAGTAAAGCGGCGGAACCGGTGGCTCCGCCGCTGTTGCGGGCAATGCGGCCCGCTGCCTCGGCCGGCGGCGTTCGTCAAGGGCGACGCCTTGCGGTTCGCCCCGTGAGGGGCTCCCCACTTCCCGGCCTGTTGCCTTGGTCAGTGGCTGAATATGTACCGCTCCAGGCGCGGCCTGTCAATCGCCGGCATCGCCCATCGGACCACCGGCCGCGGGGGCTCGGGCTCAGACCACGAGATGCGGGTGCTCGCGCTCCAGGTACTCGCGGTAGCGGGCGTAGATCGGCTTCGTGATCGGTATCAGGCTGAGCGCGGCCTTCACGTCGCCGCCCGACTTGATCCGCCGCCGCGCGAGCGCGACCGCGACGTTCTCCTTGCCCTGGAAGTACTTGTTGGCCGTCTCGGAGGACATGGCCATCTTGACCTTGGGCTCCCAGTCGACCTCGTCGGACCATTCCCAGTGCAGGTTGCCGTCCTCGCCGGACTCCGCGGCGCGGATGTTGACCACGAGCTCGAGGTCGGTGAACTCGAAGCGCTGGGGGACGTCGGCGTCGCGCAGCCTCGGCCCCATCTCCGGGTCGGAGTCCATCATCGCGAACACCTCGTCGATCACCTCGACGAACTCGTCTTCGGAGCTGAACTCCGGTTTGGCCACGCCCGTCAGCTCGTCCCGCCCGACGGCGGGCGCGGCGCCGCGGGCTTGCGCCGCGCAGCCGCCGGCTTGGGCTTGGGACCGGTCGTGGCCGCCGCCGTGCGGGCCGCGGAGGGCTTCGCCGTGGCCTTGCGCGCCGTGCCGGTCCCGGAGCGCGTGCCGGGGCGCGAGGCGCTCGCGCGCGCCGTGCCGGAGCGCGCCGCGCTGTTCGCGCGGGGCGCCTTCGCGCCCTGCTTCTCGAGCTCCGCCACGCGGCGCGCCAGCGCGTCGACCTCCGCGCGCAGCCCGCGCACGTCCTCGAGCACCCGCAGGTCGTCGAAGCTCTCGCGCAGCCGCTGCGCCGCCGAGGCGACGTCGTCGAGCAGGCCGCGGCCGCGATCGCGCGCGCCCTCGGTGCCGCCGGTGGTGGCCTGGAACGTCCGCTCGACCGCTCCTCGGACCGCTTCGACAACGTCGGAGGGGTCGCGTGGCTTGTCCTTCTTCGCGTTCTTCTTGTCCTTCTTCGCCATGGGTGCGGCAGTCTACGTCTCCGTGAGCGCTCCCGCGACCCTCCATCTGCGCCCCCACGCCGACGTGGCCGAGCGGGTGCTCCTGCCCGGCGACCCGGGGCGCGCGCTGCGGCTCGCCCAGCAGCTGCTCGACGCGCCGAAGATGCTCAACCACAACCGCGGGCTGTGGGGCTACTCGGGCGAAGCCGCCGACGGGCTCCCGCTGACGATCCAGAGCACGGGCATGGGCGGGCCCAGCGCGGCGATCGTCGCGGAGGAGCTGATCGCGCTCGGCGCGCGCCGGCTGGTGCGCCTCGGCACCTGCGGCGCGCTGGCCGGGAGCCTCGAGCTGGGCCGGCTGGTGGTGGCCGAGGGCGTCCTGCCCGAGGACGGCGCCTCGCGCGCCCTCGGGGCGACCGGCACGCTGCGCCCCGATCCCGACCTCGGGGCCGCCCTGCGCGAGTCCGCGGGCGAGGCGGCCGCGGCCGGCCTCGTGGTCTCCGCCGACCTGTTCTACGACCCGGACCCGGAGCGGGCCGCGCGGTGGACGGCCGCCGGCGCGCTCGCCGTCGAGATGGAGGCCGCCACGCTGCTCGCCGTCGCAGGGCGCCATGGCGCGGCCGCCGCCTGCCTGCTCGCGGTCAGCGACCTCGTCGCCGACCGCACCCGGATCGGCGCCGAGGAGCTCGAGGCGGCCGAGCGGGAGCTCGGCCGGGCGGGAGCGGCGGCGCTCGCGGCGCTCTAGCGGCGCGCCCTTCGCTTGCCCAGTTCGCGGCCCTTACTGCGGCTGGGTAGGGAGGGTGGTGTTCCGGCCTCGCCCGGGTGAGACTGCGGAGGGGGTCGAAACGTCGAACCGCCTCCCGCCAAACGGGGCGGTTCGACGTTGAGCACCGTATGCGTCCTCAACGTCGAAGTGCCCCTCATTTCACGGGGCGGTTCGACGTTGACCGACCAGGTCGGCACCCTCACCCTCCCTACCCAGCGCAGTTGACGTTCGCCGGCGCCGCGCGAGCTCAGCTCGGCGGCATCCCCGCGGGCCTCGTCACCTCGCAGGCCACGAACGCCGCCCGGGCGCCTCGGTGGATCCGGGCTAGGCGGACTTCTTGGTGCGCGGCTTCCGCGGCTTGCGCGGCTTCCGCGGCTTGGCCGCCGGCGCCTCGACTTCGAGGCGCTCCTGCTCGCGCGGAACGGGGACCGGCGCGGTGTCGAGCGCGCCGGTGAGCAGGGCGATGTCGCGGGTGAGCTTGGCGAGCTGCGTCTCGATCGCGCCGAGGCGGTCCTCGACGCCGGCGAGCGGGGCGGCGCCGTCGCCCTTGAGGGCGGCGAACCGCCCGTCGAGCCGGTCCACGCCGTCCTCGATGCCCTCGAGGCGCTGGGACACCGACCGGAGGCGGCGCGTCAGGCGCTCGACGTCGGCGGCGGAGGGGATGTTGAGCGCGCCCAGGGCGGCTTCCTGCGCCTGCGAGGCCCGCTCGCGGGCTCCGAAGGCGCGGCTGATGGCACTGTTGACCAGCGGGTTCTCCAGCAGGTCCTGCGCCAGCTTGCCGAGGGCGTCCTCACCCTGCCGGGTGAGCCGGTCCTTCATGCCCTCGTCTGCCATGGCGTCCTCTTCTCGCACGAAGTTCAGTTTTCCCACGAAGCGGGCACGCTAGCGCAGACCTGGATTCTCGATCGGTGGGAGGAACGACGAGACCTGATTCTCGATCGGTGGGAGGAACGACGAGCTGACCCTCGACTTGAAGGTGAGGGGATGGGATCGTCGTGACGATTCGTCAACATGACCGCAAGAGAACGCCCGCAGCTTCGTTCTGGATTGCATGGGCCCCATGCCGACCGATAGCGTGCCAGGCCCCACCGGATGACCCTTCGCCCCCTTCTCACAGCCGTGATCGCGACCGCGCTCTACGCGGTCGTGCTCGTCAGCACCGCTTCCGCCCAGCTGCACCAGGTGCGCGTCACGCTCACCAGTGGCGCGGTGATGACGTTCACCGTCGACGTGCCTCAGGGCTCTACGGCCACCGCGTCGCAGCTGCCCCCGCTGCCCACGCCGCCGCAGTCCATCGAGGATCTCGGCCCGGTCTCCACCCCCACGCCGATCCCCACGCCCGAGCTTCCGCAGGTGCCGGTGCCCGCGCCGACCACGCCCCCCGGCGTCCCGAACCCGCTGCCCACGCCCGGCGGCGGAGGCGGCGGCGGCGGCGGCGCTCCCACCGTGCCCGACAACCCCGTGACGGGTGGCGCCGGCCAGCAGCCCGGCGGCCAGGACCCCGACCCCACCGGCCCGGCCAAGGGCAAGGTGAAGCGGCCCGGCGCCAACACCGAGGCGCTCACCGGCAAGGTGGAGGGCGAGGCCCGCAAGGCGCGCGCGCGCGCACGCGAAGGGGTCAACCCGGGCCGCAACCTCGACGGGAGCCCGACCGTCGACAACCCCACCTTCTCGCTGTCGCTCCCGGGGGCCGCGCCGATCGGCGTGCCGAACTTCTTCATCGACAAGTTCCGCATCCCGCCCTTCCTGCTCTCGATCTACCAGGCCGCCGGCATCCAGTACGGCGTGCGCTGGGAGGTGCTCGCCGCGATCAACGAGATCGAGACGGACTACGGGCGCAACCTCAACATCTCCTCCGCCGGAGCGCTCGGGTGGATGCAGTTCATGCCCGCCACCTGGCGGATGTACGGCGTCGACGCCAACCGCGACGGCAAGAAGGACCCGTTCAACCCGGTCGACGCGATCTTCGCCGCCGCGCGCTACCTGCGCGCCGCCGGTGCGGAGGAGGACATCCGCAAGGCGATCTTCGCCTACAACCACGCCGACTGGTACGTCGAGTCCGTCCTGCTGCGCGCCCGCGTCATCGGCGGCCTGCCGAGCAACCTCGTCGGCTCGCTGACCGGCCTCACGCAGGGCCGCTTCCCCCTCCGCGCCAAGGCGACCTACGCCGACGACATCTCCGAGCGCGACATCAAGAAGCTCGAGGGCGAGGGCAACAAGGCCGTCGTGGTCGAGTCCGGGCGCGACCGCCGCGGCATCAAGATCTTCGCCAAGAAGAAGGCGCCCGTCGTCGCCGTCAACGACGGCAAGGTCGTGGGCCTGGGCTCCAGCAAGCGCCTCGGCCGCTTCATCAAGCTGCAGGACGTCTACGGCAACACGTACACGTACGGCCACCTGGCCGAGGTCTCCGCGCGCTACCCCGCACCCAAGACGCAGAAGGTGACGCGCGAGCAGGTCCGGCGCGAGCTCAAG
>Ga0183260_10002375_pt1 | contig 15582 bp, 14 predicted proteins | sample AntDrymUQ4972206_2_FD_129768 | JGI IMG/M metagenome (GOLD analysis project Ga0183260, IMG submission 129768) | Polar desert sand microbial communities from Dry Valleys, Antarctica - metaG UQ497 (22.06) (version 2) (version 2) | ecosystem: Environmental > Terrestrial > Soil > Desert | place... | reverse complement strand
GCCGCGTCGTCCGCGCGGCCGACGGCTCGGTCGAGCGGATCGTCGAGACCAAGGACAGCTCGGGCCTCAGCGACGAAGAGCTGCAGATCCGCGAGATCAACATCGGTACCTATGCCTTTGCCGGGCCGGCGCTGGTCGAAGCCCTCGACCAGGTCGAGCTCGCCGACGGCGAGCGCTACCTGACGGGCGCCTTCCCGATCCTCGGCGGTGGCGGGCGCATCTCGGCCCACCGCACCGATGACACCAGCAGCGCGATGGGGGTCAACACGCGCGCCGACCTGATGGCCGTCGCGCGGGTGGCGCAGCGGCGCATCCTCGACGCCCACGCCGTCGCCGGCGTCAGCTTCGCCGCCCCCGAGACCAACTGCATCGACGTCGGGGTCCAGATCGGCCCCGACACCACGATCGAGACGGGCGTGACGCTGCGCGGCGCCACCACGATCGGCGCGGGCGCGACGATCGGCCCTCACACGACGGCGATCGACGCCGGCGTCGGCGACCGGTCGAGTGTCGCCCACTCCTACCTGCTCGAGTGCGAGGTCGCCACCGGGGCGAGCATCGGGCCGTTCGCCTATCTGCGACCCGGCGCAAAGATCGGCGACGGGGCCAAGGTCGGCACCTTCGTCGAGGTCAAGAACTCCGACATCGCCGCCGGCGCAAAGATCCCGCACCTGTCCTACATCGGCGACGCCGACGTCGGCGAGGGAGCCAACATCGCCGCCGGCAACATCACCGCCAACTACGACGGGCGCGAGAAGCACCGCACGCAGATCGGCAAGGGCGCGCGCACCGGGGTCAACACCTCCTTCGTGGCTCCCGTCAGCGTCGGGGACGGCGCGTACACTGGAGCGGGCTCGGTGATCACCGACGATGTGCCCGAGAAGGCACTCGGAATATCCCGGCCCGAGCAGCGAAACGTCGAGGGTTACGCGGACAAGATCGAGAAGGAGCCCGGCGAATGAGCAGCGTCGAGACTCGCACCCGCCCCGCCCGGTCGCGCACCGTCCCGATCGGCTACGACAAGCACATGATGCTCACGTCCGGTCGCGCCAGCGGCGAGCTCGGCGCCAAGATCGCCGATCGCCTCGAGATGGACCTCACGGACGCCGGGCTGAAGACGTTCTCCGACGGCGAGGTCTACTGCAAGTACGGGCAGTCGATCCGCGGCGCGGACCTCTTCATCGTCCAGTCGCTGTGCGGCAACGAGCGCGAGGGCCTGACGGTCAACGACGCGCTGATGGAGCTGCTGGTGATGGTCCACGCCGCCAAGCACGCCTCCGTCCACCGGATCATCGCCGTGACGCCGTGGTACGGCTACTCACGCCAGGACAAGAAGTCGGCCCCGCGCGAGCCGATCACAGCCCGGCTCGTGGCCGAGATGCTCGAGACGGCCGGCATCGACCGGCTCGTGACGATGGACCTCCACGCCGGCCAGGTCCAGGGCTTCTTCTCGCGGCCCGTGGACCACATGACCGCGATGCCGATCCTGACCCAGTTCGTCAAGGATCGCCTCGGCGACGAGTCGGACGAGCTCGTGATCATCGCTCCGGACGCCGGCCGCGTGAAGCTGATCCGCAACTTCGCGCGCAAGATCGGCGTGCCCTACGCGCTGCTCGAGAAGGAGCGGCCGGCACAGGGGCTCGCGGAGATCGGGTACGTGATCGGGGACGTCAAGGACAAGGTCGCCGTGATTGTGGACGACATCATCGACACCGGCGGCACCCTCCGGGCGGCCGCCCAGACGGTGCTCGACGAGGGTGCCTCGCGCGTGTATGCGGTCGCCACCCACGGCGTCTTCTCGGGCGCGGCCTACGAGACGCTGGCCGACTCACCGCTGACGGGCATCGTCGTCACCGACACCGTGCCTCCGCGGGACGGCGCGCCCGAGAACATCCAGGTGCTGACCTGCGCCGACATCCTGACCGACTCCGTTCGGCGCATCTTCACCGACGATTCGGTCTCCGAGATATTCGCGGGCGAGAACCAGCTCTTCTAGAAGGCCCACGGCATGCTCCACCGCCTCGGACTGAACCTCCGCCACGCCCCGGCCTGACCCCCGGCTACGCGAGCCTCGTCGCTACACTGGCCGACCCGTATGGCCGATTCCGACCGCCCCTCCCTGACCCTCGAGGAACGCCCCGAGCGAGGCTCGCGCGCCGCGCGCCGCCTGCGCCGCACGGGCTACGTGCCCGGCGTCCTCTACGGCGGCCGTGGCGGAGCCGGTGGAGCGGGTGGAGCGGCTGACTCCGTCTCGTTCAAGGTCGGTGAGCACGAGCTCTGGCGCGTGCTCCAGGACGGCGCCGCGCTGCTTGACGTGAGCGTCGGGTCAGGCAAGGCGCTGCCGGTGATCGTCAAGGACCAGCAGGAGCATCCCGTCCGCGGCCAGATCGTTCACCTCGACCTGCTCCAGGTCAGGCTCGACGAGAAGATTCAGACGACGGTGCCGCTCGAGGTCGAGGGCGCCGAGGAGTCGCCAGGCGTCAAGGAGGGCGGCGTGCTCGAGCAGGTCACCCACGAGCTGAACATCGAGGCGCTGCCGACCGACATCCCCGAGCGCATCGTCGCTGACGTATCCGCGCTGGAGGTCGCCGCGACGCTGACCCTGGCTGACATCCGCGTCCCGCCCAAGGTCGAGTTCCTCGACGACCCGGAGGAGACGACGATCGCCACGGTCGTCGTCCCGACCGAGGTCGAGGAGCCCGAGATCGAGGAGGAGACCGAGTTGATCGGCGAGGACGGCGAGCCGATCGAGGTCGAGGGCGAGGAGGCGGCAGAGGGCGAAGGCGGAGCTTCGGCCGAGGGCGAGCAGGCGGGCGAGGGCCACGGCGAAGCCGACGGCGCCCAGCCCGAGGGCGGCGACAAGTCCTGAGCATCTTCCGGCGCCGCCGCGAGGGCCGCGGCGAAGCCGGTGAAGCGGGTGAAGGCGGCAGGGTCGACTGGTTGGTCGTGGGGCTCGGGAACCCGGGGGACCGCTACGCCGGCACGCGCCACAACGTCGGCTTCGAGGTCGCCGCGCTGGCGGCCGAGCGCTGGGGCCTCGGCAAGGCGAGGAAGCGCTACGCCGGCCTCTACAGCGAGGGCCGCACCGGGGCGGGAGGCCGGCGGGTCGGGGTGCTGTTGCCGCAGACATTCATGAACGATGCCGGCGGCTCCGCCGGGCCCGCACGTGGCGCGCTGAAGCTGCCGCTCGAGCGGGTCGTCGCGGTCCACGACGAGATCGACCTGCCGTTCGGCGAGATCCAGCCGCGTCTCGGCGGCGGCCTCGCCGGCCACAACGGGTTGAAGTCGCTCAAGCAGGGGCTGGGGGACGCGGGCTTTCACCGCATCCGGGTCGGGGTCGGCCGTCCCGACTCGACCGACCCGGAGATCGTCTCGAAGTACGTCCTCGGCCGCTTCAGCGAGCCCGACGCCGAGGTCCGGGGACTCGTCGAGAGCGCTGCGAACGAGCTCGAGCACTTGATCGAGGGCCTGCCCGCGCCGTAGCCTGCCGGTGATGGCGTTCAGCTACGACGACAAGGTCGCGCTCGTCAACCGCGCGTACCAGAGCTGGAACTCCCGCGACCTCGACGCCGCGCTCGAGTTCGTCCACCCGGACGTCGAGTGGGTGAGTGCGGAGATGTTCCCCGACATCGAGCCCGTCTACCACGGTCACGCGGGAGTGATGCGTTTCTGGCGCGACTTCCTCGAGCCCTGGGAATCGCTCGAGATCGACGGCGAGCGCATGATCGAGGCGGGGGAGGCCCTCCTCGTCCTGGCCAGGTTCCGGGCCCGCGGGCGCCAGGGGCTCGAGGTCGACCTGCGCGTGGGCCAGCTGTTCACGCTCGCGGACGATGGCAGGGTGATCCACTTCCGGGCGTTCGCTTCCCATGACGAGGCGCTGCGGGCGATCGACGCCGCGGGACCAGGTACCTAGACTGGGCCGGGAGGGCCGCGCGGCATCGCCGCGCGGCCGTTCGTGCTGCCCATGTCCCTGCGCCAGCTGCTCACATACGCCCACGAGGACCCGTCCTTCGCGGACCTCGCCGACGCCACCCGGCAGGCGCCGCAGCGGGCGTTCGTGTCGGCGAGCATGCGTCCCTACCTGCTCGCCGCGCTGCTCGATGCCGACCCCCTCCGGCCGGCGCTCGTGGTCGCGGGCGACGACCGCGCGGCGCGTGACCTCGCCGCCGACCTGAAGACCTTTCTGGCGCCGCGCCCGGTTCGCTTCTACCCCTCGCGCGGCGTGCGCTACGAGTCGCATCTGGCGCCGCCCCCACATCTCGTCGGCCTGCGGATAGCCGCCCTCGACGCACTGCTCGCCGAGCGCCCCCCCGACTCCGACGCGGCCGTGGTCGTCGCGTCCGCCGTCGCCCTCGCGGAGAAGGTGCCCGACCCGGCGTTGCGCCCGCACGGCTTCGAGATCGAGCGCGGCGGCCTGCTCGACACCGGTGAGGCGGCCGACCAGCTCGTCGCCTGCGGCTACGAGCGAGTGGATCAGGTCGAGGAGCGTGGCCAGTTCGCCCTCCGCGGGGACATCCTCGACATCTACCCGGCGACCGAGAACCGCGCGGTCCGCTGCGAGCTCTTCGACGTCGAGGTCGAGCGGCTGTCGTACTTCTCCACCTTCACCCAGCGCTCACTCGACGTCGTCGAGCGGGTGGAGATCGCGCCGGCGGCCGAGCTCGCTCCGGAGCATCGCGAGCTTGCCGAGGTCGCCGCGGCCGAGCTCGCCGAGGACGGCGAGGCTCACGAGGACGACCGCCCCGACATCGCCGAGGTCCTCCCGGTCGACCGTTTTCGCGAGCTGCTCGGCCTGCTGGGCGACGATGCGTTCGTCGCCACGGCCGCCGAGGAAGAGCTCGCGCCCGCGCTCGCCGACTACTGGGACGACGTCACGACGAGCTTCCACGACGACGATGCGCACCACCTCTACGTCGCACCCGACGACCTCCGCGCCGCGCTCGATGCCCGCGCCCGCCTGCGTCTGTCGAGCATCTCCGGCGATCAGCCGCATACCTTTCGCGCTCAGAGCGCGGACAGCGCCGCCCGCTCGCTGAAGGACGCGGAGCCCGAGCTCGAGAAGCTCGTTCGCTCGGGCTACCGTACCGTCGTCGCCTGGGCTCGTCGCGGCGAGGCCGAGCGCGCCGCTTACAACCTCGTTCGCGTCAAGGCGTCGTTCCTCGACGGTCGCCGGGCGCCCGAGGACGCCGGCGTTTCCTTCGCGGCCGCGAGCCTCCGCGAGGGCTTCCTCTCACCGGGCCTCAAGCTCGCGATCGTGCCCGAGCACCGGCTGCTGCGCCGTCGCCGCGCCGAGCAGCAGCCTGCCGGGCCGCGAACGGGCGCCGGCGCGCTGGCCTCGTTCACCGACCTGCGCGCCGGCGTCGCGGTCGTCCACGAGGACCACGGCGTCGGCCGCTTCACGGGGTTCGAGACCAAGACGGTCGGCGGCGTCACGCGCGACTACCTCGAGCTCGAGTTCCGGGGCGGGGACCGTGTCTTCGTCCCCTCCGACCAGCTCCACAAGCTGAGTCGCTACGTCGGCGCAGAGGCCGGCGACCCGCAGCTCTCGAAGCTCGGTGGCAAGCAGTGGGAGCAGATGAAGGTGCGCGCCCGCCGCTCCGCGCAGGCGCTCGCGGGCGAGCTGATCAACCTCTACGCCGAGCGCCGGCGCCGGGCCGGCTACGCCTTTCCGCAGGACTCCGACTGGCAGCTCGACTTCGAGCGGGCGTTCCCCTACCGTGAGACCCCCGATCAGCTCGAGGCGATCGAGCAGGTCAAGGCGGACATGGAGGAGGCGCGGCCGATGGACCGCCTGATCTGCGGCGACGTCGGCTACGGCAAGACGGAGGTTGCGCTGCGCGCCGCGTTCAAGGCTGCCGGTGACGGCAAGCAGGTGATGTTCCTGGTGCCGACGACCGTGCTCGCGCAGCAGCACTTCGGCACCTTCACCGAACGGCTGCGCGATTACCCGTTCACGATCGAGGTCGCCTCCCGCTTCCGCTCACAGAAGGAGGTCAACGCTGCGCTCACCGGCTTCGCCGACGGCAAGGTGGACATCCTGATCGGCACCCACCGGCTGCTCTCGCGCGACGTGCGCCCGAAAGACCTCGGTCTCCTGATCGTGGATGAGGAGCAGCGCTTCGGCGTCAAGCAGAAGGAGCTGCTGCGCCAGCTGCGCCTGCGCGTCGACGTGCTGTCGCTGTCGGCGACTCCGATTCCGCGCACGCTCCAGATGTCGCTCGCCGGCTTGCGCGACATCTCGGTGATCGAGACTCCACCCGAGGGCAGGCGGCCGGTGAAGACCTACGTGGGCGAGTACGACGAGGAGCTGGTCCGCGGCGCGATCGAGCGGGAGCGCGCGCGCGCCGGCCAGGCCTTCTTCCTCCACAACCGCGTCGAGACGATCGACGAGACCGCCGAGCGTGTGCGCGCGATCTGCCCCAAGGCCCGCGTGCTGGTCGCCCACGGGCAGATGGATGAGGGCCGGCTCGAGGGGGTGATGCTCGAGTTCCTGCGCGGTGAGGCGGACGTGCTCGTCTGCACGACGATCGTCGAGGCGGGCCTCGACATCGCGAGCGCCAACACGCTGATCGTCGAGCGTGCTGACGAGCTCGGCCTGGCTCAGGCGTACCAGATCAGGGGGCGGGTCGGGCGCTCGCGCGAGCGGGCCTTCGCATACCTGCTCTACCCCTCTGCGGCGGCCCTGAGCGCGGACGCCGCTGCCCGCCTCTCCACGCTGTCGGACTACACGGAGCTGGGCTCGGGCTTCAAGATCGCGCTGCGCGACCTCGAGATCCGCGGCGCCGGCAACCTGCTCGGCGACGAGCAGTCGGGCCATGTCGCGGCCGTCGGGTTCGAGCTCTACGTCGCGATGCTCGACGAGGCGGTCGCCGAGCTGGCCGGCACGGCTGCCGACGAGGCGCCGGAGCCGGTCCGGATGGACATCCCCGTCGACGCCTATGTCCCCGGCGACTACGTGCCCTACGAGGCCGCGAAGATCGAGGTCCACCGCCGCGTCGCCGGTGCCCGCGAGGTCGCCGACCTGATCCTGCTGCGCGAGGAGCTCGAGGACCGCTTCGGGCCCGTCCCGCCGGAGCTCGACAACTTGATCCGGCTCCAGGACGCCCGCATCAAGCTCGGGCGCGCGGGGGCGACCGCGATCACCTTCGCCGGAGGGCGGCTGTCGGTCTCGCCGATCGAGCTCGACTCGGCCGCGACCAAGACGCTGCGCGACGCGCTCCCCGAGGCCGTCTACGAGTCGGGCCGGAGCACCGTTCGCATTCGCGTCCCCGACGAGCCGGCGGCCCGGTTCCCCGCTGTCGTCGCGGCTTCGGAGGCGATCCTCGAGGCCGCCAGCGAGCCGGCGGCAGCACAAAGCTGACGCCGATCGCTACGCTGCCGCGGCTGAGACGCAGCTTAGGCTCGCTTTACCTTCGCCACCTACACCTTCTTCGATGCCGACCACCGAAACGTTCCTCCATGCCCTGCGACGCCCGCGAGCGCTCCTGCTCACCCTTCCGGTGATCGCCGCCGGCGCGATCGTCTCGGGTTGCGGAAACGACGTGCCGTCGAACGCCGTCGCCAAGATCAACGACGCCGTGATCGAAAAGTCGGAGTTCGACCGCTTCTTCAAGACCGCCGCCAAGGGGCAGAGCCAGGGCGCCTCCACGGTTGCGCCCGATCCGCCCAACTTCACCAAGTGCATCGCCGCCGGCCAGCAGCAGCCGGTGCCGCCCGGGTCGCCGAAGCCGAACGCCGAGCAGCTCAAGGCCACGTGCAAGCAGCAGTTCGACTCGACGAAGGATCAGGTGATGCAGTTCCTGATCCAGGCCGAGTGGATTCAGCAGGAGGCCGAGGAGCGCGACGTGAAGGTCTCGGACACCGAGGTCAAGAAGCAGTTCGAGGACCAGAAGAAGCAGTCGTTCCCGAAAGAGAAGGACTACCAGAAGTTCCTCAAGGAATCGGGGATGACCGAGAACGACATCCTCTTTCAGGTCAGGCTCGACGTGCTCCAGAACAAGCTGCGCACGAAGATCACCGAGGACGCCAAGAACATCTCCGACGAGGAGCTGCGCGAGGAGTACGACAAGAACAAGAAGCGTTTTGCGCAGCCCGAGCGACGGGACCTGAAGGTCGTGCTGACGAAGACCAAGGCGAAGGCCGAACAGGCCAAGCGGGCGCTCCGGCGCGGTCAGAGCTTCAAGCGCGTCGCCAAGCGCTTCTCGACCGACGACGCCTCGAAGGGGAAGGGCGGCAAGCTGCCCAACGTCGCCAAGGGGCAGCAGGAGAAGGCACTCGACGAGGCGGCCTTCTCGGCCCCGAAGGGCAAGCTCTCAGGCCCCGTCAAGACGCAGTTCGGCTGGTACGTGTTCGAGGTCGACCAGATCAAGCCGGCCTCCCAGCAGTCATTCGACAAGGTGAAGGACGGGCTGCGCAACCAGCTGCGAGGCAAGAAGGAGCAGGAGACGCTCGACGACTTCATCAAGGACTTCCGCGACAAGTACAAGGAAGAGACCAAGTGCGCCAAGGGCTACGTCGTCCAGGAGTGCGAGAACGCTCCCAAGAAGGACGAGAGCGCCCCGGCGCAGGGCGCCCCCGGCCAGCCCGGCGCGCCCCCGGCGGGAGCACCGCCCGAGGGTGGGGCACCCCCCGGCGCCGTGCCACAGGGCGCGCCGCCACAGGGCGCACCCCCCGGCGCCGTGCCACAGGGCGCGCCGCCACAGGGCGCACCCCCCGGCGCCGTCCCGCAGGGTGGCGCACCCCAGGGCGCACCCCCCGGCGCCGTGCCGCAGGGCGCACCGCCGCCGTCCGGCGCACCGCCGGGCGTGCCGCCCGGCGGTTGATCGCCGGTACGGTGCAGTCGGCGGGGTGAGCAGCCCCGAACAGGCCGCCGCGGCGCTCGTGCGGCTCGACGAGATCACGCGCCGGCTTCGCCGCGAGTGCCCCTGGGACCGCGAGCAGAACGAGCGCTCGATCGTCCCGCACACCGTCGAGGAGGCCTACGAGCTCGCCGACGCAGCCCACGCAGGCGACGATGCGAAGCTGCTCGACGAGCTAGGCGACGTCCTGTTCCAGGTCACGTTCCTGTCCCTGCTGCTGGAGGAGCGCGCGGCCGGGGACTTCGCCGCCGTCGCCGACAACTGCCGCGAGAAGCTGATCCGCCGCCACCCGCATGTGTTCGGGGACGACGAGGCGGACGACGCCGGGACGGTGCGCCGCAACTGGGACGAGATCAAGCGCGGCGAGCGCGGCGGCGCAGGCCTGTTCGACGACTTGCCTGAGAACCTGCCCTCGATTTTGTATGCGAAGAAGGTCTTGCGGCGGGCGGAGCCGGCTGAGGGCGGGCCAGAAAACGGCGGCAATGAGGAGCTGGCGTTCGAGGCTGCGGGCGAGCTGCTGCTGGAAGCGGTTGAATCGGTGGTTAGGGCCGGACACGATCCAGAGCTGGCCCTGAGGGCCGCCGCCAACCGCGCTGCGGAGGCACTCGGCGAGCGCGATCCCGGCTAGCGATTCACGCGTTCGTACTTACGTTGGCTATGGGCACATCTGTGCGCGTCCGTGGCGGGGCGGCGTAGGATGCCGCGCCCTATGAGCGCGATCCAGAACGTCCACGCCCGCCAGATCCTGGACAGCCGCGGCAACCCGACCGTCGAGGTGGACGTCACGCTCGAGTCCGGCGCAGCCGGCCGCGCGGCCGTGCCGTCCGGGGCCTCCACGGGCGAGTTCGAGGCCGTCGAGCTGCGCGACGGCGGTGATGCCTTCGGCGGGAAAGGGGTCACGACCGCCGTTGCCAACGTGAACGGCGAACTGGCACAGGCGGTCAAGGGTCTCGACGCAGACGATCAGGCCGCCCTCGACCGCGCGATGATCGATCTCGACGGGACCTCGAACAAGGGCCGGCTCGGTGCGAACGCGATCCTCGGCGTCTCGCTCGCGACCGTCACGGCCGCTGCCGCCGAGGCCGGCGCCCCCCTCTGGTGCCATCTCGGCGGAGCCGAGGCCCGCATCCTTCCGGTGCCGATGATGAACGTCCTCAACGGCGGCGCTCACGCGGACAACAAGGTCGACTTCCAGGAGTTCATGGTCGTGCCGGTCGGCGCGCGGTCCTTTTCCGAGGCCCTGCGCACCGGGACCGAGGTATTCCACGCCCTCAAGCAGATCCTGAAAGACCGCGGCCTCGGCACCGCGGGCGGAGACGAGGGCGGGTTCGCCCCCGACCTCGAGTCGAATGAGGCGGCGCTCGAGGCGCTGATCGGCGGCATCGAGGCGGCGGGCTACGTCCCCGGCGACGACGTCGCGATAGCGCTCGACCCGGCGACGAGCGAGATCTACGCCGACGGTCACTACGAGCTCGAGCACGAGGGTCGGCGGCTGGCGCCTGAGGAGCTCGCCGCCTACTGGGCCGAGATGGCCGGTCGCTACCCGATCGTCTCGATCGAGGACGGCATGGACGAGGAGGACTGGGACGGCTGGAAGCAGCTCACCGACAGGATCGGCGAGGGGGTGCAGCTCGTCGGAGACGATCTTTTCGTCACCAACTCCGAGCGGCTGCGCAAGGGGATCGAGCTCGGCGTCGCAAACTCGATCCTCGTCAAGGCCAACCAGATCGGGACGCTGACGGAGACCCTCGACGCGATCGCCACCGCCCGCGAGGCGGGTTACACGGCGGTCATGTCCCACCGCTCCGGGGAGACCGAGGACACGACGATCGCCGACCTGGCCGTCGCGACCGGCTGCGGACAGATCAAGACCGGCGCTCCCTCGCGCTCGGACCGGGTCGCCAAGTACAACCAGCTACTGCGGATCGAGGAGGCGCTCGGCGAGGCCGCCGAGTACCCGGGACGCAGCGTCTTTCGCGCCTAGCCTCGAGCCTGGCCGAGGGCCGCGGGGCACGCCGGCGGGCAGGAGGCGGAGCCTAGGACTCGAAAGCGGAACCCATGGCACGGAACGCCACTCGTAAACCGCCCCCCCGCCGCGGCGGCAAGCTGCAGCCGCGCCGAAGGATCCGCTGGGACAGGCTCGGCCGAGGCGCCTTGCTCGGGGTTCTCGGCGTGATCCTGCTGCTCTATATCTCGCCGGCGAAGCATTGGATCACGCAGTCGCAGACGGCGAGCCACCAGGACGCCGAGCTACGCGAGCTCAAGCGCGAGCACGCGCGGCTCGAGAACCAGGTCCGCAACCTGCGCCGCCCGGGATCGCTCGAGCGCGAGGTCCGTCGGCTGGGCATGGTCCGCGAGGGCGAGCGCGCCTACTCGATCGAGAACCTCCCGCGCTGAGCTGACGGCTGCAAAGCGTCGGGGGGCCTGCCTCCTCGCTTTTCGCTCGTCAGCTAAGTCCGGCTGAAGCGTCGCCCAAGGGCGTCCTGCTAAACCGGGGGCGTGGGTTCCTACAGCCTTCAGAACGCCCTGTATCAGTGGGAGGAGGGCGAGGGGCGCCTCCGTGAGCGCCCGGAGCTCGAGCGGGCAGACCTCGAAGCAGCCGTGGCCTTGGTCCTCGACGAACTGCGCCGGCGGCTTGGCTCCTCCTACACCGCGGCTGAGTTGGCGGACTTCTATGCCGACGGCGTCGACTGGGGGGCCGACCTGGCGCGCAGCCGGCACGCAGGGGCTGACGCCGCGCACGTCGTCGATGCCGCGTTCTACCGCTACGCGGGCGGGGCTGTCGACTTCGCCGGCGGTCGGCGCCGCGGCGGAGCGTAGGTACTAGTCGCCGTCGCCCGTCGGCGCTTCGCCGGCGCGGGTGATCACGATCCGGTCGGGCTCGAACGTGATCGTCAGCGGACGGTGACCGGCCCAGTGCTCGGCGTAGACGGGGTCGTCCTGCACCGCCGGGTCGAGCCACAGCCCGTAGCCCTCGGCGCCGTGGTCGAAGGTGCCCTCTAGCTCGCGCTTCCCGCCGCGCCGCCGTCCTCGGCCTCCGCGGCGGCCCCGGCGTCGACGGCGTGGCCGCTCGCCATCGCCATCGCCGTGGTCGTCGCCGTCCGCATCGGCCTCGGGCTCCAAGGTCTCCGCGTCCTCGTCCTCGACCGTCTCCTCCAGCTCCGCGTCCAGCTCGGCAGCCACCAGGGCGTCATCCTCGGCACGCAGGTCGGGCTCCTCGAGCATGGGCCGCGGGCCGTTCCCGTCGTCCGCCTGCGCCTCGTCGGGTGCGAGCTCATGGTCGCGCTTGAAGGCCGCGATGTCCTTGACGGCGACATCGAGCTGGTGCGCGATCCAGGCGTCGGTGCGGCCCTCGCGGACCCAGGTGCGGATCTGGTTGAGCTGGGGCTTCAGGGAGCGGCGTGCCACGGAACGCGGCAGCCTAGATGATTGGTCTCGCGACCGCGTGCGGGGTCGTGCCAATCGGTCGTCTCGCAGGCGGCCCCCGGCGGGCGCCGGGTCGGCACGTGCTTGATTCGCGCGGCGATCTCTGCTCTAGTGATTCCTGCACGAGGCTCGGAGGCGCCTTGCTGGTCCTAACACGGAAGTCGAACCAGAGCATTGTCATCGGCGACGACATCGAGATCTCGGTGCTCGGAGTGATGGGCGACAAGGTTCGCATCGGGATCGAGGCCCCGCGCTCGATCCCGGTCTTCCGCAAGGAGGTCTACCTCGAGATCGAGCGTGAGGACGGCGCCGAGGACCAGGACCGCAACGGCAAAGTGAGCGAGGCGCTCGAGCAGCTGAAGACGGGCGACTAGCAGAGCCGGGCTGCGTCGCGCCGGCGCTCAGCCGACGAGCAGCGCGAGGGTCTCGAACATCACGATCGTCACCACGACCGAGGTTGCGACGATCGCGAGCGCAAGCCCGATGAAACGCATCGTGCCCTGCTTCTCGACCCTTACCGCTCGGCGCGCACGGGAACGCTGGACTGCGCGCCTGCGCAGGCGCTCCCGGCGATTGACCGACTCGACGGCTTCCTCGCGGAAGTTCGCCTCGAAATCGGCGAGTGACTGCCGCATCCGCATGGCGGCGCAAGGGTAGCAGTAGACATAACCGCCAAAACTGGCTCCCGACGGCCCTTCTTGCCGCGCAGGAGCGCGGAAAGGCTAGGCGCTTAGGCGGTCGCCGGCTGCTTCTCCGCGTCGCTGTAGACCTTTACGAAGCGCAGGTAGTTGTCGGCCACCTGTTGCACCGCGGCCTCCCGTTCGAGGCTGCCGTCCAGGAAACCCTGAAGCGCCCCGGACCAGATCGAGCGGCCGATCGCAAAGCCCACGAAGCCGTCCACCGGAGCCGCTTGGCGCAGCCAGTGATCGACCTTGTCGTCGTTGGCGCCGCGGCCGAGCAGGACGCAGACCACGCCGTCGCGCCCACCGCCGCGGCACTGGGCGGCGATCGAGACACAGTCGGACTGCTCGTCGACGCCCTCGATCTTCCAGACGTCCACCTCGATCCCGGCGTCCTGCACCTCCGCGATCGTGCGCCGCATGAGCTCGGGCCGCAGCTCGGCGTCGTAGCGGTCGGTGTCACCCCCGGCCGAGGCAAGCTGCTCTTCCTCCGCAGGCACCAACAGCTCGAACAGGAACTTCCTGTCGTTCGCGTGGAGCCAGTCCGACAGGCGCTTGAGCCGCTCGAGCTGGCGGGCGTTCAGGTCGGAGTCGCCGTCGGGGTTGTAGCGCACGAGCACCTTCGAGAAATCGGGGTCGAACTGCTCGATGTGGGCGCCGAAGTCGTCGCCGTACTGAAAGTCGAACTCGCTCTGACCGCTCTTCTCGACCGGCATCGCGAGCTTGAGCCCGGCGGCCTTCGCGTCGGCGGGGATCCGGCCGCCGAACTGCTCGTCGACCAGCGCGCCGGTGACGCTCGGCTCGGCGCCCTGCTCGGAGGCCTTGCGGATGCCCTCGAAGATCATGTGCTTCACGTCGGCGATCCTGTCCGTCTCCTCCGCCGAGGGCTCGCCTTCGATGCCGAAGAACTTCTTCGTGAACGAGCCGCGGTGGTCGAACGCGAGGATGTACAGCTTGCCGTCGTAGCCGAGTGCCATGAGCGTTTGCGCCTCCTGGTCGAAAGTCCGCGGCCAGGATAGACCGCCTGTGGCGTTTCTCGGCGCGTGACCGTAATATCTGGCGACCGACCTCGTTGGATCGACACAGGATCGTCGACGAAAGGACTCAGATGGGCTCGCAGAGCGCACGCACCACTGGCCGCCCCCGCCGCAATCGCATCGCCTCGGTGGCGACAATCGCAGCCGCGGCCTCGCTCGCGCTGGCCGGCAGCGCCCAGGCTGGCTTCCTGACCACCCAGAACCTCTCCGCCCCGGCGGCCAACACCGCCGCCGCGGACATCGCCGTCAGCCCCAAGGGCGACGCGACCTACGTCTGGCTCCGCCCCGATGCGGCCAACAACGCCCGCGTCCAGACGCGGCGCCAGCTCGGCCAGAACAACTTCCTCGGCACGCTGACCCGCACGCTCTCCGACGCAGGCGCCGCCGCCTCCGACGCGCACGTCGGTGTGGACTCGGCCGGCAGCCGCACGTTCGTCTGGATCCGCAACGGCGTCGTCCAGGCGCGGCGGCTGTCGATCAACGGCACGCTCGGCCCGGTGGTGGACCTCTCGGGCGCGGGCGAGTTGCCCCAGGAGGCGAACGTCGCGGTCGATCCCCTGGGGAACGCCGTCTTCGTGTGGACCGGCCTCGACGCAGGCATGGTTCGCCGCATCAGGACTCGTCGGCGCACCGTCGCGGGCGTGCTGAGCGCGACTCAGGAGCTCTCGGACGGCCTGGGGGCGATCGAGCCGCAGCTTGACGTGGATCCGCAGGGCAACGCCGTCTACACGTGGAGGCGCAGCAACGGCGCCAACGAGATCGTCCAGCTGCGCCGGCGCCTCGCCGGGGGCACGCTCAGCGCTGTGCAGGACCTGTCCGCCCCGGGCAAGAACTCGTTCCGGCCGACGATTGACGTCAACTCGCAGGGCAAGGCGACCATCACCTGGACGCGGTTCGACGGCGATGAGTACGTCCAGACCCGCACCCGTAGCGCCACCGGTCAGCTGTCGGCGATCCAGGACGTGACGCAGCCGGTGATCGGCAGGGACGCGACCGGCAACCAGGTCGCGCTCGACTCGAACGGCGTCGCCACCTTCATCTGGCGTCGCCGCAACGCGGCCAACAAGATCCCGTGGCAGACGCGCAAGCGGCTCGCGAACGGGCAGCTGACGACGACCAACGACCTCTCGACCGACGGCGAGGGCGTCTTCACCCCCGGTGTCGCCGTCGACGGCAGGGGCAACGCCGTGTTCCTGTTCGAGAACGGCAGGCTCGAGTCGCGCACGCAGACAGCGGCCGGCCAGATCAGCCCGCTCGAGATCGTCGCGCCGCTGGGAACCGCCAACCCGCAGCTGGCGCTGAACTCCGCCGGCGACGGCGGCGCTAGCTGGAACACCGCGAACCGCGCCCAGGGCGCGCTGTTCGAGGGCCCCCGCCCGCCGGCCCGCCGCGGCGGCGGACGCGGACCGGGCGGCGCGGCGACCCCGTCCGGCAGCCTTGTCTCGATCGCCGGCTACCGGCTCTCGCGCAAGCGCTTCAAGTCCGCCCGCAGGGGACGGGCGGTGGCGCGCAGACGGGCTCGGCTCGGGCGCCAGGTCGGCACGCGCGTCCGCTACCGGCTCTCGGAGGACGCGACGGTGC
>Ga0183260_10002373_pt1 | contig 15587 bp, 9 predicted proteins | sample AntDrymUQ4972206_2_FD_129768 | JGI IMG/M metagenome (GOLD analysis project Ga0183260, IMG submission 129768) | Polar desert sand microbial communities from Dry Valleys, Antarctica - metaG UQ497 (22.06) (version 2) (version 2) | ecosystem: Environmental > Terrestrial > Soil > Desert | place... | reverse complement strand
TACACGCTGCAGGAGATGCTCACGATCAAGTCCGACGACACCATCGGGCGCGTCAAGGCGTACGAGGCGATCGTCAAGGGCGAGAACATCGCCGAGCCGTCCATTCCCGAGTCGTTCAAGGTGTTGCTCAAGGAGATGCAGTCTCTTGCGCTCGACGTCCAGGTCCTCTCGGACGAAGGCCGTGAGGTCGAGGTCCGCGAGGAGGACGACGAGCTCCTGCGGGCAGCCGAGGAGCTCGGCATCGACCTGTCGCCGGGCTCGCTGCGCGCGGCCGCGCGACCGCCCACCGCCGAGGAGGTCGAGGAGGGCGGCGAAGCGCCAGACGAGGAAGGTGAGCTCGTGCTTGCCGCCGACGAAGAGCTTGGAGGTATCGAGGGTGAGGAGCCCGCCGTCGAGGTCGAGGTCGAGGTCGGCGAGGTCGAGGTCGAGGTCGAGGACTGATTTGCTAGCTCGCGCAAGACCGGAATCCGCTCGCGCGGATTTCCGTCGCGCAAGATCCCTGAAGGCGGCCGCTCCGCGGCCGCGTCCCTGGCTGTTGCACGAATGGAGGCGCTGACACACGTGATCGACATCAACGAATTCGACGCGATTCGCATCGGGCTTGCCTCGAGCAAGCAAATCCGCGACTGGTCCTCCGGGGAGGTCACCAAGCCGGAGACGATCAACTACCGCACCCTGAAGCCGGAGCGCGACGGGCTCTTCTGTGAGCGCATCTTCGGTCCGACGAAGGACTGGGAGTGCTACTGCGGCAAGTACAAGCGCGTGCGCTACAAGGGCATCATCTGCGAGCGCTGCGGCGTCGAGGTGACACGGCAGAAGGTGCGCCGTGAGCGCATGGGTCACATTGATCTGGCGGCTCCGGTCTCGCACATCTGGTTCTTCAAGGGCGTCCCCAGCCGGATCGGCTATCTGCTGGACATCGCTCCTCGGGAGCTGGAGAAGGTGCTCTACTTCGCCGCCTCGATCGTGACTCAGGTCGACCGCGAGAAGCGCCAGTCGGACCTCGCCGATCTCGAGGACAAGGTCGCTGGGGAGACCGAGCGCATCTACCTCGACCGTGACGAGGCACTGTCTGCGCTGGACGGCCGGCTCGGCCGGCGCCGTGACTACTTCGCGGCCGGCAAGGATCGGAACTTCGACGAGGACGACGACTTCTGGGCTCGCGGGCTGAACAACTGGGCAGAAGAGGCAGCGCTGCCTCCGCTCGACGAGCTCCGATCCCTCGGCAGCGGTGTGTTCACCGAGCTCGCCAAGAAGATCACCAACGAGGATCCCCGCCGCGTACGCGAGCTCGTTCGGCAGACTTCCACTCGCGACGACCGTCGGCTGGCGCCACGCGAGGTCGAGTCGGTCGCTGCGGCCGCGGTGCAGATCGAGGCAGCCCTCGAGCCGCTTCGCACCGATCTCGACAAGGCCTCGGGATCCAAGAAGGGCGCCATCACGAAGCATCTCAAGCGCGTGCAGGAGGGCCTGCTCTCGGGGGCGGAGCTCACGCGGGACGATGCCGAGCTGACGTCGTCGGTCGACCGGAAGAACCTCGACCGCGCCCGCGAGACCGGCAACGGACTGCTCGCTGCCGTGCTCGCCACCGTCGATCCCGACTCCGACCAGGCGACCGTCCGCGAGCTGGCATACGACCTCTGCCTGGTAGAGGGAACGCGCAAGGACGATCTCGATGCGGTCGCCCAGTGGGCGCTGAAGGTCCGCGAGATGGTGGCCGACATGGACGTGCGCCGCGAGGACACCCGGGAGGCTTCGGTCGACGCGGTCCGCCGGCTGGAGCAGACCTGGCTCCTCTTCAAGGAGCTCGAGCCGAAGATGATCGTCGGGGACGAGCAGATCTTCCGCGAGTTGAAGGATCGCTTCGGCTCACCGTACGGCTTCGGCGTGTACTTCCAGGGCGGCATGGGAGCGGAGGCGATCCGCGACCTGCTGCGCGCGCTCAACCTCGACGAGGAGTCACTGTCCCTGCGGGACACGATCAAGACGTCCAAGGGCCAGAAGCAACAGCGTGCGATCAAGCGGCTCAAGGTCGCCGAGGCGTTCATCAAGTCGGGCAACAAGCCCGAATGGATGATCCTCGAGGCCGTTCCGGTGATCCCGCCGGAGCTCCGCCCGATGGTTCAGCTCGACGGCGGACGCTTTGCCACGAGCGACCTGAACGACCTCTATCGACGCGTCATCAACCGAAACAACCGCCTCAAGCGGCTGCTCGACCTGGGTGCGCCCGAGATCATCGTCAACAACGAGAAGCGCATGCTGCAGGAGGCCGTCGACGCCCTCTTCGACAACGGCCGGCGTGGCCGTGCGGTGACCGGGCCGGGCAACCGGCCGCTCAAGTCGCTCTCGGACATGCTCAAGGGCAAGCAGGGTCGCTTCCGACAGAACCTGCTCGGAAAGCGCGTCGACTACTCGGGCCGCTCGGTCATCGTCGCGGGGCCGAATCTGAAGCTGCACCAGTGCGGCCTGCCGAAGCTGATGGCGCTCGAGCTCTTCAAGCCGTTCATCATGAGCAGGCTCGTCGAGCGGAAGGCCGTCCAGAACATCAAGGCGGCGAAGAAGATGGTCGAGTCGATGATCCCCGAGGTCTGGGACGTGCTCGAGGAGGTCATCGCCGAGCATCCGGTGCTCCTGAACCGTGCGCCGACGCTGCATCGACTGGGCATCCAGGCATTCGAGCCGGTGCTGGTGGAGGGCAAGGCGATTCAGGTTCATCCGCTCGTCTGCCACGCGTTCAACGCCGACTTCGACGGCGACCAGATGGCCGTGCATCTGCCGCTCTCGGCAGAGGCGCAGGCCGAGGCTCGCGTGCTCATGCTCTCGGCCAACAACATCCTCTCGCCGGCCAGTGGGCGGCCGCTTGCCACCCCGACGCAGGACATGGTCCTGGGCGCGTACTTCCTCACCTACTGCGAGTACGACCTCGATGCGAAGACCGCCGCCGAGCTGGCGAAGAAGCTCAAGAAGAAGGGGCTTCCACGCTTCCGCACCGAGGAGGACGTCGAGTTCGCGGTCGAGACGGATCAGGCGGCGCCGTTGCGCTACCAGGATCCGATCGAGTACGAATGGGGTGACGAGCGCCTGCTGACGACCCCGGGCCGCGTCATCTTCAATACCGAGGTCGAGCGGGCCCTCCACGAGGCGACCGGGGGCGAAGCCGAGGATCACCCGTTCCTCAACGAGACGCTCACCAAGCGCGTGCTCGACCAGTTCATCGGCGATCTCGTCGAACGCTACGGCCCGAACACGATCGCGGCCGCGCTCGACGTCATCAAGACGCTCACCTTCAGGTTCGCGACCCGCGCGGGGATCACGATCTCGAAGAACGACATCGTCATCCCGGACAGCAAGGAGCGCATCCTGAGCGAGTACGAGGAGGAAGTCTCCAAGGTCGGACGCGAGTACGACCGCGGACTCATGACGGAGGAGGAGCGTGACGAGCGCATCGTCGCGATCTGGACCGAGGCGACAGAGGTGGTGGCCAATGCGATGATGGCGAACCTCTCGCCGACGAACCCGATCTACATGATGGCCAACTCGGGAGCTCGCGGATCGTTCAACCAGATTCGCCAGCTCGCCGGAATGCGTGGCCTCATGGCCGACCCGAAGGGTGAGATCATCTCCCGGCCGATCAAGGCCAACTTCATGGAGGGCCTCACCGTGCTCGAGTACTTCATCTCGACGCACGGTGCGCGCAAGGGTCTGGCCGACACGGCGCTCCGCACGGCCGACTCGGGTTATCTCACGCGGCGCCTCGTGGACGTCTCCCAGGACGTCATCATCCGCGACCAGCCTGGCAAGAATCCGAGTGACTGCGGCACCAAGGAGCACGTCGACCTCGCGCTCATCCTCGATGAGTCTCCGAACAAGAGCGTCGCCGGCCGAGTCGCCGCGCTGGACATCATGAAGCCGGTCAAGGACGGGAAGCCCGGCAAGGTCTTGGTGATCGCGAAGGGCACGGAGATCACGACGAGCGGGCTCCGCAAGCTCGTCGAGGAGTTCGGCGAGCACGCGCCCACGGCCGCCATCCCGGTTCGGTCGGTCCTCAAGTGCCGCAGTGAGTACGGGATCTGCCGGTACTGCTACGGCACGTTCCTCGCCACCGGCGGGCCGGCGGAGATCGGCGACGCGGTCGGCATCATCGCGGCGCAGTCGATCGGCGAGCCGGGCACGCAGCTGACCATGCGTACCTTCCACACGGGTGGCGTGGCCGGGGCGGACATCACCCACGGTCTGCCGCGCGTCGTCGAGATCTTCGAGGCGCGCAACCCGAAGGGCGCCGGGACGCTCACCGATCTCTCGGGCAAGGTCGATATCGACGACTCGGAGCGGACGATCAAGGTGACCGTCACTCCAACGGCCATCGACGAGAAGGGCGAGCTCCCGGATCCGAAGGAGTTCGCCTTCCCGCGAAGGACGCGCCTCAAGGTCGCCAGCGGGCAGCTGGTCGAGTCCGGTGATGCGTTGAACGAGGGCTCGCTGAACCCGACCGACCTGCTCACGCTCAAGGGCGCAACTGCCACCGAGCTGTATCTCGTGGGCGAGGTGCAGAATGTCTACAAGTCGCAGGGTGTCGAGATCCACGACAAGCACATCGAGCTGATCGTGCGGCAGATGCTGAAGAAGGTGCGCGTGGAGAGCGCGGGCGAGACAGCGCTCCTGCCCGGCCAGCTCGTCGACCGTGTCCAGCTGGAGCGGGAGAACGCGCGCGTCAAGAAGGAGAAGCGCGAGCAGGCGACCTTCGAGCCGATCATTCTCGGCATCACGAAGGCCTCGCTCGCGACCGAGTCCTTCCTCTCGGCGGCGTCGTTCCAGGAGACGACCAAGGTCCTGACCGACGCGTCGATCGAGGGCAAGACCGACCGTCTGCTCGGCCTCAAGGAGAACGTGATCATCGGCAAGTTGATCCCCGCCGCGACCGGACTCAAGCAATACCGGCAGATCACCATCGAGCCGACGGAGCCGCTTCCTGTCACTTTCGCCCGTCCGGAGTCGGAGGCGGAGCTGCTCGCCGCGCTCGAGGAGATCGGCGACGGTGACGGATTCGACCTCGGCGCTCTCGGCCTTCCGTTCGAAGACGAGCTCTCGGCGGGTGCCAACGGCGACGTCGCCGAGCTCGAGACACCGGCGGAAGAGGACTAATGCACGGGGGAACCCCATGGTTCCCCCGTGAGCCCCCTCCTTTTGAACAACGCAGCGAGTACGCGGCGTCAGGCCTCCCGGCCGGCTAAGCCGGCCTCCGGCCCCGATCGACGCCCGGCCTGCGTACTGGTTTTCCAGCCCGGGCGCCGGTCCAACCGTGCGACGTTGACCTGTCCGTCACGACTTTCTGCTACCTGTAGCCGACGGTGAAACGGCTTCTCGTCGCAGCTCTCTGTGTTCTCGGCGTTCTTGCCGCCCTCGTCGGCTCGGCCGCCGCCCGGCCCGACGAGCTCTCGTGTGGCGTCGCCGATCCGCAGCCGGCCTGGATCGACTTCGCGGACGGCTCCGTCTCGTTCTGGCGCGAGCGCTTTGCGCGCCCCGGCGTCATCGTGGCCACCGGAGGTCCCGACCTCGCTGCCGAGGCCCGTACGGCAGGCGCCGCCACCGTGCACTGGGACATGCACCTCCGGAAGCGAGTCGGGACACCGTCGGAGCCGGCGGACGCAGATCTCATGGAGCGGCGCGCCGACTCTCTCTTCGACTACGCGGTCTCGGTGAGCGGATGCGAACGCCCCCTGATCGCGTTGAACGAGATGTGGGGGGCCTCGTTGCCGACTCCGCTCACGCCGACGGCGGAGCGCTACCGGGCAAATGTTCTCCGCTTCGTGACCCGCCTCTCTCAGCGCGGCGGCCGGCCCGCCTTGCTCGTCTCGAGCGAGCCTTTCACCGGCGGTGATGCCGCGGCGTGGTGGAGGGCGATCGGACAGGTGTCCGACATCGTTCTCGAGAAGTATGCGAACGCGAATCTGATCTGGCGGGACGGCGCGGTCGACGGCTCGCGGCGCCTTCGCACTGGCTATCGGGCATCCGCGGCGAAGCTGTTCGCAATCGGCATCCCTCCGGCCCGTGTCGGGTTGATGATCGGGTTCCAGACGGGCGCGGGCTCAGGAGGACGGGAGGGCCTGCAACCGCGCTCGCGTTGGTTCGACGTGGCGAAATGGCAGGCGTTCGCAGCTGAGCAGGTGTCCCGCGAGCTCCGTCTCTCCCACGTGTGGTCTTGGGGTTGGGCTCAGCGCAACGAGCGCTCGAACGATCCCGACAAGACCTATGCGGCGTGCGTCTGGCTGTGGGCGCGCGATCCGGGTCTCTGCGCCGCACCCGAGGTGCTCGGCAAGGAGCTCGATTCCGACCGGCGCACTGGCCAGATCGATCTTCCTGCTGGAGTCCGCTGCGTGTACGACGGAAATCCGCTCACAGCCTCCGGCGTCGCGGCGCTGGCGAACATGACAGGCGACCGCGAGCTAGCATTGACCGCCCTCGTGCTTCGCTCGGTCGAGCGTGACCGCGCCGATGTCAGCACGGCGCAAATCCTTGCTGTGGAGCGCCGCGTCATCGCTGCCCGATTCGGAGGTAGCGCGAGCGCGTACCGGTCGGCTCTTGCTGAGACCGGCGCGAGCGTTGCCGTCGCGCGAGGAATCGTCGGCGACGAGCTCCGCCGCGCGGAGATTCAGGAACGCCTCGCCACGGTCCGGCCGTCGAGCGCCGATCTCGCTCGCTTCCGGACGACGTTTGCCGGAGCTCCCGCACGAAGGCTGGTCGTCTCGCCGGCGCCGAGTTGGTTGCCGGAGGGCACCGGGCTCGCGCTCGCCACGTCAGCGCCACGCGCTGTCTTCGAAATCGCGACTCGCCGCTCGACGCCACTGCGGACGGCGGAGGGCGAATTCACGGTACGTGCGCTGGAGGACGGGACCTTGCTGGGTGCGGTGCCGCTCGCGGAAGCTCGGACCGCGATCGTACGCGAGCTCGTGAGCGAGCGACGTGCTGACGCGTACGTCACCTGGGCGATTCGCCGGCAGAAGGCCGCGGAGAGCCTGCTCGTATGCGAGCGTGACCGGCTACCCGGTCACGGTGTGGTCTCGCTCTCGAGCTTCGCGCCGTTCCTCTCGATACACGAGGCCGCTATGGCGCAGTCGGCGACGCGCTAGTTTCGAGGCGCCTTCGGTGATCTCTGTGTCGCGGAAATTCGTGTGGGCGACGAGGAAAGCGCCACTGCTAAGGACTCGACCAAGATGACTCAGGCATTGGTCCGAGCGTGCTGTTCCAGCACTCATATTGCTGAGGGTGTCTTCAGTCGATCGAGCGGTGCGCTGCTGCGACGACGGTGTCGCGGCCGGAGACCTTCGCAAGCCCGAGGGCTGCATCCGCCCGGCCGAGAAGTGCTGCGGCGTCGTCGCTCTGCATGAGCTCCGTCGCGCCGGCGGAGATCGTGACGATCCCGATCTCCGGGAACGGTCGCTCGCGCAGCGTCGCCTGAAGGCGCTCGAACAGCCGCTCGGCCTCGCGTGTGTCGCCGCGTGGAAGAAGCGCGCCGAAGCGTCCGCCTCCGATCCGGCACGGAAGATCGTCGCGGTCGGCAACGTCGCGCAGCAGCGCCGCGATCTGCACGAGGATGTCGTCTGCAGCGAGGTGACCGACGCGTGCGTTGATCGTGGTGAGCCGATCGATGTCGAGCATGAGCAGCGCCAGCGACTCGCGTCGGCCTCGCGCCCGCCCGAGCTCGCGATCGAGGAGCGCATGGAACGCACGGCGGTCGTACAGCTCGGTCAGGGGATCGAGCTCGGGAACGGGATCGGCCTCGCGCAGCTCGAGCGAGGCTTCGAGCGCCGGCCGGGTGCCGCTCACGACATCCTCGAGAGTCGTGATGTCCATTTCGCTGAAGCGGCGATCGGGCGCGCGTGTGAGCACGGCGAGCATCCCCTGCCCGTCCTCCACGTCGAGCAGCGGAACCGCGAGGCCCGAGCGGATAGGCGTGCTGCCGGGCGGCGTGGCGGCTTCGCCGTTGAAGGCGACCTGGAGCGCCCGCGCTCCTCGGTAGTCGGGCACTCCCATGCGTCCGACCTGGGCGACTTCGGCTTGCGAGAGTCCGACCGTCGCGAGCATCGGCTCCTTGCTCGGCGCGGAGACAACCGCGACGGCCGCGTCGGCTGACATGCGCTCCTTGGCGAGCTCGAGCAACCTCATGACTCCGTGCTCGGGTATAGCACGCGACTGCTCCTCGGCCCGAAGCGCCATCGTCGGCTGCGGACGGCTCAGCCCGTCGTTGAGCGCCTGGGCGAACTCGGCGAGCCGGTCGTCGTAGCGTACGAGCATCGTCACGACGATCTCCTCGTGCCGGCCGAGCAGGCGTCGTACGGCGACGAGGAAGAGGACGATGCACAGCGTCCCGAGCGCAACGGAGGCCGCGTAGATCGCGATCGTCATCTGGTCGTTCCTCCCCTTCCTCTCAGCGTTCCTCAACCCTAGTAGTATCGACCCGACCGGTCGGCATTCTCTAACGAAGCGTGATCCGGGAGGTGGAGGGACTGCGGGGGATTCGGATCATGATCGTCCTCGGGGCGATCGCGGCGGCGGGCTACGTCGTCTACCGCGTCCGCACTCAGCGCTGGAGCCGCTTCCCGGTCGGCTCGTCGATCCCGACCACTCGCTTCGAACCGGCCCCGTTCGCGTCCGAGCCTCCGGCCGAGGGTGGCGCTATCGTCGCGCCGGTGGACGGGATGCCCCCGACGGCCGTCACGCGTCCCGACACGAACGGGTCTGCGACTCCGGTCGGCGGCGCTGACTCGAGGCCGCCGCTGGCGAGCGCCTTCGGGCCCGTCGAGCTCCCGCCCAAGCGCCGGCTCTCCGGGACGACCTTGGCTGCCGTCGCTGCGCTCCTCGGTGTCGCGGCGATCGCCCTCGGCACTACCGCGCTCGTTACGAGCCTCGACTCGGACGATGCAACCGAAGCTGCGCCGCATGCCACGACGGTCTCGGAGACGGAGCAGGCCCTTTCTCTCCTCTCGAAGCCGAGCACGCAGAGAGTGCCGATCGCCAACTCCGGCGGCAGGATCATCCTCGCCATCGACGCGACGGGCCGGGGCGTTCTGGTGCTCGACGGCCTCGGCGCTCCACCGGCCGGAAAGACGTATCAGGCGTGGGTCATCAAGCCGAATGCGAAGGCGCCGGCCTCGGCCGCATTGTTCTCGGGCGTCGAGACGATCGTGCCCCTCTCGGTGTCGGTCAAGGGGGGATCGGTCGTCGCCATCACGATCGAGCGCGCCGGCGGCGTTCCTGCGCCGACCCAGGCGCCGAAGCTCGTCGCACAGCCCGCCACGTAGCGACCTCTGAGGAAGCGGATTGGGGTCGCGGCCCGACAGCGGACGCCTTCAGCGATCTTGCGCGAACGGACTCTGCGCTAGCAGATTCCGTTCTTGCGCCAAGCTAGGAACTCTGGCCGGCGCTGCGCGAGACGTCTGCGCGGTCTTTGCCCAGATCCTTGGCGCGGTACAGCGCCCCATCCGCGCGCTCGAAGAGGCCGGCCGCGGTGTCGCCGTGCTGGAGCTCGGCAATGCCGGCGGAAAGGCGCAACCTGTCCTCGGCCGGGCCGAGTGAAGTCCCTCGCATCGAGCTCTGAACCCGACGGTAGAGCTGGTCGGCGTCGTCGGCGCCCGACTCGGGGAGGATGACGGCGAACTCGTCGCCCCCGATGCGAGCGGCCACGTCGACCGAGCGCACGGCCTCGCGAAGACGGTCGGCAGCCTGTGCCAGGACCCGGTCGCCTGCCAAATGTCCGACCTTGTCGTTGATCGACTTGAAGTCGTCGACGTCGAAGACGATGAGCGCGAGGGAGCGCTCGTAGCGCTGGGCGCGGAGCACCTCGCGGCGCAGGGTCTCGTGGAAGTAGCGCTGGTTGTAGAGGCCGGTCAGCGCGTCGGTCTCGGCGAGCTTGCGCGCCTCGCCGTAGCGTCGCGCGTTTTCGAGCGCGGGAATGCTGGACTCGACGAGGCTCTCTGCCTGCTCGATGTGCTCTGCCTGGGGCTCGTAGTCGCGCGAACGCCAGAAGAGCGACAGCGTCCCCACAGGGCTCAGCTCGCGTCCTACCAGCGGAATGAACACCCCTCCCGAGATGAGCTCCGAGTCCGGCAACTCCCGGTCGCGACCGTAACGGTAGGTGACCGTGATGGTTCCCGCCAGCGCCCCGGCGACACCCGAGGTGGGGGGTTTAGCCGTCTCCTGCGGGTTCATACCCCGTGTCGCGACGGTCGGCGCTACCCCGTGTCCCTCGACGACCATCATCGCGGCATCGAATCCGGGGATCTCCATCGCGGCATCGAGCACGCGATCCATCAACTCCTCGAGATCGATCGAGCCTCCGAGCTCTCCGAAGAGCCGGTTGCGACGATTCTCGCGCTCCGCTCGCTCCAGCGCCTCGGAGAGATCGCTGGAGAGCTCGTCCATCTTGAGCCGCATCTCGTCAACCGCGCGCACGAGTCCCTCGTTCGGTTCGGGGGCCGAAGCCGAGAGCCGACGAACAACGACGAGCGCGAGCGCGGCCGCTACGACCACGAGAGCCGCTACGACCGCGATCACCACGGCTGTCGCCATACCTCCAACCCCAGTTCTCCCTGCACCGCACTCCTTATTAGTGACGCGTTCGGGGGAGGCGTGAGCCCTCGAACGAGGCACCCCCATCGCACTGTACTCAGAGAACTGGATGCTGCCAGTGCGAGAGTGCCAGGTGGAAAAGTGCTAGCCCGCGCCGGGAAGGTCGAAAGCATCTCGACGCCGATGGAACCGCTCCACATTGGCGCGTCCGACTGCCTGCCCTGCTCGGGCGTCGAATGCCCGGCTGCTCTCGTTCGGCTTCCATTCGACCACGCCTGTCGAGACCTTCCGGCTCCGGCTTGGGTCGTCGAGCGACGTCTCCAGCTCTGCACGCAGACGGCCGTCGAAACGCCGCGCCTCGGCGGTTGCCGTATCCGGCAGCAGCACCACGAGCTCCTCGGCTCCTCGGCGGACGACTGTGTCGCTCGTTCGTGTGACGCGCCCGAGCAGCGTCGTGAGCTCCGCGGCCACGCGCTCCGCCGAGCCCGAGTCGGCAAGATCGTGGACACCGACGACCACCAGCGACAGTGGCCGCTGGGTGGTGCGGGCTCGAACGACCTCGCGCTCGAGCTCTGCCTCGTATCCGCGCTGGACGTGTGTGCTCGCGAGCCCGTCCAGTGTCAGCTCGTCTCCTCGCAAGGCGCCTGCCAGGACCTCGTCCGAGTGGTCGAGCGCGTCCCGTATCGAGTCCGAGATCGACCAGAGATGCTCGTCGACCTGGCGAAGCATCGCCTCGAACCGGTGTCTCGTACGAGCCCGGAGCGCCTGTGCGATCACCACGAGCGCCAGCGCCAGCGCGGCTCCCGACGCGGCAAGGAGGGTGATCACGGTTTCTCGCACGTCGCCACCGCCGTGGACTCACTGTATTGGGTCCGCCGGTCGTTCGGTCATGGACGGGAGAAGCCCGTCTTTGCTACCATCCGGCGGCTTGGTTGGCGGGCATTCTGTGCCTGCCGGCCGTTCTGTGTGAGTCCATACACCCTTCAGTAGGAGCAGCGTGCCCACCGTCAATCAGCTTGTCCGCAAGGGGCGAAAGTCCCCCAAAGAGAAGACGAAGACACCGGCTCTCCGGGGAGCGCCGCAGAAGCGGGGCGTATGTACGCGCGTCGCCACGATGACGCCGAAGAAGCCGAACTCCGCGCTGCGCAAGGTTGCCCGTGTGCGCCTGACGAATGGCATGGAGGTCGGCGTCTACATCCCGGGCGAGGGACACAACCTGCAGGAGCACTCGGTCGTGCTCGTTCGTGGCGGCCGCGTCAAGGACCTTCCGGGCTACCGCTACAAGGTGATCCGCGGCGGACTCGACTCGGCGGGTGTTTCCGAGCGCCGCCAGGCGCGTTCCAAGTACGGCGCGAAGAAGGCGTAGAGCGAGCGATGCCCCGTCGCGCCGAGATCCAGCCCCGTCAACTCGACCCCGACGCCGTTCACGGCTCCGTGCTCGTCACGCAGCTCGTCAACCGGCTGATGCTGGACGGCAAGAAGTCCGTCGCCGAGCTGATCGTCTACGACGCGCTCAGGATCGCGTCCGAGCGGGCCGGCAAGCCGGAGCTCGAGGTGCTCGAGCAGGCCGTGAAGAGCGTCACGCCTGTGCTCGAGGTGCGCTCCCGCCGCGTCGGGGGCGCCAACTACCAGGTCCCGATCGAGGTTCCGCAGCGGCGCGCGCGGACGCTTGCGCTGCGCTGGCTCGTGCAGAACGCCAGGGACCGGCGAGAGAAGGGAATGCCGCAGAAGCTCGCAGGCGAGCTCGTCGACGCGGTGAACCAGCAGGGCGGCGCGTACAAGAAAAAGGACGACATCTATCGAATGGCGCAGGCCAACAAGGCCTTCGCGCACTACCGCTGGTAGGACGGGGTCTGAAACGATGAGCGCAGTCGCCACATCCGCCGCGCTGGACCGTGTCCGGAACATCGGGATCATGGCCCACATCGACGCGGGAAAGACCACGACGACCGAGCGCATCCTCTACTACACCGGGCGGACCCACAAGATGGGAGAGGTCCACGAGGGTGCCGCGACGATGGACTGGATGGCGCAGGAGCAGGAGCGCGGCATCACCATCACGTCGGCGGCGACGACGGCGTCGTGGCGCGATTACCGGATCAACATTATCGATACGCCCGGGCACGTGGACTTTACGATGGAGGTCGAGCGGAGCCTTCGCGTCCTCGACGGCGCCGTTGCCGTCTTCGACTCGGTCGCAGGGGTGCAACCGCAATCCGAGACCGTCTGGCGCCAGGCAGACCGTTACGCCGTGCCGAGGATCGCGTTCATCAACAAGATGGATCGCACAGGCGCCGATTTCGACGCAGCCGTCCAGTCCATGCGCGACCGGCTCGGCGCGATAACCGTCCCGATTCACCTCCCGATCGGGAGCGAGGAGCTCTTCTCCGGGGTCGTCGATTTGGTCGAGATGAAGGCCATCACGTACTCGAACGCGCTCGGCACGGAGTTCTCGATCGAGGAGATCCCGGATGCGCTTGCCGCTGCGGCGGGGGTCGCGCACCACGCGCTCATCGACGGGATCGCCGAGTTCGACGACGAGCTCACGGAGACCTACCTCGAGGACGAGGCCGCGGTCACGCCCGAGATGATCCGGCGCGCCCTGCGGGCTGGCACCCTCGGCGGCCGCGTCACGCCCGTGCTCGCCGGCTCGGCGTTCAAGAACAAGGGCGTACAGCCGCTGCTCGACGCGATCGTCGACTACCTGCCGAGCCCGGTCGACATTCCTCCCGTCCAGGGTGTCGACCCCAAGTCGACAGAGGAGGCGACCCGGGCGCCTTCGCTCGAGGCGCCATTCGCCGCGCTGGCATTCAAGGTCATGACCGACCCGTACGTCGGAAAGCTCACGTACTTCCGTGTCTACTCGGGTCAGATCAGAGCCGGCGACCGGGTTCTCAACACCACGAACGGCAAGACGGAGCGACTCGGTCGCATCCTCGAGATGCACGCCAACCACCGCGAGGAGCGCGAGGAGATCGGCGCGGGCGAGATCGCCGCCGCGGTCGGGCTCAAGTTCACGACGACGGGCGACACGCTGGCCGTCTCGACCGCTCCCATCGTGCTCGAGTCGATGTCGTTCCCCGATCCGGTGATCTCGGTCGCGATCGAGCCGAAGACCAAGGCCGACCAGGACAAGCTCGGCGCCGCGCTGCAGCGGCTAACCGAAGAGGATCCGACCTTCCGCGTGTCCTCCGATGAGGAGACGGGCCAGACGCTGATCGCCGGGATGGGCGAGCTCCACCTCGAAATCATCGTCGACCGGCTCCTGCGGGAGTTTCGCGTGGAAGGCAACGTCGGCCGCCCGCAGGTCGCCTATCGCGAGACCATCTCGCAGCCGGCCGAGAAGATCCGCGGTCGGTTCGTGCGGCAGACCGGCGGCTCCGGCCAGTACGGAGACGTCGTCATCAATCTCTATCCGCAGGAGCCGGGCTCGGGCTACGAGTTCGAGGACAAGATCGTCGGTGGCAAGATCCCGAAGGAGTACATTCCCGCTGTCGACGCCGGCATCGAGGAGGCCATGAGCTCCGGCATCCTCGCCGGATTCCCGGTCGTCGACATCCGGATCGAGCTCGTCGACGGCTCGTACCACGATGTCGACTCGAGCGAGCGGGCGTTCAAGATCGCCGGCTCGATGGCGTTCAAGGAGGGAATGAAGCGAGCGAAGCCGAAGCTCCTCGAGCCGGTCATGTCAGTCGAGGTCGTCACGCCCGAAGACTTCCTCGGCGACGTCATTGGTAACCTGAACGGCCGTCGTGGCCGGATCGAGCACCTTGAGCCGGTCGGAGGGTCGCAGTCGATCAAAGCGAGCGTGCCGCTCGCGGAGATGTTCGGCTATGCGACCGACCTGCGCTCGATGACGCAGGGCCGCGCGACGTTTTCGATGCAGTTCGACCGCTACGAGGAAGTACCACGCACGATCGCCGAGGCGCTCGTGTCCAGCGACAAGCCAGCCTAAGACCCCAGTAAACGAGTTACCCCGGAGGCATTTACCCATGGGCAAGCAGAAGTTCGAGCGCACCAAGCCACACGTCAACGTCGGCACGATCGGTCACATCGACCACGGCAAGACGACGCTCACAGCCGCGATCACGAAGGTGCTCTCCGAGTCGGGCACCAACACCCAAGTGGCGTCGTTCGACTCGATCGACAAGGCTCCGGAGGAGCGGCAGCGCGGCATCACGATCAACACCGCGCACGTCGAGTACGAGACCCAGAATCGGCACTACGCCCACGTCGACTGCCCCGGCCACGCCGACTACATCAAGAACATGATCACGGGCGCCGCGCAGATGGACGGCGCGATCCTCGTCGTATCGGCGGCGGACGGCCCGATGCCGCAGACCCGCGAGCACATCCTCCTCGCCCGCCAGGTCGAGGTGCCGTCGATCGTCGTCGCCCTGAACAAGGCCGACATGGTCGACGATCCCGAGCTCCTCGAGCTCGTGGAGATGGAGGTGCGCGAGCTCCTCTCCAAGTACGAGTTCCCGGGAGACGACATCCCGGTCATCCAGGTTTCGGCGCTGAAGGCGCTCGAGGGCGATCCCGAGTGGACGCCGAAGATCCTCGAGCTGATGGAGGCTGTCGACTCGTACATCCCCGAGCCCGTCCGCGACGTCGACAAGCCGTTCCTGATGCCGATCGAGGACGTGTTCACGATCACCGGCCGCGGCACCGTCGTTACCGGCCGCATCGAGCAGGGGAAGATGACCGTCGGCGAGGAGATCGCGATCATCGGCATCCACCCGGAGGTCGTGAAGACGGTGATCACCGGGCTCGAGATGTTCCAGAAGACACTCGACTACGCGCAGGCCGGAGATAACGCTGGCGCGTTGCTTCGCGGCATCAAGCGCGAGGACGTCGAGCGCGGCCAGGTGCTCGCCAAGCCCGGCTCGATCACGCCGCATACGCACTACAAGGCCGAGGTCTACGTCCTCTCCAAGGACGAGGGCGGGCGCCACACGCCGTTCTTCGACGGCTATCGGCCGCAGTTCTACTTCCGCACGACCGACGTCACCGGCTCG
>Ga0183260_10002372_pt1 | contig 15587 bp, 17 predicted proteins | sample AntDrymUQ4972206_2_FD_129768 | JGI IMG/M metagenome (GOLD analysis project Ga0183260, IMG submission 129768) | Polar desert sand microbial communities from Dry Valleys, Antarctica - metaG UQ497 (22.06) (version 2) (version 2) | ecosystem: Environmental > Terrestrial > Soil > Desert | place... | reverse complement strand
GAGGTTGACCAGCTCGCCCACTTGCCTGTGCCCCAAGGTGGTCATCTCCAGCGTGGTGGGGATCAGGCTCACCTCGAAGGAGGGCGCTGCGCCGTCTTGCAGCCCGCTCACCGTTAGGGATACCCCGTCGACGGTGATCGACCCCTTCACCGCCACATAACGTGCCAACTCCGCCGGCATCGAGATCGTCACGAGCTCCCAGTGCTCACTGCGTTGACGACCAACGATGATGCCTGTGCCGTCGACGTGACCTTGGACGATGTGGCCACCGAGGCGGGTGGAGACGGTCGCGGCTCGTTCTAGGTTGACCGAACTGCCGGGTTTCAGCAACCCGAGAGAGGTCCGGTCCAGACTCTCTTGCATCACGTCGGCGACGAACCAGTCGGTTGTCGACTCCACCACCGTGAGACAGCAGCCGTTCACGGCAATCGAGTCGCCGTGCCGGACATCTGTCACGACTCGCGGACCGCGAACCGCAAGCCGAATCGCGTCACCTCGACGTTCGAGGCCCACCACCTGGCCGAGCTCTTCCACGATTCCGGTAAACATCAGCTGGGTCCTCTCAGTCGAAGCCGTACGTCAACGCCGATTCGGGCGACGTCGACCAGGTCGAGTTGTACAGCCTCGGCGATCGTTGAGATACCGAGGTCGGCTACCGCCGCCGGACCTGATCCGAGGAGCACGGGGGCGACGTATGCGATCACCTCGTCCACGAGACCCTCCCCTAGGAAGGCGGCCGCGAGGCGGGGACCGCCCTCGAGCCACACATGTGAGCAGCCGGCGGCGGTCAATTCTTTCAGCGCCGTGGTGGGCTCTCGTGTACTAAGCCGAATCGTCGGTGCCGTGCCATCGAGAAGTGCCGCGTGAGCGGGCAGGTCCCGAAGACCCATGACGGCTCGTAACGGCTGGAGCTCGAAGGACACTGCCTCACCGTCGGCCCGTCTGACCGTCAGCCTCGGGTCGTCGGCCAACGCCGTTCCGGTGCCGACGAGGATGGCGTCACATTCAGCGCGCAGAACGTGTACGTCGCGTCGAGCCTCCGGTCCGGTTATCCACTTCGACGTACCGTCGGCTGCCGCAGAGCGTCCATCGAGACTGGCGGCGAACTTCCAGGTGACTTTTGGCCGCCGGTGGCGCAGCGAGAACGACCACGCCTCGTTGAGTGCGGCCGCCTCTTCCTCGAGAACTCCGGATTCGATGTCGATCCCGGCTCGGCTGAGAGTCTGCGATCCACCGGCGGCAACGTCGCTGGTGTCGGCTTGGGCGTAGACGACGCGCCGGATCCCCGCTGAAATCAGCGCCTCGGCGCAGGGGCCGGTCCTGCCGATGTGGTTACACGGCTCGAGCGTGACGACCGCTGTTCCCCCTCGGGCTGCGGCACCCGCCCTGTTCAGGGCATCGACTTCGGCATGTGGCGTGCCCGCTCCGCGGTGATACCCCTCGGCCACCGGCTCACCCGACGCGTCGAGAATGACTGCGCCTACGCGTGGATTGGGGCCTCGTGGCACACCCGGTGACGACGCGACTGCGAGCGCGCGGCGCATGGCCGCGATCTCCCGCTCCGTCGCCATCTCCGCCATCCTCTCGCCAGCAAGCGCGTTCCTCAGAACGTGTCAGATGCGAACTGCCGGGGCGGCGAGGTCGACGCCGAGCCGCTCGGTGGGCGTGCGCCGGTTTCGCGCGCATGGTGAGCCCCGGGTCAGACGATGCCGATCTCTGCGTGCAACCTCTCATCCGGACTTTAACCGTCGGTTCCGGAGTTCCACCGGATCGGCCGACTCCCTTGCAGCAGTCGGTTCGCGGACTGTCACCGCCGGTTCGGACTTCCACCGACCCCGGAGCACGCACGTCTTGGTTAACTCATACGTGGCCATGATGCCACGCCCAGCCAACTCTTCTCCTCTGTACCGCAGTTCAGGTGAGTGCGCCAAGGTGGCGCAGGTGTCTGACCATGTCATCGGGCCGCTCCGCGCCGAACACAGCCGAGCCGGCCACGAATACGGTGGCGCCCGCCGCCGCGCACCGCTCGATGTTCTCACTCGATACCCCGCCGTCAATCTGCAGCCAGATGTCCGCCTCATGGCCGGCCAGCAGGGCCGCGGTCCGTTCTATCTTGGGCAGGCAGACGTCGAGGAACTCCTGGCCCCCGAACCCGGGTTCCACAGTCATGATGAGCACCATGTCGAGCTCCTCCAGCAAATCGGCATAGGGCTCGATGGCAGTTGCTGGCTTCAACGCCATTCCGGCGCGGGCGCCCAGTGACCGGAGTTCTCGCGCCAACCGCACTGGAGCCGCACATGCCTCGACATGGAAGGTGACACTGCCGGCTCCTGCATCGATAAAGAGAGGTGCCCAGCGATCAGGGTCCTCGATCATCAAGTGACAGTCGAGCGGTTGGGTGGCGACCTTCGCCAACGCCTCCACCACCGGCACCCCGACGGTCAGGTTGGGTACGAAGTGGTTGTCCATGACGTCGACGTGAAGCCAGTCGGCGCTTGGAACCGATGCCGCCGCCGCCTCGAGATTCGCGAAGTCTGCGCTGAGGATGCTGGGCGAGATCTGGATGGCCATAAGGCCAGCGAGTCTAGCCAGCAGCGGCCGATCAGCGCCGCAGCTGAGCGATGAACATGGCATCCGTGCCGTGCAGATGCGGCCAGAGCTGTGCGTGAGGTCCGGGACCCAGGTCGGGTACGCCGGGGAGGGCAACTCGCGCGTCCAGTTCCTGTACGTCGCTCTGCCCGCGCAGTACCGAGTCGACCACACCACGAGTCTCAGCCGGATGCGGTGAGCAGGTCACGTAGGTCACGACCCCGCCGATCCGCACGGATGTGAGCGCCGAAGCAAGTAGCGCCTCCTGCAGGGAGACAAGAGCCTCCAGATCCTGAGGCTGGCGTCGCCAGCGCGACTCCGGTCTGCGCCGCAGCGCACCGAGCCCTGAACACGGGACGTCCACGATAGCCCGGTCGAAGGTACTTTCCCTTCAAGGCGGCCGGGTGCCGTCGGCGGCGACGACGGCTGGAGGGCCTGGATAGGCGCGCAGCGCAGAACCGACCAACCTGGCACGGTGCGGGCGCCGCTCCCCCGCTATGACGACTGCCCCCCGGTCCCTCGCCACCCCCGTCAGCAGCGCCGCCTTACCCCCGGGCCCTGCACACAGGTCGAGCCATCTCGTGTCTCGACCAGCGACCGGCACGCGACTCGCCGCCAACGCTGCCAGCTGGGAGCCCTCATCTTGCACTCCGGCTCTACCTCCCCGGACGGCCGCCAGGCTGGCTGGGTCACCGCCTGCGAGGATTGCCGCGTACGGCGACCAACGTCCCCGCCGTACCGCACTCGCCACAGAACCATCCGGCGTCGTGTTCTGGCTGCACAACGCCTCCACATCCATCAGGCCCGGTCGCACCACGAGTGCTACCTCCGGCGCGACGTTGTCCGCCACCAGCAGGTCCTCCACCGAGCCCAGGTCGCCGAGGGCGGCGAGATAGGCGGCCACCACCCAGCGCGGATGGGAGTGGCGCACTGCCAAGTGTCCGACCGGATCTTCGTCGCGTCGCGGAGCCGTCGAATCCACCCACGAGTCGAAGGGTCGGCCACCGATGCGCCTCAACACGGCGTTGACCAAGCGGACCGGTCGCTCCCCCACCGCATCGCGCACAAGCTCCACACTCGTGCCGACTGCCGCGTGCGCCGGAACCCGCATGCTGAGCAGCTGGTGTGCCCCCATCCTCAGCGCAGTCAGCACCTCCGGCTGAAGGGCAGCGGTGCCTCCTTCGACGCAGCTGGCCAAGAAGGAGTCGTAACTGCCCTGGCGGCGAGCGGTTCCGTTGGCGAGCTCGGTGGCGAGCGCCGCGTCTCGACCAGCGAGCCCCCTCTCGGAGAGCAGTCGAGGCAGTGCAAGGTTGAGATACGCGTCCGAGGAGTCCACTGCGCGCAATGCGTCGTATGCCGTCCTCCGGGCCATGTCGAGCTGAGTCCGCGGTCGAATCCGTCGAGGATGCCCACCGGCTGCATTCATGTGCCGACCGCGGTCGGCACTTCGTGCAGGCCGCGGGCCCAGTCCGCTGCCTGCATGCGTGGCTTCCCAGCGGGCTGTACGTCGCCGAGCTCGACGCTTTGGGTGGCAGTGCCGACCAGCACTCGCGACTTGGTGACCCGTAGATGCCCGGCGGCCAGGTCGGCGGAGTCCGGGGGGATCGACACTGGCCCGATCCTGCAACGCTGCCCGGCGATCACCGTCCAGGCGCCTGGTGCGGGCGTGCACGCACGGACCTGTCGGTCGACGGCGAGCGCCGGTGCAGCCCAGTCGATACGGGCGTCGGTGGTCATGAGCTTGGGAGCCCAGGAGACGCCCGACTGAGATTGGGGTCGCTCCGCCACGCTGCCATCTTCGATGCCGTCAAGGGTGGCTACGAGTAAGCCCGCGCCATGCTCGGCGAGCCGGGCTAACAAACTGCCTGCGGTGTCGTCGGTTCGGATCCTCTCGGTCACAGTCCCGTACACGGGTCCGGCATCGAGTTCCCCCACCAGTCGGAACGTCGTGGCGCCTGTCACCGCGTCACCTGCCAGGATCGACCACTGCACCGGCGCTGCCCCTCGCCACGCAGGGAGCACGGAGAAGTGCAGGTTCAGCCAGCCACGAGGTGGGACGTCGAGCACCGCTGGAGGAAGCAGACCCCCATAGGCGACGACCGGACAGCAGTCAGGGGCGACCGAGGAGAGCCACGCCAGGAAGTCAGGATCGCGAGATGACCTCGGTTTGACGGTCTGGATTCCCCGTGCGGTCGCTGCTTCAGCAACCGGGGACGGCGTGAGGCGGCGACCTCGGCCCGCGGGCGCGTCCGGTCTGGTGACGACGCCGACGACTTCGTGGTGGCTCGCCACGACCGCATCGAGCGATGGCAGCGCCGCCGCCGGAGTTCCGGCGAACACCAGGCGCACGTCGTCAGAATCCTCGACCGAACATCGGATGCGGGGACTCCAACACCTTCGGCTTCGCCAAACCGCTCCAGCCCGCCTCTCGGATTGCCTTCAGAGCTGCCTTTCGGGTCTGTGCGTCGAGACGGTCCACGAAGAGAACCCCGTCGAGATGGTCCGTCTCGTGTTGGATGCAGCGGGCCAGGCTCTCGGTGCCCTCGATCAGGAGCGGTTCGCCGTACATGTCGAACCCGGAAGCCACGACCCCACGGGCGCGCGTGCAGTCGAAGGTGAGTCCAGGGATCGACAGGCAGCCCTCGTCGCCCGTCTGGGTGTCGTCGCTCAAGATGAGCTGTGGGTTGACCAGATGTCCCACCACGTCGTCGACGCAGTAGGTGAAAACGCGTAGCGAGACTCCGATCTGCGGTGCTGCCAAGCCGGCCCCCGGAGCGGCGAGCATGGTCTCGGTGAGGTCGAGCACAAGCTCACGCAGTTGCTTGTCGAAGTCGACAACCGGGGCGGCGGCACTACGCAGTATCGGGTCACCGAACAGCCGGATACTACGCACAGTCAAGGAACTCTCCCCTGTTCTCACCAACTTCCGACGCCCGAGACAGTGTAGTCGCGCCGAGGCCGGCCCGGGTCCGTTGTCCTACCAGGCCAGCTCCAGCGGATCGACCTGGACCCGCACCGGCACCAGCTTTCGACTGCTACGCGCGGCCTGCAGCTGCTGCAGCGCTCGAGTAAGAGCAGCCCCGCGCCTGCGGGGGACCCGTATCACGACGCGGAACTCGCCGTCGCCGAGCTGCACCGGCCCCAACACCTCCGCCTCCCTCGGGAGCTCGATTCCACTGAGTGCCTCGGCGATGACCTCCGGGCTAGCCGTGAGGGTGGCAAGCCGAGATGCAGGCGGAAGATGGGCGGAGCGTCTCTCGTCGAGACAGCGAGAGGCGAACCCGACGGGATCCCATCTCACCAGCGCCTGCAGAGTCGGCGACGTGGGCTCCCCAACCGCGATGATCCGCCCCCCGTGAGCGCCTGCCCGCACGAGTGCCGCCACGTTGAGCCAGCGGCGCAGCGCCTCTTCATTGACCCGCAGACCGGGTCGGGCCAGCGTGAGCCAGGTGTCGAGCAACACGGCGGCGGGGTAGCCGCCGTCAGCTACCGGTTCGGCACCCGGGGTGGCGATGACGATGGCAGGATCACGGTCGACTCTGGCCACCACGTGATCTCCACCGGAGTTGAGGACCCGGACGCCGGGAAAGCTGCGTCCCCACTCCTCGCCCGTGCGCAGCGACCCGACGACTGGGGCTCTCAGCGCCCGCGTGGAGCAATGCGGACAAGACCACGATTCGGTTACGGCTCCACACCAACGGCACACCGGCCAGTCGGCTTGTGTCGGCCTGCGCAGGGGGCCCCCGCACTTAGCGCAACGAGCGGATTGACGGCACCCCTCGCAAGCCAACGCGGGCTGATAGCCGTAACGCGGCGAGTGGACGAGCACCGGCCCAGTGAGCAGAGATTCACGAACTATCTCGAAAACTCGTCTCGGCATCCGGGAAGCAGCCCCCGCAGAATCTCGAGCGATCTCGACGTCGCTCTCGCCCGTCACGTTGACGAGCGGCGCCACACGCCGCGCCTCGTCTCGTGCCGCCGCTACGCGAGCCGCCCATCCAGACTCGACCAACGACTGCGCCTCGACCGAACAGCTGAACCCTCCGATCAGCGCAGCGCACCGCTCCTGATGCGCACGCAACAGCAGCACCTCGCGAGTGTGGTGGTAGGGGGCTCGGGGTTCCCCATGCAGGTCATGGCCGTCATCCCAGATCGCTACCAAGCCGAGATCGTGAACCGGGGCGAAGGCGGCGGCCCGGTTTCCGAGCACGATACGAACCCGTCGTCGAGATATCGCCAAAAAGGCTCGATATCGTGCCGCTGGCCCGAGCTCGGACGTCAACACCACGAAGCGGTCAGCCCCGATTAGCTGGGTGAGGGCGGCAGCCACCCGGTTTAGATCCAATACATCGGGAAGGCAGACCAGGCTTCCGCGTCCCGACGCTGCGGTCGCCGCGACCGCGCTCGCCAACTGCGATGGCCAGTCACTGGCCGGAAGGGCCGTCCACACCGCCCGAGGCGTGTCGCCGGCCGTCAACCGCCCGAGGAATGCCTCACCGCCCACCTCGCGAACCCACGACGAGTCCCCCGGCTCTGGCTGGCCGGATGCTCGGACAGGCGCTTGACCTGGCGCATCGGACAACGTCGCGGTGAGCGCCTCGCCGCGTCCATCGGCGATGCCGCCCGCCTGCGTCTCAGCCTCGACGCGAGCATGGCGGGGGGGCACGGCCCTGCGCAATACATCGGCCAGGTTGCCGGCGTAACGGTCCGCAACCAGGCGGGCGGCGGCCAGGATCTGCGGATGCAACACGACCTCGCTGGACACAACTCGACCCAGCGCGGCCAACGCGCCTGGATGGCCACTTGCTTCCACCCGCTCGACGACGAACCCCGCGACGTCGCGCCCGGCGAAGCGCACCTTGACCCTGCACCCTGGCACCACGAGCTCATGCAGGTTGAGGGGTATGAGGTAGTCGAAGAGACGGTCCAGGTGAGCCAACGGCATGTCGACAGCGACACGAGCGACCGGGCGATCAGGTGCGGGCAGATCCGTTCGTGGAGGAGACGCCGCTTGCACCCGTCGCCTGGCCACATCGAGGAGCTCTTTGCGAACTGACGACGTAACCATGATGAGACAGTCCTATCAGTCGGCTGCGACAGTCCAGCTGCTCTGTCCACAGCCGAGGGGCCTTGGGTGGAGGTAAACGAACTCTCGTCAAGGAGTGTCCGAAACAGATGGAAGCGCGGCAGACCTGGGGTGCGCGACAACAGTGGTGTGGGCTAGCGCCTCCGCCCTATCGTTCATGTGAACGGTTGCAGGACGTGCCGGCCCAGGTTGGTGCCTCACAGTCGTTCATGTGAACGGTTGCGGGACTTCGGGCGCGGGTTTGACCTAACCTCGTCCAGCGCGTCGACGGCGGCCTTGAGGCTCTCGACCCGGTCGGTGCGCTCCCAGGTGAAGTCGTCCAGTTCGCGACCGAAGTGTCCATAGACCGCCGTGCGGGCATAGATCGGACGCAAGAGGTCGAGGTCACGGATGATTGCCGCTGGCCGCAGGTCGAAGACCTCGAGGACGGCAGTGCGGATTGCCTCCAGCGACACCGTCTCGGTGCCGAAGCAGTCGATGTAGAAGCCGACTGGGTGAGCCTTGCCGATGGCATAGGCAACCTGCACCTCGCACCGACGCGCCAAGCCCGCCGCCACGACGTTCTTCGCCACCCAACGCATGGCATATGCCCCGGACCTATCGACCTTCGACGGATCCTTTCCGCTGAAGGCTCCACCTCCGTGGCGAGCCATGCCGCCGTAGGTGTCGATGATGATCTTTCGGCCGGTCAGCCCGGCGTCCCCCATCGGCCCCCCGACCTCGAACCGGCCAGTCGGGTTGACCAAAAGCCGATAGTCGGTGGAGTCGATGTCGAAGTCGGCCAGCACCTCGTCGACCACGTGCTTTTTTATGTCAGGGGTGAGCAGCGCGTCCAGGTCGATGTCCGAGGCATGCTGAGTGGAAACGACGACCGTGTCGACGCGTACCGGCACGTCGTCGACGTACTCGACGGTCACCTGAGTCTTGCCGTCGGGACGCAGGTACGCCATTGTGCGGTCCTTGCGGACTTGAGCCAGGCGCTCGGCGAGGCGATGGGCAATCGTGATGGGAAGCGGCATGAGCTCTGGGGTCTCGTCGCAGGCGAAGCCGAACATCAAGCCCTGGTCTCCGGCGCCTTGCCGGTCCAGCGGGTCGGCGGAACCCTCAGCCCGTTCCTCGACCGCGTCGTCCACCCCTTGGGCTATGTCGAGAGACTGAGCGCCGATGCAGACCTGGACACCGCAGGATGCGCCGTCGAACCCCTTCTTCGACGAGTCGTAGCCGATCTTGAGCACGCGATCACGGACGATGTCGGAGATCGGAGCATAGGCGGTCGTAGTCACCTCTCCTGCCACGACGACCAGGCCGGTCGTGACCAGCGTCTCGACAGCGACCCGGCTGTAAGGGTCGATCTCGAGCAGCGCGTCGAGTATCGAGTCGCTGATCTGATCGGCGATCTTGTCGGGATGACCCTCGGTAACCGACTCTGAGGTGAACAGGCGGCGCGACAACGAATCTCTCCTAGGGTGCGTTGCGTGGCAGCGGGTGCAACAGGCCATCCTACGACAGCTAGTCGGACTGCATTTTGCGATCTCGACTACCGACTCTTGTGAGGCGCGCGACCCTTTGTGACTCGGCGGCCACTTATGCATCGTTGGGTGGGAACCGTCGGCGAGTAATGCCACGAGGCTCAGCGGGTACGGTCCCGCGCATGGGACGGGACTGGCTGTTTGGGTTGGTGGCGTCAAGCCCTCTGATAGTGGGAACTGTGGCTGGTGCGCGGTTGCGAGTGCCGGAACGGGTGCTCGCAGCGATGCTGTCGTTCGCGGCCGGCGCACTTATCACCGCCGTCGCGTACGAGCTGTTCGAGGACTCCTACGAACAGGGAGGTCTGTGGCGCGCGGGCCTTGGCATGTTCGTCGGAGCCGTTGTGTTCACCGCCCTGAGCGCCCTGCTTGACCGCTGGGCCGAAGCCGGTGGCGCAGAGCAAGACGGCAGCGCCAAGCTCGACAAGGACGCCGCTACAACGGAGCGGGCGCCAACCGCAGCGTCGGCTCGAAGTACGGCGGGACTCGCCCTGCTCGCCGCGGTCACCTTGGACGGCGTACCGGAGAACGTGGCGTTGGGAGTCTCGCTCTCGGAGGGAAGCGGTGGGCTTGCCCTGCTCGCGGCGATCTTCGCTTCGAACTTGCCCGAAGCCTTCGTCGGCAGCGCCTCGATGCGCGAGCAGGGCAAGTCCGACGCGTTCATTGTCGGCGCGTGGACCGTTGCCGCCGTGCTACTCACCTTGTCGGTCGTAGTCGGCGCCGGGCCCCTGGCGGCGGCGTCTGATGAGACCATCTCCCTGCCGCTGGCATTTGCCGCAGGGGCGGTCCTTGCCTCGCTGGCGGACACGGTGATGCCGGAGGCCTACGAGCAGGGCGGCCCACTTGTCGCGCTGAGCACGACGGCAGGCTTTGTGCTGTCCTTTATGCTGGCCACTCTGTAGGACTTTCGCACCGCACGTCTCCTGGGGGCTTCGCGGCCTACGTCGCAGGCTTCGTCCAGATCGCGGAAATCTCGTCCCAGACGAGATGGGCCAGGTCCATTTTCGACATCGGGTCCAGCTTTTGCTCGTCGCCGCTGCTCCTCAAGATGACCGCATGGTTGCCGTCGGCGCCGAACACTGCGCCGCCACTGACGTCATTGGCGATCAGAAGGTCGCAGCCCTTGAGGGCCAGCTTGGCGCGGGCATGCTCGACCACCGAACCAGTCTCGTCTCCCGTTTCAGCAGCAAAGCCCAGCAGGACCTGCTCCACCGGCCGTCCATCTCGGCGGTTGACGAGTTCGCCGAGAATGTCGGGGTTCTCCACCAGGGCTACGGAGGGAGCCGGCTGACCTGAGCGCTTCTTGATCTTCACGTCCATCACGCTGGCTGGCCGGAAGTCGGCCGGCGCGGCGGCCATCACCACAGCATGCGCAGCGTTGGCGTTGGCCATGACCGCTTCGCGCAGCTCTTCCGTGGTCGTCACGTCGATCCGATCTGCCACGCCGTACGGTGTGGGCAGCGACACGTTCGCCGCGACCAGGTAGACCTCGGCGTTTCTGACCGCAGCAGCGGCCGCCAGCGCGAAACCCTGCTTGCCGGAAGAGCGATTGCCCAAAAAGCGCACGGGGTCGAGCGGCTCGCGCGTGCCGCCGGCGGAGATGACCACCCGCCGGCCCGACAGGTCGTGTCTCACCGGCCCTTGCCACCCCGCTGCTGCCACGCAGTAGTCACCCTCACAGCCGGGTGACATGGGCACAGTTGCCGACCGCAGCACATGACCGGCGAGCTCAAAGATCTGAGCGGGCTCGGGCAACCGTCCAGAGCCGGTGTCGCTACCGGTGAGGCGACCGTACGCCGGCTCCATCACCAATGCGCCGCGCGATCTGAGTGTCTGGACGTTGGTTTGCGTCGCGGCGTGCCGCCACATCTCGGTGTGCATCGCGGGAACCAGGACAACCGGGCAGGTGGCCGTGAGGAGCGTGTTCGTCAGGAGGTCGTCGGCGAGGCCGCACGCTGCCTTTGCGAGCAGATCCGCGGTGGCCGGTGCAACGACGACAAGGTCGGCTTCGCGACCCAGCCGCACATGCTGCACCTCGGGGACATTGGAGAAGACGTCGCTGCTGACTGGCTTGCCGGACAGCGCCTCCCACGTGGCGGTGCCCACGAACTTCAGCGCGGCCGCAGTCGGCAGGACCGTGACGTCGTGCCCCGACTCGGTGAACAGACGCAGGAGCTCGCAGGCCTTGTACGCCGCGATGCCGCCGGTCACGCCGAGCACCACCCGCGGCCGGTCGGGGAGGGGCTTCAGTCGTCCGTGCGGGTCTTCCTTGGGCAAAGGTGCTCAGTCTGGACCGGTCAGTCGGAGGCGGGGTCGGAGTCGAGAGTGGACTCGGGCTCGATGTCCTCGCAGGTCAACAGATCTGCGTCGATCTCGCGCAGCGCGATGGAGAGCGGCTTTTCTTGGATATGTGTGTCGACGAGCGGACCGACATACTCGAGCAAACCTTCGCCGAGCTGGGAATAGTAGGCGTTGATCTGGCGGGCTCGCTTGGCTGAATAGAGGACCAGCTTGTACTTGGAGTCTGTCTTCTCGAGCAGCGAGTCGATCGGAGGGTTGGTGATCCCCTCGGCTACGGGCAGGGTGCCTGACACGGAAAGAAGGCCTTCTTCACATTAGTAAATCGGTCGGGCGATTCGAGTCGCCTGGGAGTCGTTCCGCATCAACGTTACCAATTGTTCGGCTGCAGCAGAAACTTCATGGTTCACGATCACCGCATCGAACTCGCTTTCAGCGGCCAACTCGTGGACTGCGGTTTCCAATCGACGCGCCTGCTCCTCGTCGGTTTCCGTGCGCCTGCCGACCAGCCGGCGAGTGAGCTCCTCCCACGACGGGGGCTTCAAGAAGACAAAAAATGCATCAGGCATCGTCTGACGAACCTGGCGCGCTCCCTGCAGATCGATCTCCAGCAAGGCGAGCTTTTGCAGACGCAATGCCGCTTCGACAGGCCGGCGGCGGGTGCCGTAGCGAGCACGCTGATGGACAACCGCCCATTCGAGCATTTCACCGTCGGCAACCAGCTTGTCGAAGGTTTCGTCATCCACGAACCAGTAGTGCACCCCATCGACCTCCCCCCGTCGAGGGGGACGCGTGGTCACCGACACCGAGATCCACACGTCGTTGTGATGGGCGCGGATCTCGGCCGCTACCGCACCCTTGCCGACGGCGGTGGGTCCGGCGAGCACAGTGAGGCGACGAGGGTTAGCTTCGCTGTTCAAACTCGCGCTCGAGAGCGGCGATCTGGTTGCTCCCAAGACCTCTCACCCGTCGAGACGAGGAGATGCCGATGCGTTCCATCAGATTCTCGGCACGAACCTTGCCCACCCCCGGCATTGCCTGCAGGAGATCGATCACCCTCATCTTGCCGATGGCCTCGTTTGACTGACCATCACGCACGATGTCCGGCAGAGACGCACCAGAGTTCTTGAGCCGGTTCTTGACCTCGGCTCTCTCCCGTCGTACCGCCGCTGCCTTCTGCAGGGCAGCTCGGCGCTGCTCGGTCGTCAACTCTGGCACGGCCACGGCATCGTCCTCGGAGTCCTCGTCGAATGTCGGCTGGGCGAGCTAGCCCTCACGTCACCTTAGTGGCTCAGCACCGGGCGGTATAGTCTTGGTCGAGCGCATCTCCGGCGGCCTGGAAATCGGTCCCGTTGAGTTCGGTGTTCAGCTTCTGAAGGCTCTTGAGCTGCTGCGGAGTCCAGCTGGCCGCCTCCTCTTGAAGCACCGCCGGGTCCTGCATGTCCTCGAAGGTGATGCCCAGATCGTCCAGCACGGCTTGCAGGGCGTCGAAACCACTCAGCAAGCTGCCGATGTCGCCGGACACTTCGTCTGGCGCGACGGCCTGGAGATCCTCCAGCCCAGACACCATGGAGGCCAGCTGCTCATTGGTGACAGTGCCGGTGTTGAACTCGGTGAAGCGCGTCTGCAACTCGCCCATCTGAGCACAGTAGGCCGCGTCGTCACCCTCCGCGGGCTCCGTTGTCGGGTCCTCGGTCGGCTCTGTGGTTGCGTCTTCGGTCGGCTCCGTTGTCGGGTCCTCCGTGGCCTCGGTCGGCTCCGTGGTCGACTCCGTGGTGGGCTCCGACGACTCCACGGTGGTCTCCGGCTCGGTCGCGGTGTTGTCTGCGTCCTCATCGCCGCGCAATGCGAAAACAACGACTGCTACACCGATGAGCAGTGCGGCGACGACGAGCCCGATGATGAGCGGCAGCTTCGAACGGCCGGGCGAGGGCTCGCCGTAGGTCGTCGCGCCTTGGTAGCCACCTGGGGGATCTTGGCCTCCGGGGTATCCGCCGCCTTGGTTCGGCGCGGGGTAGCCCGCGTTGGGCGCGGGGTAGCCGGTGTTGGGCGGGGGATAGCTCTGTCCGGGCGGCGGAAAGCCCTGCCCGGGCGGCTGGCCGCCTTGCCCCTCAGTGGGGCCGGGAGGGTACGCGCCGGAGCCTGGCGGTGGATAGCCGCCGGAGCCTGGCGGTGGATAGCCGCCGGAGCCAGGAGGCGGCTGCCCGCCGCTTTCGCCCTGACCGGGTGGTGGCTGGTCGCCGTAGCTCATGATCTTTCCCTCGGGTTCACTGCTCTAGAAGGAGACTAACGGAATGTCGATGCCGCAGTTGTCCTCGGCGTCGCGGATGATCGACTGCAGTGCAGCGTAGGCGGCAAGCCCGCTCGATGCTGTCAGATCCGCTGACTCCGCGAGATCGCGCAGTCGCTGCCAGTCTGCCTCAACAGCACCAGGAGCCAGGTCGGCCACCGTTTCCAGCTGGAGCAATGTCGACTCATTCGCCCCCTCAACCATCCCCATCAAGTCACCGCCGTCGGTCAGCTCGTTGAGTTCGGCGCAGTACTGCGCTCGGGTGTCCTCGCCGTCGTCTCTCAGCAGAAACCATGCAAGCAGGCCTCCGCCGAGCACTGCGAGCACCACGAGGACACCGATGACCTGCGGGACCCGGCTGCGGCCAGGCTTGACGTCCTGCGGCAGAAGCTGCTGCTGCGGGTACTGCGGTGCCGGTGAAAGCGCGGGTGGCGACTCGCCGCCGAACTGACCGTAGGGCAGCTGGCGACTGGAACCGCTTGGCTGAGGAGGCGTCGGCGAAGAGTGCGATGGCTGATCCGACATCCGCACCTCCCTCGCCTAGCACTGCGCCGCGAGCACCCCGAGAACGCGACTGCATCCTAGTGGGCGTCGCCGCAGAGCAGACCGCATACTGCAAAGCCCGCTCAGATCACTCGACATCCACATCGCATTCGGCCGTGATGTACTGCTCGATGTTCTCGAACGCCTCCTGGAGTTCGTCCATATTATCCGGATCAACGCTGGTCGGATCACTGAAGTCGACGCCGCTGAGGGCGTCGAAGTCGGCCTCTAGCGCCTCGGGCGCAGAATCCGCCAACTCCTCGAACTTCTCCTGGATCTGCTCCGCAGACAGGTTTGCGGAATCTGCTTCAGCCTCCTTGACCTGGTCGCAGAACTCGTCACCGTCACCGCCGCAGGCTGTCAGCGTCGTCAGTGTCAGCACTGCCGCGGCACTGAGTGTGGCAAGTCTTTTCATTTTCATACCTCGCTAGTCGGAATTCCGCGTCTCACCGAACGCGGCGCTGGGACGACGACCCCCCGTGCGGACGCCTCGACAGAACACTCTTGCATGCCAACGGTGACCACCGGTAACGACACGGTTTTCTGCGACCGAACATCAGCCGACGGTCGCTTCGACGACGCCGATGGTACGGCGGGCCGCAGCGCGCAGCGCCGTGATGCCGGGCCCCGTCCGCAGCACCTCCCGAGACGTCGACGGCAGTAGCAGTTGTGGCACTTTCGAGAACAACCGCCGCAGGTCGTCCGGACCGCCGCCCTGGGCGCCGAAGCCTGGTGCAAGAAGTGGTCCGTTGATCGCCACATCTTCATCGAGGGACGCCAGATTGGCCCCGACGACGGCTCCAACCGACCCCATCGGCTCAGCACCGACGTTCTCAACGCGGATCGCGTCGAGGACCTCCCCCGCCACTGAACCATGGCGACCTCGGGCCCGTTGCACCTGCCACCCTTCGGGGTTCGAAGTCAGCGCAACCACGAAAACCCCCGCACCGTGGGCGCGAGCGGTGTCGAGCATCGGCCGCAACGACTCGAACCCCAGAAACGGATTCACCGTTACCGCATCAGCGGCGAGCGGCGACCCCTGGTCGACGTAGGCATCGGCGTAGCCCTGCATGGTCGAACCGATGTCGCCCCGCTTGGCATCGAGGACCACCAGCGCGCCTTGCTCGCGGGCGGCCGAGATGAGCCGCTCGAGGACGGCGACGCCCCGCGACCCGTGGCGCTCGAAGAACGCCGATTGGGGCTTGAGCACCGCCACCTCAGCCGCCAGCGCTTCCACACACGTCATAGCGAACGT
>Ga0183260_10002371_pt1 | contig 15588 bp, 18 predicted proteins | sample AntDrymUQ4972206_2_FD_129768 | JGI IMG/M metagenome (GOLD analysis project Ga0183260, IMG submission 129768) | Polar desert sand microbial communities from Dry Valleys, Antarctica - metaG UQ497 (22.06) (version 2) (version 2) | ecosystem: Environmental > Terrestrial > Soil > Desert | place... | reverse complement strand
TGACGGTCGCCGGTCCCGCAGCCGGTGCCGGTGCGAAGCGACCTGCGACACTCCTCCAGCTGACTGCCGCCGCCGCCTGCACCGAGCGTGTCGCGCTCCTCGGCGCGGGCGCGCGCGAGCTCGACGGCGCGCTTCGACTCTGGCGCCTCGACGGTCCGCGTACGCAGGCTCTCGTCACGGGACTGCGCTCACGCAAGTCGGTCGCGTTCGCGCAACGCGAGCGCACGTATGAGGTCGCCGCCACGAGCGAGACGCCCGACCCGCTTCAGGCGGACGAGTGGTGGCTCGGCCAGGTAGGGCTCGAGGGCCAGGTCGCGCCAGGCCCCGGCGTCCCGATCACGATCGTCGACTCGGGCCTCGACCTGACGCATCCCGAGTTCGCCGGCCGGGCGGACACGGTCCCGCTCAACGCCCAGGAGCCCGCTCCGTTCGGCGGCGAGCACGGGACGATGGTCGCGTCCGTCATCGGCGCGCCGCTGAACGGCGTGGGCCTCGTCGGCATCTACCCGCGTGCCGTCATCCGCTCCTGGGACGCGGCCAAGGGCGCGGGCACCCGCCTCGAGTCGAGCGAGATCGCCGGCGGCATCCTCGCCGCCGCCCGGGCCGGCAAGAGCGTCATCAACCTGAGCCTCGGGTCGGACACCCGTGACGTCGCGATCGAGCTCGCCGTCCAGGACGCGGTCGCGACGGGCTCGCTCGTCGTCGCCGCCTCCGGGAACGACGGCGACCGTGGAAACCCGATCGGGTATCCGGCCGCCCTCCCGCACGTGACGACCGTAGCCGCCACGAACCGTGCAGGCGCCGTGGCCGGCTTCTCGAGCCGCTCGAGCTACGTGGACATCGCAGCACCGGGCGACGACATCCTCGTCGCGAGCGCCCTCGGACGGAACTGGCGCGCCACCTCCGGCACGAGCTTCTCGTCACCGCTCGTCGCGGGCGCAGCCGCCTGGATCTGGACGGTGCGCCCCGAGCTCACCGCCGGTCAGGTGGCGGAGATCCTCCGCCGCTCCGCGCGGGACATCGCGCCCGTCGGGCGCGACGCCGCCTCGGGGTTCGGGATGCTGAACGTCGCCGCCGCGCTGGCGCTGACCCCGCCGATCAACGACCTGTACGAGCCGAACGACGACATCGAGGAGGTGAGCCCGAGCGGCGATCGCTACCTCTCGAAGGCTCCCTCGCTCACCACGAAGAGCCGGCGGTCGGGGCGCGCGGCCGGCCGGGTCGACGTGTACGAGGACCCGCGCGACGTCTACCGACTCTGGCTTCCGGCCGGCCGCACCGTGACCGCGACGATCCGCTCGACCACCGACGGCGACCTCCAGCTCTTCTCCGGTACGGCCGTCTCGGTCACCGGACGCTTTGCTTCCGGCCGACTCGCCAACGCGTCGACACGGGGCATCAACGAGCGCCTCCGCTTCGTGAACCGCAAGGCCGGCCGGTGGGCGTACCTCGTCGTCAAGCTGCCGCAGGGCACCTTCGACGCGACGTACAACCTGTCCGTCGCTTCCTGACGGTCACTCGTCGTAGCGATAGAAGCCGCGGCCGCTCTTCCGCCCCAGAAGTCCGGCCTGCACCATCCGCACGAGCCTCGGCGGCGGCGCAAACCGCGGCTCGCGGAAGGCCTCCCAGAGAACCTCGCTCGCATGCACGTGCACGTCGATCCCGATCAGGTCGATGAGCGCGAGCGGGCCGATCGGCCAGTTCGTCCCGAGGCGCATGCCCTTGTCGATGTCCTCGGCGCTCGCGGCGCCCTCGTCAAGCGTCCGAACGGCATCGTTCAGGAGCGGGATCAGGATCCGGTTCACGACGAACCCGGGCGTGTCGCGGCACGCGATCGGCTCCTTGCCGATCCGCTCGCCGAACGCGAAGGCGGTCTCGAACGCATCGTCGTCGGAGAGCTCCGTCCGCACGATCTCGACGAGCGGCAGCACCGGCGCCGGATTGAAGAAGTGCATCCCGACGAGACGACCGGGACGCTCGAGACCGGCCGCGAGCTCCGTGATCGACAGGGCCGACGTGTTCGTCGCGATAACCGCGTCGTCGGCAAGCTCGCGCTCGAGGCGACCGAAGAGCTCCCGCTTGACCACGAGATCCTCGAAGACCGCCTCGATCACGAGGTCGCAGCCTCCAAGCGCCGAGACGTCGGTCGTCGCCTCGAGCAGCCCGAGCATCCGCTCGCGATCAGTCGGCTCGAGCCGGCCTCTCTCCACCGACCGCGTGAGGCGGTAGTCGATCCGGCTGCGACCCTGCTCGACGAGCTCGTCGCTTCCCTCGAGCGCGACCGTCGGCACACCGGCCTGCACGCAGAGCTGCGCGATGCCCGCACCCATCGTCCCGAGCCCCGCTACCCCGACCTTCTCGACTTTCGTGGCCGCCACCTCGCTCCTTCCTCGTCGATCGTCGGGTCCTATCCTCACACGGCGCGCTCGACGACGACCGCCGCATGCTGCACCAGCCGGTCGAGGACGACGTCGGGCTTTCGGACGCGGACGCGGGCGCGGACGAGCGGCAACCGCTCGAGCAGCGTGTCCACGAGCTCGCTCGCAAGCGCTTCGAGCAGGTCGAAGCGCCGGCCCTCACCGATCTCGACGACGACCGCGAGGATCTCCCGGTAATCGACCGCGTCCTCGATCCGGTCGCTGCCGGCGGCCGTGTCGTTCGCAGGCTCGAGCTCGAGGTCGACGAAGAAGCGCTGCCCTTCGACCCGCTCGGACTCGAGCACGCCGTGGTGGGCGAAGAGCTCGATCCCCTGCAGCTCGATCGTCACGCGACGACCGCTCCGCGCTCGACCGCTGCGGCGACGGAGAGCGCCTCGACGTGCGAGCGGACGTCGTGAACCCGGAAGAGCGTCGCGCCACGGTCGAACGCCGCGACCGCCGCGCCCACCGAGGCGGCGTCCGACGCGACGCGAGCCGCAGGGCCCCTGTGCACACGCGCGAGCGACGACTTCCGCGAGAGACCGACCAGCACCGGCCGGCCGAGCGCGGCGATCGTGCCGAGTCGACGGACGAGCTCCAGGTTCTGGTCGACCGTCTTCCCGAACCCGATCCCGGGATCGAGGCAGACGCGCTCCTCGTCGACGCCGGCCGCCACCGCGAACGAAAGTCGCTCCTCCAGGAACGCTGCGACCTCACTGACGACGTCCTCGTAGGTGGGTGCGACCTGCATCGTCCGCGGGTCGCCCTGCATGTGCATCAGGCAGAGCTCCACCCCCGCCTCCGCGACGACTTCCACGAGCTCGGGCTCGCGACGGAGCGCGCTCACGTCGTTCACCAAGCGGGCGCCGAGGGCGATCGCGCGCCGCGCCACCTCCGCCCGCGAGGTGTCGATCGAGACAGGCGCGCCCGCGAGGCGCTCGAGCACCGGCACGACGCGGCGGAGCTCCTCGCCGGGGTCGACCACCGAGGCGCCGGGCCTCGTCGACTCGCCTCCGACGTCGACGAGCAGCGCGCCCTCGGCGAGCATCGCCCTGGCCGCCTCGGCCGCCTGGTCGGCCGACGCGTACGCCCCGCCGTCCGAGAAGCTGTCTGGGGTGACGTTGAGGACCCCCATCACCGACGGCCGCGGCCAACGTTCCTCGTGCGGCGCACGTCTCATCGTGCATGGACGCTAACGCCCCGCGGCCGAGCGGGACAGGCTGGCGCGCCCTCGCGCTCGGCGCGGCGGTCGTGCTGCTCGTCGCGGTCGTCGCCGTCGCCTCCCGGGGTGACGTGCCGAGCGGCGCAGTCGGCGCCCGGCGACCGTCGCAGGGGCTCGTCGACCTCGCCTTCAGCCTGTTCCTCGTGGTGCTCGCGATCTGCGTGGTCGCGGTGCCGATCATGCTCTCCTTCTTCGGTCGCTACGACGCCCGCCAGGGAGCGCCCCGTCGTGTCGGCGCGGTGCGGTCGCTCCTCACGTTCGTCGTCTCGATCGTGCTGATCGCGATCCTCATCCGCGAGCTCACGGACGGCAACGGCGACCGGCGTTTCCCGTTTCTCCCGGATTCTCAACGCGGCGTCCGCGGCGACGGGCTGCCCGAGCCCGGCTACCAGCCGGAGTTCGCGGTTTGGCCCGTCGTCGGCATCGCGCTTCTCACGGCCGTCGCCCTCGGTGGGTGGTGGCTCGCTGCGCGCGGCCGACGGTCGCTTCTGGAGCCGGTCGCCGCAACCGCGCGGGAGGCGCTGGCTGACGTGCTGGCGACGACGCTCGACGACCTGCGTGCCGAGCGCGATCCCCGGCGCGCCGTGATCGGCGCGTACGCACGGATGGAGCGCGCTCTGGCCGCCAGCGGCCTGCCTCGCACCGAGACGGAGGCGCCCGAGGAGTACCTCGAGCGCGTGCTCGCCGAGGTCGCCGTGTCGCCTCGCCTCGCCGGTCGCCTGACGGCCCTCTTCGCCTGGGCGCGCTTCTCCCGGCACCATGTGCGGCCTGAGATGAAGGACGAGGCGATCGAGGCGCTCGAGGCGCTCCAAAACGAGCTCGCGGCGGCCGAGGCAGCCCGCGAGCTCGAGCTCGCGGGAGCCCTCCGCTGAAGACGCCTGCGGCGATCGCAGCCGCCCTCGCGGCCGGCGCAGCTGCGGGCGTCTTCCTGCTCGTGCTGCCGGAGCGCGCAGGGGCCGTGGCGCATGGCCTGATCGTCGTCCTGCTCGCCCTCGGTCTGGCCGTCGCGCTCGATTGGCTTCGGCGCACGCTGCCGGAACATCGCTCGAGCTTCGAGGCGGCGTTCGTGCGACCCGGCTCGCACGACGCCCGCCCGGCCACGCTCGCCCGAATCGAGCGAGAGGTGACGCTTGCGACCGGCACGGCGTTCGACGTGCACTACAGGCTCCGGCCGGTGCTGCGCCCGATCGCAGCCGGCCTGGTCGCCCGACACGGTGTCGACCTCGACCGCATGCCGGAGCGCGCGGCGAAGCTCGTCGGGCCGGAGACCTGGGAGCTCGTCCGGCCCGACCGCCCCGCGCCCGTCGACCGCATGGCAGCCGGCTTGCCCGTCGCGGAGGTCGATCGCGTGGTCGCAGAGCTGGAGCGGCTCGCATGCAGCTGAGCGAGCTCTCCGAGCGCTCGGGCGCCGTCCTCGACGAGGTCGAGCGCGCCGTCGTCGGCAAGCGCGACCGGCTCGAGCTCGTGCTCGCAGGGCTGCTTGCCGACGGCCATGTCCTGCTCGAGGACGTCCCGGGACTCGCGAAGACGCTGACCGCCCGCTCGTTCGCGACCGTGACGGGGCTCCGCTTCTCGCGCGTCCAGTTCACGCCCGACCTGCTGCCGTCGGACGTCACCGGGTCGTCGATCTGGAACCAGCGGGACGCGTCCTTCGAGTTCCGGCCCGGCCCCGTCTTCGCGAACCTCCTCCTCGCCGACGAGATCAACCGCGCCCCGCCGAAGACCCAGGCGGCACTGCTCGAGGCGATGCAGGAGCAGCAGGTGTCGATCGACGGCGAGACCCACCTGCTCGAGCGGCCGTTTCTCGTGCTCGCGACGCAGAACCCGATCGAGTACGAGGGCACCTACCCGCTTCCCGAAGCCCAGCTCGACCGCTTCGTGCTCCGGACGGGGTTTGGCTACCCGTCGAGCGACGACGAGTGGGAGATGCTCGAGCGGCGGCTCGAGCGTCGGGTTGACGAGGTCGAGCTGCGGCAGGTCGTCGACCGATCCACCCTGCTCGCAATGCAGGAGGCCGTGGAGGGGGTGCACGTCGACGAAAGCGTCGGGCGCTATGTGGTCGAGCTCGTCGCGGCGACCCGGGAGAGCCGCAGCGTGATGGTCGGTGCGAGCCCGCGTGGCTCGCTCGCGCTCGTCAAGCTCGCGCGCTGCCGGGCGGCGCTCGCCGGACGAGACTTCGTGACGCCCGACGACGTGAAGAGCGTCGCCGTGCCCGCGCTCGCTCACCGGCTCGTTCTCCGACCGGAGCTCTGGGTGCAGCGGCGGACGGGCGAGGACGTCGTTTGCGAGATCCTCGACGAGGTGCGGACGCCGACCACCGAGAGCCCGACACCGGCGTGAGCCGATCGGCGGACGCGCGCCTCGGCGCCTACGCGGCGCTCGCGGCGGCGTGTCTCGTCGCGGCGCTCGCCTTGCGGCGATCCGAGCTGGCGGTGGTCGCCGCGCCGTTCGTGCTACTCGGAGCGTTCGGCGTCCGCGCGCCGGAGCCGTCCCTGCGAGCCTGGCTCGACCTCGACCGCGACCGGGCGCTCGAAGGCGACGAGCTGGAGGCGATCCTGACGGTGAGCTCGGAGACGGGCGTCGACCGCCTCGAGGTCGGTCTGGTGCTCCCACCGGGTATCGAGCTCGCCGACGGCCGGAACCCGGTCGCGCTCCGGCTCGCACCCGGTGAGGAGCGAGAGCTGCCGCTCCGGCTCCGCTGTGTGCGGTGGTCCTCGATCCAGCTCGGCGAGATCAGGGTTCGGGCCAGGGGCGCGATCGGCCTTGTCCGGCACGAAGGCATGATCGAACGGCGCCGCGCCCTGCGCATCTATCCGCGTCCGGAGCGCCTGCTCCAGATCGTCCCGCCCGCGCGCACACAGGCTGCCACCGGGAACGAGGTCGCGCGCCTGCGCGGCGCGGGCCTCGAGTTCGCAGACACGCGGCCGTTCGTCACGGGCGACCACGTCCGCTCGGTCAACTGGCGCGCGACCGCCCGTCGTGGGACTCTCGTCGTCAACGAGCGCCACCCCGAGCGCTCGACGGACGTCGTCATCTTCCTCGACAGCTTCGCGGAGGCGAGAGAAGCGGACGAGGGCACGCTCGAGCACGCCGTGCGCCTTGCCGCGACGCTCGCGAGCCGCTTCCTCGAGCGGCGCGACCGCGTCGGGCTCGTGACATTTGGCGGCGTTCTTCGCTGGCTCGAGCCCGGAGGCGGTCTCGCGCAGCGCTACCGCCTCGTCGACGCGCTGCTCGAGACCGGGGTCGAGTTCAGCTACGCCTGGAAGGGCGTCAACGTGATCCCCGCGAGAACGCTCCCGCCGCGGGCGCTCGTCGTCGCCGTGACGCCCCTCCTCGACGAGCGATCCGTCGGGGCGCTGCTCGACCTGCGGGGACGCGGCCACGACCTCGCGGTGCTCGAGGTCTCGCCCGAGCCGTACGTGGAGCCCGGCCGCGCCGCGAGCGACCTGCTCGCTCTCCGTCTCTGGCGCCTCCAGCGCGCCGAGCTACGCGCGCAGTTCGAGCGCTCGGGGGTCGCGGTGACGACGCTCGTGCCCGGGACGACGCTCGAGCAGGCCCTCGAGGAGGTGAGATCGTTCCGGCGGCACGCTCGACTCGCACGGTGATCGGGGGCGCCCGGACGGTCGCCGGCGCCACCGCTGTCCTCGTGGCGCTGAGCGTTGCCGTCTGGCTCACCGTCGCCTCGAGCGACGAGGCGCGGGTCGCCGTCCTCGCCGTCGGGGTACTCGGAGCGCTCGGTGTCGGCGTCGCGGTTGTCTGGCAGCCCGCGCTCGGTCCTGCGCTCGGTGCCCTGGCGGGCGCGTACGCGATCCTCCTCGTCGTCGACGATCCGCCGCTGGACGGTCGCGCGGCCGGTGTCGCCACGGCACTCGTCGCAATCGGCGAGCTCGTCGGCTGGTCGCGCGAGCTCACGTCGGCGACGCGCGACGAGCCGGGGAACGCGTGGCGCAGGCCCGTCTGGATCGCCTCGGTCGGGATCGCCTCGCTCGTCGTCACGGCAGGTCTGCTCGCGATCGTCGACCTGGCCCGGCTCGACGGGCTCGTGATCGAGGTCGTTGGCGCTGCCGCGGCGCTCGTGGTGCTCGTCGCCCTCGTCCGGCTCGCTCGTCCTGCACCTTGAGCGCGGGGCGGCGGGTCTCTCGTCCGCCCCACCTTGCAACTAAGCTGGACTAAGCTAGATTGGTACCGTGACCATCGTCAACATGCACGAAGCCAAGACGAACCTCTCGCGTCTCGTCGAGCGCGCCGCACAGGGTGAGGAGGTAGTTATCGCGAAGGCCGGTCGCCCCGTCGCACGCCTGGTTGCGTTCGACCGGAGCGATGAGCCTCGTCGTCCTGGTGCCTGGGCGGGGCGCGTTTGGATGGCGGACGATTTCGATGAGCTGCCGCCCGACCTCCTCGCCGCCTTCAACGGCGAGGAGGAGTGAACCTCCTGCTCGACACGCACGTCGTGCTCTGGTGGTTGGGCGATCAGAGGTTGACCGACGCGGCATACACGGCGATCGCCACGCCTGACAACGCGGTATTCGTCAGTGCCGCGTCAGCGTGGGAGATCGGCGTCAAGAAGGCGCTCGGGAAGCTCCGGGCGCCCGACGACCTCGAGGAGCTCCTCGAACGCGAGCGATTCATGCCACTTCCCGTAACGATCGCGCATGGGCTCGCGGTCGGTTCACTCCCTAAGGTGCACGGCGACCCGTTCGACCGGTTGCTGGTCGCCCAGGCCGGACGGGAGAGCCTGACCCTCGTCACCCGGGACGAACGCCTCGGCGAGTACGGCATCCCAATCGTCCTGGCCTGAGACACGTGTCGGATCGATGTCCGACGCGTCGAGGTGCGTCCGACTGTAGTCGGACACAGGCTCTGCCCGGATCAACGCGGGAGAAGAGCAGGTGTCCGACCGAAGTCGGACACGGGTCAGGTACGACGTGCTAGGCGGGATCCGGCGGCGGCTGCATGGCAGCGCCGGGGAGCGGCCGCGGCGAGGGGCGGAGCGACGGCTTCTTCTCGGGCTCGCGCTCGGCCTCCGGCTCGGCCGGGACGACTTCCTCGGCGAAGACCGACTCCTCGTCCTCGCCGGCGACCAGCCGCTCGAACTGATCCTTGTCGATCGTCTCGCGCTCGATGAGGATCGCCGAAAGGCGGTGCAGCTCTTCCATGTGCTCGCGGAGGACGTTCGTCGCCATGTCGTGCGCCTCCTCGATCGTGCGCCTGATCTCGTCGTCGATCTCCTTCGCGATCTCGTCGGAGTAGTCCGGCTCGGCGCCCATCTCGCGGCCGAGGAACGGCATGTCGTGGTTGCGACCGAGCACGCGCGGGCCGAGCTTCTCGCTCATCCCGAAGCGCATGATCATCTGCTTCGCGGTCGAGGTGATGCGCTCGATGTCGTTGGCCGCACCGGTTGTCACCTCGTTGAAGACGAGCTCCTCCGCCGCGCGGCCACCGAGCGTGTACGCCATCTGACCCATCAACGTTCCCTTGGTCGTCAGATAGCGGTCCTCCACCGGCAACGCGATCGTGTAGCCGAGCGCCTGGCCACGACTCACGATCGAGATCTTGTGTACCTCGTCGGTCCCTTCGAGAAAGTGCGCGACGATCGCATGGCCCATCTCGTGGTAGGCGGTGATCTTCCGCTCCTCCTCCGAGAACAGGCGCGACTTCTTCTCGGGGCCGGCGATCACCCGCATGATCCCTTCCTCGAGCTCGAGCTGGCCGATCGTCTTCCGGCCGCGGCGCGCCGCGAGCAGGGCGGCCTCGTTGATCACGTTCTGGAGGTCGGCGCCGGTGAAGCCCGGGGTCGACGCCGCGAGCACGTCGAGGTCGATCTCCTTGTCGAGCGGCTTGCCCTTCGAGTGCACCTCGAGGATCTGCTGGCGTCCCTTGCGATCGGGCCGATCGACGACGATCTGCCGGTCGAAGCGCCCGGGCCGGAGGAGCGCCGGGTCGAGGATGTCCGGCCGGTTCGTGGCCGCGATCAGGATGATGTTGTCCTTGAGCTCGAACCCGTCCATCTCGACGAGGAGCTGGTTCAGCGTCTGCTCGCGCTCGTCGTGCCCGCCGCCGAGCCCGGCGCCGCGGTGGCGGCCGACGGCGTCGATCTCGTCGATGAAGATGATGCACGGGCTCGCCTGCTTCGCCTGCTCGAAGAGGTCACGCACGCGCGAGGCGCCGACGCCGACGAACATCTCGACGAAGTCGGAGCCGGAGATCGAAAAGAACGGCACTCCTGCCTCGCCGGCGGTCGCGCGCGCAAGCAGCGTCTTACCGGTGCCGGGGGGCCCGTAGAGGAGGACTCCCTTGGGGATGCGCGCGCCGAGCGCCTGGAACTTCTTCGGGTTCTCGAGAAACTCCTTGATCTCGTGGAGCTCCTCGACCGCCTCGTCGGCACCCGCGACCTCCTTGTAGGTGACCTTCGGCGTGTCGGGCGACATGCGCTTGGCGCGGCTCTTGCCGAAGCTCATCACCTTCGAGCCGCCACCCTGCATCTGGTTCATCAGGAAGATCCAGAAGCCGATCAGGAGCAGGATCGGCAGGAAGCCGGTGGCGAGCGCCCACCAGATGCTCTGACCCGTGCCCTTCGAGTCGAACGTCACATTGTTCGCCTCGAGCACCTTCTGGTACTCGAGCTGCGCCTGAGGCGACGGGTAGTTGACCTTGAACTTGTCACCCGAGCCGAGCTCGACGCTGATCGACTGCCGGTTCGGAGAGAACGTGACCTTGTTGACGTCGCCGCGCTTCGTCGCATCGATCAGCTGGGAGTACGTCAGCTTCTCGCCGCTGTCGCGGCGCGGCATCAGCGTCTGGCTCGCGAGATAGACGAGCAAGACGATGACGACGAGCGGGAAAAGCGCGCTGCGGAAGAAGCGGTTCACCTAGCTCGGAGCGTACCTGAGTACCCCCTCCAGTCCAGGGGCCGGACACCTGCGCTTAACCTCGTGGAAACGATCAAAGAGCCTGCACCCGCGGCGGACGCGAGCGAGCCCCGCCTCGTTCCTACGGGATCAGATCGGGGTGGAGCACGCCGATGTACGGCAGATTGCGGTACCGCTCCGCGAAGTCGAGGCCGTACCCGATCACGAAGCGGTTCGGGATCTCGAATCCGACGTATCGCACGGGGACGTCGACCTCACGCCGCTCGGGCTTCGTCAGGAGCGCGCAGACCTCGAGCGAGGCCGGCTTGCGCGCGCCGAGCGTCCGCCTGAGGTAGGAGAGCGTGAGCCCCGAGTCGACGATGTCCTCGACGACGAGGACGTCGCGGCCGGCAATGTTGATCTCCAAGTCCTTGAGGATCCGGACGACGCCGGAGGAGTCGGTCGCGGCCCCGTAGCTCGAGATCGCCATGAAGTCGATCTCACACGGCACCGTCAGCTCGCGCATCAAGTCGGAGATGAAGAAGATCGCGCCCTTGAGAACGCCCACGAGCAGCAGGTCGCGACCCTCGTAGTCCTCGGAGATCTCGGCGCCGAGCTCGACGATGCGCGCCCGCAGCGCCTCCTCGTCGATCAGCACCTCGCCGACGTCCTGATGGACTGCGCTCACGGCTCCCCCCGAGACGTCCGCACAACGCCCTCCCAGCCGGGCGCCTCGGCGAGCTCCGGCACCGCAACGACCTCCCCCGCCTCGGTCGCGACCACCGGCCAGGCGTCGCGCTCGTCGCGGGGCACCTTCGCGTCCACGAGCACATCCTGCACCTTCCGGCGCCTTCCTGCGAGACGATCCCCCGGCCTCCGGCTGCGAACGACGAGCCCCGGCCGCTCGGACTCGAGCTGCCACGGCCCCCACCGAACCGTCCCTTCGAGGCGCAGCTCGTCGTAGCTGCGGACGGCGCGGATGCCGGCGCCGAGGTCGGCGCTCGCCGTCCCCTCGCGTGAGGAGAGCAGGTCGACGAGCGACTGTTCGAGGGCGCGCGGGAGTCGCGGCCGCTCGCTCGCGAGCGCGCGGAGGTTCTCCTGCGCCCGTGGGTCGAGCTCCTCGAGGAGCGGCAGGATCCGGTCGCGGACGAGGCCGCGCTTCGTCCCCGGATTCGTCGAGTCGGTCCGCACCGCGAGGCCGTTGGCCCGGCAGTAGGTTTCCGTCTCCTCCCGCCAGAGCGGCAGCAACGGGCGGACGACGCCGTCGTCGCGGCGGGCTCGGATCCCGCGCGTCGAGCCGCTCGAGACGAGGCGGTAAAGGACGGTCTCGACCTGGTCGGACGCTGTGTGACCGGTCGCGCGAACCCCGAGGTGCGCGGTCAGCCCGTACCGGAGGTTGCGCATCCTCGCCTCGGTGTCGGCCGTCGGCGCCCGGATCACCTCGGCGTCGAGCACGGTCGCGCAGTGCTCCGCGTCGGCGTCGGCCTCGGCGCCGCGGACACCGTGGTGGACGTGCACGGCGCGGGCGCCGTACCCGAGCGCGGCGAGCGCGTGCCAGAGGCAGGTCGAGTCCGCCCCACCGGAGACGAGAGCGGTGATCTCGCCGCCTGCCGGAAGCAGGTCGTGCGCACGGATGTGCGCCTCGATCCGCTCGAGCAGGTCCACCGTGGAAGTGTGCCGGGCCGTCCGTGCCTACAGACGCGGCTCGACGAAACGCGGCTTCGCGGCCCAGACGCGAAGCGTTTCCGCCGCTCGCTCCACTGCCGTGGCGTCGAGCTCGTGCGGCGTCGCGTGCGCGACGTGGACGATCCGCGCGGCCGGGAACACCCCGTCGGCCGCGTCGAGGACGTAGCGGATCGGGAGAGAGTGCGAGACCGCGAGGATCGTCTCCTCGGGTCGCTCGAGGAGCGTGTCGAGCGCGCCTGCAAACCGCTCGGCCGCGGACGCGCGGCTCTCGCCGCCGCCCGGGGCGAGCACGTCGGCCTCGTTCTCGAACGCCCACGTGCGGTAGTCGGCGAGCGCGCCGCCGTCGAACGACCCGAACCCGATCTCGTCGAGGCCGGCCAGCACGAGCCGCGGCACGTCGCGGTCGCCGAGCGCGACGTCGAGCGTCTCCAGCGTTCGGGCGAGCCGGGTCGAGACACCGAGGTCGATCGGCTCGTGCACGAGCGCCTCGCGGAGCGCGAGTGCCTCCTCGACGCCGAGCTCGGAAAGCCCCTCCCCTGGCGGCGCGGAGCTGACGGACTCGGCCACGTTCGACCGGGCGTGCGCGTGCCGGACGAGCAGGAGGCGCTTCAAAAGAGCACGCTCCTGTAGTCGAGCACATGCTCCATCCCGACGGCCTCGTACAGCCGGATCGCCGGCGTGTTCTCCGCCCGGACGAAGAGGCAGACGGCCGGCACCTCGCCGAGCAGGAGGACGATCAGGTCGCGCAGCGCGCGCTTCGCGTGCCCATGCCTGCGCGCGGGCGGGTCGACCCAGACCTGCTGGAGCTGGACGGCCGAGGGCGTCCACGCGGACGCCTCGGCCTTGAAGAGGATCACCCCGTCCTCGATCCAGACCCACGAGCGCCCCTCTTCGATCTGGACGCGCGTTCGCCAGCGGAAGCCGTTCGCATCACGCCGAAGCGGGTCGACGCCGAGCTCCTCCTCGTGCGCTTGCGCGCAGGCAGGCACGAGGACGTCGAGGTCGGCGGCAGTCGCCGGTCGTAGCCCCGTGCCGGCCTCCGCCGGGGCCGTGCGCGTCACGAAGACGGGCTGGTCGCAGCGGTCGGCCCGCGGCCGCCCGAGCTTCTTGCCGCCCGTCGCCCAGAGCTCCGAGACGGCGCCCTGCTCGCCGATCAGCATGCGAGGACCCGCCTTGGACGCGAGCTCGGCGAAGCCACCACATCCGTCGCCGGATGGAACGACATTCGTCCCAAGATGGCACAGCGCCCGCAGCGAGCCGTCGGGCCGTTCGAGCGCCGCGAACCGCCCGTTCCCCCGACGAGCGACGTCCTCGAGGAACACGCGCTCGATCGGCTCCTCGCCGCAATAGACGAGAACCTGTTCGATCGTCGGCTCGACGAGACGTGCCCGCATTCCGAGCCAACTCTAGGCATGAACCCAGAGGCACTTTCGCGAAGCGGAAGTGCCCGGCAACCGCGCACGAGCCGTAATCTCCCGCCTATGCCGATCCACGTGCGCGCAAACCAGGGCGACTACGCCGAGACGTGCCTCCTCCCCGGCGACCCGCTGCGGGCGAAGTACATCGCCGAGACCTTCATGGACGACGTTGCCCAGCGGAACTCCGAGCGCGGGATGCTCGGCTACACCGGCACCTTCCAGGGCAAGCCCGTCTCCGTCCAGTCGAGCGGCATGGGCTGTCCGTCCGCCGCGATCGTGATCGAGGAGCTCGTGCAGCTCGGCGTCAAGCGGCTCCTTCGCGTCGGCACCTGCGGCGGGCTCCAGCCCGACCTCTCGATGGGCGACCTGATCGTCGCGCTCTCCGCGACCGCAGCCGACTCGACCGCGAGCCACTACGTCGGCGGCGAGCCGCACGCGCCGACGGCCGACTTCGGGCTCGTCCACGAAGCCGTCCACCAGGCGAAGGAGCTCGGCAAGCCCGTGCGGGTTGGCCCGATCGTCTCGAGCGACATCTTCTACAACCCGGACAAGGGGCTTGCCTCCCGCTGGTCGGAGCGCGGCATCCTCGCGGTCGAGATGGAGGCCGCGGTGCTCTTCACGCTCGGAGCGCTCCGCAAGATCCAGGCGGGCTGCCTCCTGATCGTCTCCGACATCGTCGTCGAGGGCGACTTCGTGCGGATCACGGACGACGAGATGAAGGCCGCCGTGGATCAGATGACGGAGCTCGCGCTCCACGTCGTGACGGCGTAGCCGGCGGGCGTAGCCGGCGGGCGTAGCCGGCGCGTCAGCTCGCGAGCGGGTGCGACCAGCGGAGGTCAGGGAACCGGCTGTAGTCGCGGTCGGTCGTCAGCCACTCGCAGCCCGACTCGATCGCGAGCGCCGCGAGGTAGGCGTCGGGCACGAGGTTGCCTCGCGCGCCGACCGCGCGGCAGAGACGCTCGAAGATGCCCCAGTGCCGTGCGCCCGGCGCGACTACGACAGCGGACGGCGCCGCGCGGAGCGCCTCTGCGAATGCGAGCGCCGACTCGATCGGCTCGGGCGGGGAGAACACCCGCGGATGCGTGACGACACGGACGAAGCCCGAGAGCACGAGCTCCGAGACGCCGAACGCCTCGTCTCCCTCGACCGCGACCTCGAGCCACTCCCGGTATGCCTCGTGCGCTGTCGTCGACGGCATGAAGGCGTAGACGAGGACGTTGACGTCAGCGAGAAGCGTCGCGGCCCTCCATGAGCTCGAGGAGCCCCGCGCTGTCGTCGAGGTCGACGCCGGGCTGGACGACGCCTCCACCCTCCGCCACCGGCAGCTCGACGCGGTGCTCGGGCGCCTGGCCGGCGGGCCGGGCGAGCGCGCGGCGCAGCGCGTCCTCGATCACGGCGGTGAGCGTGCGCCCCGTCTCGACGGCGCGTCGCTTGGCGGAGGTCAGGAGCTCGTCGTCGAGGCGGATGGTCGTGCGCATGCATCAGAGCATACGTAGTATGCGTCAATATGTCACGTGACGAGAAGGCTCGCTGGGAATACTGATCGAGTGTCGCGTGTCGTCTTCCTCGTCAATCCCGCATCGGCGAACGGCTCGACCGGTCGCCGCTGGCCCGAGCTCGCGCGGCGGGCGGCCGCTGCCGGGCTCGAGGGCGACACGCTCTTCAGCGAGCGGCCGGGGCAGCTCGGCGAGCTCGCGCGTCGCGCCACGGAAGACGGTGCCGAGCTGCTCGTCGTCGTCGGTGGGGACGGCTCGGTAAACGAGGTGGCAAACGGCCTCGCCGGGCTCGACGGGCCCCCGCCGCTCGCGATCGTCCCCCGCGGAACGGGTTGGGACTTCGTGCGGACGTTCGGGATCCCGCGCTCGATCGAGGATGCGGCCGAGGTCGCCCTTCGCGGGGAGACGCGCACGATCGACCTCGGCCGGATGACCTACCGCGCCTGGGACGGAACGGAGACGACGGCGGTCTTCGCGAACGTCGCGAGCGCCGGGATGAGC
>Ga0183260_10002370_pt1 | contig 15588 bp, 19 predicted proteins | sample AntDrymUQ4972206_2_FD_129768 | JGI IMG/M metagenome (GOLD analysis project Ga0183260, IMG submission 129768) | Polar desert sand microbial communities from Dry Valleys, Antarctica - metaG UQ497 (22.06) (version 2) (version 2) | ecosystem: Environmental > Terrestrial > Soil > Desert | place... | reverse complement strand
TGAGCGGTTCTGTTGACACGTTCGTCATGCCGAACATTTTCGTCCTCCGGGTGCGCAACGGCTTCATCGTGGAGTCCCGCGACTATCAAGGACCGTTCCGCGCGCCTGACCGCAAGCCGATCGCCTATCGGCACAGGTGCAGCGGTGAGGCTCTTGACCAGCTGGGAGCATCACGAGGTGGTTGACGTCGTCGTTGTCACTGCCGGGAACTGGCGGCTCTGGCGCGAGCTCCGGCGCGCCGCGCTACTCGAGGCTCCGGGTGCGTTCGGCTCAACGCTCGCCGAGTGGTGCGGCGAGGGGGACACCGAGGCGCGGTGGCGCGCCCTTCTCGGGGACGTCGCCTTGAACCTGGTGCTGGTGCTCGACAGCGTTCCGGTTGGCATGGTGAGCGCTCTCGCGCCCAGCGCTGACGACACGGTCGAGTTGATCTCACTGTGGATCGCACCGGCCGCTCGAGGTCGTGGGGTCGGGGACGAGGCCGTCCGGCAAGTGGTGGCGTGGGCCTCGGACAAGTACCCGGGCAGCTCCCTGTTGTTGTCGGTGAAGTCCGACAACAACTCGGTTTGTCGCTGTACGAGCGGCACGGCTTCGTCGACGCGGGCCCGTCACCGGAAGATCCGACCGAGCGGTTGATGCGCCGCTAGCCGATCCCCTGACGACCACGGTTGTAGCAGTCATGTGTGCCCGGCATCGCGGACGATGGGTCGATGTCCACAGGTCGCTGGAGATGTGCCTGTTGCGTTGTGGGCATCGCCGTCAGGCTGAGTGTGGAGTGACGGTCACGAGTTCGGCGCCGAGAGCGATGGCGATCCGCTCCAGCACCGGATCGTCGGCACGACGCCGCCGGCCTCGAGCCGGGAGAGGGCGGGTTGGGACATGCCGGCACCAGCGGCTACCTCGGTCTGGGACAAGCCGAGCGCAAGGCGACGTTCGCGAACCGCCTGCCCGATCAGGAACGCTCGCGGGCCTCGTGGTATCCCTCGCGGTGGTCCGCGCTGTCGCGCCGCTGGTGCACGATCTCGTCGTACGAGCCGTGGTTGGCGTCTCGGGGGGAAGCTGGCCGCTCGCGGCCTCTGCCCGCAACCCGTCCTCGGCTCGCGCACGAGGAAACACGGCCTAGCTGGGGAGCGGACGTTTCACGTGCCCGGCTGACGTCATCTCGGCCGCGCTAACAGGTCCTGGTGGTGCACGGTGACCGACAGCCGGCCGGCGGCTGCGTCGGCGAGGCGTCGCCGGGCGTACGAGTGCGTCGCGGCGCCTAGTTCGGGTCGTTGCTCGCATGCCGCTCCCAGCCAGCCGGTGAGCCATTCCGCTGTCAACACGGTGTGGCCGCGGCCGAGCCGCCATGGGCTCGGTCGAACCTCGACGTCGAGGCCCAGCCGGGTGAAGCTGTCCACCGCCGCGCTGACTGCGTCTGGGCCGAGCAGCCTTCCAGCGCCGGTGGTCCGTCGCTGGTGGGCATTGAACGCGGCTGCGACGCACTGGTCCAACGGATCGACTGGCGTGAGGTCGACGCGACCGGTCACGCTGAGGGTGATCAATGCGGCGCAGCCCGCCCCGGCACAGGTGGCGACCAGTCGGTGCAACTGCTCCGCGGTCATCATGTCGAGCAGCGCAGACGCGGTGATGAGGGCTGCGCCAGCCAGCTCCTCCGGGTCCAGCCGGGTGATGTCGCGCCTACGAGTCTCAATGGTGACCGGGGCACCGTCGGAGGCCTCGTCCGGCGGCTCCGCAGCGGCCACGGTGAGCAGCTCGGCATCCCGGTCGTACAAGACCCAGCGTTGGGGTCCGGTCAGTTGCGCGGCGAGCCAACGGGCCATCGACCCGGTGCCGCAACCGAGGTCGTGGATCTCCGTCGCGCCGTCGGTAGCCAGATACGGCCGGATCTCCTCAACGAGCTCGGGCGCCCGGGCTGCCGCGTCGGCCGGCTCCCGCATCGCCAGCCACTCGGACCTGGCCCGAACCGGTTCGGCCGACTTACCCGCTGCCTCCATTGAACCGAACGCTAGCAACGCCCGTAGAAGAGCTAGAGCCACAGATGCGGGAGGTGCGGTGGTCACGGTTCGACGCGGCCTGGCGGTCGGCCTGGTGGCGCTGGTCGCGCTGCTCGCCGTCCTCGAGGCGACAGTCGGTCTCAAAGTTGCGGGCTGGGGCGTCGGGCTGACGTGCGGCGTCGTCGCGAGTGCGGCGTTAGCTCGCAGCCGGGCGAACGGTGCCTTCGCGATCGAGGCGGGCGACCTGGTGACGCTCACCCGGGCCACGTTGGCCTGTGGCGTGGCGGCGCTGGTCGCGGACCCGTTCCTCCAGCAGTCAGCTGCACCAACCCTGGTGGCGCTCACGGTCACCGCGCTGGTGCTCGACGCAGTCGACGGCTGGGTAGCGAGGCGCACCCGCACGGCGTCGACGTTCGGCGCGCGCTTCGACGGGGAGGTCGACGCGTTCCTGATCCTGGTCCTCAGCGTGTACGTCGCCCCTGCGGTCGGCGGGTGGGTGCTGGCGATCGGGGCGGCCCGCTACGCGTTCGCCCTGGCCGGGTGGGGGTTGCCCTGGCTGCGCGAGAAGCTGCCGCCTCGCTACTGGCGCAAGGTGGTGGCCGCGATTCAAGGCATCGTCCTGGCCGTCACGGCAGCCGACGTCATGCCCCGCTTGTTGACGTACGCCGCACTGGCCGTCGCGCTTGCGCTGCTGACCGAGTCGTTCGGCCGGGACGTGCTGTGGTTGTGGCGCCATCGGTTCGCCGACCACGCCGTCCACGCCGTCCACGCCCTCCAGGCCGACCACGTCGACCAGGCCGACCGTGCTGAGCTCACCGGTTCCGCCGGTTCCGCCGGGCCTGCCGGTCCCGTCCGCATCCGGCTGCCGTGAAGCAGGACGAGCGCATTCCTGTTGACCAGGCTCTGCGGCGGGCGCGCCTGTCGGCGTACACCCCCGGTGAGTTCGTCGATCAGGAGAGCTTCATGCTGGCCGGCGAAATCCTGTCCTTGGCTGCTCGGGCCGGCATCGCGCCGGGGGTCTCGGTGCTGGACCTGTGCTGCGGCGTGGCCGGACCTGGACGGCTCATCACTGCGCAACTGAGCTGCACGTATTTCGGAGTGGACTCGAGCGCCAGTGCCATCGAGATCGCGCGTGAGCGTGCCGCCGATCTCCCCTGTCGCTTCGACGTCTCTTCGATCCCACCGGTCCCTGCCGGCCCTTTCGACGTGGTGCTGCTGCTGGAAACGATGCTCGCCTTCCCGGACAAGGAGACGCTGCTACGCGAGATCTCCTCAGCGCTATCGGTAGGTGGGCGGTTCGCCTTCACCCTGGAGGAAGGCCAACCGCTGACTGCGGCGGAGGAAGGGAGCATGCCTGATGCCGACACGGTGTGGCTCATTCCCCTGTCGGACATGCTTTCCTGCTTGGAGCGGGTCGGGCTGCACGTTCGCTGGCAGGAGGAATGCAGCCGATCCCACCGGGTGATGGTCGATTCGCTGATCTGTGCGCTGGCCGCCGAGCAGTCGGACATCGCTGCGCACCTCGGCCGCCGCGCCGTTGATGAGCTGCTGGCGGCACATCTGCTCTGGAGCGACTGGCTGCGCACAGGACGGGTACGCAAGTTTGCCGTCGTCGCCGAGAAGACCCGGACACCAAGTGGCTGCTGACCGGCCGAGGCTGACGCGTCACCTGCTGCGGTCACGCGTCCACCTTCAGCAACACCCGCCGCCCATCGCGCGCACGCACCTCCACTGCGGCGATGTTTTCGGTGCTCGCGGCCGTCGCGGTCGAGAGCTGCATCGTCTTGCCGTCGACCGACCGCCAGCTACCCACCTGCTCCTTGCGTCCGTTGCGGGTCAGCACGAACAGCGTGTAGTCCACTGCGGGGGGTAGCTCGTACGCCACCGAGTCTGTGTCGTAGGTGCAGGTGAGATCCAGTCGGGTACCCCAGGTGACCTGTTCCAAGGTGATGCTCGCCTGCACCGGGACGTCGCCGACCGCTTCCATCGTCAGCGGTACGACCCCGGACGGAACCGAGTTCGGCCCCGCAACGCTTGGTGCCGACCCGTCCTCGTCTCCCGCCTGCGTCACGACCACCACCACGATGCCTGCGGCCACGGCGGCGGCCAACCCCGCCGCGGCGAGGGTGCGGCGACGCCGGGCGCGGCGGACCGCACGGGACAACGCGGGCAAGATGCTGCCCGGTACCGGCTCGTCCACCGGCGGCTGATCCAGGGCACTCGCCTCGACCCGACCGAGCAGGCCGGGAAGCCCGGCCAGCTCGCCCACCGAACGCGTGCAGGTGTCGCATTCCGGCAAGTGCTTCTCGAAGTCGAGCCGCTCGGCCGGGGACAGTGCACCGAGAACGTAGGCAGCGTCGTCGTGCGTGAACGGGCAGGTCACGCGCTCACCCCCATCTCCTCCAGCGCCATCTTCAGCGCCTTCAACGCGTAGTGCGTGCGCGACTTGACCGTGCCCTCCGGCACCCCGAGGAGCCGGGCGGCCTCCGACACCGGTCGCCCCCGGTAGTAGCACTCGAGCAGCACGGCCCGGTGGTCCGGCGAGAGCCGGCTGACCGCCTCGGCCACGACCCACGACAGCAGCAGCTGGTCGCTCGTGTCGCTGTCCGTGGCGTGCTCCGGAACGTCGGCGACCGGCATCGCGCTGTGCGTGCGGTGGCTGCGCCACTCGTCGATCACGATGTTGCGGGCAACGGTGCACAACCAGGCGCGCAGCGAGGGGGGCGTGCTCTCGAGCACGGCGCGGTGCCGCCAGGCGCGGAGCAACGTCTCCTGCACGACGTCCTCGGCCCGACCTCGGTCGTTGCTCACCAGGCGAAGGCAAAAGTGCAAGAGTGCGGCGGCGTGCTCCTCGTGCAGCCGCTCCATCTGCGCGACGTCGTCGTCAGGCATTGCACCCTCCTCCCCGGGGTACGTGCGGCGGGCTGCGCGGGTTCAACGCGCGCTCGTCGGCTGAGGTCCGGTCTGACCGTTCGAGCCGTACGCCGCGAGGAACCGGTCGCGGAACGAGTCCATTCTCCAGACCGGGGCGTCCGGATCCGGGCGCAGTCCCTTGTGCCACGCCCAGCCGGAGATCGGGTCGAACACGGCCGGGTCGGACGAAACGATCGCGATCGGGACGTCGTGACCCGCGTCATCACCCGACACGATGGTCGCTGGCTGGTGGTCGCCGAGGAGCACCACGACCGAGTCCTCGTCACCGTACGTCGTCACGAACGTGACGAGCGCGTTGAGCGAGTACTCGATGGACGTGCCGTACGCCGCCTGCACGCGCCGGGGGGAAGGCCAGATGTCGGTCTCCGACGGCAGCTGTTCGGGCATGTCGTCGTAGACCGAGCCGTCGCCGACCGCTGACTGGTCGATCATCCGCGGTGTCCGTGACCACGGTGCGTGGCTGCTGATCAGGTCGATCTCGGCCATCACCGGTCGACGCTGCTCCTGCGCGAGCTCGAGGCGGTGGAACGCGTCGAGGGTGTACTGGTCGGGCATCGTCGGGTAGCCGAACCGGGGGCCCTCGTAGCCGACGTTGCGCGAGTCGTAGACGTGGTCGTAGTCGTAGAACACGCCCTCCGGCCAGTCCCTCGTGTTGGCCGGAACGTCGCCCACCGTGCGCCACCCTGCCTGCCCGAAGACCCGGCTCAGGGTCAGCCGGGAGCTCGCGACCAGCGCGTCGTACCGCTGCTGGCTGTCGACCCACAGACCGGACTGGAGTGTCGCGTGGGCCAGCCAGCTGAGGGCGCCGAACGTGGGCGAGGTCAGGAACGCGCTGCGGCTGGCGAAGCCGGCCTCGCTCAGCTGCTTGGTCCCCGAGGCGAGCACCGCGTTGACACCCGCCGAGAACGAGGACCCCTCGACCGCCACTCGACCGAAGCTCTCGACGAACACGAACAGGACGTCCTTGCCGCGGAGCCCGGTCAGCAGGTCCTGTGCCGGCACCCCCCGGAGCGGGTCCTCCTCCGCAGCCTGGGCGAACTCTCGCTGGTCGCGCAGCTCGGACGGGATCCGGCTGACCTGGCCGTACACGTAGCCGGCCGTGTCCCTGGATGCGACCACCCCGGCGCTACCCCGTACGTCCAGCACCGCCAGGACCAGCCAGATCGACGCCAGGGCGGCCACCGCCTGCGAGGCCGGTCGTCGGTGCCGCGCTGCGACGCGGGTGACCCGCAGCACCGAGAGCGGGAGCAGTACGAGGAGCGCGACGGCGACCAGTGCGGCCACGCCGAGGAGCGCCGTGCCGAGCCCGTTGCCGAACGAGTCCCGCACGAGCGCCACGAGGGAGCCCGCGTAGCGCCAGTCGATCACCGCGTCGAAGGGTCGGTCGAGCGCCTCCAGGAAGCCCATGTCGAGGACCTTCAGGATTGCGGTTAGGCCGAGGATGAACCCGGCCGCGAGGGCAAGGAACGCCCGGACGCGACCGAACCTCGGTGGCAGCGCCAGAATGACGGCGAGGTATACCAGCGCCTCCAGGGGCAGCCGTACGAACGCCGCAGGCCCGATTTCCCGGAGCCGGTTGGGTGCGGTGAGCGCGAGGAGCACCAGCAGCGCGGCCATCCCGGTGCGTAACCACCTGCCGACGGCACGCCGTCCCGTCTCCCGGGCGGGCGACCCGGCGAGCTCAAGACCGTGTTGAACCGGACGCACGCATACTCCGTTCATCAAGACCAGCAGGGAGCTACACGTCTGTCAACGAGCAAGCCGCTGCTCCGGTTCACCGGAGCCGGGTGAGGTGGTCCGATGCCGAGGGAGGCACTCGCGTTCTGGTTGCGCGAGCCGGGCGCTGGCGAGATCCGGCCGGTGTTGCTCGCCCCGCCGGGCCCCGACGAGGTGGTCGTTCGCACGTTGCGTTCGGCGGTCAGCAGGGGCACCGAGGCGCTGGTCTTCAGCGGGCGCGTCCCGGCCAGCCAGTACGACGCGATGCGGGCACCCTTCCAGGACGGCGACTTCCCGGGGCCGGTGAAGTACGGCTACCTGAGCGTGGGCGTGGTAGAGGACGGTCCACGCCTGTTGCTCGGGCGCACCGTGTTCTGCCTGCATCCGCACCAGACGGCGTACGTGGTGCCCGCCTCGGCCGTGACCGTCGTACCGCACGAGGTGCCTGCGGCACGGGCCGTGCTCGCCGGCATCGTCGAGACGGCCGTGAACGCGCTGTGGGATGCCGCCCCACTGATCGGGGACCGGGTGGCGGTCGTGGGGGCGGGGACGGTGGGCTGCTGCGTGGCCCGGCTGCTCGCCCGCATCGCGGGGGTCGCCGTCACCCTGGTCGACGTCGACCCGCTCCGCGCCGACGTGGCGTCGGCGCTGGGCGTGGGCTTCACACTGCCTGCGCAGGCGCCCGGTGCCCGCGACCTGGTCGTCCACACCAGCGCCACCGCCACGGGGCTCCAGCAGGCACTGGAGATGCTCGCGCCGGAGGGCACGGTCATCGAGCTGAGCTGGTACGGCGACGACGTCACCACGCTGTCCCTCGGCGGCAGCTTCCACTCCGGTCGCCTCACCGTCCGGGCAAGCCAGGTCGGGGCGGTGGCTCCGGCACGACGCGGCCGACGCACGACCGCCGACCGGCTCGCACTCGCCCTCGACCTGCTCCGCGACCCGGCCTTCGACAGCCTGCTGACCGGCGAGTCGCGCTTTGACGAGCTTCCCGAGGTGATGGCCAGGCTTGCCCGCGGCGATCTTCCGGCGCTGTGCCACACGCTGACCTACGACGCCGCGGAGGTGCCGTGTTCAGCGTGACGGTTCGCGACCACATGATGGTCGCGCACAGCTTCCACGGGGACGTCTTCGGGCCTGCCCAGCGGCTGCACGGCGCGACGTTCGTCGTCGACGCGACGTTTCGCGGCGACTACCTGGACGGTGACGGGATCCTGGTCGACATCGGCCGCGCCACCGACGAGCTGCACCGCGTGGTCGCCGAGCTGAACTACCGGAACCTCGACGACGAGCCGGTGTTCGCCGGGAGGAACACCACCACCGAGGTGCTCGCGAGACATCTGGCCGACCGGCTCGCGGAGCGAATGCGGGCGGGCGCTCTCGGGCCCTCCACCGGGAGCGTGACCGGCATCGTCGTCACGCTGCACGAGTCCCATGTCGCCTGGGCGAGTTACGAGCGGGTCCCGTGAACCCGGCGCGGACGGTTCATGTGGTGGTCCCGGACGACGTCGAGGACCCGATGCGACCGAGCGGCGGAAACACCTACGACCTACGACTCTGCCAGGCCCTGGCAGCCGCTGGCTGGTCGGTGCGCACCTCGGCCGTGGGTGGGGCATGGCCGTTGGCGGGGGAGGCCGCACGCCGGGCGCTGGACGAAGCACTCAGCGCGCTGCCCGACGGCTGCACCGTGCTGGTCGACGGTCTGGTCGCCTCGGCGGTCCCCGAGGTCCTCGTACCGGCCTCGCGCCGGGTGCGCCTGGTGGTCCTGATGCACATGCCGATCGGTGCCCGGGCCGGCCGTGACGGTGCCGACGAGGGCGAGTGCGCAGTGCTGTTCGCGGCGGCCGCGGTGGTCACCACCAGCGGCTGGTCCCGGCGGTGGCTGCTTACGGCGTACGGCCTGGATCCGGCACGGGTGTACGTCGCCCACCCGGGCGTCGACGCCGCCGAGCCGGCGGTCGGCAGGGCCGGCGGCGGCAACCTCTTGTGCGTGGGCTCGGTGACGCCCGGGAAGGGCCACGACGTGGTGGTGGCGGCGCTGACCCGGATCACGGACCTGACGTGGCGATGCCTGTGCGTTGGCGCCCTGACCAGGGCGCCCGACTTCGTCACGGAGCTGCGGCGGGGCGTCCGCAGCGCCGGCCTCGACGACCGCGTCGTGCTCACCGGCCCCCGCACGGGACGCCAGCTCGACGCGTCGTACGCCGCGGCCGATGCACTCGTGCTCGCGAGCCGCCACGAGACCTACGGCATGGTCGTCACCGAGGCGCTGGCCCGTGCGTTGCCGGTGCTGGCCACCGACGTGGGCGGGGTCCCGGAGGCGCTCGGCGTCATCTCGGACGGCCGGCGACCGGGGCTGCTCCTACCGCCCGGTGACGTCGCCGCGCTCGCCGACTCGTTGACCCGCTGGTTGTGTGACGTAGACCTGCGCCTCGGCCTCCGCGCCGCCGCCCGTCAACGTCGCGCCGAGCTGACCGGCTGGTCAGAGACCGCCGACCGGGTCGCCCGGGTCTTGGCGGAGGTGGCCGCATGACCCGGCTCTCGTGGCGGTCGTTGCGCCTGGTCGCGGGTGTGGTGGTCCTGGGTGCGGTGCTGTGGCGGACGGGGACCGGTCCCTTCGTGGACGGCCTCCGCTCGCTCGATCCGTGGACGCTCGCGCTCGGTGCGGCCCTCGCGGTTCCGGCCACTGTCGCGTGCGCGTGGCGCTGGCATCTCGTCGCGATGGGCCCCGGCGTGGGGGTCGACATGCGGTCTGCGGTGGCGTCCTGCTACCGCGCCCAGTTCCTGAACACGATCCTGCCGGGCGGGATCCTCGGTGATGTGCACCGCGGCGTGCGCCACGGCCGGGACGCAGGCGACACCGGCCGCGGACTGCGCGCCGTCGCGTGCGAGCGGCTCGCCGGCCAGGTCGTGCTGGCAGTCATCGCGATGGTCCTGTTGCTGCTTCCGTCGCCGGTGCGCTCGTCCGTGCCGGCGATGCTAGGGCTGCTGGCAGCCGGGATCGTGGCTGCTGCCTTGGTGCTCCGGCAGGTTCCTCCGAGCCGCGCGACCTCGCCGGTCCCGCGGATGCTGCGAGCGGTACGCGACGACGTGCGGTGCGGTCTCCTGGTCCGACGCGCCTGGCCGGGCGTGGTGTGCGCCTCGACGGTGGCTGTGGCGGGTTACCTGTCGACGTACCTCGTTGCGGCCCGGGCTGTCGGCGTCACGACCTCTGCGTTGACACTTCTCCCCCTCGCACTGCTCGTGCTCCTCGCGGCGGGGTTACCACTGAACCTGGCAGGCTGGGGACCACGCGAGGGCATGGCCGCTTGGTCCTTCGGTGCGGCGGGCCTCGGTGCCGAGCAGGGGGTCGCGACAGCCGTGGCGTACGGGGCCATGGTGATCGTCGCGAGCCTCCCCGGTGCGGTCGTCCTGGTGCTGGCATCAGGCCGTCGTGGCGACCCTCGCGGAGTGCAGCCATCGCCCTCGGTGCCGCCCCGCTTCGCTGAGGGAGGCCAGGCCCGTGGTTGAGCGCCCGTACACCATCTTGAGCTGCAGCATGTCTCTCGACGGCTACCTCGATGCCGCTACCCACGAGCGGCTGGTGCTGTCCAACGACGCAGACCTCGATCGCGTCGACACGGTCCGCGCGCAGTGCGACGGGATCCTGGTCGGTGCCGCGACGGTGCGCAACGACAACCCGTGCTTGCTCGTACGCACACCGGCGCTGCGTCAGCAGCGCAGGACGCGCGGGCTGCGGGAGACGCCGATGAAGGTGACCATGACCGAGCATGCCCAGCTGGACGCGGGAAGCAACTTCTTCGCGACCGGGGACAGCGAGAAGCTCGTCTACTGCGCCAGCCGGTCGGTCGTGATCGCGCGACGTCGGCTCGGCGCCGTGGCGACCGTCATCGACGGCGGGCAGCCGGTGAGCCTGTCGCACATGGCGGAGGACCTGTACGACCGCGGCGTTCGTCGCCTCATGGTCGAAGGTGGCGGACGGGTCCACACCCAGTTCCTGACCGCCGACCTCGCCGACGAGCTGCACCTGGTGGTGGCTCCCTTCTTCGTCGGGAACTCGCGCGCGAACCGGTTCGTCGGTGACGGTACGTTCCCTTGGAACCCCGGTCACCGAGCCCACCTCGCGGAGACCCGACAGATCGGAGACGTGGTGCTGCTGCGCTATGCGATGTCATCGCGGTTCGCCGACAGATCCTGAGAAGGAGCAGCACATGGCCGCCCGAGCGAGGACCGTGGTCACGTCGTGCCACCTCGGTCAGGGATCCAGCCCGCCCACCGTCGTAGCCGACAGGGCGGTATCTCATCGCAGCAGCGCTCGGACCATGCGCAGCAGGAAGTGGGCCAGCCGCACGCGGGCGCGCCAGGGGAGGTCACGCTCGACGCTCGATCCCTTGCGGACCTCCTCCCAGGCGACCGGTCGCGCGCGTCGGATCGCTTCGGTGGCGCCGGCGGCCGTCTCGCCCGACAGCCCGCAACGCTCGAGCCCCTCGCCCGCCCAGCACAGTGTGCTCTCGTAGCCGAGCGCGAAGTCGCTCTCACGCAGATCGCGGTGGAGGAAGCCGCCGAAGTCTCCCATCAGCTCACCGGCCAACAGCTGGCTCACGTCCTCGTCGGTTCGCGCGGCGATCAGCAGTGGCGAGATGAGGTCCACCGCGTGGCGTCGCTTCACGCCGAGCCCACCCACGTCGAGGATTGCGCGGGACAGCAGTTCGGCGGTGGCCGTGTCGCCCGAGGGCAAGTCGTCGAGCTCGGAGTCGGCGCCGGCGCGGCGCGCCTGCCGCTACTCGGCGATGTCACGCAGGAGCTCCTGGAGCGGCTCGCGCGCGCCGTCGCCGAGGTGTGGCTCGACGGCCTCGCGCAGCGCCTGCGCCCAGTTCAGCCGGCGAGTTGTCGCGGTTGACCTTGCGGAGGTCGTCATAAAACGGCTGCTCGGACACGACTGCCAGCCCGCGCGAGAGGCCCCGGCCCAGCTCGGCTCCTGGTCCCGGTCGCTCCACTCCTCCGCGTCGCTGGGCTCCTTGGACCGCGGGTGGATCATCAGCGTCAGGCGATGCGACCCGTCGGCTCCGTCGTCGACCGCCCGCGCCGCTGCCAGCAGGTGGCCGATCGGCTCGTGTTGCACCAGCCCGCCGTCGGTGTACCAGAGCCAGCCCGACCGGGGCAGGTTCGACAGACCCTGCGCCTCATAGCCTTCCCGGTCGCCACGGCGGTCCACGCGAGGTGCGAACGCGCCGGGATGCGACGCGGACGCCATCGCCGCCTCCAGCGGAGAAGCGCCGGACGGCTCGAGCAGCTGTCGCATACCCCCGCCGGGCTCCAGGCGAAACTGCATCCAATCCGCGTAGGTCACCGCGAGCACCGGCTCGCTGCGACGCAGTCCCGCGACCTTGTACGTCAGCCCCGCGCAGGCCTGTGAGCGCAATGTGCAACATCACCGGATGCGGCTGCCCCTCGTACTTGGGCTCGGCCTCGTCGACGAGGTCAGGAAGGTCCCGGCGCACCTCCTCGAGCGACAGCCGGCCGCGCGAGCCGCGGCGCAACAATGTGTCGATGGAGACACGGTCGACCCACGCCGATCGCATGACCGACGCGCCGTCGAGTCCCTCCAGCACGGAGTGGGCGGCCATCACGGCGACGATCGCCCCGGCCGACGCGCCACCGACCGCGTCCAGGCGTACGTCCAGGCCGGCCTCGCCACGCAGATGGCCGATCCCGGTCAGCAGCGCGGCGCAGGCGCCCGCCTGGTAGGCCCCGAGTGACGCGCCTCCCGACAGGGACAGGGTCAGGCGCAGATCGGCGCGCCGGACGGGGAAGACTCCCGTGCTCGTGCCATGGCGCGCCACTATCGCACGGCTCGCGACACGGCGGCGGGCACGCCACGGCGAAGACATCCGAAGGCCGCTGGGCATCAAGCGCGCATACCCGCCGGAGGCGGTCGTCAGGTCGCTGCGGTATCAGGCGCGCACCCCGGTCTCCCTTGGTGGTGCGAAGCAGCTCATCGCCACGGTGCGGTTGCAGGCCACCGACGCAGCCGTGTCGATTGGTGACGGACCCGAAGTCAGCGGGCCCGCGTTGCCACTGCTCATGGCCATTTCGGGGCGCAAGGTAGCGCGGAACGAAATCGATGGGCCGGGTGTGTCTGCGCTGGAGTGATCCCTCCCGCGGTGTCCCGCTGTTCGATCGCCAACCGGTTCAACGAGGGCTTGCTGGTAGGCCTCCGAGTCAAGGGAGTCTCAACGCACCGTCAGGGCGATTCGTTTGGGCTTGAGACCTCGACCTCGTTACCGGTGGCGTGCCTTTGGGACTTCCACGCCACAACATCGAGCAGCCTGGCGTGGCTGAGCTTCCCAGAACTGCCGGTGGCCTTGTCGAGCTGGTGGAACTTGGCCCGCTGCGTGCGAAGGTCATCACCGATGGCCTGCGTGACTGCCGTCATGTAGTCCGCCCAGGAACGCTCATGGGCGCGCGGAACCGGCCCGTGTCAACGCCGGCTGAAAACTGACCCCCTTTTGCCGATCGAAGGTTGACCCCCTTCGAGCGGTTTGTTGGTGGTTTCAGGTGGTGGTGCGAACCGCAGGCGGGTGGTGGTCCGGTGCGGTGTGCGCGGGTGCGGTAGGACTCGCCGTCCAGGGCGATGACTTGGGCGTGGTGGACGAGCCGGTCGATGGTGGCGGCGGTGACGACGTCGTTCGCCGAGGGTCTCGCCCCAGCGTGAGAACGCGAGGTTCGAGGTCACGACGACCGATCCGGTCTCGTAGCGGGACGCGATGAGCTGGAAGAACAGTTGGGCGGCCGCGGTGTCGAAGGGGAGGTAGCCGACCTCGTCGCAGACCAGTAGCCGGTACCGGTTGAGGAGCAGGGAGTTCCACGGCCAGCCGGCGGACGCGTCGATCGAGATCAGCGGCCTCTCGGAGCGCGTCGACCTCTACTGCAGCGACGGCACCACCCCGCTGCCCGCCTGCGACATCCCACTGCACCGGGCCCTGCGCGAGGGCGAGGTGCGCGACGCCGAGATCGTCATCGCACCGCACGGCATGCCGCAGCGCCTGGTCAGCTGCACCGGACGGCGCATGCTCGCCCCCTTCGGACCGTGCTCGGCGCGGTGGTGGCGATGCGCGACATCACCGAGCAGCGCAACCCCGAGCTGCGGCTGCGCGACGGCGAGCTCCGCGACCCGCTGACCGGCCTGCGCAACCGGACCTGGCTCACGCTCCGCCTCGACGCCGTCCTGCCGTCCGTGCGTCGTGGCGAGTCGTCGGCCGCACTGCTGCTTCGTCGACCTGGACGGTTTCAAGCTCGTCAACGACATGCACGGGCACATCGGTGGCGACGCCCTGCTGCAACAGGCGGCGGGGCGGCTGCGCGACGTGCTGACCGGCGACGAACGGGTCGCCCGGCTCGCCGGCGACGAGTTCGTGCTGATGTGCCCGCGGCTGACTACCGCCGATGCCACTCGCGGCGTCGACCTCGCCAGGTCCGTCATCCAGGTGCTGAGCCGCCCCTTCCTCGTCGGCGGTGAGGCCGTGCGGCTGTCGGCCAGCGTCGGGATCGCCTACGCCGACCGGACCGGCGTGACCGCGACCCAGCTGATCGCGCAGGCCGATGAGGCGATGTACTCCGCGAAGCGCAACGGCAAGAGCCGCTGGGCGACGTACTCCGAGCGCACCGGCACCGCGGCCCGCGAGGTCTCCCGGGTCGAGCAGCTGATCCGTACGGCACTCGACACCGACACCCTCGAGGTCTGTTACCAACCTCTGTACACGTTGCGGGACCGGCGCATCGTGGGCGTCGAGGCGCTCGCCCGGCTGCCGGACGGCAACGGTGGCCAGGTGTCCCCGGCCCAGTTCATCCCCGTTGCTGAGCGTGCCGGCTTGATCAGCCGGGTCGGTGCCGCGGTGCTCGAGGCGGCGGCGGGTCAGGCGGCCTGCTGGAAGCGTGGGTTGGGTGAGCGAGAGTTTGGCCTGGGCGTGAACCTGTCCGTGCGCGAGCTCGGCGACCCCGGGCTGCTGCAACGAGTCACGTCGGCCCTCGATCGCGCCGGGCTCGACCCGTCCGCGCTCGTGCTGGAGCTGACCGAGACCGTCTTCAGCGACTCCGACACGCACCGAGAGGTGCTGCGCGAGCACGGCGTCAAGCTGTTCATCGAAGACTTCGGCACGGGCTACTCATCGCTGTCGTACCTGCGCCGCTTCACCGTCGACGGCCTCAAGATCGACCGCTCGTTCGTCGCCGACCTCGTCGATCCCCGCGACCGGCGCGTCACCCGTGCGATCGTCTCGATGGCTCTGGATCTCGGCGTCCCGGTGGTCGCCGAGGGGATCGAGACCGAGCAGCAGCGGGCGGCGGGGCGAGCCGGCGGAGCCAGTAGCAGCCGGTGGCCAGTCCGGCCTGGCCTGCGCCGACGACCAGGACGTCCAGCGGGCCCTCGAACGGCGCGCGTTCAGGAGGTCGCGGGCCGGGTCACGGCGGGGCGGAGCTCCCAGAGGCCGCCGAGCACGAGGAACACGCCCCACGGCCAGCCATTCACGAAGATGCCACCGGCCTGCGCCTCCAGCAGCTCGAGCCCGCCGATCAGGAAGATGATCACCGCGATCGCCAGTGCGTTGCAGGGAATCCCGAAGCGCGGCAGCTGCGTCGCGAGGATTGCGCCGATCCCGATCGCCAGGATCGTGGTGGCGGTGAAGTCGGCACGGATGGTTCCGCTGAGCACGGTCGTGGTGGCGACACCCCAGGCCGTGACCATCAGGCCGGGAACCCACAGGCCGCCGCTGGGTCCGCCCGCGATCGAGCTGACGAGGTAGGTCAGTCCGATGATGAGCGGCATCCAGTACAGCATCTTCGGACCGACCGGCTCGACGACGAGGATCACGACGAGGCCGCCGATCAGCAGCAGCACGCCACGCGCGACGGCCTGCAGGGTCGACGGGTGGGGCAGGTTCGTCGA
>Ga0183260_10002369_pt1 | contig 15589 bp, 12 predicted proteins | sample AntDrymUQ4972206_2_FD_129768 | JGI IMG/M metagenome (GOLD analysis project Ga0183260, IMG submission 129768) | Polar desert sand microbial communities from Dry Valleys, Antarctica - metaG UQ497 (22.06) (version 2) (version 2) | ecosystem: Environmental > Terrestrial > Soil > Desert | place... | reverse complement strand
GGCGACGACGATCCAGACCGTGCGGGTGGCGCTCGCCGTGCTCGAGTCGAGGGCAGTCGGCTCGAGGAATACCTGTGCCACGCCGACGGGACGGCCCTTTCTGGAGGCCAGCGGAGCCCACACCACGACCGCGCGTTGCGACCGCTGCTTTCCGCCGCGTCTCACCGGGATCTCTCCGACCGCGGCTCGGGCGTTCCCGCCGCGCATCGTCGCCATGACGTCAGGCGAGCGCACCGCCCTTCGCCCGTCGGGGACGGAGAGCACGTGCCTGCCGCGCTTCGACCAGACGGTCAGCCTCATGAGCTCGTCTGACGATGCGACCATCCGCGCGAGCCTTTGCCTTGCTCGGCGATTCACGGCGACCTGCCTCCCCCTGACGAGAGCAGGCGCGAGCACGGAATCCGAGTACAGCGCGACATCACGAGCGCTGTCGGCCAGCACCTGCTCCCGGAAATTGTCGGCAAGCGCCGATGAGAGGACGAATGCGCCGACGGCCAGAATGGCCGCGGAGGCGAGCACGAAGGTCCAGAGCAGGGTCAGCGATCTGACCAAGCCCGCCGAGCGATACGCGCGAGACGCCATTTGGTCACTATCGGCAGGTGGAACCGCGTATTTGAGCGCGTAGAATCGGCCGCCGTGGATCTCGACGTGGTTTTCCTCGGGACGTCCGGCTCCACTCCCACCTCCCAGCGCGCCCTGGCAGCGACGCTCGTCCGGCGAGGAGGCGACCGTCTTCTCTTCGATTGCGCCGAGGGGACGCAGCGTCAGCTCCTGCGCTGCGATGTCGGGCTCGCCGAGTTGGAGGAGATCTTCCTGACGCACTTCCATGCCGACCACTATCTCGGCCTTCCTGGGATGCTCAAGACGTACTCGCTGCGAGGACGCGAGCTGCCTTTGACGATCTACGGCCCGCCTGGGTTGCGCGAGCTCCTGAAGGCGCTCCGACGCATCTTCGGGAGGCTCTCGTACGCCTTGGACACGGTCGAGCTCGAGCCGGGAGCTCGGCTCGAGCGCGACGGGTACCTGCTCGAGACGTTTGCCGTCGACCACGGGGTCTCAGCGGTGGGATACGCGCTCGTGGAAACTGTGCGCCCAGGCCGTTTCGATGTTGACACCGCCGACCGGCTCGGTGTCCCCGACGGCCCCTCGCGAGGTCTCCTGCAGCGCGGGGAATCCGTGACGCTCCCCGATGGGAGAGAGGTCACTCCGGAAGCTGTTCTGGGGCCGCAGCGCGCCGGCCGAAAGGTGGTGCTGACGGGCGATACGGCGCCCGCCGCGTCAGTTGTCGACGCTGCGGCCGGCGCCGATCTACTCGTCCACGAGGCGACGTTTCTCGCCGACGAGCGCGGCCGAGCTCGCGAAACCCTCCATTCGACCGCAGGCGAGGCGGCGCTCGCGGCCCGCGAGGCCGGAGTGAAGCTGCTCGCCCTGACGCATCTTTCCGCGCGGTATTTCGGGCACCAGGTCGTCGAGGAGGCGCGCGCGCTGTTTCCCGATACGGTTGTGCCCCGAGACTTCGACGTGGTCGAGATTCCGTTTCCGGAGCGAGGACAGCCGGAGCTCATCCGTTCAGGCGCTCGCGCCAACAGAGCTGCGGTTGCCTCCAAGGAGTCATGACGAGGACCTTGATGTTTCCGGAGCTCTCTAGCCAGATGCTCGTGGCACCCACTCGACACGCGTCGAGCCGACGAGGCCTTCACTTCGGAGCTCGAACAGGCACGGGATCACCTGGCCGGCGGGCCGCAACGACGGCACGACGCCGGACCAGAGCCCGCCCGGCTCGAGCTCGAGCGTCTGCCAAGGAAATCCGTTCACGCTCAGGCGGATCGGGAGCCCGTCCTTGCCGAGCAACGTGAGCTCGAGCGCGCCTGGGCCGCACGGGTAGACGACGACCTTGGCCCGGCCGAAGTCGCCGATGGGGGAGAAGCCCTCGGTGCGCGAGACCAGGCGCAGCGGTTCGTCCACGCGCCATACGCCCGAGCCCGGGGCAATGTCCGTCGGCGGGGAAGATGCAAGGCGCTCGCCGTCCAGAGCGATAGTCGCAGGCAGCACCACATACGGCGCGCTGGCCTCGCGCCCGGAGGCATCCACAAGCGCCCCGTCGGTGCGGATCAAGACGGGCGCTTGCGGAAGCGCTTGCGCCGGAACGCCCTCCAGCCGGAGCAGTCGCCGAACCGAGCGATTCCAGAATGCAACGCGTGCGACCGAGGTCGAGGGTTGCTCGCCCGTGTCGAGGTGGAGAACGGGGGCGACGCCTGCGCGGTCGATCCAGCGTCGATCCGCGACGCCGAATTCATGGGCGCGCTCCACGCCTGAGAGGCGATCGATCTCGAGGGCGGCTTGCACCGATGCAGCCACGAAGCCCAGAGCAACTGCGACCGCGGTAGCTGCGACCAACCGCCGCGGAAGCAAGATGAACACGCCGGCCAAGACCAACCCGAGTGTGAGCAGCCCTCCCCGGAAGGCGAGATTTCCCTGGTCGGCAAGATCGCCGAGCGGGAGGAGTGTGAGCGCATCGTGCGCTCCGAACACGGTCCCGACGCGCGATCGCGGCAACGCGACGAGAGCAGCCGTCGCGGCCAGGACTATCGGGAGCACCACAACCGCGGGGCGAGGACCGCCGCGAGCGATCCACAGGCATAGGCCGAGTAGAAGCGGCGGGAGCGCGGTCACCACGTAGCGTTCGCTGACGTGGTCGAGATACTCGACGGCGAACGCCGAGACCTGGCCGACGAGGAGAACGACGTAGGCGGTCGTCACGGCCAGAAAGGCGCGGACGGAAGGATTCGCCTCACCGCGCACTGCGGCCAGGACGGCAAGCGTCGCGGTCGCGAGCAGTGGAAGCCCCATCGTCATGACCACGACGGCGCCGCTGTGCCAGGTGAGCTGGGCAAGGACACCCGTGGAGGCAGGCGTCGTCTGGGCAAGCTCGCCGTAGGCGCCGAGCAGGTCGGCGCGCCCAGACGCGTACACGGCCAAGAGCGCCGCCGTCGACAAACCAACGAGGACGAGCAGCGGCGCCACTCGGCGCACGATCCTGGCCGAGCGCCCGAACCACGCATCGAGGCCGACAGCCACCAGCAGGACCGGAAGCAAGAGAAGCGCCTGCAGGCGCACGGCGGCGGTGGCGCTCACCAATAGCAAGAACAGACCCTGGCGCTCGAGCGTCGGCTGCTCGAGCACGCGGGCGAGCGCCAGGAGCGCCGCGACGACCAGCGGATAGAAGAGCGCCTCGGTCATCAGCAGGCCGCCGTACCAGAGCGCGGGCGGCAGAACGGCGAGCACGGCCGCAGCGAGCGCCCAGCGCGTGCCGACGAGACGCGCTCCCCAGAGGTAGACGGGCACTGCGACGAGCGACATCGCCAGTGCCTGTAGCGCCTGGGCGATCTCTACCCCTCGCGTGACGTCGCCGAGCGTCAGCGGAAGCCCGACGAGCGCAGGCGTCAGCAGGCTGTAGTAGGGGACGGCGGCGTCCCGGATGGTCAGCGTCCCCGACTCCCAGAGCGACTGGCCGACGAGTCCGTAGATCATCTCGTCCGGGGCGATCCAGGGCACGTCGAACCCACGCGCGACGGCGAACCGGACGGCTGCGGAGAAGAGCACGATCGCCCCGAGGGCGAAGGCGGCGCGCCGGGCGGCGAGCCCGTTCACCCGAGCCTGATCAGCCCTGTCAGCCAGGGCGGTCGGATGCTTGATCGGAAATTCCCGCGGGCACCGGTGGCGGCCACGCCACGGCGCCGGATCGCCACCCTCGCGCGTCGCACAGGCTCAAGCCTGTGCGACGGCGTGAGCGCGACGCCCGGCTTGGTCGTGACCGCCCCCGGCTGCGCGCCAATTTCCGATCAAGCATCTAGACTACCCGGCACCCTTTAAGCCGGTCCAGTGAGGCCGGGAAGGAGAGCGATGACGACGCACGTCCCCGATCGTGCCACCGCGGGCCTTTTGCTCGACGAAGAAGCGATCTCGAAAGCGCTTACCCGCATCTCCCATGAGTTGATCGAGGGTGCTGCCCGCCCCGACGAGGCGTCGCTCGACACGCTCGCCCTGGTCGGGATCCAGACGCGCGGGGTTCCGCTTGCCTCCCGGCTGAAGCGGCTCGTTGCAGAGCGGAGTGGCACGGAGCTTCCGCTCGGCGCCCTCGACATCACCTTCCATCGTGACGACGTGCACGTGCGGGACGGTGGCAGGGCGCCCGATCGCCAACCTGTCGTGCGGTCCACGAGCATCCCGTTCGCACTCGAGGGGATGACCGTCGTTCTCGTCGACGACGTCCTCTATACGGGGCGCACTATCCGGGCCGCGATCGACGCGCTTCTCGACTACGGCCGACCCGCGCGCGTTCAGCTCGCCGTGCTCGTCGACCGAGGGCATCGCGAGCTTCCGATCCGGCCGGACTACGTCGGCAAGAACCTGCCGACCGCCCGCAGCGAGCGCATCCAGGTCGAGCTGATGGAAATCGACGAGGTCGATCGTGTCCTCCTCGTCCGCGAGAGCGAGGACGGCTAGTGCTCCGTCCCGGAAGTCGCTCGATGATCCTGGCGCGCGAAAAGCAAGTCCGGCAAGGACGCAGGGAGGGCCAATGTGAAGGCATATTGGCCCGACTCCCGGGGCCCCCAGAAAGTGCGCCAGCACTTTTTGGGGTAGGGCTGAGGACGCGGCCGAGCGCCGCTTTACAGCCGCCCAGGTCGCGAGCTACTTCCGGGATGGAGCATTAGCATGGCTGAGCTGCGACCACCGGCTTCACCAGCCCGGAATCTGCTCTCGATGCGAGACCTGACTCGTGACGACGTCGAGCGCGTCCTCGAGACAGCGCGGCGGATGGCGTCCTCACTCGATCGCGAGCTGAAGAAGCTCCCAACCCTGCGAGGACGCACCGTCGTCAATCTGTTCTACGAGTCTTCGACACGGACGCTTGCCAGTTTCGAGCTCGCCGCCAAGCGGCTCTCTGCCGACACGATGTCGATTCGCGCCGCGGGGTCCTCGGTGGACAAGGGCGAGTCGCTGAAAGACACAGCCACGACACTCGCTGCCTACGACCCAGACGTCATCGTCATCCGGCATCCAGCGATCGGCGCGGCGAAGCTCGTCGCCTCCTGCACGGACGCGAGCGTCGTGAACGCCGGGGACGGGATGCACCAGCACCCGACGCAGGCGCTGCTCGACCTCTATGCGCTCGAGGAGGCGCTCGGGCGACTCGAGGGGCTGCATGTGGCGATCGTCGGGGACGTGCTGCATTCGCGTGTCGCCCGCTCGCTCGTCCAGGCGCTCGAGCTGGTCGGAGCGCACTCGACGCTGATCGGGCCGCCGACCCTCGTGCCGCGCGGCCTGGAGGCGCTTGGGTGCTCGGTCTCGAATGACATCGGCGATATCGCGGGAGCGGACGTCGTGTACGTGCTGCGCATGCAGCAGGAGCGCATGGCGCCCGGCGAGGCGTTCATCCCCTCGCTCCGCGAGTACACGGCGCTGTACGGAATCACGCCCGAGCGCGTGCGCCCCGGTCAGGTCGTCATGCACCCCGGCCCGATGAACCGCGGAGTCGAGATCGACGCGCGGGTTGCCGACTCGGAAGCCGCGCTCGTCAGCGAGCAGGTGCGGGCGGGACTGGTCGTGCGGATGTCGGTTCTCTACGACGTCTTGACGGTCGCGCCTGTGGCGGAGCGGGCCGTGGCGGAGGTCGCATAGTGGTCTCTCCGGGAAGTACGGCACCGCTCGGCCGGCTGCAAACGCTTCGCATCGCGTCGTCCTCAGTCCTACCCCAGAAAGTGCTGTGCACTACCTGGGGGCCCCGAAAACCTGCCCCGATATCTACCGATATCGGGGCTCCTTGCGTCCTAGCGCTGCTCGGTTTTCGCTCGCCCAAGCGGCGCCGGATTTCCCGGAGAGACCACTGATGCTCTTCTCGCAAAACGGGCGCAGCGACTCGACGACGCTCGAAGGCCGGGTGGTCGCTCCGGCGCAGGGCATCGACGAGTGTCTTTGCATCACCGTCACGGACGGGGTCATCAGCGGAATCGAACCCGCGCCGGAGGGTGGTCTGACGATCGCGCCCGCCTTCATCGACCCGCACGTCCATCTCCGTACCCCTGGTCGCGAGGACGAGGAGACGTTGCGCTCCGGAACGGAGGCAGCCGCGGCCGGCGGGTATTGCGCGATTCTCGCGATGCCGAACACGGAGCCGGTTGTCGACTCGGCGGCGGTCCTCGGCGCGCTGATCGAGCGGGCGCGCGCGGAAGCAGTTGTTCCGATCGGCTTCATGGCGGCGATCAGCAAGGGCCAGAGTGGGGAGGAGCTGAGTGAGATGGCCGAGCTCGCCGCCGCCGGCGCCGCCGCTTTCACGGATGACGGGCGGCCAGTCGAGTCCGCAGGCCTCATGCGCCGCGCGCTCCAGTACAGCGCGCTTTCCGGGCGCCCGCTGGCGCTTCACTGCGAAGAGCTCGCGCTTTCCCACGGCGGGCACGCGCACGAGGGTCGCGTCTCGGCGGAGATCGGCCTCGGCCCATACCCCTCGACTGCCGAGAGCCTCATGGTCGAGCGCGATCTCGCGCTGGCGGCCGCTGAGGAGCGCCCTCTGCATCTCATGCATCTCTCGGCGCGCGAGTCGGTCGAGGCTTTGCGGAGGGCGCGGGACGGAGGCGTGGCTGCGACCGGGGAGGTCACGCCGCATCACCTCTGCCTGACGGACGAGGCGGTGCGCTCGCTCGACCCGAACCTCAAGATGAATCCGCCACTGCGTTCCGAGGACGATCGAAGGGCGCTCGTCGAGGCGCTCTGCGACGGCGTGATCACTGCCGTCGCAACCGATCATGCTCCGCATGCGCGCCACGAGAAGGATGTGCCCTTCGAAGACGCGCCGTTCGGCGTCACCGGTTTGGAAACAGCGTTCGCCGCGCTTCACACGTACCTCGTCCTGTCCGGCGAGCTCGCGCTGGAGGTCCTCCTCGAGCGTATGTCGGCTGGGTCGGCACGGGTCTTCGGCATCCCCGAGCCTGTGGTCGAGGTGGGCGCGCGCGCGAACCTCGTCGCCCTCGACCTCGAGGCCGAGTGGGAGGTGACCGAGGAGGGGTTCCGTTCGCTCTCGGCGAACTCCTGGCTCCTCGGCAGCACGCTGCGCGGGAGGGTCGTGCGCACGATCGCGCACGGGCGCGAGGTGTTCGTCGCGTGACGACGGGCTTTCTCCTGCTGGAGGACGGGACCGTCTTCCGCGGACACTCAGTCGGCGCGGACGGAGCTGCCTTCGGGGAGGCGGTGTTCACGACCGCGATGACCGGCTACCAGGAGACGGTGACCGACCCGAGCTACGCAGAGCAACTCGTCTGCTTCACCGTCCCAATGGTGGGCAACTACGGCGTAGCGGACGAGCGCAATGAGTCCGACCGTCCGCACGCCAGGGCCGTTCTCATGCGGCAGCTCGGCGGACAAGAGTGGGCCGAGTGGCTCTTCCAACACGGCCTCGTAGCGCTCGAGGAGATCGACACGCGCGCGCTCGTTCTCCGCTTGCGCGACAGCGGCGCGATGCGCGCCGTGGCGGTTGCGAGCGAGGAGGATCTCTCCGTCGCCGAGGCGTTGGAGGCGGTTCGCGAGCAACCGCTCATGGAAGGCCAAGCGCTGGTCACCCAGGTCTCGGCCCGCGAGCGGTACGTCTTTGCCGCGTCCGGCTCACCGCGAGTCGCCGTCGTCGATTACGGGACGAAGCGGTCGATCCTGCGACGGCTCGCTGCGAGCGGCGCAGCGGTGACGGTTTTCCCGCATACGGCGAAACCCGACGAGCTCCAAGGCTTCGACGGCGTCGTGCTCTCGAACGGCCCCGGCGACCCAGAGCCCCTGCGCGCTGAGACGGAGGCGGTGCGCGGGCTACTTGGCACGGTCCCGGTGCTCGGCATCTGCCTCGGCCATCAGCTCGTCGGGCTTGCGACCGGACACGAGACGTTCAAGCTCCCCTTCGGCCATCGCGGCACGAACCACCCCGTCCTCGAGAAGCGGAGTGGCCGCGTGCTGGTGACGAGTCAGAACCATGGTTTCGCGGTCCGCGCCTCGGAGGCCGAGCAGGCGACACACGTCTCGCTCTACGATGGGACGGTCGAGGGCTTCGACTTCCCGGAGCTGCAGGCGTCCTCCGTGCAGTTCCATCCCGAGGCGGGGCCTGGCCCGCACGACGCTTGGCCCATCCTGGAGCAGTGGGTCGAGGAGCTTCGAGCCTGGTGATCTGATGCCTGCGCGACGCGACATCGAGAGCGTGTGCGTGATCGGGTCCGGCCCGATCGTCATCGGCCAGGCCTGCGAGTTCGACTATGCGGGCTGCCAGGCACTGAAAGTGCTCCGCGAGGACGGCTATCGCACGATCGTCGTCAACTCGAACCCGGCGACGATCATGACCGACCCCGGCTTCGCCGACCGCACCTACATCGAGCCCCTCGATCTCGAGAGCGTCGCCTCGGTGCTCGAGCGGGAACGCCCGGATGCGGTCCTGCCCACATTGGGCGGGCAGACGGCGCTCAATCTCGCAATCGAGCTCGCAGAGGCAGGGGTGCTGGAGGAGCTCGGGGTCGAGCTGATCGGGGCGCCCGTTGAGGTGATCAGGCGGGCGGAGGACCGCGAGGAGTTCCGAGAAGCGGTCATGAGCTGCGGGCTCGAGGTGCCCACCTCCCGCATCGTGATCTCCCTCGACGAGCTGGAGGACGTGTCCTTGCCCGCGGTCGTGCGACCAGCTTTCACGCTCGGAGGACACGGAGGAGGCTTCGCCGACGACGCAGCAGCGCTCGAGCGCCAGGTTGAGCGGGGCCTTGCCGAGTCTCCGATCGGCCAGGTGCTGGTGGAAGAGTCGGTACGCGGCTGGGACGAGTTCGAGCTCGAGGTGATCCGCGATCGCTCGGACAACGTCGTCGTCGTCTGCTCGATCGAGAACCTCGACCCGATGGGGGTACACACCGGCGACTCGGTCACGGTCGCCCCGCAGATGACGCTCTCCGACGAGGCCTACCAGGAGCTTCGCGACGCGGCAGCCGCTGTGATTCGGGCCGTCGGAGTGGAGACCGGTGGCTCCAACATCCAGTTCGCGCGATGCCGCGAGACGGGCGAGCTGCGGGTGATCGAGATGAACCCGCGCGTCTCGCGCTCATCCGCGCTCGCGTCCAAGGCAACCGGCTATCCGATCGCGAAGGTTGCGGCGAAGCTCGCGGTCGGCTACACGCTTGACGAGATCCCGAACGACCTGACGAAGACGACGCCCGCGAGCTTCGAGCCCACGCTCGACTACGTCGTCGTCAAGTTCCCGCGGTTCGCGTTCGAGAAGTTCCCCGGCGCCGACCAGACGCTCGGGACGCAGATGAAGTCGGTCGGGGAGACGATGGGCATCGGCCGGACGTTCAGTGAGGCGTTCCTGAAGGCGTTCGGATCGCGAGAGCTCGAACCGGGCGCGCCGACCCCGTGGGCGACCCTCGACGACTTGCCCGAGGGGCTCCATCCCTGGTTCCGCGGGGAGATCGAGCGGGCGAAAACGGAGCTCGCGAGCGGTGATCTCCTGCGGGCCAAGCGCGCCGGCTGGGGGGACGACTCGATCGGGCACGCGCTCGGCGTGAGCGGGGTGGAGGTTCGCCGCCGCCGACGCCAGGAAGGCGTGCTGCCGGCGTTCCGGCGCGTCGACTCCTGCGCGGGCGAGGTCGAGGCCGGCTCGAACTACTTCTACTCCACCTGGGGCGAGGCCGACGAGACCCTGCCCGCCGGCGACAAGCCGCGTGTCGTCATCCTCGGCTCGGGACCGAACCGCATCGGGCAGGGGATCGAGTTCGACTACTGCTGCGTGCACGCGGCGCAGACCTTTCGCGAGCTCGGATACGAGGCGGTGATGGTCAACTGCAACCCGGAGACGGTCTCCACCGACTACGACACCTCGGATCGGCTCTACTTCGAGCCGCTCTCGCCGGAGGAGGTCCTCGCCGTCTGCGACCGCGAGCAGCCCGTCGGCGTCGTGACGCAGTTCGGCGGCCAGACGCCGCTCAGGCTGGCCCGTTCGATCGAGGAAGGAGGGTATCGCATCCTCGGTACTCCTCATGCGGCGATCGACCTCGCCGAGGACCGGGCGCGCTTCGGCTCGCTCGTCGAGGAGCTGGGCGTTCGCTGCCCACCCTGGGCGATTGCCAAAAGCGCCGAGGAAGCGCGCTCGGCTGCGGCGGTCATCGGGTACCCGGTGCTGGTCCGCCCCTCGTATGTCCTAGGAGGACGAGCGATGCGGATCTGCTACGACGACCAGCAGCTCGAGGAGGCGATGGCCGCGGTTCACGGCCCAGAGCTCGTTGGCGCGACCGGATCGCGCGTGTCAACGGGTGTCGGTCTTGCGCAAAATGGCGTGCTGCTTGACCGCTTCGTCGAGCACGCGATAGAGCTCGACGTGGACGCCCTCTGCGACGGCGAGGCGGTCTTCATCGCGGCCGTTATGCAGCACGTCGAGGAGGCGGGAGTCCACTCGGGCGATTCCGCTTGCGTGCTGCCGGCTCCGTCACTGACCCTGGCCGCGGCGCTCGAGGTCGAGCACGTCGTCAAACGGCTCGGACCCGCGCTCGGGGTCGTCGGGCTCCTGAACGTCCAGCTCGCTATAGCCGACAGCACGGTGTACGTGCTCGAGGCGAATCCACGGGCCTCACGCACGGTCCCGTTCGCCTCGAAGGCGATCGGCTTGAACTTGGTAGCCGCGGCCTGCCGGCTAGCCGCCGGCGAGAAGCTGTCCGAGCTCGCGCTGCCGACGCCTCGGCCCACACAGGTGAGCGTGAAAGCAGCCGTTCTGCCCTTCGCTCGCTTCCCGGGCGCCGATCCGGTGCTCGGTCCCGAGATGCGCTCGACCGGCGAGGTGATGGCAAGCGCCGCGGACCTTCCCACTGCGCTGGCGAAAGCGGAACGCGCGGCGGGGCGGCCGCTTCCGACCTCCGGGACCGCGTTCCTCTCGGTGCGGGACGAGGACAAGCCCGCCGCCGTGGCCGTTGCGGCGGCGCTCGCTGGTCTCGGCTTCGAGCTCGTGGCGACCGAGGGCACGGCGAGGACGCTTCGGGCAGCCGGGCTCGAGATCGAGGAGGTCGCGAAGGTCGCGGACGCGCTCCCCGACGAATCGACCGTCGTCGACCTCGTCCGTCGTGGGCGCTGCGATCTCGTGATCAACACACCGCAGGGAAGCGGGGCGAGGGCGGACGGCTACCTGATCCGCGAGGCAGCGTTGGTGGCACGAGTTCCCTGCGTGACGACGATCTCCGGCGCAGCGGCGGCCGTGCACGCGATCGCGAACGCGCGAGCGGAGTCGGCCCTTTCGTTGCAGGAGCGGATCGGGGTCACGACGTGAGCGTCCGCGGCTCCCGGGTTGGGGTCTGGCCGAGACCAGACCCCAGGGTGGGGACGTGAAAGGCTCACGCTCGGCGTTGGGGTCTGGCTTCGGCCAGACCTCAGTTCTAGGGTTCGCCCGACGCCAGCGACTCGCTGTGGTGGCGAACGACGCGGTCGGGCCGTACGTTCTGCTCCGGCTCGAGCGCGGCGAGATGGCGCCGGGCGTGCCGGGGCAGTTCTTCATGCTCGAGGCCCCCGGGCAACTGCTCCCGCGACCGATGAGCCTCTGCCTTGCTCCTCCGGCGGAGTTGGCGTTCCTCCTGGAGCCGATCGGGCCCGGCACCCGCGCGCTGGCAGCGCTTGCTCCTCGCGAGGGGATCCACGTTCTAGGCCCGCTCGGGAACGGCTTCGATCTCGACGTTCGGCGCCCGCTGCTCGTGGCCGGCGGGATCGGGATTGCGCCGATGCCGTATCTCTCAGACGCCCTGGGCGGGCCGCCCGCGGTTCTGGGTTTCCGCAGCGCGCGCCATGCCGAGGCAGCGCGACTCCTTCCCGGCGCCGAGGTGGTAGTCGAGCCTCGACTCGTGACCGAGCTACTGCCCGACGATCTCGGGGACGTCCTGGCGTGCGGTCCCGAGCCGATGCTCGAAGCCGTGCGCGAGCTCGCTCCCACTGCGCAGGTCGCATGGGAAGCGCCGATGGCCTGCGGCTACGGCGCTTGCTACGGCTGCGTCGTCGACGTCGACGGCCGCTACGCCCGACTCTGTGTCGAGGGCCCGGTGCTATGAGTTCGTGGCGAAAAGAACAAGGGTCTGACCCTGGACGTGTCCGCAGGGGACAGTGGAAGGTGTGTCAAATGCGTGCCAAGTTGTCCACAGGAGGATGAGCGTTCGACTCCTGAACGCGAGCGGTTGCCTCGACGCGCTCACGGCGCCGGAGGTTGTAACAACGCTCGACGCGTTCGTCACGAAGACAGTCACACCCCTCCCGCGGGAGGGAAGTCCTCCACCGCGGATTGCGGAAGTCGACGGGTGGATGCTGAACTCGATCGGCCTCCAGAACCCCGGCATCGAGGTGTTCTCGACGAGCGTCCTGCCCCGTCTTCGAGACTTGGGGGTGCCGCTCTGGGTGTCCGTGGGCGGGTTCTCGGCGTCCGACTACAGGATCTGCTGCGAGCGCATCGACGAGCTCGACGCCGTTCACGTCGTCGAGTTGAACCTGTCCTGTCCCAACGTCGACGAGGCGCCGGAGACGGTGGTCGAGCTCGTCGAGGCCGCCCGAAGCGCGACGGGCAAGCCGCTCTACGCGAAGCTGTCCCCTGCGACCCCCCACATCGCCGAGCTGGCGCGGGCAGTCGCGCACGCGGGAGTGGACGGGCTCTCGCTCGTGAACACGCTCCGGGGCCTCGCGCTCGACCCCGAAACACTTTGCCCGCGGCTTGCGCTCGGGTCGGGAGGAGCGTCCGGACCTGCGCTCCGACCGATCGCCCTAGCCTGCGTGCATGCCTGCGCGAAGGCAGTCGAGCTGCCGATCGTGGGCATCGGAGGAGTCATGTCGGGGAAAGACGTGCTCGACTTCGTAGCCGTCGGCGCGAGCGCTGTGGCGCTCGGCACCGTGCTCTTCGGTGACCCGTTTGCACCCGCCCGTATTCGGGACGAGCTCGAGCGAGAGGCGAGGTCGGGTGCGTACGGCTCCGCGGTAGAGATCGGCCGACTAGCACACGGATCGGCCTTCCCGACGGAAGTGTAAGCAACATAGAGAACAAAAAAAGTCCTGCAAATCCGGGTAAACATTGCCGCTTGACCCGCGCTCCGAGCTTGGTAGACTCGTCCGGCTCATGGTCACGTCGAAGACGCACGCGCAGGCGCCTGCCCGCTCTCTCGATCAACGGATGGAGGCGCTCCAGCGAGCGAACGACGTCCGCGTGCGCCGCGCGCAGCTCAAGCGAGACCTGAAGGCGGGGCAGGCGCAGATCGATTCGATCCTGCTCGACCCGCCCGAGTTCGTCTCCACCGCGAAGGTCTTCGACATGCTCATGGCTGTTCCGAAGTTCGGACGCGTCAAAGCCGCACGGCTGCTGAACCACTGCCGTATCAGCCAGTCGAAGACCGTCGGCGGTCTCTCCGAGCGCCAGCGAACCGAGCTCGTCGACCTCTTCAACCACCGCGCGTGACTTTTGCGCAAGATCGGAATCCGCGAGTGCGGATTCCGATCGCGCGGGAAGACCCCTTCATGGGGTGCCCAGAGACCGAATGCTCCGGGGTGTGAAGCAGGCAGCGTTCACCGCTCGTAACTTTGCGGGAAGACCCCTTCATGGGGTGCCTAGAGACCGAATGCTCCGGGCTGTGAAGCAGGCAGCGTTGACGCCTCGGGTTGAGTAGGGTTGCCGCGTGCCGTCAGCCCGGCCCGTTTTCGTCGTCACCGGGCCTTCGGGCGCAGGCAAGGGAACACTGATCAAGGGGCTCCTCGACCGCGTCAGCGGAATTGAGGTGGCGGTCTCGGCGACGACCCGGCCCCGGCGCCCGGGCGAGCTCGACGGTCGCGAGTACCTGTTTCTTTCCGACGAGGAGTTCACGCGCGGAGTGGGGGCTGGCGAGTTCCTGGAATGGGTGCGGTACGTCTCGGGACGCCGGTACGGGACGCTCCGTTCCGAGATGGAGCGAATCGCAGACGACGGAAAGACCTGCGTCCTCGAGCTCGAGCTGGAGGGCGCGCTCAGGGTGCAGGATCAGGTTCCGGGAAGCGTGACGATCTTCATCGCCGCAGACGTCCCTGAGCTCGAGCGTCGGCTGCGCGAGCGTGCGACCGAGAGCACGGGGGAGATAGGCGGGCGAATCGCGCTCGCGCGCAACCAGCTCGAGCAGGCGCATCTCTTCCGGTACATGGTGCGAAACGACGATGTCGAGCGCGCGACCGCAGCGGTCGGAGCCATCGTGGAGTGTGAGCTGGCATTCGCAGGTACCATGAGCCGCCCATGATCCACCCACGACTCGATTCCCTGCTCGCCAGGACCCACGATTCGCGGTACACGCTCGTCATCGTCGCCGCAAAACGCGCGCGGCAGATCAACAACTACCATCATCAGCTCGGCGAAGGCATCGGCTTCGACGAGGCGCCGCCGCCACTGATCGAATCCCGCTCCAAGAACTACCTGACGATGGCAATGGAAGAGATCGCGGGCGGGAAGATCACGTACCAGACTCCCTCCGCCTAGCGCCCCACGCCGGAGAGCGCATGGCACGCATCCTGCTCGGCGTCACCGGGGGGATCGCGGCCTACAAGGCGTGCACACTCACGCGCCTGCTCGTACGCGCCGGGCACGACGTCTTCCCGCTCGTGACCGAGGCGGCGGAGCGATTCGTCCGGGCTGAGACCTTCTACGCGCTCGCGCGAAAGTCGCGAAGCGACGATCCCTATCCACACCTCGGGCGAGCCGACCTGCTGGTCGTCGCGCCGCTGACGGCGAACACGCTAGCCCGGCTCGCGCACGGGCTCGCGGACGACCTCTTGACCGAGGCGGCGCTCGCCCACGCCGGTCCCGTGCTCGTGGCGCCGGCGATGAACGTTCGCATGTGGGAGCACCCTGCCACGCAGGAAAACACCGCGCTTCTACGCGATCGAGGCGTGGAGTTCATCGGACCAGCAGAGGGTGAGCTCGCCGAGGGCGAGATCGGCGCGGGAAGGATGGTCGAGCCCGAGGAGATAGCCGCCAGGATCGCCGAGCTGCTAGGCGAGTCGCCGAGCGCACCGGGTCCGCTGGAGGGTCGCCGGGTCGTCATCTCGGCCGGAGGCACGCGCGAGCCGCTCGACGCGGTTCGCTTCCTCGGGAACCGCTCGTCGGGTCGCATGGGCGTTGCGCTCGCCGAAGAGGCACGCTCGCGGGGGGCCGAAGTCACGCTCCTCGCCGCGAACCTCGCGGTGTCGCCGCCTCCGGGAGTGAGCGTGGTCGAGACGCCGACGGCCGCCGTTCTCGAGCGAGAAGCTCTTGCTCTGGCGGATGCGGACGTCATCGTCATGGCCGCGGCGGTGGCCGACTACCGGCCGCCGTCGGCGCTCGGCGAGAAACGCCCGAAGGATGGCGCCCCCTGGACGGTCGAGCTCGAGCCCACAACGGACGTGCTCGCCGCCCTCGGCGCGGCCCGCGTGCCTGGCCGGGTTCTCGTCGGATTCGCCGCCGACGGCGCAGAGAACGGGCTCGTGCGAGCACGGGAGAAGCGCCTGGCCAAGGGCGCCGACCTCATCGTCTACAACGACATCAGCCGGGACGACATCGGCTTCGACGCTC
>Ga0183260_10002368_pt1 | contig 15592 bp, 13 predicted proteins | sample AntDrymUQ4972206_2_FD_129768 | JGI IMG/M metagenome (GOLD analysis project Ga0183260, IMG submission 129768) | Polar desert sand microbial communities from Dry Valleys, Antarctica - metaG UQ497 (22.06) (version 2) (version 2) | ecosystem: Environmental > Terrestrial > Soil > Desert | place... | reverse complement strand
TCACCAGTTGGCCGGCGGCGCCGTCCTGGCTTTGGATGAGGAAGTCGAGGGTGGACATCTCGTCGAGGGTCATCACCCCCGCCCGGCCCCCCAGTCCACGGCCTGCCATCCGGGCCTCGTCGTAGGCGGAGGGCACCTCGGCGTACCCCTGCCGCACGCCGCTCACGCCGACCAGGGCGAAGGCACCCCGTCCGGCCAGGCCCGTCACCACGCTGCGCACATCGGCAAGCAGCCGACCCTCGGTGCCGGGCTCCACGGGCAGCACCGCGACCACCTCGTCGTGCCGGGCCACCACGAGACCGCGGCCCGCCGAGCGGAACGCGTTCCGCAGCTGCGCCTGGTGGCGGGGATCGACGTCCTCGGAGACCAGCGGCCGGGCGACGACGAGCAGGTACGAGGCATCCTCGTCGAGGCCCGCGTCGGCGAGGAGCTGCAGCCGCGGGCGCACCGACGGCGGCCGGCCGGCCAGCAGGTCCTCGACCAGGTCGCGGGCGATTCCGGCGGAGTCGGCGAGCGCGTACTGCTGGGCCTCGAGGTAGGCCTCGGCGGCAGCGGTGCTCCCCACCTCGATGGTCCGCATGACCTGGTCGACGAGCAGCAGCGCGGCGTCCTTGCTGGCGGGATGCTCCTTCACGCCGGTGAGGATGTCGTCCCACAGCGCGATCTGTCCGATGCGGAAGGCCTTCATAAAGTCGGGCAACGCGATGCCGAGGTCGACGCGCCGCATGGCGTGGCGGGCGGTCCACGGGAAGTCGCCCCGGACCGGGTGGCGACGCTCGTCGACACCGTGCAGGAAGGCGACGAACACCTGGCGGCAATGGGCCTCCACCTCCTGCCGCAGGGCAGGGTCGGAGCGGTCGCGGTAGGCGTCGATCTCCTGCCAGATGGACGCCGTCGCGTGCTCGGCGATCCGGTCGGCCCGATCACGGACCCAGTCGGCGAGCAGCTCGGTGCCCCTGGTGTCGATCTGGAGGGGACGCACGGGGGCGGGCATGGACCGAATCCTGCCTCAGGTTGTGACCACCTGACGACACGTTCGCGCACGAATTGGACACCGCCACATCGACAGGCGCGAGCAACAGAGCCACCATGAGACTTCAGTGACGCCGATCACACGTAGGAGATCGATGCTGAGTGCACGGAACCTCGAGGTCGTCTACGACGACGTCGTGTTGGCGCTCCGGGGCGTCAGCCTCGACGTCCCGGCGGGCCGGATCGTGGCGCTGCTGGGGTCCAACGGCGCCGGCAAGACGACGCTGTTGCGGGCGCTCACCGGTCTCCTCGACCTCCACGACGGGGAGGTCACGAAGGGCCGGGTGACGCTGGGTGAGGACAACTTGTCGCGCACCTCCCCGGAGAAGATCGTCAAGCTAGGCATCCGGCAGGTGCTTGAGGGGCGGCGGGTCTTCGTCGAGCTCTCCATCGACGAGAACCTGAAGATCGGCGCCCACACCGCACGCGCCACCATGGCCGACAACCTGGAACGCGCCTACGCCCTGTTCCCGGCCCTGGCCCAGCGACGAGGACGGACCGCCGGCTATCTCTCCGGCGGCGAGCAGCAGATGCTTGCGATCGGACGGGCCCTGATGTCCAACCCCGACTACCTGCTGCTCGATGAGCCCACCCTAGGCCTCGCCCCGAAGCTCGTCGGGAGCATCCGGGACGTCATCGTGGAGATCAACCAGACCGGAACCGCCATCTTGCTGGTGGAGCAGAACGCCACGATGGCGCTGTCGGTGGCCCACCACGGCTACGTCATGGAGACCGGCCGGATCGTGCTCGACAAGCCGGCCGATCAGCTGCTGCGCGACGACGACGTCCGCGAGTTCTACCTCGGTCTCCACCCGGGCGAGGACGGGCGGCGGTCCTTCCGCGACACCAAGCACTACCGGCGCAAGAAGCGGTGGTCGGCATGAGCACCCCGTACAGCGCACCCATCGCGAGCCTCCAGGACATCCACCTCTCCTTCGCAGGGGTGAAGGCGATCGACGGGGTCAGCTTCGAGGTCAGGCGCGGTGAACTGTTCGCGATCATCGGACCCAATGGCGCCGGGAAGACTTCGCTGTTCAACGTGATGTCGGGCGTCTACCGGCCGCAGCAGGGAACGGTGCAGTTCCTGGGCGAAGACATCCGCGGGATGCGTCCCCACCGGATCGCGGCCATGGGCATGGCCCGCACGTTCCAGAACATCGCCCTCTTCGAGCACCTCACGGTCCTCGACAACCTGATGCTGGGCCGTCACCAGCACATCAAGTACGGCGCCGCGGCAGCCCTGCTGTGGCGCGGGCGTGCCCGCAACCAGGAGCTGGAGCACCGGCAGTACGTCGAGGAGATCGTCGACTTCCTCGAGCTCGAGCAGTGGCGGTTGCTGCCCGTGGGTCTGTTGCCGTACGGCGTGCAGAAGCGGGTCGAGCTCGGCCGGGCGCTGGCGATGGAGCCGAAGCTGCTGCTCCTCGACGAGCCGGTCGCCGGGATGAACCTGGAGGAAACCGAGGACACCGCTCGCTACATCCTCGACATCCGCGACGAGCTCGATGTGCCGATCGTGATGGTCGAGCACGACATGGGACTGGTGATGGACCTCGCCGACCGGGTGATGGTCGTCGACTTCGGGACCCCGATCACCACCGGCACCCCGGACGAGGTCCAGCGGCACCCGGACGTCGTGAAGGCCTACCTCGGCGAGGAGCTCACACAGTGACTGGGACCAGTCCGGCGACCCGGATCCGTGACCGCGCGGCATCGACGCCCGACGCCGTCGCGCTGCGCGACAAGCACCTGGGGGTCTGGCGGGAGTGGAGCTGGGCGTCGTACTGGGAGCACGTCCAGCTCGCCGGCCACGCCCTCCTGTACCTCGGGGTCGAGCCGGGCGACCGAGTGGCGATCCACTCCGAGAACCGGCCCGAGTGGCTGGTCGCCGACATGGGAGCGCTGGCCGTCCGGGCCGCCTCGGTGGGCGTCTACCCGACCAATCCGGTCACCGAGGTCGGCTACCTGCTGCGCGACTCCGGCTCCCGGGTGATCGTGGTGGAGGACCAGGAGCAGCTCGACAAGACGCTGGCCGTCATCGACGACCTGCCCGGCCTCTCGCATGTCATCCACATCGAGCCGCGCGGCATCCGCCACCGCTACACCCACGAGAAGCTGCTCTCCTGGGAAGACTTCCTGGAACGCGGACGACAGCACCGGGCCGATCACCCGGACGCGGTGACAGAGGTGCTGGCGGAGCAGCGCGACGACGACCTGGCCACGCTGATCTACACCTCCGGCACCACCGGGCCACCCAAGGGCGCCATGCTGACGGTTGCCAACGTGGAGTTCGCGGTCAAGGTGCTGGTCCAGGAAGGCGCCTTCACCGACCCCCCGCCGGGGCCGGGCGACCTGACGCTCTCCTACCTGCCGCTCTCCCACGTCGCCGAGCGGATCTTCAGCACCTGGTTCAACGCGGCGGCGGGCACCCAGGTCAACTTCGCCGAGTCCATCGAGACGGTGCCGGCCAACCTCCGCGAGGTGCAGCCGACCATCCTGTTCGGCGTCCCGCGGATCTGGGAGAAGCTGCTGGCCGGGATCGAGACCCGGCTCTCCGGCGCCAGCTGGTTCAAACGGCGCAACGCCCGGTTCTGGCTCTCGGTGGCCGACGGGATCGGGCGCGACTTGGTCGCCAACCAGGGGACGCACACGGCCGGGACCCGGATGCGGTACGCCGTCGGGTGGATCTTCTTCTACCGGGCCCTCCAGGACCGGCTCGGCATGCGCCGGGTGCGCTACGCCAGCTCCGGCGCGGCCCCGATCGCACCCGACGTGCTCCGCTTCTTCATGGGGATCGGTGTCCCGATGCACGAGGTCTACGGGATGACGGAGAACACCGCGGTGGCGACCGGCAACCGGCCCGGACGCGTGAAGCTGGGAACCGTCGGCGAGGCCCACCCCGGCGTGGAGGTCAAGGTCGACGAGACGACCGGCGAGATCCTGACCCGCCACCCCGGCGTCTTCGCCGGCTACTGGGGCAAGCCCGAGGAGACCGCCGAGGTGCTCAGTGAGGACGGCTGGCTCCGCACCGGCGACGTCGGCGAGTGGGTGGACGGCTCGCACCTCAAGATCACCGACCGGATGAAGGACATCATCATCACCGCGGGCGGCAAGAACATCTCCCCTTCCGCCATCGAGAACGAGCTCAAGGCCTCACCGTACGTCCGCGAGGCGATCGTCGTCGGCGACGGTCGGAAGTTCCTCGCGGCCCTGATCGGGATCGAGCTCGAGACAGTCGGTGAGTGGGCGCAGGCCCGACGCCTGGGCTTCAGCACCTACCGCGACCTCAGCGAGAAGCCCGAGGTCGTCGAGCTGGTGGCCGGCGTGGTCAAGGACGTCAACGGGCACTTGGCGCAGGTGGAGCAGATCAAGGAGTTCAGGTTGCTTGGCAAGGAGCTCGACCACGAGGACGGCGAGCTCACCGCCACCCAGAAGGTGAAGCGGTCCGCCGTCTCGACCCGGTTCTCCGACGCCGTCGAGGACATGTACGCCGGGAGCAGCCGATGAACGAGCTCCTCGAGGTCGTCGTCCGGGGCCTGGGCACGGGTTCCATCTACGCCCTGCTCGCGCTCGGGTTCGTGATCATCTTCAAGTCGACCGGGGTGATTAGCTTCGCCCAGCCCGCCCTCATGCTGACCGGTGCCGTCGTGACGTCGTACCTCGCCCCCGCCCTGGGCTTCATGCTGTTCGCCGGGCTCGGCTTCTTCGTCTCGATGGGGCTGGCTGCGCTGGTGACGGCGGCGATCGCGCTCATGGTGGAGCGGCTGGCGATCCGGCCGATGGTCGGGCGTCCGGTCTTCGTGGTCGCGATCATCACCCTCGGGCTCGACATCGCGATCCGGGTGGTCGCCTCCGCCTTCATCGGTGTCGGCGCGAGGCCGATCTCCAACCCGTGGGGGCTGTCGCGGATCGAGGTGCTCGGGCTGACGGTCCTCGAGCGGCACCTGGTGTCGGTCGCGGTGCTGACCGTCGCGGTGGTGGTGCTGTTCTGGTTCTACCGATTCACACGTTTCGGGCTGGCGATGCGGGCGACCGCCTTCGACCAGGAGACGGCGCTCACCCAGGGCGTGGGTGTGGGCAACGTCTTCGCCGCCTCGTGGGGACTCGCGGGCGCCCTGGCGGCCATCGCGGGCACCCTCCTCGCCATCACCGCCGGGGTTGACCGTCAGCTGTGGATCGTGGCCCTGGTGGCGCTGCCGGCGATCATCCTCGGTGGTCTGGACTCCCTCGAAGGCGCCGTCATCGGCGGTCTCGCCGTGGGAGTGGTGCAGGAGATCGTGGGCCGCTACCAGGCCGACTACGCCCCCTGGCTGGGCGACAACTTCTCCGTGGTGTCGCCGTACGTACTGATGTTGCTGGTGCTGATGGCCAAGCCCTACGGAATCTTCGGCACCGCAGAGGTGAGGCGAGTATGAGCACCCCCACGGACACCCGCTCGACCCTCGGCTCGAGCACCGGCTCACACCCCGAGGGCCCGCCCGGCCGCACGTCACGGCTGTCCGGTCGCCCGCAGTTCTACCGCACCTACGGCCAACAGCTCGCCCTGTTCAACACCCGCCCCAAGCTGATCGGTGTCGCGGCGATCGTACTGGGCAGCCTTGCCCTGGTGTACGTGCTGACCGACTCGATGCTGCAGACCCTGGCCATCGCGTTCGCGTACGCGATCGGAGCGCTCGGCCTCAACATCGTCACCGGCCTGGCCGGCCAGGTCTCGCTCGGGCACGCCTTCTTCCTGGGAGTCGGCGCCTACACGGCTGCCGCTATCTCCGGGGACCCCGACGGGCGCACCATCGGCTTCGGGATCACCAACATCCTGGTCTGGCTGCCGGCCGCCGGGTTGGTGGCCGGGATCGCGGGCGTGGCGATCGCCCCGCTGGCCACTCGGCTGCGCGGGCTCTACCTCGCGATCGTCACCCTGGGTCTGGTCTTCATCGGGGAGCACATTTTCCGGCAGTGGTCCGACCTCACCGGGGGCAGCGGAGTCGGGCGAGAGGGAGCGATCCCGGAGCTCTTCGGGCTGGAGCTCCTCACCTCGGGCGAGGTCTTGACCGGGGACCAGAAGGTGTACCTGCTGATGCTGGTCCTGCTCTGCCTGTTCGCCCTCGGTGCCTGCAACCTGGCCCGGTCCCGCATCGGCCGCTCCTTCGCCGCGGTCCGTGACCGCGACATGGCCGCCGAGATGATGGCGATCAACCTGCCCCGGACCAAGACGCTCGCGTTCGGCATCTCCTCGTTCTACGCCGGCTGCAGCGGCGCGCTGATCTATTCGATCATCGGGTTCTTCGAACCCAGTTCGTTCAGCCTGCTGCTGTCGGTCGAGTTCATCGCGATGGTGCTTATCGGCGGCGCCGGCACGGTCTCCGGCACGATCATGGGGGCGCTGTTCATCAGCCTGCTGCCGACGCTCACCCGCGAGCTGCCGGCGTACGTGCCGTTCATCTCGGCGAACGTCACCGTCACCCCGAATGTCTTCCAGCTGGAGTCAATCCTCTACGGGCTGCTGATCGTGGTTTTCCTGCTCTTCGAGCCACGGGGCCTCTTCGGGATCTGGGTCCGGATCCGCAACTACTGGAAGGGATGGCCGTTCAGCTACTGATCTGTCCGAGGAGCACGACAAAAGGAGAAGTGCTGTGAAAGTGCACAAGTATGGAGTGCTGCTGGCAGCACTCGCCGTGGCCGTCACCGGCTGTCGCGGCGGTGAGCCCGGCAGCGGCAGCGACGCCATCGACGCCCCGGGCGTCACCGACGAACCGTGCCCCGACGCCGTGAACGAGGACAACGGCTGCATCTACCTGGGCACCATCTCCGACCTCACCCAGGGACCGTTCGCCGCGCTCGGCGTACCCATCACCGACTCTCAGGCGGCGTTCTGGAACCGGGTCAACGAGGACGGCGGTATCGGTGGCTACGACATCGACACCAGCAAGTACGTGAAGGACAACCTCTACAACCCCGAGACCCACAAGCAGGTCTACGGCGAAATCTCGGGAGACGTCCTGGCACTGGCCCAGAGCCTCGGCTCGCCCACGACCCTGGCGATCGTCGGTGACCTGGAGCGCGACGAGATGATCGCGGCCCCCGCCTCGTGGACCTCGCTGTGGGCGTTCGAGGACGCGATCCTGGAGTCCGGCGCGAGCTACTGCGTCGAGGGCATGAACATGGTCGACTACATGGTCGAGAACGAGGGCATCGAGTCGGTCATGGCGATCCACTTCGCCGGCGACTACGGCGGCGACGGCGCCGCCGGTGCGGAGATCGCGGCCGAGGCCAACGGCCTCGACTTCAGTGCCGTGGAGATCGAGCCCGGCCAGGAGGCCCAGACCGCCGCGGTGAGCGCGGTCGTCCGGCAGGACCCCGACCTCGTGATGCTCGGCACCAGCCCCACCGAGACCGCCGTGATCGTCGGCGAGGCGGCGGCGCAGGGCTACCAAGGCCGGTTCATCGGGCTCGGCCCCACCTGGAACCCGGCACTGCTGGAGACCCCAGCGGTCGACGCGCTGCAGGGGCTCTACTGGCAGTCCGGCTACTGGGGGCCCTACGGCAGCGACACGCCCGGCCACCAGGCGATGCAGGAGGCGCTCGGCGACATCCAGGCCACCGACGGCCACACCGCCGGCTGGGCCTGGTCCTACCCGCTCAAGGCCGCTCTGGAGGAGTGGCTGGAGGGTGACTACGACAAGACCCGGGCCGGGCTGTTGGAGGCCGTGGGGTCCCTGGAGACCATCGACTACGAGGGGATGCTGCCCGAGGAGGCCGGCAACCGGGCGGGCGAGCCGAACGAGACGCTGTTCCGGCAGACGGTGATCAGCGAGGTCGACCCGGAGGCACCGACCGGGGTGACGATCATGCAGGACTTCTTCGTCGGCCCGACGGCGGAGGCCCACGAGTTCGACGGTCCCTGCTTCGAGGGCTGAGGCACCACGCCGTGGTTGAGCTGGGCGTCACGCCCAGCTCAACCACGAGCCAGGCGCAACTCAACCTCGGAGGCGGGTCAGTCGCGCGCGATGAGCCACCAGACCGCGGCGATGACCGCGACTGCGGCGGCGGCCGGCTTCCAATAGGCCCGCAGCAGCACCGGGAGCACGGCGGCGCCGAGGTCGAGCGCGTCGTCGGACTGCGTCGTCGGGGCAGCCGCGTGTCGTGGCGGCGCTGCCGGTGCCGAGGCGGCTGCCGCGATCGCCGACGAGGTGGGATCCTCCGGAGAAGGCGCCGGGGCGGACCCCTCCTCCGGAGGACTCTCGGGGGGTGCGGCCGTCAGCCGCTGCTCCAGGCAGGCCACGAACTGGCCGAGCAGCTTGTCGGACACGTCCGAGATCACGCCGCCGCGACCGAACTGGGCGGCCTTGCCGGTGATGTTGAGGTCGGTCCTCACCTCGACGTCGGTGGCACCGCGCGCGGCCTCCGTCATGGTCGCTGTGACCATGGCGCCGGCGGTGCCGTTCCCACGCTTGTCCTTGCCCTTGGCATCGATGACCAGCCGGTGGGTGGCCTCGTCCTTCTCGACGAAGGTGCCGGTGCCGTTGTAGACGAGGGCGATCGGACCCAACTTGACCTTGACCGTGCCCTTGAACGACTCGGCGTCTGCCTCGGTCACCACCGCACCGGGGAAACACCCAGCGACTCCCTCGATGTCGTTGAAGGTCGCCCAGGTCTCCTCGACCCCGGCTGGGACGGTGAACCGGTGCTGCAGCTCCATCAGCCGCCGGCCGCCTTCAGCACCGCGCGTCGGGTCAGCACGCCCGCCAGGTGCTTGCGGTAGTCGCTGTCGCCGTTGAGGTCCGACGGCGGGTTGGTGCCCTCGGCCGCCTTGGCCGCGGCCTCCCGGACGCCGTCCTCGGTGGCGGCAGCGCCGACGAGCGCCTCCTCCACGGCGGTCGCCCGCAGCGGAGTGTTGCCCATGTTCGTCAGCCCGACCCGCGCCTCGGTGATGGTGCCGTCATCGACCCGGACCGTCGCGGCGACCGCCACGATCGGCCACTGGTGCTTGATCCGCACGAACTTCTCGTAGTGGGCGCCCCAGCCGGTGTGCTTGGGGATCCGGATCTCGGTGAGGATCTCGTCCTCGCCGATCGCGGTCTCGAACAGGCCGACGAAGAACTCCGACGCCGGGACGGTGCGGGTGCCCCCGCTGCCGGCGATGGTGAACACCGCGCCGAGCGCCAACGCAGGCGCCCCCATGTCACCCGCGGGATCGGCGTGGGCGAGCGCCCCACCGAAGGTGCCGCGGTGGCGGATCTGCTCGTCGGCGAGCTCGGAGACGGCATGCGTGATGATCGCCGCGTGCTCGCGCACCAGGTCGCTCGTGCGTACGTCGTGGTGCGTGGTCATAGCGCCGACGACGATCGCGTCGCCGTCGTCGCGGACCCCGCGCAGCGACTCGATCTTGCCGAGGTCGATCACCATCTCCGGCGCGTTGAGCCGCATCCGGAGCACCGGCAGCAGGCTCTGCCCGCCGGCGATGATCTTGGCCTCGTCGCCGTGCTCGGCGAGCGCCGCCAGCGCGTCCTCGACGGAGGTCGGCGCCAGGTAGTCGAACTGTGCGGGGATCATGCGCCCGCCCCTTCCGTGGAGTCCTGCCCGGGTTCGGATTCGTCGAAGTGGGGCATCGCTGCCCCTTCGGTGTCACCGCCGTCACCGCCGCTGTTGACCGCCCTCCACACCCGCTCGGGCGTGCACGGCATCTGGATGTCGTTGACGCCGAGGTGGCGCACGGCGTCCACGACCGCGTTGACCACGGCCGGCGTGGAGGCGATGCAGCCGGCCTCGCCGACGCCCTTGGTGCCGAGCGTGTTGGTCGTCGCGGGCGAGGTGGTGTGCTCGGTCTCGAAGGAGATCGTGTCGGCCGCCGTCGGCAGCAGGTAGTCCACGAACGACCCGGACACCAGCGTGCCCTGGTCGTCGTACACGGCCTCCTCCCAGAGCGCCTGCGCGATGCCCTGCACCAGGCCGCCGTGCACCTGCCCGGAGACGATCAGCGGGTTGATGATGTTGCCGATGTCGTCGACGCAGACGTACTTGCGCATCGTCGTCTCGCCAGTCTCGGTGTCGACCTCCATCGCGCACAGGTGGGTGCCGTGCGGGAAGTTGAAGTTGACCGGGTCGTAGGTGGCCTCGGAGTCGATCGACGGCTCCATCCCGTCGGGAAGGTTGTGCGCGGCGAAGACCGCGGTCGCGATCTCACCGATCGCCATGCCTTGGTCGGTGCCGCGCACGGAGAACCGGCCCGCCTCGAACTCGATGTCGTCGAGGGAGGCCTCGAGCAGGTGGGCCGCGACCGGCTTCGCCTTCTCGATGACCTTGTCGGCGGCCTTCACCAGTGCCTCGCCACCGACGACCAGCGAGCGCGAGCCGTAGGTGTCGAGTCCCTTGTGGGCGACCTGGGTGTCTCCGTGGAGCACCTCGACGTCCTCGAAGGCGACGCCGAGCCGGTCGGCGACGATCTGGCTGAACGCCGTCTCGTGGCCTTGGCCGTGGGCGCTGGCTCCGGTGACGACCTCGACCTTGCCGGTGGCGAGCATCCGGACGCTGGCGTGTTCCCAGCCGCCGGCGCCGTAGTCGAGGCTGCCGAGGACGCGGGACGGCGCCAGGCCGCACATCTCGGTGAACGTCGAGATGCCCAGTCCCAACTGCACCGGGTCGCCCGCGTCACGGCGCTGCTTCTGCTCGGCCCGCAGCTCGTCGTACCCGAACATGGCCTTGGCCTTCTCGGTCGCGGCCTCGTAGTTGCCGGAGTCGTACTCGAGCCCGGCGACCGTCGTGAACGGGAACTCCTCGTGCGTGATCCAGTTCTGCTCGCGGATCGCCAGTGGGTCGACGCCGACCTCGGCGGCCAGCTCGTCCATCAGCCGCTCGATGGCGTAGGTCGCCTCGGGCCGACCGGCGCCGCGGTAGGCGTCGGTCCAGGTCTTGTTGGTCAGGACCGTCTGGCAGTTGAACTGGTAGGCGGGGAACTTGTAGATCGCGTTGAACATGAACGCACCGAGCACCGGTATGCCCCCGCCGACCAGGCTCACGTGGGAGCCGAGGTCGGCGAGCAGCTCGACCTTGAGGCCGGTCACCGTGCCGTCCTTCTCCGCCGAGAGGGTGAGCTTCTGCCACTGGTCGCGGCCGTGGTGGGCCGCCATCAGCGACTCGCTCCGGGTCTCGGTGTACTTGGCCGGCTTGCCAAGCCGACGGGCCACAGCGAAGGCGATCATCTCCTCCGGCGTCTGCTGAAGCTTGCCTCCGAAGCCGCCGCCCACGTCGGGGGCGACCACGCGGATCTTCGACTCCGGGACACCGGTGGTGGCGGCAAGGGCGAAGCGCAGGATGTGGGGGATCTGGGTCGCCGACCACATCGTGATCTGCTCCCCGGTCGGGTCGACCACCACGGAGCGGGGCTCCATGAAGGCGGGGATCAGCCGTTGCTGGCGGTACTCGCGCTCGATCACGATGCCGTCGCCGCGGGCCTTCTCGATGGCCTCGTCGACGTTTCCACCGGTGCCTGCCTGGGCCGAGTCGAACACCCACAGGGCGCTCTTGTTGGTGCCGAGGTCGGGGTGAGCGAGGACTTCGTCCGCCGCCGCCTTCTTGAGGTCGAGGGCGGCCGGCAGCTCGTCGTACTCGACGTCGACCAGCTCAGCGGCGTCACGGGCCTCCGCGGCGGTGCGGGCCACGACGACGGCGACGATCTCGCCGGCGAAGGCGACCCGGTCGCTCGGCATGGGTGCGTGGTTGGGCGTCTTCTGGTCCGGGGTGATCGGCCAGGCGTTGATGCAGACACCCATCTCAGCGCCGAAGTCGGAGCCGGTGAAGACACCGACGACGTTGGGGGCGGTCCTGGCGGCCTCGGTGTCGATGGAGGTGATGTTCGCGTGAGCGAACGGGCTGCGCACCATGGCGAGGTGCAGCATGCCCGGCAGCGTGATGTTGTCGGTCCAGCGAGTGCGGCCGGTGATCAGCCGCTGGTCCTCCTTGCGGCGACGGTCCTTGCCGATCTCGAGCGCGGGGCGCTCCTGGGTGGCGGTCATGCGCTCACCCCCTGGTCGGCAGAGCCCTTCGCGGCGTGGAGGACGCTCTTGACGATGTTGTGGTAGCCGGTGCAGCGGCAGAGGTTGCCCTCGAGGCCGAGCCGCACCTCCTCCTCGGTCGGGTTCGGGTTGTCGCCCAGGAGGTCGACGCTCTGCATGATCATCCCCGGCGTGCAGAAGCCGCACTGGAGGCCGTGGCACTCCCGGAACGCCTCCTGGACGGGGTGCAGATCGCCCTCGACGGTGTCTGCAAGGCCCTCAATGGTCGTCACCTCATGGCCGTCGGCCTGGACCGCGAGCACGTTGCACGACTTCACGCTGCGACCGTCGAGGTGGACGGTGCAGGCGCCGCAGTTGCTGGTGTCGCAGCCGACGACGGTGCCGGTCTTGCCGACCTTCTCGCGGAGGTACTGGACGAGCAGCATGCGGGGTTCGACGTCGTCGGAGACCTGTGCTCCGTCGACCTTGAGGCTGATCCGGGCCATGGACGACTCCCTTGGTGGCTGGCATACCTGTGACAGCCGTCACGCTAGGTGGGACAGGGTTGGCGAACGGTTGGCTAGTCTCCTCAGGTGCCAGACCAGCCCCGTCCGCCGATCACCGACGCGGGGCTGGTGGCCCTCGGTGGCGCGGTCGGCAGCCTGGCGCGGTGGGGTCTCGCGGAGCTCTCCCCCACCCCGTGGGGCACGCTCGCGGCCAATGTCTCGGGCAGCTTCCTGATCGGCCTGCTCGCCGCCTGGCTGTTTGTGCGGCACCCGCGGCTGCGGCTGCTGCTCGGCGTCGGGCTGCTCGGCGGCTACACCACGTTCTCGACCCACCTGCTCGACGCGCACGACCTGCTCGACACTCCCCTGCTGGCGGCGGCGTACGTCGGCGGGACGCTGGTCGGCTGCCTGCTGGCCGCCGCTGTCGGGCTGGTCCTGGGCCGCCGGCTGTCGGGGGCGACGACGTGACCGTGCTGCTGGTGGCAGTGGGAGGCGCGGCCGGCGGGCTGATCCGCTGGGCGGTGGGCCGCTGGCTCGCCACCTCCGGGCTGCCGTGGGCCACGCTCGTCGTGAACCTCGCCGGCAGCCTGCTGCTCGGCGTCGTCGCCTCCGCCTCGGACGGCTGGCCCCGCACCCTGCTCGGCACCGGCGTGGCCGGGGCGCTCACGACGTACTCCGCATTCGCCCTCGAGACGGTGCTGCTGGAGCGCAACGGGCGTCGGGCCTGGGCGGTGGCGAACGTCGTCGGGTCGCTGGTGCTCGGTTCGGCGGCGTTCGCGTTCGGGTGGTGGCTGGTGTCGCTGTGAGCTACCGGCACGGGAGGTTCGTGTGCGAGTCCGTGTGTTCGTGACGGTTGTTTTCGTCACGAACCCGTGGTTTCCCCGGGTGAGCGGGGAACCCATCGACCCCGCCTACCGAGCCGAAGCGGCCAGCCGGCCGCGGAGCAGCGCCTTGGCGGGGTGGTCGCGCTCGCCGAGCATGGCTAGACAGCGCTCCACCACCTCGGTGTCGTAGGGGGCGAGCTCGCCGTAGCGCAACACCGCCGCCGGGTCGGGCGAGGCGAGCAACGCCTCGCGCATACTGACCGCGAGGTAGTTGCCGAGCTCGGCCAGGGCGGGGGCGTTGGTGCCGGGCAGCAGGTCGCCGCCGTACGCCGCCACGGCGGCCTTCACGTCTCCCGCGCCGAGCAGCGCCAGCACGTCCTCGACGTCGACCCGGACCGGCATCATCAACCGGTAGGGGCGGGAGGCGAGCTGGCCGCCGACGGCCGCGCGCAGGTGGGAGACCTCGGCCTTCAGCGTGGAGAGCGTGACCGACTGCTCGCCGTAGACCAGGGCATGGAGCCGCTCCAGCGAGAGCCCCTCGGGGTGGAGGCTGAGCAGCGCGAGGATCTCGGTCTGCCGACGGTTGAGCAGCAGTCGCTGCCCGTCGAGCCACGCCTCGGCGGTACCGAGCAACGAGAGGGACAGCCCGGGTTCGGGCGGCGCCAGGGCACTCGCGCCGACGCTCCAGTGGTGGGAGCGTGGCATCGCGCCCTCAATCAGCCGGGCGAGCACCCGCGCGGTGGCGAGGCCGATCGGGTGGGTGCGCTCCCACGTCGTCGACAGGTCGATGACGCCGATCTGCTCGCCGGAGACCGGGTCGTGGAGCGGGGCCGCCCAGCAGACCCAGTTGTGCACGATCGGCGCGAAGTGCTCTGCGCTGAACACCATCGACGGCTCGCCGGTGCGGGCCGCGATCGCCAGCGCGTTGGTGCCGACGCTGGCCTCGTCCCAGCGGGCGGCCGGGACGAAGTTGACCGTTTCGGCCTTGCGACGCATCACGCGCCCGCCGTACGTCCAGAGGATGCGGGTCTCGGCGTCGGTGATCGCGAGGACCAGGTCGCCGTCCTCGGCCGTACGCCGGAGGTCGGACTCGACCCGGTCGACCGCCATCTGGAGCGGTGAGCCTGAGAAGTAGGCGGCCGTCTCGACCTCGTCGGCCAGCGGCGCCTCGGTCAGGTCGGGCGTGATGGTCGCGCCGGACAGCTCCCAGCTGCGGCGGATCTCGGGCCGGACCGCGCTCGGGTCGCCGTTCTCGATGAAGCTCGTCCAGGCGCGCACGGCTTCGAGTCGTCGCGACTGCAGATCGTGCTGTCCGCTCATGTCCGCCCCGGAGTGATGGTGATGTCCGCCACGGTAACGCCGACGTGGTGACGGCTCAATCGTGGTGAATGCGACCACGGGTGGACGCGAGCCGTTCGCCGGAGCCGCCCCACCGGCCGGCGACGATCTCGGCGGCGATGCTGATCGCCGTCTCCTCCGGCGTACGAGCACCCAGGTCGAGCCCGATCGGGCTCGAGAGCCGGTCGATCTCGTCGTCGGTCAGGCCGGCTTCGCGGAGCCGGTCGAGCCGGTCGTCGTGGGTGCGACGGCTGCCCATCGCGCCGATGTACGCCGGCCGCTGCTCCTCCGGCAGCCGCAGCGCCACCTCGAGCAGCGGTACGTCGAACTTCGGGTCGTGCGTCAGCACGGCCAGTACCGTCCGCTGGTCGAGCCGGCCGCCGGCGATCTCGGCCTCGAGGTAGCGGTGGGGCCAGTCGACGATCACCTCGTCGGCCTCGGGGAAGCGACTGGTGGTGGCGAAGACGGGCCGGGCGTCGCAGACGGTGACGTGGTAGCCGAGGAAGCTGCCGACCCGGGCGACCGCGGCCGCGAAGTCGATCGCGCCGAAGACCAGCATCCGCGGCTTGGGCGCGAACGCCCACACGAACACCCGCATCCCCTCGCCCCGGCGCTCGCCGTCCGGCCCGTAGGTGAGCGTCGCGTTGTGTCCTGCCGCGAGCAGCCCCAGCGCGTCGTCCCGGACGGCGTCGTCGGCCCGCTTCGACCCCAGCGCACCGGTGACACCGGCGGTCGCCGTGTGGTCCGGTCGCATGATCAGGCGCCGGCCAAGCCAGGCGGGGTCGGGGTGGTCGATGACGGTGGCGAGGGCGACCGGGTGGCCGGCCCCGATGTCGGCGGCGATCTCGGCGAGCTCGGGGAACGTCTCGCGGTTCACCTTCTCGACGAAGACGTCGAGGATGCCGCC
>Ga0183260_10002367_pt1 | contig 15596 bp, 14 predicted proteins | sample AntDrymUQ4972206_2_FD_129768 | JGI IMG/M metagenome (GOLD analysis project Ga0183260, IMG submission 129768) | Polar desert sand microbial communities from Dry Valleys, Antarctica - metaG UQ497 (22.06) (version 2) (version 2) | ecosystem: Environmental > Terrestrial > Soil > Desert | place... | reverse complement strand
GGCAGCTCGTCGTGCTCGCCCTGGATGATCGCGTCGAAGCCCGCGATCGTGTCCTCGAGCTTGACGTACTTCCCCGGCGTGCCGGTGAACTGCTCCGCGACGAAGTTCGGCTGCGAGAGAAAGCGCTCCACCTTGCGGGCGCGGGCCACGACGACCTTGTCCTCGTCGGTCAGCTCGTCCATACCGAGGATCGCGATGATGTCCTGGAGGTCCTTATAGCGCTGCAGGATCTGCTGGACGGCGGTCGCGACGCGATAGTGATCGTCCGAGACGATGCCGGGCTGGAGCGCCCGCGAGGTCGAGTCGAGCGGATCCATGGCCGGGTAGATCCCCTTCTCGACGATCGCCCGCGAGAGCGTCGTCGTCGAGTCGAGGTGGGCGAAGGTGTTCGCGGGCGCGGGGTCGGTCAGGTCATCCGCGGGAACGTAGATCGCCTGCACCGAGGTGACCGAGCCCGTCGTCGTCGAGGTAATGCGCTCCTGCAGCTGGCCCATCTCGGTCGCGAGGGTCGGCTGGTAGCCGACAGCGCTCGGCATCCGGCCGAGGAGCGCCGAGACCTCGGAGCCCGCCTGCACGAAGCGGAAGATGTTGTCGATGAAGAGCAGGACGTCCTGGCCCTGGTCGCGGAAGTACTCGGCCATCGTCAACCCGGAGAGGCCGACGCGCAACCGTGCGCCCGGCGGCTCGTTCATCTGACCGTAGACGAGCGCGACCTTGTCGATCACCTTCGTCTCGGTCATCTCGATCAGCAGGTCGGTGCCCTCGCGCGTGCGCTCCCCCACGCCTGCGAACACGGAGACGCCGCCGTGCTCGCGCGCGAGGTTGTGGATCAGCTCCTGGATCAGGACGGTCTTGCCGACACCCGCGCCACCGAAGAGCCCGACCTTGCCGCCCTTGATGTAGGGCGCGATCAGGTCGACGCACTTCAGGCCCGTCTCGAAGATCTCGATCTTCGGGGAGAGATCGCGGAACGCGGGCGGATCGCGGTGGATCGGCCACCGCTCTGCATCGGCGGCGACATCGTCCTTGCCGTCGATCGGCTGTCCGATCACGTTCCAGAGCCGACCGAGCGTCGCGTCGCCCACCGGTACGGAGATCGGCGCGCCGGTGTCGACGATGTCGATGCCGCGCGCGAGCCCATCGGTCGAGTCCATTGCCACGGCGCGCACCCGGTCGTCGCCGAGGTGCTGCTGGACCTCCGCCACGAGCGTGCCGTGCTCGAGCTCGATCTCGAGGGCGCTCAGGATCTCGGGGAGGTTCTCCGGAAAGACGGCGTCGAGCACGACGCCTTTGATCTCGATGATCTTCCCGACGTTTCGCTGCTCAGGCATTGGTCTCCTGGAGGGGGTCGCGTGGCGTTGGAGGCGCGGCGCGGAAACGCCGCAGAAGCGCCGAAATCCTACCCGAGCGCCGACCCGCGTCGTCCCGGGCACGGCGTTGCTCGTACCGGCTCAGCGCCGACGCCACACGGGCGTCGTGATCGAGCCGTCAGACGTACGAGGAGACGAAGTCGGGGCCGGTGACGATTGCTAGCCGTCCGGTGTCGCCGGCACCTGGATCGCCACCTTGGCGGCCCAGTAGGTGACGAGCCACTGCTTCTTCGGGCCCGACCCCAGGGACTTGAGCCCGATGTCGAACACCTGCGGCTTCACCTCTGAGGTCTCCTTCGGCAGGAGCAGGACGCGCAGGTAGATCTCCCGCGGGGTAATCTCGCTCACCTCGAAGCTCGCAGTCGAGATGTCCTCCGAGGGGTAGTACTGGACGGGGATGTCGCCCTTCAGCCACTGCTTGTAGGTGCAGCCGCACTGGGCGCGGAGCTCGGGATGGGTGAGCTTCCAGGCTTTCGCGAGATCTTCCCGGCCCGCCGCCGCGAGGATGAACTCGCCGGCGGTCTTGCGGACGCCCTTCGGCAGATCCGCGGCGGTGAACGCCTGCGTCGTCTCGGGGAGCTCGAAGTCGCGCCCGTACGTCTCGGTGTTCGTGGCCGGCGACGGCTCGGGCCGCGACGAGATGTACGCGGCGACGCCCACGACGAGCAGCGCGCCGGCGCAAAGCACGGCAACGTTGAGCAGCACCTTCGAGGAGAGGATCCGCTTCACGCCCTTGCAGGGTAGACGACGAGATCCGTCAGAAGTTGCGGCGCAGCAGGACGAGACCGAGCGGGAAGACGGCCGCGATCGCAGCATACGGGGCGAGTGGCACCGCCTGCAGCTCCCGCCCCCGCGCGGCGACCGGCCCAGTGCCGAGCTTGCGTTCCATGACTGCGAGCGCCGAGGCGACGTCCGTCTCCGCGTGCACCCCACCGCCCACGTCGCGCACGATGCGATCGAGAACCGTCCGGCTGATCGGGCTCGGCCGGTACCCCTCGGCCCGCTTGCGGGCGTCGTAGACGCGCTCCTCCGCGTCCCAGAGATGCACGAAATGAAGCGTGACGCGACCCGAGAGGAGCGGCCCGCGGAGCTCGCCGAGATTGAAGGGGACGCTCTCCCCGTCCGTGAGCACGACGGCCACGCGCCTCCGCGCCTGACGTCCGAAGAAGTTCTGGCGGCCGAGATCGGCGAGCGCCCCGAACGCGGTCGCGCGCAGCGCGCGCCGCTCTGGCGGCGGGCGCTCGATCTCGATCGCGCGGTCGACGGTCGAGGTGAAAGCGGTCGTGCTCATCGTCGGAAAGAGATGCGGCAGCAGCCGATCGGTGAGCGAGGAGACGCCGATCGGGACGTCCGGGAGCCCGGCTCGCAGCTGCTTGGCGATGTCGCGTGCGCGCTCGAGCCGCGTCGGAGCCGAAGGACCGGCGCTCGCGAGCATGGAACGCGAGATGTCGAAGACGACGATCGTCTCCGCATCGATGCGCCCCTCGGTCGACCGAACCTGGGAGACGACGGGCTGCGCAGCGGCGAGACCGAGCAGCCCACCGAGCGCGAGCAGCGCGCCGGCGTCGATCGCCGCCGACCGGAGCCGCCGCGGCGCGAGCCCGAGGACACCGCAGATCCGGCGTGAGCGACGCTCGGCGAAGACGAGCACGGCGACAGCCAGCAGCGCGAGCGCGGCGAGCGCGAACGCCCACGGGGAGAGGAAGGAGACGTCCATCAGGGTCGACCCAACGAGATGACGGCGTCGTAGGGGCCGGACCTGTCCGGCCTGCGGGCGGCGCGAAGCTCCATCAATACCCGCTGCCGGCCGTGCCCGACCCTGCGCCGGAGGCCGGCGTCGCCGCCCGCTCGCCGCTCCCGCCCGACGTCGTTGCGCTCCGCGAGAGCAGGCGCAGGGCGAGCTCGAGGTTGTACTGCGCGTCGTCGTTCTCCACGTCGAGCTCGACGGCGAGGCGGAACTGCGTCACGGCCCGCCGGATCGGAGGCGCCGACTCGCTGCCGAGCCGTGCCTCCTCGAGCGCAAGCACGCCGCGCAGGTTGTGCAGCGTCGATCGCCGGCGCGGCTCGGTCTCTTCGCGGGCGGCGCGGGCGAGTGCGCGATCGGCACCGGCTCGCACGGCCAGCTGCGCGAACTGCTGCACGGGCTCGCGAGGACGGGAGAGGCGGAAGCGCTGCAGCGCCGTGCGGAAGGCGATGTCGTCGTCGATCCCGAGGACACGACGCGTCAGCTCTGCGGGCAGCCGAGTGTCGGCCTCCCACATTCCCCGCCGCCCCGCCACGGCGCCGAAGCGAGTGTCGCCCTGCGACACAGCCCGCTCGGCACGGGAGACGTCGGCGGCGAGCACCGCAAGGAACGCCGACGCGACGAACACAACGGCGATCGCCGCTCCGCCCACGATGCGCCGCCGGCTCATAGGCCGACCTTTGGGCTATGAGCGGGGAGGGGTGTGGGGAACCGGGAGGTTCCCCACGCCTTCGAGAAGAAGGGGGCTCGTGGGGGAAACATGGTTTCCCCCACGACCGCAAGCCGGAGGCGCGCGGTGCTCATGCCCGCCTCCAGGCAACGCGGGCGAACACGTGCTCGTTGAGCGCGAGCAGCAGCAGGAGCCCGACCGTCGTGAGCGCGAGCACGACCGGGAAGGAACCGACGAGCGACTGGCGTTCCTCGACCTCGGAGTTGCGGAGCAGCTCGTCGTTCTGAACGAACGCCTCTTCCCCGACGAGCCGCTCGAAGAAATCGCGATCCTCACCGAAGGCGAAGAGCGGCACCACCCGGAGATCGAGCCCCGCGCTCTCGTAGCGAATCAGCTCCTGCGTGAGCGCCTCGGTGTCGAGCGCCGAGTCGTCGAGGTCGCTGACGAGCATCACCGTGGGTCGTGCGCCCGACGGCTCCGCGTCGCGCTCGATCACGCGACGCGCCGTCTCGAGACCGAGAGAGATGCGCGTCCCGCCGCGGAACGTCGCCGTCCACGGCGTGTCGAGCCCGAACGTGCGCGGCAGCTGCTGCGTCAAGCCGGAGCGTCGAGACCGCCCGCGCGGATCGAAGCCCGCGGGCGGCGGCTCGAAGAACGGGATCAGCGCCTCGAGCTCGCTGCCCCGCGTCCCCGGAGGAAACATCTCGTAGGCGACGTCGGAGAAAACGACGAGGCCGACCCGCGTCGAGGACTGTGAGAGCGAGCGGAGCACGCGCTGGATGCGCTGGTACTTCCGCGGCTCGACGCTCGTCGACAGGTCGAGGACGACGATGCCGCCGCCACCCGACGCGAAGTAGCTCGTCGGTCGCGCGCCGAGACGGCCCGAGGCCAGCACGACGAGCACGAGAAGACCCGCCGCGACGGCGACGACTGCGATCCGCAGGACCGCAGTCCTCCGGGCCGCGCCCACGAGTTCGCGCACGGCAGAGGTTGGCAGACCCGCGCGACGCGAGCCGATCACGCAGGGCTCCCGTTCGTCGCCGCGAGCGCCTCGCGCTCGAGCTCGTCGACCATCACCGGTGTGGTCGCGCCGGAAGCCCAGGCGAGCGCGCGGGCGCGTTCGGCGAGATCGCCGAGCCCACGCGCACCGAGCTCGCGCGCCACGCGCTCGAACGCCTTGCGCCTCGCCGGTGAGTCGCCGTCGACCGTCGCTTCGCGCGCGAGCCTGAGCGCACGCTCGAGCGGCGTCGCCTCCACCACGGGCTCGTCGACGCCCTCGACCTCCGCGCGCGCCTCGGGCTTCGCGAGCCACCAGGCGAGCGCGACGCCGAGGAGCGCGAGGAGGATGCTCCCGACGAGGAGGATGACGCTCGTCGGACCCGGCGACCGCTCGTACGTGACGACGGGCAACGACGTCACGTCGGCGCGCCAGCGCTCGGGCGAGAGCGCCTCGGTCGGAACGCGAGCAGTCACCTCGAACGGCGGCCAGTCGACGATCGCGGTGCCCGGCCCCTGTGTCCCACGGAAGCGGTAGAAGACCGCCGCGCTCGAGAGCTCGACCATCTCGCGGTCGGCGTCGGGCGCGCAGTCCTCATCGAGGCAGTTGAGCGTGAATCGGTACCGGTACCGCACGCTCGTCGGCGTCTCGCTCCGCTCGAGGAGCCGCTGCCCGGTAGGGGCGTACGGCGTGAAGTCGGGTCGGACGCGGATGGTGTCGGGGTCGACCATCGCCTTGCTCGCGACCACGACGAGCTCGGCGACGACCGGCTCGCCGAAGAGGTGGACAGCAGGAAGGATGGTCGCCCTGACGACGGTGAGGGACGCACGGGGAGCCGCCGCCATCCTCGGGCTCTCGCTGTCGCCGGCCTCGAGAACGAGCCCGATCGCGGCGCCGGCGATCGCGGCCGCGACGAGCCCCGCGAGCGCGACGACGAGCTTCCTCATCTCCATCCCCGCCCGTGCTCGAACTCGCGGTCGACCGCCCACCCGAGCAGCGCCGAGAGGACGTGCTCGCGGTCGCTCGAGGAGATGAGGACGGGCTCGATCCCGAGTGTCGCGAAGTCGTCGAGCAGGGCCTGCCTGCGAGTCTCGTGGGCGCGCCGTCGCTGCTCCGACTCCCCGCCGCGCAGCCGTACGAGCCGGACGCGCCCGTCGGCGCCGGCGAGCGGCACCACGATCCCGTCCACCGGCGGGAAGCTCTGCTCCCAGATCGGATCCTGGCACACGACAGGCACCACGTCCCAACGATGCTCGACGACGCGCTCCCACACCTCTCGCGGCGGCGAGACGAGGAAGTCGGAGAGCACGAACAGGAAGCTCCCTCCCGGAATGGAGCGACGATGACCCTCGAGGAACTCGAGCGCTCGTTCGAGGTTGTCCTCGGGCGCCTCGTAGACGGGATGCTGCACGTGCAGCTCGCGGATCGACCACGGCTCGCGGCTCGACGAGGGCGGCCGCCAGAACGGTGCGTCGGCCCCCTCCGCGAAGTCGAGGTAGCCGCAGAGCCCTCGCGCCTCGGTGACGCTGTCGGCGATGAGGCTCGCGGCGGTCCGGAGCGCCTCGTGCTTGCGCAGCCATGGGACGTCGGGTGAGAAGAGCGCCATCTCCGGGCGGCGGTCGACGACGATCACGACGCGCGGTGCGTCGTCGGCGAAATGCTCGCGGACGATGAACTCATCCGTGCCGCGCGCCGCGGAGGCGCGTGCCGAGGCCGACCAGTCGATCGCGTCGACATCGTCCCCGCGCACGTAGGTTCGCGAGCCGGCGACGTCGTGTCCGACTCCACGGCGCGCGCCCGGCATCGTGCCGAAGGCGAGCCCCCTCAGGCGCCGTCGCGGCACGAGCGGGAACACTGCGTCGCGGACGCTCATCGGTGGTCCGCCCCGTCGGAGTCGAAGACCGTCGCGGGCGGCGGCACCGTTGCGAGCGTGGTCGCCCGGAAGTCCGCGAGAGCGACCTCCCACCCGGTCCGGCGAGCGTCGGCGAGGGTCTTCGGCGTGAAGACGACTCGGTGACCGAGGACGGGGAGGAACAGGTGCTCGACGTCGACCGGGGTGACGTACGCCCGGTCGTGCATCAGCGCCCAACCGCGCGCCGCGCGCTCGAGGGCGAGGCTGCCGCGCACCGATGCACCGACTGCGACCGCGGGCGAGTCACGTGTTGCCCGGACGAGCTCGACGATCCAACGGGCGAGAAGCGGATCGAGATAGACGTCCTGCACCGCGGTCGAGAGCACCCCCACCTCGTCGACGGTGACCACCGGCCCGAGCCGCGCGAGCGGGTGCTGCTCGCGCTGATCGTCGATGATCCGGAGCTCGTCGTCGAGCGAGGGGTAGCCGAGCGACGTCTTGAGGAAGAAGCGGTCGAGCTGCGCCTCCGGGAGCGGGAAGGTGCCCTCGTACTCGATCGGGTTCTCGGTCGCGAGGAGCAGGAACGGGTCGGGCAGCCGGCGGGTTACCCCGTCGATCGTCACCTGCTGCTCGGCCATGGCCTCGAGCAACGCCGCCTGCGTCTTCGGCATCGCGCGGTTGATCTCGTCGACGAGCACGATATTTGCAAAGATCGGTCCAGGCTGGAACTCGAACTCGCGGAGCTTCTGGTTGTAGATCGAGAGTCCCGTGACATCGCTCGGCTGCAGATCGGGTGTGCACTGGATGCGCGAGGGAACGGCCCCCTCGATCGACTGGGCGATCGCGCGCGCAAGGACTGTCTTCGCCGTGCCGGGCACGTCCTCGAAGAGCACGTGCCCACCGCACGAGAGCGCGCTCAGGACGAGCCGGATCTCCTCCGTCTTGCCGTGGACGACCGTCTCGATGTTCTCGCGCAGGCGGGTCGCGATGGCGGCAGCGCGCCCGACCCGCCCGTCGGCGTCGACCTCGACCGAGGCGCTCACCACAAGAGCGTAGCCCTCGCCTGAGGTCGATCGCATCCGTGACGGCCGGCTAGATTGTTGATTGGCAATTGGCGCGCAGCCGGCCCACCGCGAATTGTCGATCAACCATCTAGAGGCCGAGCTGCAGAGGCGGCTTGACCGCGCCGATCCCGCCGGAGTCGTCATCGCCCGACCTCGTCGCGCGCGAGACGAACGTCGGTCGGACGATGTCGATGAGCAGGTCGTTCGTGCCGGCCGGACGGTCGAGTGCCGCCGCGATCAGCGCGTGGTCGTTCTGCCGGCCCGACCGGTCGGACGCGGCCGCGAACCCGATGAACGCGACGACTGCGACCGCCGCCGCGGCGCCGACGCTCGTCGCCCGTGCGACCGTTCGCCACGCGATGCTTCTCCGACTCGGAAGCAGCACCGGCACGGAGAGCCGCTCGTACGGAGCAGAGCGAACGGCTTCGGTGACCTCCGTGATGCGGCTCTCGAACACACGGCACGCTCCGCACCGCGCGAGATGCGCGTCGACGAGCATTCTCTCGAAACGCGACAGCCCGTCGTCGAGCCGCACCGAGACGAGGTGTCGCGTGCGCTCGCATTCGAGTGGCCGGACGTCATGCATTACACGGTCAGACGATACGTGGAGGCTCGGAGTTAGCGCGGGCTTACTGCGGCTCCCGGTCACACGAGGCCGGCGGAGCTGTCGACGACGATCCCGAGGACGATGAGCCAGATCCCGAGGCCGATGAAGATCCCGGCAGTGGCGACCGAGTCCTGGCGCTCGCCCCTCGTCGCCTGGCGCGCGCCGCGCACCGAGACACCGACACCGAACATGCCCGTCACCGCGTCCGCCTCCTCGGCACCGCGCGGACGCAGCGGCCCGCGCGTGCCGGCGAAGAAGCCCAGCACGAGGAGGAACGCGCCGAGCACGTAGTAGCCGAGCGAGATCGAGCGCGCGGCGGACGAGCCGAAGAGGACGCCGATGCCGGCGGCGAGCACGCCGATCCCGAGGGCGCTCACGACGAAGAGCACGAGGAGCCGCCGGAGCCCCGCGAGCAAGGCTCAGGCGATTTCTGCTTCGAGATGCTCGGCTTGCGGCCGCCCGCTCGCCCCCTGACGCATCTCGGCCCCGGTCATGGGCCATTTCTCGAGCGGGTAGTGACACGCGGCGGCGTGGCCGTTGCCGGCGACCGTGCGAAGCTCCGGCTCGTCCACGTCGCAGTGGCCCTGGTGGAACCGGGGACAGCGCGGATGGAAGTTGCAGGCGCTCGGCGGATTGATCGGGTTGGGGACGTCCCCCTCGAGCACGAGGGGCTGGCGCCGCCGGCCGAGATCCGGGTCGGGAATCGGCACCGCCGAAAGCAGCGCGCCTGTGTACGGATGCTTCGGCGCCGTGTAGAGCTCGCTCCGACCCGCGACCTCGACGGCCTTGCCGAGATACATCACCATGACCCGATCCGAGATGTGCCGCACCACGTTGAGGTCGTGGGCGATGAAGACGTACGTGAGCCCGAACTCTTTCTGGAGGTCCTTGAGCAGGTTGAGGATCTGCGCCTGCACGGAGACGTCGAGCGCCGAGACCGGCTCGTCGCAGACGATCAGGCTCGGGTTGATCGCGAGCGCGCGCGCGATCCCGATTCGCTGGCGCTGACCGCCCGAGAATTCGTGCGGGAAGCGGTTGTAGTGCTCGGGGTTGAGGCCTACGACCTCGAGCAGCTCCTTGACGCGTCGCTTGCGCTCTTGCGGCGTGCCGATCCCGTGGACGTCTAGACCCTCGGCGACGATGAACCCGACTCGCTTGCGGGCGTTGAGCGAGGCGTACGGGTCCTGGAAGACCATCATCATCTCGCGCCGGAGCGGTCGCATCTCGTTGCGCGAGAGCTTCGAGATGTCGCGGCCCTTGAAGACGATCTTGCCGGCGGTCGGGTCGAGCAGCTTCAGGAGGCAGCGCGCCATCGTCGACTTGCCGCACCCCGACTCGCCGACGACGCCGAGCGTCTCGCCCTCCTTGAGCGTGAAGCTGACCCCATCGACTGCCTTCACGGCGCCGACGTTCCTCTTGAAGATGATCCCGCGCGTGACGGGAAAGTGCTTCGTCAGATCCTCGACGACGAGCAGGTCCTCGGCCATTGCCTACGCGGTCTCCGCCATGACGATCTCCTTGAGACGGGCGATCTCCCGGGCCTTCGTCTCCTCGTCCAGGAAGCATGCCTGCTCGTGGTCGATCTCGCCGGGCACGGGCATGAGCTCGGGAAGCTTCTGCTTGCAGATATTCATCACGTACGGGCAACGGGGGTTGAAGCGGCAGCCCTTGGGCGGACGCAGCAGCGAGGGGGGCTGACCGGGGATCTGCGTCAGCCGCTCGACGTCGGCGTGGAGCCGGGGCAGCGAGCCGAGCAGGCCCCAGGTGTACGGATGGTGCGGGTTCTTGAAGATCGAGTCGACCGAGCCGTGCTCGATGACCTTGGCCGCGTACATGACGACGACGTCGTGCGCGGTCTCGGCGACGACGCCGAGGTCGTGCGTGATCATGACGATCGCCGTCCCGTGCTCGTCCTGCAGCTTCTTCATGAGAGCGAGGATCTGGGCCTGGGTCGTCACGTCGAGAGCGGTCGTCGGTTCGTCGGCGATCAGCAGCTTCGGGTCGTTGATCATCGCCATGGCGATCATCACCCGCTGCCTCATGCCGCCGGAGAACTGGTGCGGATAGTCGTTGATGCGCGTCTCGGCGCGCGGGATACCGACTTCCTTCAACGCCTCGACAGCGCGTCCGCGCGCCGCCTTCTTCGACATGTCCTCATGGAGCTGGACGGTCTCGACGAGCTGGCGGCCGATCGAGTGCACCGGATTCAGCGAGGTCATCGGATCCTGGAAGATCATCGCGATCTCGCTGCCGCGCAACCGGCGGAGCTTGCCGGGGCTTGCGTCGAGGATGTTCTCGCCGTTGAACAGGACCTCGCCCGAGGACTCGGTGTTGCGCGCCTCGTTGAGCCCCATGATCGTGAGGCAGGTGACGCTCTTCCCGCACCCCGACTCCCCCACGATCCCGACCGTCTGACCGCTCTCCACCGCGAAGTTGACGCCGTCGACCGCCTTGACGATGCCGTCGTCGGTCTTGAAGTGGGTGCGCAGGTCGCGAACGTCGAGCAGTGCGGTCACAACACGTCCTTCGTCGGGTGCCGCCCGGATCCTAGACGGTCGAACAGTGTCTAGGAAAGACGGATGCGCGGGTCGATCCAGGCGTAGAGCAGATCGACGATCAGCGTGAAGATGATGATCGCGATCGCGCCGAAGATCACGACACCCTGCAGGGTCGGCAGATCGAACTGGCCGATCGAGCGGATCGCGGTGCCACCGAGCCCGTTCAGCCCGAAGACCGTCTCGATGAAGATCGCGCCACCGAGCAAGAGGCCGATGTCCATGCCGAGGATCGTGACCACCGGCAAGAGCGCGTTGCGGAGGATGTGATCCTTCATCACCGTCCGCTCGGGCGCGCCCTTCGCGCGCGCCGTGCGCACGTAGTCCTGGCTCATCGTCTCCATCACCTCGGCCCGGATGAAGCGCACGTAGACCCCCGCCTGCACGATCGCGAGCGCGAACCACGGCAGGATCATGTGGTAGGCCCAGTCGAGCACGCCACCGCAGTTCGCAGCCTGCGGGACGCTGACCACCTCGCAGTAGCCCGCAATCGGTGTCCAGCCCAACCGGTAGCCGATCAGATACGACAGGACCAGCGCGATCCAGAACGACGGCAGCGAGATCCCGATCAACACATACGTCATCGCCGCCCGATCGAGCAGCGACCGCGGCCGCAACGCCGAGAGGATCCCGATCGGAATCGAGATCGCGAGCACCATTGCCATCGCACCGAACACGAGCGACGCGGTGATCGGCGCTGCCCGGAAGATCTCATCGTTCACCGACGAACGATCGACGAACGACTGCCCCAACGACCCATCGATGACCAGCCGCTTCAAGAAGCCGTAGTACTGCACATACACCGGATCGTTCAGACCCAGAAACTCCTCCACCTCCGCCACCCGCTCCGGGGAGGCCGACTGGCCCGCCGCCTGACGTGCCGGGTTCGCCGGCACCAGGAAGAAGAGCACGTAGGTGACGAGCGTCACCGCCAGGAAGAGAACGACCGACCACAGAACGCGCCTGATCAGGTACTGGAACATCGGGTGGGGAGCCTACTCCTCTGGGTGAGCCGGATCTAGGGTGGAGCGGGGGGCGCGAGACGCCCCCCGCTCGATGGTGCTGGAGCTACTTCTTGCAGATGGTGGTGAGGACGGTACCCACCTGCGCGTTGGAGATGAAGCATCCGACGCTGGCGCTGAAGAAACGGCGCGACGTGCCGGAGAGGTACGTCACCGAAGGCGCCCCGTTGGCCATGATGTCGCGGTCGAGTGCCGCGTACAGGTCGAGGCGCTTCGCACCCGAGGCCGCGAAGGCGGCGTCGAGCTTCTGGTTGTAGTTGGCCACGCCGCTCCCCGAGAAGTACGAGGTGTTGACGTTGTTCTCCGCCTGGAGCTTCCGACCGTCGAGCAGAGTGTTGATGAAGTTCGACGGATCCGGATAGTCGGCATGCCAACCCTCGTGCGTGATGTCGAACGGCTCACCACGGGTGGCGGCCTTCGTGTTCTGCACGACGCGGTCGTACAGCTTGATCTCGACATCGAGACCGATCTGCTTCAGGTTGAACTGCACCGACTGGGCGACGGGCGGCCCCTGCGCGCGGTTGAACGCGTAGAAAACGGCCTTGCCCGAGCGGGTGTTGCCCTGCGCGAGGGTCTTGCCCTTCGCGTAGTTCGGGCCCTTGATCGAGTAGAGGTTCTGCTCCTTGAAGCCCTGCATCCCGTAGGGGAGCCACTGGTCGGTGCGCTTCCCCGCCAGGTACCCGTGCTGGGCGGTCATGAAGCGCCGGTCGACCGCGTGGAGCACGGCCTGCCGGAGCTTCGGATTGTCCTTGAAGAGCGCCCCCTCGTTGTTGAGGTCGACCCGCCAGACGGTCAGGTCCCTGTCGACCATGAAGCGGCCCTTGTTGACGCCGTACTTGTCGGCGAGCTCCTTGGCCTGAGCAGTCGGGAAGCCGCACTGGTCAGCTTCGTCCTTCTCGCACTGGAGACGATGCGTCGCCAGGTCGCCACCGATGCCGCTGTAGGTGACGCGGTCGATGTTGTTCTGGAGACCGAGCGACTTCCACGGCTCCTGAGCGTTGTTCCACTGCGGGTTCCGCACCATGAGGGCGGAGGTCTTCTTGTTCCACTCCTGGACGACGTACGGCCCGGCCGAGACGAAGCCCTTGTCGACCTCTGCGTCGAGCGGGGCACTCGTCGGCACGGCCGAGAAGAACGGCATCGTGATCCGCGCGAGGAGGTCGGGCGCAACCTTCTTGAGGTTGATGACCAGCGTGCGGGCGTTCGGCGTCTGCACGCTTGCCACGTCGTCGACGAACGGCGACGCGGGCGACTGCAGCTTCGCGTTCTTCGCCCGGTCGAACGCCCGCTTGAAGCTCGCGGAAGTGACCGCCTGACCGTTCGAGAACTTGAAGCCCTGCTTGAACGTGATCGTGTAGCGCTTGCCGTTGTTCGAGACCCGCGGCATGCCCTGCGCCGCCATCGGCGCGATCCGCTCGCTCGCGGCACCGGCGACGTACGGATACCAATACATGCGCAGCTGCGTCGCACCCATCCAGTTCCACGAGTGCGTGAAGTAGGCGAGCGCCGGGTCGAGGTGATCGAAGTCGCTGGTGCCCAGCATCCGGTGCGTGCCCCCCTTCTGCGCTTCAGACTGGCTAGCCGCGGACGACCCCGTGGTGCCACCCGACGCCGAAGCGGCGACGAGCAGGCTAGTTCCCACGAGGGCCATCAAGGCCGAGAACCAAATTCGTCCCTTCATGTTGCTCCTTTCACGCTTTTCGGCCGGCTCCTGGCGCAGAACGCGGCCCTTTGCTCCACTCGTACTAGACGGCAACGAGCGCAGTTGGTTAGGTCAGGGTTAAAAGAAAGATGCCGATTGGGAACTGTTTTGCCGTTTAGAGCCTCGACCGGGGGTCGAAGGCATCGCGGAGGCCGTCGCCGAGCAGGTTGAACGCGAGCGTCGTAAAGACGACGGCGAGCCCGGGCCAGAGCATGAGCCACGGCTGCGAGGTGTAGAACTCGGGCGCGGACGCGAGCAGGTTCCCCCAGCTCGAGGTGGGCAGCTTGATCCCGACCCCCAGGAACGAGAGAGCCGCCTCGGCGAGGATGTAGCCCGCGACGACGAGCGTCGAGTAGACGATGATCGGCGCGATCAGGTGCGGCATCAGGTGCGACCGGATGATCCGCCAATCGCTGGCGCCTGTCATCAATGCCGCCTCGACGAACTCCTTCTCGCGGAGCGAGAGCACCTTGGCGCGGATGATCCGCGCGGGGAAGAACCAGCCGAACACCCAGAAGACGAGGACGAGCGTGAGGACGCCGCGCCCGAGCACGCCTCCGAAGGTGATGTTGTCGAGCCGGCTGCCGACGGTCGAGGCCATCGCGATGATGAAGAGGAGCGCGGGGAACGCCATCGTGATCTCGGTTAGCCGCGAGATGACCGTGTCGATCCAGCCGCGGTAGTACCCCGCAGCGGCGCCGAGGAGCGTGCCGATGAACATCGCGCCGATCGTGGCGAGCACGGCCACCTGGAGCGAGACGCGCCCGCCGTAGAGGAGGCGGAGGAGCTCGTCCCTGCCGAGCGTGTCGGCGGCACCGAGGACGAGGATGTCATTCTCACCGGTGTACGGGTTGAAGATCTTGGTCCACGGCCCGACGGGAACGAAGCCGTCGTCGATGCCCTCCGAGAACTGGTCGTCGGGGCTGTGACCGACGATCTGCTCTGCGAGGATCGCACCCGGGTAACAGATCAGGACGACGATCACGAGAAAGACGATGCTCGCAAGCGCTATGCGGTCGCGCTTGAACCGGCGCCACACCTGCTCCCAGTAGCCGCGAGCCTTGACGTCGCCCTCCACGAGCCCTTCCGCAAGGGCGGCGTCCGACTCACCGAGCTCGCGAGCGACGGCAGCGTCTTCTCTCGTGGTGACGCTCACGGCAGGAGCATAGACGGAGGCGACGACAAGTTGTTAGGCGCGTTGGTGTCTCGCCTCCGGCGAGCCACCTAGAACTGCCTGTACTTGATCTTTAGGTGATCCGCGAAGCGGAGCACCCTCCGCGAAGCGGAGCACCTTACGCGAGCGCATCCGCGCCGGCGACGACTTCGAGGATCTCCTGGGTGATCTCGGCCTGGCGGGCACGGTTCATCTCGAGCGTCAGCGTGTCGATCAGCTCGCCCGCGTTCTTTGAGGCGTTGCGCATCGCCGTCATCCTCGCGCCCTGCTCGGAGGCCGCCGACTCGAGGAGCGCCCGGTAGATCTGCGTCTCGACGTAGACGGGCAGGAGTCGCGCGAGGATCTCCTCGGGCTCGGGCTCGAAGATGAAGTCGCCGCGGAGCGCGTCGTCGCGCCGCTCGTCCTCGCCGGTCTCGAGGACGTCGGCGGAGATCGGGAGGATCTCCTGCTCGGTGACCGTCTGCGTGAGGGCAGAGACGAACGTGTTGTAGACGAGCACGACGCGGTCGACCTCGCCCTCGACGAAGAGCTCGGCGGCCCTGTGGGCGACCGCCTGGGCGTCCGCGTACGCGGGAGCGTCCGTGAAGCCGACGAAGGCGCCGTCGAGCTCGCGGCGGCGAAAGGTCAGCGTGGAGCGCCCCTTCTTGCCGACACCGAGGAAGCGCACCTTCTGTCCCTCGTCCAGGAGCCCGCGCTCCACTGCGAACGTGCGGCGCGTGACCTGCGCGTTGAACGCGCCCGCGAGCCCGCGGTCACCGGTGAGCGGGATGACGAGCGTGGTGGACGGGTTCTCGCGCTGCTGCAGGAGCGGCAGGCGAACCGAGCCGGAGCCCGCTGCG